>OGEJ01000149.1_pt1 | contig 45189 bp, 51 predicted proteins | sample 1570701 | NCBI WGS metagenome assembly OGEJ01 (sample SAMEA2582140, study PRJEB24529) | metagenome | biome: Human gut stool | place: China | collected 2011
TCGGAAGGTTCATCATAGAAATGAGACCTACCAAGGTAATAACAATGGCTATTACAATGGCAAAGATAGGTCGATTAATAAAGAATTTCGACACGATCTAGCCCCCTTCTATTTTGTAGCTTTTAATTGTTCTTTGGAAAGCAATTTAGCATTAACCTTCGCACCGTTTTTAACCTTAGTTAAGCCATCAACGATGATTGTGTCTCCAGGTGCTAAACCGGCTTTAATAATTGTATCGCTACCACTTGTACCGCCAACTTCAACACTTTTTTGTTCTACTACACCATCAGCATTTACAACAAAGATAAAGTTTTTATCCATGATTTGAAGAATAGCGCGACTAGGAACAAGAATAGCATTTTTAAGTTTTTGACCAGGTGAGATTACTGTGGCAAACATATTTGGCAATAACAAATGATCAGGATTTGGGAAAGATGCTTTCAACACAAGCTTACCTGTTGATTGATCAAGACTTTTTGCGGCTTGAACAATAGAACCCGGTTGATTATACGTTTCGCCATCAGCAAGTTTTAATTGAATATTTGGACCATTGGAATCATCGCCAGTTGGATTTTTCATGAAGTCAAGATATTCTTGTTCAGTCATACTAAATTCAACAAAAATAGGATCAATGGAGTCAATTGTAACTAAAGTTGTAGAACCAGCTTGTACAAATGTACCCATATCGATATCATCCATACGTAATGTACCAGAATATGGTGCATATACCATTGTATCCCCATAGTTATCTTGAGCAATTTTTACGGATGCTTGGTATGCTTCATAAGCTGCCTTAGCTTGTTCTACAGTACTGCGTTGTGTATCTACACGTTGTTGCGCAATAGCATCTTGTTGAGCCAATGTTTCATACCGATTAAGGTCTACTTCAGCATTTTTATAGTTTGCATTAGCTTGAGCAGCTTGTGCTTCAGCATTGGCAAGAGCAGCTTCGTATTGACGAGAGTCGATGCGATATAATGGCTGTCCAGCTACAACTTGCTCCCCGCCTTTAACAAATTTTTCAACTACGTAACCCGTTACACGAGCATGTACAGCTACAGAGTTTTCTGCAACTACTGTACCAGCATAGGTTTGGTTTACCTGTGCATCACTTGCAGTAATTTTGTATGCATTGACACTCACGTCGCCTGCTTGCTGTTGATTACTGCCACAACCAGCAACCATTACAGCGGATACAACGAGAGCCGCTAACATACGGGAATAACGGAACTTCATTATATGTACTCCTTTACACGAAACTAATCATCTATGTATCATAATTACATAAATATCTTTATATATTTTACAGGATTCTATAGACAAAGTCAATTTTTTCGATACCCTTCCACCTTTATAAAACATAGATAAAATCTATATAAATTCATATTCATTGTGCACAATCAAAGCGACAAAAATTATTGACTTTTAAATTTTTTGTGTACAAAAAAATGCTAGAAGCATAGAAACATTATTAAGCATTCTATACTACTAGCATATATATTCAATATGGTGGAGATGAGGGTACTACGCCTTATTAATATAGTATATATCTATATTAATAGGATGTGTACTACTCGTGGTGAAACGCGTGGTGAAATACTTTTAATGAGCTAATGGTACTTCACGGATAATAATATAACTGCGTACTTCAAAGTCTATTATAGACGCTATACAATGATCTATGCCACATAAATATATATCATCTTTTTGTATATTAGAATCGCTCCAATATTTTAAAATCAAATCTGCATCACTATTAAATAATTTAGACATCTCAGAGTTTATTCTTTTCATGGAGTCTATATGTTTATGATTAAAATTGTTTCTTTTTAAAAAATCAAAATAGTCTTCATTTGAATGTTCAAAATAAAAATAAAGATTTGTAATAAGATTATGGTCTAATTCATCAGAACCATCTTGGACATCTAAAATATTATATTCTTTAAGCATTTCATATGCTGCACAAGCCATTTCTGTCTTATATTTGCCATACAAATAAACTTTATTATTAATAATTAAGTCATATATCGGCATAAGAGCTGTATCATCTTTACAATCGACAATAGTCATGGCAAAAGTAGCTACCCAGCCTTTATCTTGTTTTATAGAAGAATCAACTTTTATCGGGAGACGCTTTTCTGTTTTATAGTCATTTAAAGTGTTAGCTTTATTTGTGATAAAATTAAAATATTGACTAATTAGTGTTTTAATATGCTCATTATGGTCTTCTATATGTATGCTATCAGTATTTATGTGTTTTGGTTCGATAAAAGTAAGAGGCTTTTCGTAAGTAAATAGTTGCTGAAAATGACCTGTATTATCATCCCATCTCTCGTCATAACAGTCATAAGTATTTGGACGATTCTTTTTATTTTTTTTAGTAAGCGATTTTAATAATATAGTATCACCATGCTCTATATATCCTTCGTAATTACGTTCGGCCGGCACTTTATTATTAATAGTATTAGAGCTTGATGTCGTATTAGAGCTTGGTGTTGAATTATTACTTCCTTGTCCATTATCTGTAGTCTTTGTAGTACTGCTATAGTCACCGTTAAAAAATTTAAAAATAAAATAAACCACTGCCCCAAAAACCATAAGAGCCAATAGTCCAGATGAAGCATAAATTTGTAAAGCAAGTAACTCGAACATAATAACCCCCTACAAACAACTAATTCATATTAGATTCATGATAGCACAATGAAGATAAAAAGAAAAGCCCCGCTACAAGGCGGGGCTGAATTCAATTATAGTTCTCTAATTTTCTTTTGAATACTATTAACGATACTGTTAATACTATTATTTAATACAGTGATATAGATACGGTTACGGATCTTAACCCAGTAAGAAGTAGTCGTCTTAATTTCGTCCTCGAGTGGCTTAATGATACTAGCTATTTCTGCTTCGACGAGAGATTTAATATCGTCGAATTTAAGGCCTTTTAATACGTTTACAGCATTTACTTTAGCCAATTCGACCGTATCGTTAACAATCTTTTTACTTAAATCATTCATTATTTAAATCTCCTTCATAAACATAGCTAATGCTTCTTGTTTTTCAGAATCCATACGATGATAGACACCTTGTCGTACGTCGTAGCTTAGCGAAGCGGATATCCATTCATTAGATTTATTAGACTCATAGATACCGACGATTAAATCATAATCGAAGCGTAATGCATCGACCCAGGATAAGTTCCATTCTTCTGTATAACCTGGTACATACGTTAATGCTTCGTTAAATAAATCGACTACATTGCCCGGGCCATATTGTACTGCTCTAGACCAGATAACGTCTTTTAAAGCATAAGAATGGTTATCGGCATGGAAACCTTCGTTAGCTAGATATCGACATGCCTTATCATAGTATTCGGACTTGATATAATCGTGCTGCATTTGTAAGAAGCCTTGAGAATCGGCTGACGCCAACTCTTTCCACTGATCGATGAAAGCATCACTATTAACTTCATACTGATTTAAGCTATTTGCATAATCAGCATAAAAACCGCCTTGATTGATGCCCCATTCTAGGAATGCATCGACACTACCGGCGTTGCTGGCTAACTGATACGCACCGTAACTAATACCGCCTAAATCACCATAACCCGAGGATACACATCCAGGGTTACCGTTAGATTCGTAAGATGCACTTAAATCGCCTAATGCCATTTGTCTTCTCCTTTACGTATAACAGCGGCTCCACCAATGAAGCCGACTAAACCACTTGCTATATTCGTCGATAATTCTGTTCTGTCATATAGTATCGACATAATGAGCGCTATAACGAGACCGCCGACAGCCAGAATTTGGACGATAGCTTGAAGTTTATCGTTATTAATCATGTAAACCTCGTATTATAAAAGGAGCCCCGTAAAGAGCTCCTTTATTTAAAAACTATTTAATTTTGTCTCGAAGGGCTTCGAGTTTATCGCTTAAACTATCGATACGTGTATGACTCAATTTAGCAGATTCCTCTACGATCGAGATACGACGATCGAGTGCTCGACGATCTTCTCTTGAAGCCTCGATCTGTTTTTGGATTTCGATATATTGTTCTTGAATATTATCGAGAATCGTGGTCGCCTTTCTTTCGAACGCTTTACGTTCAGAACGATCTTCTTCAAGTTCATGGAGACCTTTTAGAAGTACGAATATTAAACCGATCGCACTAATTATAGCCGTTATAATTTCTGCGTTTGTCATAAAGTCTCCTTATTCTTCATCATATGCTTCAAAATCGTTTTTATGAGCTAATACATCTTGAATTTCTGTCCATACTGTTGCCAGTGGTGTTTTACTGATATGGTCAATCGTAGGTTGATCAGCTGTTATAAAGAGTTGGTTATCTGTTTCGGTAGTGCTAAACATGTCATTTGTGATGTACTGACTTGTACCAGCCTTTTTAAGTCGATAAATCTTGCATTTGCTTTTATCAGATTTATCAGTAAATACTGCGATAACACGATTATCGTTATTAATGCCTTTTTGGAAAATACTTAGGCCATAATAGTCATATTTAAGAGTAAAAGTAAAGTTTCCATCATTTGGAATTTCTTCAAGTTCGACAAATGTCATATTATTAGTATTATCATTTAATCTAATGAAGGCCTTAATAGGTGAATTAGCTTTGATAGCATCACCTAATTGCTTAGCTAAATACATACTTCCCCATGGGATATATCTATAATCAAGATCTCTATAACTTACTTCGTTACTGCCATTTTTTGTGGAGAATAGATTATTTATATATCTATTATCAGCATATGCTCCACGAACACCAATGAAACGGCCTAACATATCTAAACCATTTAAATACACAGGTTTAGGCTCTGGAGTACCGTTAGCCGCTAATACTTGTCTTCTAAACCATTTAGCACTAGAAGCTTGTTGTAATTGTCGTTGTGCTTGGTTAGAGAAGGTTATATATAGTTCGAACGGTTTGTTTGTGATTTTAGTGTTGTCTATTTCAGTAGTATTTGTTTTAGTAATGTTATAGATGTATACTTCGATATTTTTATGTTTTTGATTATTACTATCGATAACGAAGTTTATGCTAACAAATACGATAAATAAGGGATAACCATTTATATATAAGTGAACATAGTTACCCGGAGATAAGTTGCCATACCATTTTTCTTTATCTATATAAAATGGAACACTATTATTATTATTTGTATAAAACATTGGACGTAAAGATATAGCGTCAGCTGTCTTATCAGAATAATAAATAAAGCCTGTTTTAGGCATTTCTCTAAGATTCATCGCTTGAATCATAATAGATGAATCTATTAACAATAACGGATTTTGTCCATATGAACCTAACGTAATTGTTTTAGTTTCTAATGACGGAGCTAAAAAGTCGCTTAGACTATTTGCTGTGCTGCCAGAAATACCATTAGATTTTAGATAAAGAGTATTAAAATCGGCTAGAGGTTGATTTCTGTAGCCCTTTAACCAGTTATAAACATTAACGTCGTTAAATACAATATCTTTACCGTCTTGAAGCGTTAATTTAAGATTATCGTTATGGCCGTCGAATACGACACTAGAGTTTTTACTTGTCGTAAAGCTACGATAAGCTGTTTCTCGAGGGAAGTAAGTCCCGTTAGTAATACCAAAGTCATCATTATAATAATTATTAAAACTACCTCTAATACTATTGCTTTTTGTAACGCCACCACCGATTTCGACCATCTGATATTTTTCAGCGCTAGCGGCAGTTTTATCGCTAGTTCTGACAAGCAAAGCTTCGTTGCCGTTATCGTATCGGAATTTATTAACGATATACCAGTCTGGTTCGCTAGTGGTAATTTGTTTAATCTCGTCGGCAAACTTACTTAATTTACCTTCCGAGGTTACACCTTTAGCTGTAATAGCTTCTTTAATAGCTTGTTTTTTAGTCTGAATACTATTTACTTCATTAATTAAATCTTGTATTGCCATATAGTATTCTCCTTAGTTATTAACGTTTCTTAATGCTGTTAATAAAGAATTCATGTCGTTATTATATTGATCAGTCTTTACATAGCTATTTAACGCACTTTTAGGAGCATATAGCTGATCGGCCTTAAATTGATTAAGGACTTCACGACCATTAAGATAGGCTACGGAAGGATATATCGTAAGAATAGGCTGGTTATTTTTATTCTTAATAACGAGGTTTGTCGGGTTAGATTCGAAGATATGATTAGCTAAGGTAAGCGTTGTAGAATTACTAACATCTGTCTTCTTAGCATATGTAGATTCTGCATCGGTTTTAGATAGATAAGTAGTAGCAGCGCTAGCTGTCGTTAGATAATTATTTAAGTTAGCAGTAGTAGCAAAACTATTTAAATCTGTTTTTTTAGCATAAGTAGTATCGGCATCGGTTTTAGTTAAATAACTTTTTAAGCCGTAGGTAACGAATTGCTTACTTGCATAACTAGTTAACTCATCCTTAGTAGCATACGAATCAAGTGCTGTTCGTAATGCATAATCGCCGATCGGAGCATATAACGTATTAGCCTTATCTTGTGTTAATAAAGACTTATCGTTATGAGTAATCGTATTAGCATCGAAAGCAAATACATTGTTCTCGGATGCATTTTTAAATAAAATACGATTATTTTCGGATACGATATTGTAGCCATTTAACTTAATAGGCGTATTATTCGTAAAAGTATACTGGCCAGTTAATGTCGAATTCTCGGTTTTCTTAACGAAAGGAGTAAGATCGATATTTTCAGCGGTACCAGGAGGTCCTTGAATACCTTGAGGACCACGAGGACCTGGATCGCCTTTGTCGCCTTTAGGACCTTTTAAATTGCCTAATCTAATTCTTGCCATTATTTAAATCTCCTTCCAGAAGCCTACGATATCCAAAATGTAACGTTTATTATTACCGACAACACCCCAGCCTTTAACATCATGACTATTAGGTTCTACGTAGACACTATTATTATCAGCATCGATAGATGTTTCTAATAGACGAGTTGGAACAGGAGCATCGTCAGGCAATCTACATAACACGCCACCACTACCAGAACCAGCCCCAGTTACTTTCATATCGAGATGTAACTTACCGAATCCGCTTAATATACTATATTCGAGATAACCACGAATAGGACCAGGAGCACCGGCTTGAGCTATTCCCCATACGACATCGTATGTCTTAGTAGCAGATGTAGTGGTCGGAGTAGCTGGTGAAGCTACGTAGTTAATATCGACAAATAAATCGCCATTGTCTTCGAGAGTGAAAGCAAAGTTAGGAGATAGACCTTGATCGCCACGTTCACCTTTCTCGCCCTTCTGACCTTGAATACCTTGAGCACCTTGAATACCTTGAGGGCCTCTTAACGCTTCGAGCTGCGTTTGAGTAAAGTCGCTATAAGTAAATGCTCGACCGATAGGACCTTGAGGACCGGTCGGACCGGCTTCGCCACGTTCACCACGAGGACCTTGAGGACCGGTTAAACCAGTATCACCTTTCGGACCCTTTAAGCCTTGTAGTTGAGCAGCCGTAAAATCGGTATATTTGAAAGCATCGCCTTTGTCGCCTTTAGGACCAACAGGACCTTGAATACCTCGAGCACCACTTAGGTCGATAAAGAATGTAAGGCCGGACGCCTCTTTTAAATAAACTTTAGCGTTATCTTCGTCGTTAACTGAGCTACTAATCATTACTAATTTATTTAACGGAATATTATTTAAATCGTTATTCATAGCACTAATAGAAGGATACGTTTTAAAGATATCAAAACCTTCGCCGCGATCACCCTTCTCACCGCGATCGCCTTTAGGCCCCGTTAAGCCTTTAAGTTGTTCTGGAGTAAAGTCATTGTACGTGAAAGCACGACCGATAGGACCAGTTTCGCCCTTATCGCCCTTTTGGCCTTCTGGGCCAGTTAAGCCAGGGATACCTTGTGGACCGATCGGACCACGTTCACCTTGAGGACCACGTTGGCCTTCTGGACCTTGTAAGCCGCGAGGACCTTCGGGTCCTGCTTCACCTTTTTCACCTCGAGGACCTTTAATAGATTCAAGTTGCTCTGTAGTAAAATCACTAAATTTAAAAGCATCGCCTTTCGGGCCTTGAGGACCGACTTCACCACGAGGACCGACCTCGCCTTTTGGACCGACGATACCTTGTTCACCCTGTAACCCTTGTGGACCACGGATATTTAATACTTCGATAAGTACGCCGTTATCCTTCATAAAGATATGACCGTCGGTAATAGCGACAAATTCATCTTCGAGGATGTTATCGGCATCGGCATTCATTTTATCGATATTAGAATAGGTATGACTGATCGTAAACGATTTACCGTCTTTACCTTGTATACCACGAGGACCTTGAGGGCCTTGAATACCTTGTGTACCTTGTACACCTTGTTCGCCTTTAGGACCGGCAGGACCGACGTCGCCTTTAGGTCCCGGTTCACCACGATCACCTTTTAAACCTTGTGCGCCTTGAGGCCCCTGTGGACCAGTATAACCAGTCTCACCACGTGGTCCTTTAATTTTAGATAATTCTTCTGGTGTTAAATCAGATAGCTTAAATGTATCACCTTTGTCACCTTTAGCACCTTTAAGCGATGCTAACCATTCATCGACGGTACCAGTAAAGCCTTCTTGTTTAGCAATTTCGTATGCCGATAAACCACGGATTTCTTTGAGGGCTTCTTTAGACAACACAATGTTCTTATCATGGCCACGATTTAATTTGATCATTGACTGCACCCAGCTTTCATAGTGATATCACCGTAACAAACGACTTCATCTTTCTCATTATGATCGAGACGAATATCGTAGTAGAATGTTTCCTCCAGGATATTGTCGTAGGAGAAAATAACAGTAGATGTATCTTCACTGTTAAATAATAAGTCGACACAGTTAGTATCGTTATTAAATACTGGAGTTAATGTAAGTACGACGCCGCCTTGAGGGTTATTACGACGTACCTTACAAGTCAACGTTCCTTCTTGATAGCGGATAATCTCCTTGGTACTATCATCTTCGACTTGGATATTAAACACATGATCGTGTCCTTGATACACATCGAGATGTAGATAAGGGATGCCGCCGAATCTAATATTATTCATTATTTAACTCCTTTTAGAGCATCGATTATTAAACCAGCTAAGTCATCACTAGTAGTAGCAATATTATTATCTTTAAGATATTTTTTTAGTTTTGCAGCTTGTGCTTTATAGCTTTGTACTGTCAGATAATCATTTAAACTGTTCTTAAGTGCGAACGTGCTAACCGCCCAACTCCTTGATATATAGTTTTCTAATGCTGACTTAGGAGCATAATTATTATCAGCATAGTTTTTATACACAAAAGTCTCCCTAGCAGTATTTGCACTCATATAGCCTTCTAGCATAGCCTTAGTAGCATATATATTTTCAGCATTGAGCTTAGATACAAAAATATCCCAAATAGTATTTGTAGGCATATAATTATTTAAATCTGTTTTTAAAGCATATTTAGGATCACCTATCATAGTAAGATAGTTTCTTAAATCTACCTTCTTTAGATAAAGATTATCGGCATCCTTTTTAGTAGTGTAATCTGATAAGTCGACACTACCACCAGCACCACCAGAACCAGCCGGGCCAGGAGGACCTTGTGGACCGGCTTCGCCTCTATCACCTTTCGGACCTTTTAGAGCATTTAATTGTTCTGGAGTAAAATCACTAAATCTAAAAGGATCTCCTTTCGGGCCTTGTTCACCACGCGGTCCCTGTAAGCCATTTACACCAGCCGGGCCTTGTGGACCCGTTAATCCAGTATCACCTTTGATGCCAGCTGGACCTTGAGGGCCAGGAATACCTTGCGGACCCTGTAAACCACGTTCACCTTGAATACCTTGTGGGCCTTGTTCACCACGTTCTCCACGAGGACCCATAGGGCCTACTTTACCATCTGCACCTCTTTCACCTTGCGGGCCCATAGGACCAGGAGGGCCTTGCGGACCAGGTACAGATTTACCAACAGTGGTTACTTTAAGAGAATCGAGCTGTTCTTTAGTAAAATCGTTAAATGTAAACGGATCGCCTTTAGGGCCAGGATCTCCTTTAAGACCCTGTTCACCACGAGGGCCTTCTGGACCTTGCGGCCCAGGAATACCCTGTGGTCCTTGAGGGCCCGCAATATAACCAGTACCGATTACGTTAGAAGGCTGAATCGTAACATCCAACACCTTCGGTGTGCTAGGTTCGATCGTAATAATTTCTACTTTATCCATATGAGTCTCCTAATGCATACTGATATCTGGGACGAATGTAATACTACCCATCATGATTTTATAAGTATAAGTCTTACCTAGTAAGAAGATATCGTAGCGGCCTTGCTTGACTCCTCTAGGTATCTTAAGACTAAGGGCAGAATTAACGGTTAAATAAATGCGATTATCTTGTACGGTACATTCTGCTTCGATCAATAGGTTATCGCTAGTATCGCGAAACTTACATACGGCTGTCGCATCGGTAAGATCCATACCCTTAATCTCGTATACTCGAGACCAGTCGGAGCCAATATATAATGTTTCGTCTTTTCGTTTAATTTGTTCCATTATTAGCTCCTTTTAACAGCAATACAGATATAGTTAGCTGTACCTTCCATAAAGTAAGTGTTATTAGCACCTTTGTTATAAAGTATATTAGAACCATCAAATGACCGTGCAAAACCATCAAAGCCTTTATATAAAGTTCCTACATGAACTTTTCTTCCTTCTCTCCAACATTGAATATTTACCATGTTAGAGGAACCGCCTTCATTTACATCGTAGAAAATATTATCAACGTTTGATTGATCTACGGATAATAGCCATGTACATTCATTTTCGTTAAAGCCATCTGGAATAGGGAGAGTGCCACCATGTCTGATATTGCCATAGGTAACACTAATATCTTGTAATGTCATAAAAGGCTTCCATACTGGTTGCCCGTCTTTACCGAACCAGCCAGGTCTATTTTTACAGCATAGGTTGCTTTCACGAGTTGCAGTATAACTACCTAAATCAAGGTTAGTTCCGCCACCGTCACTATCGAGACCACCGTCAGAAATAGTATGGTATCCTGCTCCGTTTTTTCTATTGATTCTAATGTAAGTATTTTTATCGATAGCAAGAGGACCAGTCATAGTATCGCCAGACTTCTTAACGTAGCTATTATCTAACTTCATGTTAATATCGTCGGCTAGTTTAGCAGCTGTAACAGATTTATCGGCTAACTTTTCAGTCGTAACGTTCTTATCGCGTAGCTTAGGAGTCGTTACACTACCATCTGGATGGTCGATAGGGTTAGCATTTTTGTGTGCTTTAATAGCATCGCTGGTATCGCCGATAGCTTTATCGATTTTATCCCAGTTGTTATTTCTGAGGTTTACATCGTATTTTTCTTGTTCGGCTGGTTTAAGTAAATTAATATTTTTTGTATAAGTAGCCATTATTTAGGTAAAACCTCCTGGTTTAATACAAAATGAGTAAATTGAGCGAGTTCTTTATGCGTATAACGGCTTAAATCGATGTGACGGTTATATAATAAATCGACGTCGTAGATAAGGTTCATCGGAATTAAATCTCGTAATAGCTTAGATACAGCATCACGTTGTTTCTTAACGCCGAGGGATACTTTAAAATGAACGTTATAATTTTTATAATCTTCGACGATCTGATAGTTGCCTTCACCGCATATGTTATTAAGAAGTTCGCGTAGCTTAATCTCGGTATAAGGACGTTGACCGGCAAGAGCTAATAGAATATTAAATCGTCGGTCGTCGATCGTATCGTCGCTAGCCGGTATAATATCCAATATGGTTTCCCATTGCGTTAACCCATGAGATTCTGCCGTCATAATAAACTGTTCTCTAAAAATCTCGACCATCGTGTTCCATAAAGCTTGCATTTCGATACTTTCGACTCGGTATATTTCTTGCATCTCGGCGACGTTACCCGATACCGGAACTGCAAATTCGGATAAGTCGATGATGCGAGTATAGTTATCGAATATAGTCATAATGATTAACCCTTAACCAACGTAACAGTACCCAATTTCGGGATTTGATTCGGTTTTAAATCGAGCCGCTTAACGACTCTACCGTTAATTTTAATATCGCCTACATCGATTACTTTATCTAAATCGACAGCTAAGGAAGTAACGATAGAAGTACGTACTGTTAAGAACTGAGTCTCGTCTTGTGTCGTCCATTCTTTACGTCGTACCTTCAAACGTTCTTCTATTTTTTTAGTTAGCTCGGTTTGGATTTCACTAGGTTCATGACCGGCAGCCATTACGACCGGGATCTCGTAGTTAATAACGACTTCTTCGGCGGCTTCGACTGTTACGGTATGACCGATCGGAGCTAAACCGTAGCCTTTACCTTGATTCGGAGTCGGGTCGAATACGTTCTGTACTTCTTTAACTAGCTCTTGGGAAGGCTTATTAAATTCGTTGTTAATAATAACGACCTTAACAGTACCGCCACCGTTCCAGCATCGATAGATTTTAGAACCGCCCGTACCGTTAACCGTTAATACCTTTTCTTTATAATCAGCGCCGTTACCACCGTAGGCTTTAGACTTTAAAGCACGGATATATCTTTCTCGGAAGGCTTCCGTATCTTCTTCGTCTTGACCAGGTACTAATACTTCTGTAATTTGTGCATTCTGTAAACCCGGGATCGTATTAATCGGAGTGATACGGCCTATACAATAGTTACCTTTAGCACCCGGAGTCTCACATACTAATTTAAATTCGTTTTTAGATAAATCGATTACATCGGTTACCCTAAAGTTAAGATCTTCGAAGTTAAACCGAGTACCGATATCGACGGCTCGATCAAAGACACCCTTTACTTCGGCCGCCGTAGCTTCACGAGGTACTATATTAAATTCGAGTGCTCTTAATTCTAAGAAAGCTCGATCAGCTGTTTTAGCATACGTTTGTCTCATAATAACTTGAGCCATAATATATGCTTCAGCCATTTCGAAAGAAAACGGAGCTAGAGAATCATATATCATTGATCCTTGTCGTTTATCGTATTTAGTTTCAGTTCTATACAAGGCATCAGCTAATATATTTTCGTAAGTTTTATTTTCGTACATATGCCGTCACCTCTTTCGATATGTTATTAATATCGCCATATATAGTTATGGCTGTGAATAAACATAATACAGAACCGCCTTCGTTAGAGAATCTAAAGTCTTTAACTTCTTTAATTCGATCGTCGGCTAATAAGGCTTCCTTAATACGACGTTCTATTTCAGCATAAACATACGGTATAGGTTCACCGATTAAATCGCTTAATTCTATACCGTAGTTCCAGTCATAAATTAAATATTTATAACGCTCTGTATTAATGATTTTAAAAATAGCTTGCTCCATCGCTTCGATATCGTCACACATACCGATTAATTTATAATCGTCTTCATACCTAACTCTGAAGGTATTAGAAGTCTGTTTCGTAACGACTAAGCTACTATCTATTTGATTATTGCTTGATGTAGGAGTTAGTGCCATTATTTAGTAGTACACCCCGTATTCGGATTAAATACGCGATCGATAGCGATATATCGTTGACCGCCTGTTTCTTGGAATAACCATACTTCATCGCCGACCTTAAGACCGTTATGTACTAAGTACTTCTTACGGCCTTTGTACTCGTGATTGTGGCTAGCAAATTCAGCGTAACCACCGCCACCACTTCGGTTCTCGGTGATATGGTCGACACTCATTTCCATCGTCCATTCACACGTATTCTTAGTTAATTTAATACGTTCAGCCGGGATAATTAATTGAGAGTCTAAGGCTATTTGTAGTGGAGCTTCGGATACTACGATACCGATTAACATCGTAGCCGGCTTAGTGCTAGCTACAGCATCGACCGCCACATTCTTAATAGTATTAAGTATTCTGTTATAATCGTTTTGCATTATCTAACACCCGTTCTAATAATATGAGTCGGAGGTACGCCATTATGGTATGCGTAGTTAACATCGCTATATTGAATCACTTGACCAGCATCGGTACTATTACCGACACAGCCACCGTTACCGTCAGCTACGACGACGTGTTCTTCTCCATCATAGATTAAGATATCGCCAGAGTTAGCTTGACCAGTATACTCTTCTATAGCATATCCATTAGCTTCTGCATACGATTTAAGCCCTGGTACATCTTTAATACCAGCTTCATAAGCACCTTTACACATTGAGTTATAGTAAGAACCAGCCAATGTAGCACGATCGACACATCCGTTATCGCCATAAGGAGAAGATGTATTAAGTACAGCATCTAGACCTTTTTGTACGGCCGCGGAAGATGTAGCACCAGCACCAGTCGTAGTACCACCTTTAGAAGAACCTTTAGATTTAGATTTTTTAAGTTCTTCGATACGTTTTCTAGCGGCTTCATCGCCCCAGTCTTCAGTCGTAATTTCTGGTACTTCTTTATCGAAGTAAATGATGTCTAAGTCCATAAGATGTCTATGATTATTAAATTTATGTGTAACAGATTCTACGTACACTAATTCGTTAATAATTTGATCGCCAATATCGAAATTGAGCCATACACCAGAACCAGGTCGTATCTCGGTATGACCTAAGCAGTCACTTAAGCGTAAGCTATGAGTTTTCTTAGCTAACAATTCAAGATCTTTTTTAGCCATATCGATAGCGTTAATGTCTTTTTCTTTAGGTTTAAATACTTTTTGAAGTATCCCCCATTTTCTAGACTGTTCTTTAGCATAAGCTGCACCAGTTCTCCAGTGCTGTTTCTTTTCGACGCCACCATCGTTAACGTTAGCTTCACGCACTACTAAAATCTGTGTAAATGTATTCTTGTCGATAGAAGAGATATAATCGTAATCGCCTACTTGAGAGGAATCGATTAAGATATCGGTTACCATATCGTTTATTTCTTTAACAGTTAATTCTCCATTATTGTCATAAGCGATATATAAAGGTCGGCGTAACTTAGGTTTCTTTTCTTTCTCCTTATACTTATCAGTTTTAGATAATTCAGCTATGGCCTGCTCTTTAGTGTACTTATTATCCATTAAGTACTGAATATCGTTTTTCTCGAAGTATTTACCGTTCGGCGCCACGATATCGGAGTCAGTATCCTTCTTATTTGCTTCTCGTAATTGAGCGGAAGTTTCGTTGCCCCAGGAGTTTAATCGCTCCGTAGGATCTTTATTCTCACCACTCATCGATACGCTATTAAGGCCGCTAAAGCCACCGCGATAACGACTCGGATCTAAAGTCGGAGTCGACTTAATCGGTATTTTAGGAGATTGACCAGAAGTTAATGTGAGTATCGTTAAGAAGATATCACGATATGTCGTACCATCGAATACATAAGATATCTTAGGTTGCGTCGGAGTAACTTCCCCGAGCTTAATACCGACGTCGGCCGATAACGCTATGATTAACTCAGAAGCACTCTTTTCATTATTGAATATATAATATGCTTCAGAGCTTAAATAACGACATTGGTCGTATGCAGTTACGTTAATAAAGTTATCTTTGTTTCGGCGTTTCTCGAATATATAGCCTACGAAAACTAACTCACCGTTAACCTTGAAATTAACGAGATCGCCTTCTTGTATATCGAGCAAGCTATCTTTAAATACTTTAAACGTTAACTTAGCTGGAGCCAGATCAGGGCTACGATCAAGCGTAACCCCGTCTTGAGGATCTAATAATAAAATTTCTTTACCTTTAAGTACGGTTAACTCATAATCAATAGAAAGAGGCGCTTGTTTTACTTCTGAATTAAATTCTTCCATAAGTCTTCAGTTTTCCCTTCTTTGTACATAGTTAACGCTTGATTAGCACCTAAAAAGCAAGGTACTGTGATTTTATTTAAAGCGGCGATTTTAAATAAATTATTAGTATCGCCGAATTGTTGTTTTACGATTCGCTGTAACGTAGCTTTATTAAACCCGTTAGGCGATTTAACTTCTTTATCTGGTACTTTATCGCTAGGACGTTCTGTTTTAACAGCAGTACTAACCGTACCATCTTTGTTTTCTTCGACTACGAGTTTCTTTGTGCCATAATCACGCCATTCTTTTAACGTGATATCGAGGTAAGCATCGAACCCGTAATCATGACTTTCTTTATGTGAAAGACCTTCGATCGTTACCCGTTGGTTAAGCTGACTTAACATTTCGCCATTCGGTTTCATACGAACGACGATAAAATTAATCGGCTTCCCAGCTTTCTTCATTTCGAGCAACTGATTCATGTAGTATTCGGCCTTCTTACTTTTCATAAGTAAAGACTGATTAAAAGGATACTTACTATTCGGTAGAAAGATTTCGAAGGAATATTCAGTTAAACCCATAGGCTTAGGAATCGTTACTTCCCCAGTTTGTAGTAGATCGATGGTCTCATTCTTGTTGTTATAATTAATATCTAATGACTTTGGAGCAAGAGGTAATTGCATATTATTTAAATAAAAATAGTACATTATAATGCCTCCGCGGTATTTCTCTTAACAGTCTCGATTAAGCCGTTAGCGAAGTTAGTTGTAAAGTCGCCGTAGTTAACATCTTTATCGATCTTATTGTTGTTAGTCACATTAATATGGATCGTTCTGTTAGACCATTCTTTAATAGCGTCGTTTTGAACGGATCGGTGAAGGTTCTTAATTTCGTCTGCTGTTAATTGGAGTGCTTTTGCTGTTTTTTCAGTATGTTTAGCTGTCTTACCAGTATTCTTAGCTGTATCTTGAGCTGCTTGTGTTGCGGCATCACGTTTATCGTTAGCATTAGCATTATTATCGTCGCCCGGCATTTTAATATCATTATTTAAACTACCGATAGCATTACTAATACCGTCTGAAATACCTTGACCTACTCCAGCGCCCCAGTTATAAGCACTATCGACATAAGGAGACGCATCGATATAGTCCATACGATCCATAATAGTAGTTTCGCCACCATTAATAGCGACACGTTCTAGCTGTAAAGAATCTACATGACCTATTGCGCCACCGAATATCTTATCCATACCAGGGATCTTGTTAATAGAATCGATGATATTATTAACGGCTTTAGCTACGTAACCAGCTATTGCATTCCATATATCGATAAATAAGTTCTGTACAGCACCTAACGGATCTTTCCATACGTTAGCGAAGAAGTTGGCGAACGCCGCTATATAGTTCCATAAGCCGACAAATATATTAGCTACTTGAACACCGAATTGAGCAAATAATGCGGCTATAGCACCGATAACACTAACAGAAGTACCCGCCCATTCTTCGTACATATTAATAAGCTGATAAATAACGACTATTAAAGCTACGATGCCGAGTACGATCCATGTAATAGGCGATGCTAATAATGCAGAATTTAATATAGCTGTCTTAATTGCGGCAAATGCGGCGGCTATCCCCATAGCAGCATATTCGGCCGCCAATAGGCCAGCACCGATAGCTACGACAGCCATAGCAGCTTTTAATACACCAAAGACAGCGGCATGTTGTTGGAAGAACGCCATTACCTTACGGATACTAAAGATGATTACGTTAAATACACCCGTTATAATCGGAGCTATAAATTTAATATTATTAACGATACCGGCTACAAATTCTTTAACTTCCGGAGCATTAGCTAGTTTAGTTAATAAACCGAATAATGGCTGAAACGATCTGATAAGCGTGTTATGGATTTGCGTGCCTAACGAGCTAAACGTTTGTGGCATAGCCGCAAATTTAGCGTCGACATCATCTTGTGCTGCCATAATAGCTTTATGAACGATATCGGCCGTGATTTTACCTTCGGAAGCTAACTTCTTAAGGTTCTCACGAGGTACCTTCATATAATCAGCTACATACTGTTCTAAGACAGGAGCTTGTTCTGCAATCGATCGGAATTCGTCGCCTTGAAGTACGCCAGAGGTTAATGCTTGCGTTAATTGCGTCATAGCATTCTTAGCAGCTTCACCAGTAACACCATTAACGACGAATGCTTTACTTACGATCTCGTTAAATTTAAGTGCCTCTTGTGGATCTGGGAAGATATTCTTAGCGGCTGTCGATAAATGAATAACAGATTCCATCATATCTTCGTAACCCATACGAGCACGTTGAGCGGATTCATAAATCTGGTCATTTAATTCGGCTGCTTTAGCTTGTGATCCAGCAATATTATTTAACCGTGCACCGAAACTAGCAAATTGTTCAGAAGTAGATACCATTTTATGGAAAGAATCCGTGACCATATTCACGGCCCCGACTGCTACATTAGCTAATATGGAACCAGCAAATACTTCACGGAAACCGATCATACTTCCTTTAGCGGCTTCAGCTGATTCACCAGATCTATTAATACTGTTAGATAATTTATTAAAATCTTCGGCCGCCTTATTCGTAGACTTAGCTATCTCATCGAGGGCTGGAGAAACTTTATTATTTAAAGTTATGGTATTTTGTAATTGTGCCATTATTTATTCTTAGCTTTCTCTTCGGCTTTTTGCTCGGCTTCTACTCGAGCTAAAATCGAAGCAAAAATAAAGTTTCGTTCTTGAAGACTCATTTCGTCAAATTCACCCGGTCTAATATGTAATTTTTGTAGAGCATAGTGGTAAATGGCAAATTCTGGGTTGCCTTCATCATCACCACTATGCTGGATTAGTTTTTTAACTCTTCGACCGTATTAACTTTAGTAGTAAGACCACCGTATTTTTGAATCACTTCGAATAAATAGTTATATTCGCCAGCCGTAAGCATTTCACCAGCTAAATCTTTAGCAGATTGTACGCCGTAGTTATCTTGTAATTCGGCATTCATTAAATCAGGATATTTAACTGTTTTTTCGAGTAAAAGCTCTTTAAGTTTTTCTTGGTTAGTTTCTGTCGTAGGTACACCGTTAACGATAGATACTTTATTAGCTTGATTTTGAATATAATCGATTTCGCGGCCTGTTAATGGTTTAATAACCCATTTAATAGGTTCGCCATTTTCTTCAAAACGTTCAGAAATAACGACTTCAAATTCTTTAGGCTTTTTAACGCCGTCTTTAAAGAAACCGCGAAGAGACATTTGATTGATATTAGACATAGGTAAATTCTCCTAAATGAATAAGAAATATGGGGAGCTTTACGCCCCCCTGTTAGTTATTAGCCTTCCATTTTATCGGAAAGTTTAAATTGTTCTGGATATTCGATACCGCCAGCAATAAATTCGATTTCTTTTTCGAGGTATTTACCTTCGACATCGAATGCTACAGTATTAACACCTTTAAATACACAGTCTTTTAAGATAACAGTACGACGACCGATGTTACCTACGGAAGTCGGATCTTCGTTAGTCGCATAAATATCGAAGAAAGTTTGTTCGCCTTTAGTTGCATATTTAATAGCTAAATCATGGAAAATAGGATCGTTATCAAATTGAGATAATTTGCCAGTGATTTTAACTTTAGTTTGACCGGCTTGATCGATAAGAGTACCGAGCACGCCGAATTCTTGAGTTTCGATATCGATTTTATACTCAAGCTTTTTAGCGTTCATAACGCTATAACGTTTACCGTTGATAACGGTATAGCAAGTAGCTAAACGAGATTTAGCTAATTCATTGCTTTTAACTGTTGCCATTTGTGCCATTATTTAGTACTCCTTATTTAACGTAGCAAGTAGCGTACAATTTATCCATAGCAACGGTCGGGTTAATTTCGTAGTTTACGACTACGGAACCTTTTTCGTCGCCCTCTGTCGGGATTTGAACATCTTTAGATTCAAATTCTTTGATTGCACGTACTTTAGCATAGTCTTCGAATAATTTAACGATATCGTTCCACAATGCAATACGACCATCTTTATCGTTAGGAGTCTTACCTAGATAATAATTGTTAAATAATCGAGCTACATCGTATGCGGAGTTATCGAGAACACGAATAACTTGATTTAATGCGAAGTCTTTAGTGCGTTCTTTAGAGAATTCAGTAAACGTATTAACATCGGATAACAAACGAGTGTTACCTTTAACGTTACCAGATGCAGAATCGGCTACATTATGGAATACGATTTGACCGCCTTTAATGAATTGTTCTAATTCGTATTGTTTATATTGAACGTTGAAGTCGTATTCGCCGTCGTATACTTTATTAGTAAGGGATCTATTAATAGGACAAGATGCTTCTGCACCAGTTAACCAGTAGACACCAGCACCAGGTTCAGCACCGCTATCTGTTACTTTGTTAGCTAAAGAAATAACGCCTTCGTAGTTAGCACGAGTATTATTGTAAAGGCATACTTGGAATTTTTGACCAGTAGTCTCACGTGTACGTTTAGCGAATGCGATAAACAAGTTTTGAATTGTTTGATCGGAGCCTACATAACCTAATACGTTAAAGTAGAACGGCTCGATTAATTCGATATACTTTTGATAGTCGGATGCTTGTACAGCTGTACCGTTAGTACCGCCAGTAAGGTAAGTAGCTGCTTGAGCCGTAAATGCAGACATTTCGTTAAATGTTACATATGCATTGTTAACGAGTTCTTTCGGTGTAGAAAGACCAGTTTGTTCGTCGACTTTTTTAACGACATCGTCTGTTTTAAGGTAAGTCGTTACTACGAATTTAGATGCATCGTTAATATCGGCAGAAATAGCGACAGCGATATCGTTACCACGTACCCCACCGCACGTCGCCGTAGCGACGGTAGATTGTGCTTTAACTGCATCAGAGTTTAAGCGATATAAGTAAAGAGTTTTAGTATTAATAAAAAGATCACGAAGACCTTTCATTTTTTCGTGTGCATAATCGTAACCGAAGATTTTAACGGAGTCCTTTTGGAACTCTTCTTGTTCAACACGCACGATTTTGTTAGTTTCGCCCCAGTCTAAAGAAAGTGCCATAGTCGCATAACCGCGATCTACGATTTCGGCAAATGCTTTATTCTTGGAAACGAAGTTAATGTATGCGCCTGGCAATGTTTTATTTTGAAATAGCCAGTAACCGCCACCTAATGCCATTGAGTAGTTCTCCTTTTATTTAAAAAATTAATCGTTAAAGATTTCGTCATTGAAAACTTCAATGACCGGTTTGGTAAGAGTATCTTGTAGTAAAGCTTCAACTTCCTCGATGCTGTATTCACGATCTTCGATTACAGCGGCAATTAAGTCGGCGTATTGTTTAAAACGTTCAGAAGCGATGATTACTTCTGGTGTAAAAGTAGCAACAGGAGCACTCACTTCGTTCGTCTCGTTCGTTACTTCTACTACTTCGTCAGTCTTTTTTGTTCTTGGCATTATCTGTTACCTCTTGATGTTGATTTAATGTAAGCATAGGATCTTTATTAATCACTTTTAAGATATGATATTCGTAAGAGACTTTAAAATGTAAGATGCCGTCCGTAACACGATGACTCATATCGATACCGTTAAGGAGTGATCCGTCAGAGAGGGTTATATATTCGAGGTCGAAATATAAGCTCTCGGTAACGGGATTAATCTGTTCCTTTTGAGATTCGATATAATCGTCGTCAGAGATAAAAAACATAATATCGAAGTCATTACGTCGGTTATAACGTATGTCCATGATATGTGTCTGTTCTGTATTAAGTGTCTCAATTACGAAACAAGGGAATTGTGCATCTGATTTAATCTCGTCGATATATATAGGGTATTTAAAGCTGTTAAATAATGATTTAGCTATGCCGTCGATGATTTCGTTAATATAATTCATTATTTGCTCCACGTTGATAAGTAGTCGTCGAGCGCGTTCTTCATAATTTTATCTGATGCTCTTCTCGTAGCCGCTTCTGCCTTCTCTTGCATATGAAGGCCTTTAACAAACGATTTAGTAAGACGTTTACCGAGTACGGGTATAAATCTTCCTGGTCGTTGTCTATGGCCGTCGTTAACATATGATGCATAGGAAGCTGAATTTTGTACTTTGACGGTAGAGTCGTTAATACGTTCTGCTTCCCAGGATCGTCTCATGTGTTCCGATTCTGAACGGTATTTACCGTCCGGCGATATCTGCAACTGACCGACCGGTGTATTCGCTATAGCTTCGGCTAAATAATGTTGTGCTAAGTTATCGGTGATCTCTTCGTTTAATGAAGATACATTATTTTGAAGCTCTTGTGTTCTTCTTAATAGTTCTTCAAAACCGGAGAGGTCGACTGTAACGTTAGCCATTATGTTTACTCTTAAGCGTTAATTGGATCTCTTGGTGAGTATCGTATAACGCTACTTGTGAGGAAGCTGTATAAGCGAAGTGTCGGTTATTACGGATCACTTCGATATCGGTACCTGGCTTAATTTCGACGTCGGGCGAAATAAATAAGACTACGATCTGCGAAGCCGATGGTAGCTTATTAACGATATCGTTAGATTGAAGAGTCTTAAATGAAACTCGGCAAGGGTAACTAATTGCTTCGAGTTCGCCGTTATTAATTATGCCAGTGAGAGGATCTTGAATGGCTTTCTTCTGTTCAGTAAGAATACATGTATCTGTATAAAGACGCTCGATATGTTGACGAGCTACCATTTTAATGTTCGATAACATGTTATGTCTGTACCTTCCAATGAAGTCCATTTACTAATAAGAGAAGATAGATATGATAAGGTATTGTCGCCGCCGAATTCGATTTCGGTGTCACCTTCCTTTAGCCGTTTGATTGGCTGTAAGTCGGCTTCTTTAAGAATTAAATCCTTATGGTGATCGATAAACCTTGCGGCTACTCTTTTATCGAGCAGCCCAGATAGTTCGGAAGGCAAATCTTCTAGATTAAGAATATTAAGAAGATATTGCCGTTCCGCATCATAGATATATTGAAGAACGTTGTCGTATTCTTGTGTCACGTTAAAATGTGTCGCTATACGTATTAGTTCTTTTATTTGATCCATGATATTAACCTATGTTATTTTTTGAAAGTTGCTTTTACGACTTTAGATTCGTTAGTCAAACCTACGGCATAATGTGCAGATACTACGATATCAGTAGACAATGCTTTTGCATGACGTTCAGTTTCGAGGTTAGCTTCTGCTTTAGTATAGATAGTAACAGCTGGAAGAGCTGGAGTACCGTCTTCGACTTCTGGAGTCAAGCATACGATGAAGTTATCGATAGTAGCTTTAGAGTCATCGATACGACGAGAAGCAACGACACGACAGCCAGCGATCATACCGATTTCGCCGTTCATCATAACGTCGGCATTATATTTATTGCGGTCGATGAAGTTAGGGTCCAAACGAAGAGTTGTTACTTGAGAAGGAGCAACGAACAATACTTTGTCTGTGTTGCCTTCTTCATTCAATTTATCGACAGCTGCTACAACGCCTTCATAAGAAATAACTTTAGTAGAAGTAGCTGCCAAAGTAGTAGTAGCCAAAGCTGCCAATACGTCATTATCGATTTTATCTGCCATAGACAAGGATAATTGATAAGTAGCTTGGCCGACAGGATCGCCTAGACCAGAGTTAACTGCTTTATCTGTCAAAGTGATAGCTTTACCAGCTGTCTTAATTTGAACAGTTTTAGTAGAAGCGGACATAGTAGCAGTCGTTACTTCAGCGCCTTCTGCTACGTCTTCGGCTGCACCGATATAAGCCCATGCCGGGATAGTTACAGTGTCGCCAGGAACGCCTTTAAGTTCTTCGTTAACAGCTGCGAATTGTGTAAATTTCAATGCTTTAGGCAAGCCAGCAGATACCATATCTTGCATAACTTGAGGGTTAATAATATTTGCGAGTTTCGTTTCGTTTGCCATTGTTAGATGGTCTCCTTGTAATTAATTAGTGAGATAATTCTTCATACAAATCGGGATCGGATTCTTGTAACTTGACGCGATCGAGATAAGATAATTTTTTGAATTGTTCTTTGGTTAAACCGTTGTCGGTTTTAGGTGTAGCTTCCCCTGGCGTTACTCCTTTAATAGAATCTTGTCGGAAAAGATAAGGATCAGATTCTTTTAAAGATTGAATTTGTTCTTGAATACCAGTGATAGTATCGTTATCGTACGTAATCTTAGAGCGATCTAATAAGCCTGTTAAGATGGATTGATTCATAGCGCCGGCTTGCAGTACTTCTTTAGCGATGGCTGTGTCGATTTTCATATTCTTAATATTTTCGACGTAATCGGCTTCTCTTTTTGCTGCGGCATCTTGAAGTTCTTTGATTTGAGATTGTAATGCTTCGTTCGCTTCGTTAGCTTTAGATAACGTGTTAATATCGTTTGTTAGGTTTTCAATTTCTTTCTTAGCGCTCTTGTATGCATCGTTCTTCTCGTTAAATTGAGCTTTAGATACGTAGTTTTTACCATAATCTTCTATAATCGTTGCGCATTGTTCTTCGGAAAGGTTGAGTGCTAATAATTGTTCTTTAGTCATTGAGGGAAACTCCTTAAATTAATACATTTCGTTTTATTATCGTGAGTCACATCTCACATTGAATTAATTAGTTAATGTTTGTTCTTTATCGTCTTTAAACAGTAAAAAAAAGACAATATAATAAGAGTGGCGCCGATTATGTTAAGTAATCGGACTTCCACTCTTCGTAAGTCATATCGGGTATGTACTTTGTCTTCTGATCTGGTCTGGATGCTCGTGAGTTAAGCGGTACGTTCGGTATCATTGTCGAACGACAATACGGATGAAATGGCGGAGCCGTTATTCCGGGTCTGTAATCTGATAACGGTACGATGTGTTTGTCGAGGTGACGACATATCGAGGACGTATGCTTGTCGAGCGTCGCTAAGATCTGGTATTCTTTTACGTTTAACTCTTTAAAAGAATCGTGTAACGCTAATTCTTGAACGTATGCCGTTTCTGTTTCGACTAAGCGTCGTACATTAGATATTTGTGTATTAAATGACTGTGATATACGTTCTGTCGTACGTTCCGACGGTTCTTGTGCTATAAAGGAACGTGTTATCTCTTGACGTAACTTGTTAATAAGTACGTCTTTTTGTTGCCATATACGATCGGAGAAGTTTTGTTCGTTCCAGGGTTGCTGTAATGTGACTAATATCTGTTTCTTAGGTACTTGTCTGAATGTTTGATAGTTACCTAATAGTGATTGTGTAGTATAGGCTGCTTTATAATAACTTGATTGGTATTGTTTAAGTAAGAAATCTGTTAATTGAGTATTAGTGTCGGCGGCCATCTCTTCGGCGAATTGTTGTGTATGTATCCATAACGCTTCGATGCGTGAGAGACGTGATCGTAACGATGCATTCTCGAGGAGCTTGATCTGTTTAGGAGATAAGTTCTTCTGTTGTGCCAGCTTGATATATTGCTTAAGTGTTAATTTAAACGCCTTTAATTCTCTTGCCGTTAATTGTTTCTTGGCTTCTTGTAAGCTTATGCCGTTAGTATTAGCATATTTCTGATAGAACGACTGTATTTGTGATAACTGTTTTTCGAGCGCATACTCAGTAATCGATGACAATTCATTAAACTGCTCTTGTGCATCGAGGATACTTTGTTCTTTGTCGCTTAGAAAACGATCTTCCCAGTACATGATTAGTTACCTTCGTATGTATAATCTTGGTTAAGAGTTTCTTGTCGTTCTTTCTTAATTTGTTCGAGTTCTTCGTCGACGTTTACCGTAAATGGATGATTAGCTACGAGAGTTCTTTCAGATAGGATACCGACAGAATTTTTAATAGCATTAATCGTGTCTTGTTGGTTAACCGGTAAGTCTCTATTAAATATAAAGTTAATAGAAGTAATGACTGGAAGACTGTTAAGGGAGCGATAGGCATTAATAAAGTCCACTAAATGATGTAGCGACGCTTGGAATTCCGCTTCGAGATCGTTAGCGTCGAGGTCGATATCTGAGTACATCGAATTAATATTCATCTGGTTCGGATTATTAGCCATACGGTCGTCTTTAGCATCGAAGCCTCGGCCATTCGTAATAATCGCACGTTCAAGTTCTTTAATAATCGTCGTATAGTTAGTCGCATCGACGTTAACGTTAAGTGCTTCGACGTCGCCTTGTACTTCCGGAGTCGAAGAGATTTTAATGACGCCGTGTTTAGCTAAGTTGTGTCGGAATTCTTCGAGGTTAGTGCCGTCGTATCCTTTAAGTACTAAGATCGTATTATGTACGTCTTGAGACATCACGTTAGCGAAATTAGATATCATTTGATTAAGAGCATCTTGTAAGGATTTAATACGATCGAGTAAGAATGTCTCGTCTGAGTTAGGTTTAAACCAGATTAACGGTACGGACGTCCAGTTATACGAGATATCGTTCTTATGGATATATGCCGTATTTAATTTAGACGTATCGGGAGCTATTTGACCGTTAGAATAGATATAATAATGTACGCCTTCGGGTAAATAATATTCGACGTGTGTTTCAGTCGTCGTGATAGTAGTACTTTGGTATATCTCGACGTCGTAGAAATGAATAAAAGCATCGAGTTGTTTATGTGCTTCGTCATGCCAGAAAGGTATAACGTTCTCGGGTTTAAAACGTTTAAAGGAAAGAGTACCTTGTTCGTCGATGAACGGATGTAAATAACCGATCGAGCACTGGTATACGTCCTTACCTAGTTCCTTTAATAGATTTTGGAAGCTTGGATTAAAATACTCGCTTAAATCGATATCGTCGTTAGTCTGTGTATCGATTTGTTGTGATAATAGATAGTTAGTCTTTTGATCGACTAAGTCGTCGAATAAGTTGTTAATGATTTTATTATTCGGGATGATACCGGACGCATCTTGCATTGTATCTTTAGCGGTATATACAAGATGTTTAGGTTCTTGTTGATTCCCTAAATAATATTGTCGTGAAAGAAGCATCTTACGTCGTTTTTTAGAGTACAGGAATTTCTCGTATTCGGCTTGTACGAATTGTTGTTCCGAGATACCTGTATTGCGACGTATGATGTCGATCCATTGTTCGGTAGTATTCATTGGATATCCTTTAGTTAATCGAATGAGAATATAGGAGTTTGTGTATTAATCTTCTCGGCGACGCCTGTTAGAGCATCGGGAGCATCGTCATGTAGGTTTTTACCCTCACGCTGGTAGCCTGTTATGGCTTTATAGAATTCTGGGAATTTATTATGCCAGTTTATCGGGAAGTATATATGTTCCATTATCCATGTAGCATTAGATAGTATTCGTGATTGTTTATTCTTTGATTGATGGAACGGTATGATGACTGTATGGTTAGTATTATGTATATCTGTTAAATAATGGGATATTTGACGTGAGAATCCTCGGCCGCCGTTGTTCGATTCGATATATGCTTCGTTAACTTTATAATCGAACAAATGTTTTGCGACTAAGGGCTCGGTTATCTCCATCGGCTCGTTTGTATATATAACGTCGAGGATATACGCTTCCTTTTGTCGAATGCCGTATATGATCGAACATAGATAGTCAGTACCCGTATCGGCTGTATCAGTATACGATTGTATCTTCTCGAATTGAGGAAGATCGTCGTACGTCTTTAAGGACGAGTAAAGCTGTCCTTTTAAATCGATCGGTTCCTGTTGGTAGTTAGCATAGAATATATCGGGAGAAATTAATTTCTTCTTCTCCTCGTAAGATTCACGGGATAGTACTTCGTCACATAACATAGTGCCATCGTCTTGGAGTGCTTTAAGCGATACGACTTCGGCATCGTCTTTAAAGTGATTTATAATACGTCCAGCTAGATCGTCTGAAGCCCAGCGTGTCATAATGATAATGATTTTGCCGCCCTCCTCGAGTCGAGATAGCATCGTATTTGTGAACCATTCAAAATGAGCTTGTTTCGTAAGTTGATTATTAGCCTCTAGGGCATTCTTAATAACGTCGTCGATAATCATTAAAGTACAGCCGAACCCTGTAGCCGTACCGGAAGGCGATGTAGCAAGATACGAAGAGTATTGACCTTCTAAGGACCACATATTCATAGCCGCATCCCCTTGTTTAATCTTTGTGTTAGGGAATACATCGGAGTATACCGGTGTAAATGGATCGGCCTTATTCGTTTGTATAGCATTTCTGACTGACTTAGCGAATTGTGTCGATAATGTTTCGTTATATGATCCGGTCATTATCTTTTGTGTCGGATCTTTACCGAGGTACCATTCAGTGAACATAATAGCTGTTCTAGATTTGCCAGTACGTGGTGGCATAGATACTATTAATACTTTCTTAGTAGATTGTGATACGAAATGTTGTAAGGTAGCTGTTAAATGAAGGAGATAAGGCCGCGATCTCTTATAAAAATCTGGAGCCATTAATTCGCAATAGTCGAAGAAATCTCGCCTAGCGAGTTCTAGCTTCGCCTGGTATTGAATATGTTGTTTAAGCTCTGGCGTCATTCTCATTTGGTTTACTTTAGGAATTCGTATCACCTCCTCTGAGTGTTCGTATGTGTTCGTATAAGTTCAAAAATACATAGGGAAAGTTAATCGGGTTTATTATCAATTAGAGCTCTAAGCTCTTCTGTCGTAAGAGACTGAACCGGATTATTAATTGTCGTATCCATCTTTATACGTTGTTCATAAGCAGCATCCATCTTGTTTAAGATGTCGAGTGCTTTAAGTTTGTCGTTGTATCTTACGTCGTCGCTGTATATCCATTGAGTTAATAAGTTGCGTCGTTCTTCTATTGTTGCTACACGTTGTTCGTTGGACTGTTGAAAACGTCGCTCTAATTCAGTGATATAGGCCCTTATGGCAGGCTTTCCTAAGTTCTCCACAGCCATATTACCAGCCGCTTTCTCATGTCGGCATGCATAACCCGCTTGTCTCATAGCTTCAGAGCCGTTATGACCGTTCGACACATACTCTTCACAGAATCGAGCTTGTTTAAGTGTTAAAGTGTACCCATCGACAACGATTCTGCCTCTGGGGTCTTCTGAGATTGCGATGGATCTCACCTCTTTCGTTGTTTAATTAGTTGTATGTATTAAGTAGTTAGTTTATAACTACGAATATATGTTTGGTTGATAAGGCAAAAAAAAGAACCCTCGTCAGAGGGTATCTTTTTTCCAGTAGTAAAAATTAATCAAAGATGTTAGAAAAGGACTAAAATTATGACATCTTCTTTAAGGGTATAAATAATAGGAGGTAAATTTTAAATGTTTTGTACCCTTCTAATATTATATTATGTGTATAAGGGGAAATTAGGGGAAGATGTTGTTATTATTATATATGTATATTATTAGTAAGATAGTATAGGAAGCTATTAAATAAAAAGAGGCGGTCGATTTGTGTTCGGCCGCCTTTGTTGTTCTTATGTAGTTCGTTAATATAACGACATGATCATCATCGGTAAGTACATCGTTAGTAGTACAAATAATATGATTAATAATAGTTCGTTATCCATTGTTGCCTCCATGTAATACTTCACATACTTGTTTGAGGGCTTCGACATGAATATATTTAATAGCTCGGAAGGTACATCCTCTATTCTGTGTATACGATTGTTCCCAATTACTAGCAATTTGTACGAGAGGTATGTCGTTTAGGTAGTAGTTTGTTAAAAGTAACTTATAACGTGCATCGGGTACCTTATTAATAGTGGAAATAACTTCTTGTTGGATGGCGATATATTCTTTCTGTGAAGCGAGCTCTTCTTGCTTGTATTTAGTAAGAAGTAATTGTAGCTCGCTATCGTCGATACGTGAGATATCCTGTTGATAGAGTTTAGTTAAAGCATTCGACTGTTTAAGATTTGTCTTAGCATCTCGATATCGATATAAATATTTACGGGCTAAATTAGTATTATAGTAAGGATGTTCTTCGTTAAAGAGAGGTTGTTCTATGTAATTGTTAGAATTATCTAGTAGTTCCTTGATTAAAGCTTTTTGTTGTTTAGTATATTTCATAATAATAAGTCCTTTGTTATTTTATATATGTATAATAAGAGAAATGATTAAGTAAGCTATTAAGGAGAATAAGGCGATCATGGTGTACACGATCGCTTTTAAATAGAAAGTCGATACGATGACTACACGATTGTTCTCGTGGTCGATAAGGATATTAGGTTCTTCGTTCGGTTGTTGTCTTCTAATGTTGATTGTCATGGGATAGTGCCTTTCTTAATTTCTTGAGCGCTCTGGATTTAGCATCGGATACTAAGTTTAACTTTAGGTGTAACCGTCTAGCAATTTGATGTATGGATAAGTTTTTGTAGTACAGAAGTATAATGACTTCCTTTTCTCTGTCGCTTAAGCACGACATATCGATTGCTGGCTCAGTCATATCGTCGAGTACGTCGTCGAATGCTTTTGAGGCTTGTTTGTCTTCGACGTGTTCAAGAATCGACACCTCGCCTTCTCCATCGTTACAGTATCGATCTAATTCTTCGACTGAGAGCGTATTAAGTATCTCGATTACGTTGTACTCCTTAATGTTTGTAATATCGGATATTGCTTCAGTCGTGATTGGTTTATTAAGTCGTTCGAGAAGTTCTTTAGCCTTGTTGATTTTCTTAAGCTTCTCGATAGCTGCTTGAGGTAAGCCTATTGTTTTATTTCGTCTAAGGTAATCGCATATTTGTCGGAATATACCTCGTCTCATGTAAGTCGTAAAAGAAGCTTCGTGTGTATAATCATAGTTCTCGAAAGATTCGAGTACAGCAATCATACCTTCTTGAAATAAGTCCTCGATATCGTCGACGTTCTTATATATGGATGCAATACTAATAATTTGTCCGCACTGATTTAATACTAAGTCTTCTTTGATTTGTTTCTTACGTCTTAAAGATGGTGTTTCGTGGTATTCTTTGAAGAGAGCTTTCTCTTCTTCTTTAGTAAGGTATTCTGTTGTAGGTATAAGATAAGATAGTTTCATGTTGTTATTAATGTCCTTTGTGTTATGTAATGTTATAAGTTAAGCTGTTAATAATAGATGAATGACGGCCATCCGCGCAAATAAAAAGAGCGCCGGAGTATGTAAAGCTCTCGGCGCCCGATCCAGTGTATTAAATTGTCTTCGCTTGTTCGCCGTTCATAGGTATATTACTCACCGTACAATGGCGTTAAGCGATATCTTAGATGAAATTTTAATGAAGTTTTGTTAGTCTTTAGCAAGGAATAAATTTTGTTCTTCCTCGTTTGCTGGTATAACAGATGTAGCTGCTCCTATGCCATAACGATCTGCATTAAATTTATAAATGTAAGTCAATGTTCCATCTGTTAACACTAAAAGCAAATCATCAAAATCTAATTTCGGATCATCGTTACTATAGTTTTCAAGACGAATGATTTTAGTCTTAACTGGTATTAATTTAATAATTCTGTTGAGATATGCCTCAAATCTTTTATTTGATCCACAACGATAGGCCATTCTTAATAAAACACGATCATTAGTAAGCATTCTATGTATTTTTTGTTGATTAGAAAAACATTTAGTTAATTCATCTTCAGTAAATGTTATTGTTTTTTTAGTTTCGTCATATATTGCCATAATATTAATCCTTATTATATTTATACAAATTATTGAGTTATGCTATTTCTTCTGGGTTATCAGCAAATTTAAAACCTAGTTCTGTTGTAATCTCACCAGTTAAACCTACATTGATTTTCACAGTATAATTAATTTCATCAATATTCAATAAGATATTTATGGATTCTACTTCCATTTCATCAAACACTAGATTTTTTCTTCTTTTTACATTAACATCTAACAACTTAATATCTAACCGTGTTCTTTTTAGGAGTTGTTTTACCTTAGCTTTAACACTATATCCCTTATCTGTGTCAATAAGATAGTAAATATAGTTTCTAGTAGTAAATAAAGATCTTACTGTATCAGCGTTGGCATAGAAAGCGAATAAAGATTTTTCTGTAAATGCTATTTCTTCTGGTTTCATAGTATTAGTCCTCATCATGTGTTTCCATACCTAAAATACTAACGCCAGCTGTTACACGTTCATAGTTGTAAAAACTACCATCTAGATACATGCAATTATAAATAATATCGTCTTTGTATAAAGTTGCAGTTACTGCAAATTCTCGTTCGTCACCCGCATCATGCTGTCCATGTTCATAACCAGCAAACGAAGATGTTATATAAAAATAATCTCTGAATTTATCGCAAATAAGCATCTTTAAATCATATAATCGCTCTTCGATACAAGCATCGCTATTCATGATATCTAAGAATAAGTAGCGATCACAAAATCGTTTTTCTAAGTCTTTAATATTTTTCTTGATAGATTTTTCACGTTCTGTCATATTATTTAGCCGCCTTGTTTAATCTTTGAATATCTTCTCGGGATCCATTTTGTTTATAATAAGCTACAACATTATTGAACCATGCTTCATTACCAAATAAAGCTTTAGTTTGTTCTCCAAACGTTAAGAATGTATTTTTCGATAATTTAGTAATTAGTTTATCGTTAACCAAAATAGGGTTTACCATATATTTAGCACTCTTAGCTGTACCATCTTGATATAAAATATTAGCTTTTTTAGCTAAACTAATATACGTAGTTGCAAGGTCTTTAGATAAGTTATGTTTACTATTAGCTAATAAATTGGTTATGCCGGCAAGCCCGATAATGTCTGAGTTAGTATCTTTATCAATAATGTAATTGCTGTTGTCCATATTGTAAGTTAGATATTCTGTTACATCTTCAAAAACCTTAGCTGTTTCTTTGTCTTTAGGATTATCTTTTAAATATAAGTTTTTAATAAGAGATTTTATTCTGTCTCCTTCGACTGCAATCGATTCCAATGGCTTACCTTCGTTATATAATTCAATAATGTTGTCATTTTCTTTAAGAGAAGCAAGTTTAGGATCGCTTTCAGATGGAGCTTCATTGAAAATGCTGGTTGCTGTTTTTTCAATTTGAACATTATATAAGTTAGCTAAATATTCCATCGCTAAGTTGAATTTATCATCTTCGTTTTCGATGCCCATTAATTTAGCAATCATATCGAAGATATCCAAACCTTTATATTCTGTTCCGCAAACACAATTATCAAGCTTGCAGAAATAACGTTCTTTTTTATTATTAGAAATAACGACAGCTAATTCATTTTCATCTTGATGGAATATACAGTTGAATCTTATGTTTAATGGTAAACCAATTACTTCGGTAATGCCTCGGCGTTCAAATAATTCCTTAGCCTTGTTCCAGGACATCAATTTAGTTTCTTTAAATGCGCCTTCTATTTTAAACATTTCACCGTTTATGATCTTTTCAACGTTATATCGTGTAGTATCAACCATAGATAAGCAATCAATGTTTTTATATTTGTTATAATCTACACAAAATATTTTTAAGCAAATATCGTATTGATATGGAGAAATGAATTTTTTAATATCTTCACTAAAATATTCTAATAATTCAACGTGTAAGTTAGTATAGCCTTGATTAAACGCTATCGGATTCATAATATATACATATTCTGTTAAACGGTCACATTTTTCACGAATTAAAAGATTTTCTTTTTTAGCGGCCGACAGAAAGTTTTCAACTGTTTTTTCAGAAATATTAAAGCCTTCTATTAAGCGTTCTACAATATCTTCTTTTTGTAGTTTATATTTTTTACTGCAATCCATAGCTACAAGTTTATTTTCTTCATTGAGAAATTGTGCTAAGTACATTAAGTATTCTGTATATTTTGAATTGTTCATTCTACGAGTTGCTAAACTCATTAAGCCAAACTTTTTTAAGATGTCTTTTTTAGAAATTTTTATGTAGTTGCAGTCAGCTGTGAAAAATCTTTTTCGATCAGCTATAAAGCGATCTCTTTGCTTAACTACTACTGTTTTTGCCATTATTTAGATGTCCTTTCTAGTTAAAATTTTCTCCCAGTATCTGGGAGTGGAGATTTAATTTCTCCCAGTATGCGGGAAGAATTTTAAGTGCTAATTTTTAATTTTCTATTATAAACAGAGACTTTTTTGAAAATCGCTATCTATAAAAAGTGGTATCTCTATATAGGAATAGGATAATAGGAAGAGTATCTTTTTGGAGAATAATCATTTTACACTCAGTACGTTCATTTTTAATGTTCATGTACATTATACTAAATATAATCGTCATATACAAGTCGACAACATAATAAATTTTACTTAACTGATGGAAAATGTCCATAGGCATTTCTGTCGCTTGAAGTGACGATCACTGGAGAATAATCATGAAGTGAGCGTAGCGAACGAATCGATTATTCGGAAGTGCTGTTCCTTTACATTCATATATTACTCACAGAAAAATAAAGTTAACGTTATTTGTCAAAAAAAATTTTAGCAGTAAAAATATTCTTGTTGAATAAGAATGAAACTAACGATGCGAACGTAGTGAGCGAGGTAGTTTCATTACGGGGAGCGTAGCGACCTCTACTCCATATTGATATTTAAACTATGGTTAATACTATGCTGCATGAGTTTAAATAACGGAATATTTCCACTGTCAATATAATATTACCTACCAGAGAACGCCCCTTGTGATGATGTTGTGTATATAATTTTGGCATATTAAAAGCAATGGCTGCTGGTATATATATGTGTTTTAGGTTTTTACACAAAAAAAGTATTTAGATATCTAATATTTATTGTCATGACTTTTAGGTATTAATATAGCTTGCTACATGAAATATATATACTGTTTATACTAACTATATTAGGAACATCGGGGGAAATTATGGGAAGATGTTATTTAAAGCTATAAATATCGTATTATGGGCGGCTGTGAGGAGTTAAAAATAAAGTTGATGTAAAGAATGTATATTGTTGGAGATGTAGCTGGCTGAAGAGATGACTTTAAGTAATTTCTTTGATTAAGGTTGTGTAAATGTCTTTAGAGGCTATTAATGAAAGGTATATGATTGAGAAGAGATCGCCGGCGCTCTTAACGGTATTAGGTTGTGAAATATCATCTATTGTTCCTTATCAGCCTTGATAGGTTGTGGCCCTTCTATTTAGTTGGAATCGCCTATCGTAAGGTATTCTATGGCCAAAGACTACTACTGAAGCTTGATTAGTTGTTGTCATAGGATATAGTCTCTTGTCACTGCTGATAATAATGGAGAATATACATTAGATGGACAGAGGCGGCCATTTCTGTTTCTGTAGCATATCGTCAAAGGCCATGAGTCCTATACTCCAACAGAATAAAAGCCCCAGCAGCTTATATATCGTTAATGGCGGCCAGGACACAATACGTTATATGGACCAACGGCCGCTCTTTGATCATATACATCAAACAGATGTTCTATGTAAAAAAACATACCTAGCTCCTATAACGGCCCCCCTCTCAAACTCTTGTCATATGTGCCATCATTAACAGCATTGAAACATCTCTTCAGCTCCAACGTTTTAAAGTCACCAAAGTCAGATATATGTCGTAGCCAGCAATAGCCAAATTTATCAATTATAGCCCCTCTGGCAGCGTTTTAATATGGACCAGGTATAATCCTATCCTCAATAGCTAAAACTTCTCGTATAGGCGATTTAAATGAATTAAGTCATTATACCTAAGACAATAAGCCGCTATTACACATATACCTACATCGCTACAATAGTTATAAAACTTCGTTATTCACGCTCTAATGGCCGTCTTATGTGTTCATAATATATTTTACTCCAGAAGCATAGTAACTGGTCTTAGAGAGGCTTTAATTAACATCTTGATATCGACTAACAGAGAGGCCTAATAACTCGGTCTGACGACCTCGGCCCGCGCTTACTTCCTAACTACAAACTAAGGAATATATCCGATGCAAGAATAGCCGTAGAATTCATTTAAAGGCCCTATACGGAAGTTTTGATATTGGCCAGGTATAATTTATCCTAAGCTATATTTTTAATCGGTATAGGCGATCGACAAATATTTATACATTCGACCAGTGAAGACTTATTTTAAGGCAAAAAAAATACCCCCTACCCAGTCTCCCGGGTAGAGGATAATTCTTATTGTTATAAGGCTTCCATGTCGGCCATATCCGACGTTCTGCACATTGCTTTAAGATTGTCTGGACTCAATGGATCGCTTAATGTCCCATACACATCTCCATATAGTTTCTTACCAGCTTTAACAGTTTTAGCCTTCGGACTACCTTTAAGCAATCTTACTCCAGATGCAAATCCTAAGACCATCATAACAGCCGCCATGTCTAAGCTAAAGCCCATGCTTTGATAACGTCTTAGGTCCTGGTTGCACATACTATAATTAGTTAAGCCGTGTTTTTCGACAAGTTCGACTAACGTCATTTCAGAACCGAACCAGTTAATTTTTACATTTGATTTTATGTTGCGTTGTTGAGTGTTTCTATCGGCCCATCGACAGTTGTCTGGGTAATAACCTTTCTCGCCGTCGATACGATCGATTGTAAGGCCTTCCTCGTATGTATCGTACATGTCGCTCATGAAGTTCTCAAATGCGTCCCATCTTGGATCATAGCCCTTCGCATGGTACTTTTCATATTGAGGCTGAGAAGGATTATTACATCTATTCTTCATTTGCTTCCACTGATGGTAAAACTTAGTATTACTCATACCGTGAGATAAGGACTTAGCAGTTGATTTAACACGGCGGCTAGTTTTATTTTTGTAGCCATTAGCCGCTGTATCGGTGCCGCCTGTAAGCTCGTGAGTATTCTTTTGGCTAACGACGCCGGTCTCATTGTTTTTAACTGTCCATACGTGACCTTGGCCTTTAACGTATTCTCTGTTAAGAATAGTGTACAAAGTAGTTTTTGCTTGAATTTTTTCTAATAGTGTCATAATGTTAATCCTTTTAATTTGACTAAAAACTTCTAACCGCTTAATTGCGATTTCAATAGGATATTACTCATCTTTGTCATGGAGTTATCAATTAATAGCTATATTATTTATGCATAGCTAAGAGTTATTTAACCCATTGACGGCTAACCTTTGTTATGAGAAACTCTCGGAAAGCCTCGATATTGACGTTTTTCTTTCTATGACTAAAAGAGATAACGTTGTCTTTAAAATCTGGATCTGTCTCCATTTGATGTACTAACTCAGTAGCTTTTGTCCTACCAATAGCAAAAATCTTAGCTAAGTCAGTTACACTCGCATATTGTTGTGTCATGGTGCACCTACAATACACTAACACTGATTTACAATTCATCTACAATAATCATACACGAACATATACGAACAGTCAATACATGTCATTGACTTTAATTTATATCTGAATTATACTATAGTTAGGAGGACTATTAATATGCCTAAATTAATTAAATTAGAAAACCTTAGAAAACAGAACAAGTTAAGCCATCAAGCATTGGCTGACGGTGTACAAGATTATTTGCGTAAGAAGTTGTTAGATAGCGGGAAAGGTATCACGCCTCTCGATCTTAAGAAGGCTTCTTATAAACGTACTACCTACACTATGCTCGAGAATGGCTACGTTAAAACAGTATCCGACGATTTAATCGAAGCATTGGCCTATGTACTACATACCGACTTCGATACCGTTAAAGATGCTTGTACGTTAGTTGTCGATAACCGTGAACGTGAGGAGTTAATCGACGATATTAATATTATCTTGAGTTACATGACCGAGGAACAGTTAACGGCCCTCTTAAATATGCTCTCATCATTTAAACGCCAATAGGAGTATTATAAAACATGTATATTGATGAACGTAAGCAAAAAAACGGTACTATCTCCTATCGTTATGGAGAGAACTATAAGGATCCACTAACTGGTAAGAATAAACGAGTTAGTGTTACATCGTCTAAAAATACTAAAGCTGTTCAAAAAGAGATGCAGCGTATCCTTAACGACAGAATTAACGAAATCCTAACGAATAGCGTCAGTAATAAGACTCTTACGATTAAGGATTTAGTCGATGAATATGCAACCATCGATAAAGGTTTGCGTAAGGTGACTACCCAGCAGAATATCGAAGACCATGCTAAAGCACTTTTAAGATGGATTGAAGGCGATATCCTAGTCGTTAATCTTAAAGCGATTTATATCCAAAGAATGTTAAATAAAGTTTTATTAGAGAAAAGCTTTAACTATGTTAAGCGTGTTTATTCCGTGCTAAAGCAAGCCTTAAGATACGGTAAGCGTATGGGCTATATTAACGATATATCTTATTTAGAAGATGTTATATTAAAACGCCCTCCTCGTACTACCGAAGAAATGACTAAAGCCCGTGAGAAGTTTTTAACTAAAGACGAATTAAAGACATTTTTAACAGCTCTAGCTAAGAAGAATCAACGAGTAGCCCTCTTATTCGAGTTTCAGGCATTAACCGGGTTACGTATTGGAGAATTAAGGGCATTACGCGTTAAGGATTATAACGCTAAAAATGAATATATTGACGTAAATGCGACGTTAAGTGATAAGGGCCTACGCCTACCACCTAAGAACGAATACTCGGCCCGTAGAGTGCAATTAAATAAACGTGCTCGGCATATCCTGTCGACATTTATATCGTTAAACCATAGTCGTAAGCAGATTATGCAGAATTACATGAACCCAGAGAGATATATCTTCGTTACGGATGGCGGCGTCCCTTATGATTCACATTATTTAAATAAAATTCTTAAATCTGTACCGTTTAATAAAACTGTAACGACTCATACATTCCGTCATACTCATATCTCATTATTAGCCGAGAAGCAAACGCCTCTTAAGACAATTATGGCTCGTGTCGGACATAACGAACCTAAGACCACCCTCTCCATCTATACACACGTAACGGATGCGATGAAAGAACAAGAAAAACAGATACTCGATTCGATCGACATTATGGCATAATTAGGCCGGCATTATTGCCGGTCTTTTTTATTGTAAAGTACCGTATTTAAGCACTTTTTCCGGTGTTTTTAAAAAAAGTGTCTCGTGGTGAAACGGTGGTGAAATCATGGTGAAATTTTAGGCGAACAAATGCGTATTTTAGCGATCATATACGAACACTAAAAAAAGCTAGAAGATTAGGTAACTACTGCATTTATACAGTAATCACGCCTCTTCTAGCTTTAGCTTGAATATTGGTGGAGATGAGGGGAGTCGAACCCCTGTCCAGAAGTGTTGCCATATAGACTTCTCCGAGCACAGTCTATGATTGAGATCTCAGGTTACTACCGCTCACAGACAAGCTACACAACCCCAGTTCATGTTGTCTCGCCTAATTCATATGAACAACTGAATTAAGCCAGCCTACGGTTTGACGTCCATTCACACTTGGTAGGCACAAGTATGAGGGACGTAGCTTATGCAGCTAATGCAAAATTTTCTTCTGCGTTTAAATGTTTTCCCACCGTTTAACGGCCTCATGGAACGCCGACTCGCTATCTATACCACACGCACCCCTGTCGAAACCTTTACATCCCCGTGCGTCGGTCTCATAATTATAAGCCTATTTAGTATTACTGTCAATTATATGAAACCTTCATCAATTCGGTATATTCACTACTCTTAGCCTTCTCAACTTATCTAAATTTGACAGCTTTACCAATCCAAAGATTCTTTTATCACTTATTACTGTCTTTAGTGAATATATTATCTATTATCATGATTATAACTGTTTCATAGCATTATGCAGTGATTGGCACACATAATCTATTTGTTCTTTATTATGCGCAGCAGTCACCGTAAGTCTAATTCTGCTTTCACCAATAGGTACTGTAGGTGGACGAATAGCAGTTCCAATGATTCCAGCCTCATATAGATAATTAGATACAGTTAAAGCATCTTCATTCTTACCAATAAGAATTGGAAAAATTGGCGTATCATCTGTAGCATCAATGCCCAGAGAATTTAATCGGTCTGACATATAGCCTATATTGCCTTGCAAACGTTCTAAAACAGATGTATCAGAATCAATGATTTGTAGTGCAACGAGAGCAGCCCCTATATCAGCAGGAGATAATGCGGTAGAAAATATAAAACTGCGGCTCGTATTAACGAGATAATCTATAATAGTGCTATTTGCAGCTACATAGCCACCAACAGAGCCTAAAGATTTACTCAATGTACCAAGTTGTATGTCTACTTCTTTTTCGAGTCCAAAATAGGCCGCTGTACCATGACCATTACCAATAGTTCCAGTTGCATGGGCATCGTCTACCATGAGCAGTGCATTATATTCACGGCTCAGTTCATATAGCTTATCTAGTGGTGCAATATCCCCATCCATACTAAATACGCCATCTGTAACTATAAGCTTTCGAGTATTTCGATCTACCTGTTTTAATAGATACTTTAATTCGTCTATATCACAGTGGCTATATGTTTTTACAGTACCTCGACTTAATCTACAACCATCAATAATACTAGCATGATTAAGAGCATCACTAAAAATAATAGTATTCTTATCAGCTACGGCAGAAATAGTTCCTACATTGGCCATATAACCTGTATTAAATACGAGCGCTTTTTCTGTATTCTTAAATTTTGCTAATGTATTTTCAAGCTCGGTAAACAATGGAAATGTTCCAGATACAAGGCGTGACCCACCGGACCCTGTGCCATATTGTTGAGCCCCTTTCAGAGCCCCTTCTATAACACGAGGATCGAAGGTAAGGCCTAAATAATTATTAGAAGCCATCATCAAGTATTCTTTATCATCTCGCTTCACACGCACTGCATCTATAGGGCAGTATTCTTTTAAGGTCCGTAAATTATACTTCTCTATCTTAGAGTCCAATTGTTCTTTAAAAAATTTGTACATTCTATCTCCGTTGAACAAGTACTGGAGCACTCTCCAAATACTCAATTACACTTTCACTATCTATATCAGACCGTACAAAGAAAACACGGCCCCCTATATTTAAGCCCAATTCTTTCATATTAGGAATGCGATGGTATACACCATTGCAAGCAACATAACCTACTGTATAATCTGGATCATCAGACCAGCATAATTCTCCCACAACACCATCTGCTGATTGCACCTTAGAGGCCAATACTAAAGCCTCCCTCATATGTTCATTGTCACCTAATGCATGAGAGTCAAAGGAGTCCATATGACTCACACGTACACCGCGATTGCCTTCATCTAAGCGTTCACCCGAAATAGCATCCACTAACATAGCGCCGCGCATGGATCTATCTAAATTTTTTAACATACCGATAGCTTTTCTAACAGCAGTTTCAGTAATAGTGGTACCTTGTAAAAGTTCCGTTGCCAATTGATGGGATTCAGGAATGCTACCAGTTTTATGTTCCTCTACCCTTAGACAGTCTATATAGGAAATCTTCTCCTGTGGAATTAAATCTACAGTAATATTGATAAAATCAGCAGTTCCTTTGCTGTGATGCAGTGCACGTTCAGCTAAGGATTGTGCTATAGCTCCAACTTCCTCTAATTTTACGATACGCTCTGCCCCAGAAATATGGTGGCCCCCTTTTTCATGGGGACCACCTTGTGCTGCACGCATGCGTACACTATATAATTCACTCATTATGATACCTTGCCTTTTATTACGTTATTTTGATGTGCTTGACTATGAATTTTACGGAATACCTTTACAAATACAGGAGCCATAATAACCGTGAAAATCATGCCAGGCACTGCTAAGGCAACCATAGGTAATGCGGCTTTACCAATATATACAGACAAGGTTAACCGCGCTAAGGCAGATGCAATTGGGCCTGAAATCATAATACCGATCAAGTGATTATGGCACATCCAAAGGATTAAACCTACAATAAGACGGAATTGCATAGCGATCATAACATTTAAAATAGTTTGAGTACCTAGTGCTAGGCCAATTAAGCTAGATAAACATCCACTAATAATATACTTCTTAAATCCGAATACAGCACATATGGCTACCGCCAACGGGGCCGATAATTGAAACTCTATACCTGGAATGACATTAGGTATTTTAATAGCCCCTAATACAGTAATCATAGCAGTTAAAATAGCGACCTCTGTAATGTACCGAATGTTCTGATTCATGATGTTTCTCCTCTACTTAGAAAATGTCAACCACAATCACAACTCTTTGTTTACATTATAATTTCAATATACATATTTATCAACTAAAAACACAAGATAAGTTAACAAATATCACAAAAAAATCGAGCCATCATGACTCGATCTTTTTATTTTAATATTTTTGTTGTTCTTTAAGTCTCTTAGCAATATCTCGCTTAGCATCGCGCTCTGCCATATCTTGACGCTTATCATATAACTTTTTACCAGTTACAAGGCCTACAGTTACCTTTACATAACCATGGCTAAAATGGAAATTGAGCGGCACTAAAGAGAACCCCTTTTCTTTAACTTGAGCATGCAATTTATTGATTTCAGATTTATGCATCAACAATTTGCGAGTTCGTTCAGGTTCATGATTAAAGCGATTTCCTTGTTCGTATGGACTTATGTGAACACCATACAACAAGAGTTCACCTTTATCAATGCGACAAAAGCTATCCTTTAGGTTCAATTTGCCTTGACGTATCGATTTAATTTCAGTACCTGTCAACGCAATACCAGCTTCATAGGTTTCATGAATATTAAAATCATGACGCGCCTTACGATTATCAGCAATAAGAGATGGACTAGATTGTTTTGCCATATATACCTCTATCGTTTACGTTTACTTTTAGATTTCTTAGATTGATTGCGCTTAGTCGTTTTATTAGACTTCTTACGACTTGATTTACCTTTGTTAGATTTTTTACTGAAAGTATCATATCTAGAATGGCCAGATTTACTGCTATCACGTCGGGAAGATTTTTTACTAGATTTGCCCGAAGATTTACGACCTTTGCCCGAAGATTTACGACCTTTGCCACCATCAAAACCATCGCGACTACTTGCATAGTCAGAACCACTTCGCAATTGTTCTTGAATAGCCATTAGATTATTAACTTCACCTAGTACAAAGTCGATCTGTTTCTTTTCTACATCGGCTTTTACTAATGTAACAGTTACCTTTTCACCTAAGTGATAGGTTTTACCTGTTCTCTTACCTACAAGCACAAAATGTTCTTCATCAAAGAAATAGTAATCATCATTCATCATGCTCATATGCACAAGGCCATCGATACCATTTTCTAATTCTACAAACATCCCAAAGGACGTAATGCTAGAAATAGTTCCTTCAAAGACTTCTCCTACAAATGGAACCATATATTGTGTCTTTTTAAGATCTACTGTATCTCGTTCAGCCTCTGTAGCAACTTGTTCTTGCATAGAAGAATGTTCAACAGCTCCTGCTAAGAATGATTCGTCCACATCCCGTTTAGAATAGCCATTTTTCCAATGCATATCAGCTTTTAGAAGGCGATGAACCATTAAGTCTGGATATCGTCTAATAGGAGATGTAAAATGCGTATAACATGTAGATGCCAACCCAAAATGCCCTACATTGTTGATGCTATATTTAGCCTGTTGCATAGAACGCAAGGTCATAATTTGAGCTACTTGCTCAATATCTTTCCCTTTTACTACATCTAAGATTTTTTGGAAATCTCTTGGTGTTACACCATCAGCACTAAGGACGAGATTTTGCCCCAAGTAATTTAATACCTTTTGGAATAAATCTAACTTTTCTTCACTTGGGTTCTCATGAATACGATATACCGATGTACGATGCGTATTCTTTAAGTGTGTAGCCACTGTTTCATTGGCAATGAGCATACATTCTTCGATAAGTCGTTCTGCCATGGTACGATCTCGTTTTACAATACGTAATGGTGTACCATCATGATCGAGTAATACTTTATATTCAGGGAAATCAAAATCTAAAGCACCTCTACGACGACGCATTCGATTCAAAATCTTAGAGATTTCTGCCAAATTATGCAGCATAGGCATAAAGTCTTGTAAGTCATGAGGAATAATATTTTCCTCTAATGCTTTATAGACCTCTTTATAGCTACAACGACGTCCTACATGGATAATAGATGGACGAATATGATAATTTACAACCTTACCATCTTTATCTATTTCCATCATACACGTCATAGCATAACGGTCTTCATGAGCATTTAAACTACAAATGCCATTAGATAGGACCTCAGGTAACATCGGTACTACACGATCTACTAAATACACAGATGTACCGCGTTTATAGGCCTCATTATCAATAGCCTGTCCGGATACTACATAATGACTCACATCTGCAATATGTACACCTAACTCATAATTACCATTTGGTAATTTTCGGCCACTCACAGCATCGTCTAAATCTTTTGCATCTTCCCCATCGATAGTGACCATTTGTAAGTCACGAAGATCCCAACGGGCAGGGTCATCATGAATAAAGGTAACAATTTTCTTGCTCGCTTTGATAACATCATCGGGGAAATTAAATGGAATCTTATGATTAGCCATGATGCAGTTAATATCAAGACCTACATCGCCCTTATAACCAAGAATTTCAGTAATAATACCTTCTGGCTTTTTATCGCCTTCAGGCCATTTAGTAATTTTCACTAATACCTTTGCGCCACTACGAGCATCTAATGTATTTTTTAAATCTACAAAGATATCAGTCCCTATTCGCTCATCATCAGGAATAACAAAGCCAAAGTGTTGTTGTCGGTCATAAGTACCCACTATGGTTTCATTAGCTCGTTCAATAACATCAACGATAATGCCTTCTCGTTTATGCTTTGTATAATTAGAAGGTATGACGCGAACGCGAACCTTGTCATTATGCATAGCAGTACCTTTATTTTGTTCTGCTACATATATATCTTCATCTTCAGGCATAATGACAAAGCCAAAAGACTTACGATAGCCCTTATAAATACCTTCATATTCTTCATGTTGTTGCTCAGCATATTGATATACATCAGGTCGCGAAGATGTTAATACACCTTCTCGAGCAAGCATTTTTGCAGAACGAATAAACATCTCAAGATCTTTACCACCACGGATGTGGTTATCCATGGCCGCATCTTCAATATGATATGCATGTGGTTGTATAGATTTATAAAAGTCTAATACTTTCTTCTTCAAATTTTCACCTCCTCATTTGGTAAAAAGAAAAAGCCTGCAAAGCAGGCTTTCATCATTAGAATTGATTAATCATTGCCCCTAACACTAAGCTCAACACAGCAAAGATAATCCCCAATATAATCGTACATTTGGATAAGAAAGCGTCTAAACCGCGTTGCTTACCACCAAAAGAAGAGTCTGCCGCACCAGATACAGCACCGCCCATGCCTGCGTTTTTACTATTCTGTGCAACAACTACTACGATTAATAAAATAGATACGATTACTTCTACAATCATTAAAAAATTTGTCACGACTGTCATCCTTCCTGTGTGGCTCTTGGAGAGTCCAAAACCCGATGTTCTAAATACTTCTCTAATTTACGTTTAACCCTTTGTAACG
>OGEJ01000150.1_pt1 | contig 45017 bp, 42 predicted proteins | sample 1570701 | NCBI WGS metagenome assembly OGEJ01 (sample SAMEA2582140, study PRJEB24529) | metagenome | biome: Human gut stool | place: China | collected 2011
GCAGACCCACCGGGCGAAAGAAGAAGCGATATGCAGTTGATTTACATGGTATAGTACATACTCATGGCCGCTTGTCCCCGCTGCCGGGGACGGGCTTTTTTTAACGGTACATACCCCGTCGTATTCTGTCGAAACGCTTTTTGCTTCATGGCGGCTCCCTCCGTGGGCCGCCGATCCCGCCAGCGTCAGGGCGTCGTCAGTATGAGGGCATAGAGAACGGCGGCCTTGATTTGTGTTTCAAAACCGCCGCTGGGATATGCGGAGTAAGCGCACGAAATCAACCTGCCCGGCAACGGTTTTTTTCTTTCCCCTTCGGGCGGAGCAGGCTCACTTCTTATGATTTTCAGATTTGTACTTTTGCTATTGCGCTATGATATGCTTCCTCAATAGAAGCAAGGTATCGTTCTCGGAATGCTGTTACAGCAGTTTTATCCGAAGTCACAAAATATCCTCGTGGTGTTTTTTCAATCACGCCATGCTGTTGTAGTTCCCGGAATGCTTTTCTAAGGGTTTCCGGGCTGCTCCCAGCCTTTTTTGCAATCTCTATGTATGAAGGCAGTTTGGCCCCCAGCGCATACTCCCCGCGCAAAATGCGAAAAAATATCTCATTGGCAAGGCGCTGATACACTTTTTCCCGCACATCAATATCCCAGCCCATATAATGCCTCCTTATCCAACCGCTTCGATTACAACAGTTTTGACGTGTGTGTCAGCGCAGATACGATCAAAAGAAAAGAGCCGATAGTCCGTGTGCCTGATGGCTACGGGTTATCGGCTCTGCGTCTGTGCGTCTGGCTCTTTGATAACGGTTATATTGAATTGTTTTACATGGATCAAGGTTTCTTGCCTACATTTCGGACAGAATAGCGGGAAGTTTTTGAGTTCCGTATCTTTCCGGATCTTTAATCTTGTTTTATTTCCACAAACGGGACATAATACCCAGTTTTCTTTATCCATCTTCTATTACAGCCCCCTTATCCTATTATTACTTACAATAAGAGGGTCTGAATTACTACAATTTCTTCGGCTTCGCACATTGCATAGTCGATTGTATTTGCAGGGTAATCATTGGCATACTGTTTTGCTTTTTCCATTGTAATGTCGTCTACAATAATATGTCCGCATTTAGAACACTTTTTCGCGGGAGTATTTGTTACAGTTTTCAGAACACCATTACTTTCAATCTCAATATTGGTGTATGTGGAAATCACCTTGCCGCCACATTTTTTACACTTCGGTATAAACATAGATTGACCTCCTTTCCAGTTGGTATTGCCATCTTCTATCTTTGCTTACGATAGAAAATAACAGCAATGTGATATGAAACAAATTGAATAATACAACTTGCAAAGATGCAGGCAAATGCAAAAAGTTCCTTATTCGATTGTGCAAAGTCAATGACACCAGATAATGCAGATACAAAAGAAGGTAATACCACCAACAACATTACAACTGCAAAAGGAATGAAAGACCATAACTTTGCTTTGGTGTACCCCATTTTGAAAAATAACGGCATTTGTATTCCTGTTATTGTAGAGGAAACTAAAAACGACAAACCCAATCCAAGCATTATATCAGGCACATCGAAGATAGCTTTTCGACACAGCACGAAGCCGAGATACAGAATAATAATTGCAACCATACCGGCGAGGTAATTCAGAAACACAAAGGTATATCGTCCAAGAACAACCTCATTCAAACTCACGCAAACAGAACCATATAAACGGTCAAGATGATTCTTTTCCTGTATGGCAAAAATGTTAGTAGCCATCAATGCGATAAACCATGCGCCCGTAATGCATAACACAGTAATGGATGAGCCTATAAGTCCGAACAATAAAATCACCGCAACCAATGAAAAATACGAAATTGCTTGTGATTTCATTATAAAAAAATCCAGCTTTGTAATTCTCGCAACCCCTGTCATGCCTTTGTACCTCCCTTGCCAATGCAGATAATAATGTCATCAATAGTTGCGGTATCAAGAACGCAATGTTTGTATTGGACTGCCGCATTTGCAGTTATAAGACCTTCAAACCCCATAGCTGTTTTGCGTAATCCCAAAATATTTTTTTCGAGATCGGCTGTAAGATCGCAGGGTTTCCCTTTAATGAGGCAGTAACTGCTTAACAAATCTTCCATACTACCTGTAAAAATCATATTGCCTCGATTGATGAGGGTGATATAGTCAGCTACGCGCTCCAAATCGGTGGTAATATGTGTTGAGAACAGCACACTTCTTTGACCATCTCTGATATAGTCTTGCAGAATTTCCAAAAACTCATCTCGAGTAAGGGGATCAAGTCCACTTGTAGGCTCATCGAGTATTAGCAGCTTGGCATCATGTGAAAACGCACACGCAAGCATTAGCTTCATCTGCATACCGCGTGATAACTCGCCAACCTTTTTATTTAGCGGCAAGTTAAAGCGTTTAACCATATCGTTAAAAGTATCATGTCGCCAGTCATTGTAAAAAATAGATACTGCTTTTTCTGTATCTTTTACTGTCCAGCTATCCACATAAAAAATGCTATCAAAAACAACACCAATATCCTGCTTTATTTCTTTTTCACTAACTACATTATCTTTACCAAAAACCAAAATCTTGCCAGTATCTTTTTCAAGCATATTGAGAATAAGTTGAATTGTTGTTGTTTTTCCTGCTCCATTCGGCCCAACAAGCCCCATAATATACCCTTGCGGCAACGTGAAGCTAATATTATTCAGCGAGAAATCACGAAAACTCTTGCATACATTTTTTAATTCTAAACATTGTTCACTCATGGTTTACCTCCAATAAAAGCCGTAGTAGCTTAACAAGTTCTTCATCGGTCATAGAAGCTCGTTCAGCCGCTAATATTGCACTGTTAAGATTTTTCTCTACCTCCTGTATTAGCTGTTCCCGAATGAGATTTGAACCACTTGACATTACAAAGAAGCCTTTACCTTGACGACTTGTAATAAAGCCTTCTTCCTCTAACTCGTTGTAGGCTCGCGTAGTAGTCAATACACTTATTTTCAAATCCTTTGCCAACTGTCGAAGTGATGGCAGCATTTCATCTTCCGCAAGTTCACCCGACAAAATTTGTTCCTTTATTTGCTCCTTTATCTGTGCATAAATTGGCAAGTCTGAACTGTTGGATATTACAATGTGCAAATAATCACCTCCCAACTGTACTTCTCTATACATATACAGTATATTCGGAAATAACACTTCTGTCAATAGCAACAAAATGGGAAATTATGTCCATTCCTTCAATGGAAAAGTAGAACAGTAAAATGTAGCTGGGAAAACAATCTTGGCTAACAGGCCCATAGGAAATACAACAAAATATGAATAATAAAGTTCAACTTACCTGCATATAACAACATTCCATTGGGCAAATATGAATTATACAATGTAAATGGGTGATGTTATATGGCGAAAGTAGAAGATTGCCCCGGCTTTGAAACTTTCGGCGCGGATGTAAAGGCTGCGCGGAAAGCCCGGCGTCTGGCGCGTAAGGCGCTGGCGGAAATGGTTGGTATTGAGTGGCGGTATCTCGCCAACATTGAGAATAAAGGGACGATCCCCAGCCTCCCGGTCGTGATCCAGCTTATCAAGACCTGCGGGCTTCCTGTGGAACGGTATTTCAATCCCGAAGTGCTGCGCTCGGAAAGTGAGCAGCGCCAGCGGGTCGGCCACAAGCTGAAACTCTGTCCCGAAGAATACCTGCCGATTATCGAGGGCGCGATTGACGGGGCTATAAAAATTGAACAGCCAAAGAAGAAAGAAACGGGGGATGCCTGAAAACCATCCTCTGTTTTCTTTTGTTTGCGAGGGACGCGGAAGCGTCCTTTATTTTTTTACGCTTTTTTTCTGGAAAGTTCCTGTTTTGCGGGTAGTTTGAGGGTTTGCGAAGGTACTTATAGCGGAGAAGAACAAAAACAGCAAGCATAGGAAGTGTAGCCACACTTCCGAAAAACGCACCGTCCCGCCCCTGCCGGGCCGTCCGTTTTGCTTGTTGGGGAAATCCCCAAACCCCTTTGCCGGAAAGGAGCGTGAACCGCAATGGCAAACCGAAAGCGTCAAATCGTGCTGCGCGTCCCGGTGACGCCGGAAGAACGGGCCATCATCCAGCAGAAAATGGCCCAGCTCGGCACAAAGAATTTCTCGGCCTATGCCCGGAAAATGCTGATTGACGGGTATATCATCCACATGGACACCAGCGACATCCGGGCGCAGACTGCGGAGCTGCAAAAAATCGGCGTCAACGTCAATCAGATTGCGCGGCGTATCAACAGTACCGGGGCTGTGTACGCGCAGGACGTTGAGGACATCAAGGGGGCGCTGGCACAGATATGGCAATTACAAAGATCCATCCTATCAAGGTAAATCTGAAAGCGGCCCTTGACTACATCGAAAACCCGGATAAGACGGACGATAAAATGCTGGTATCGTCCTTTGGCTGTTCCTACGAAACGGCGGACATTGAATTTCAAATGCTGTTAGATCAGGCGTTCAAGAAAGGCAACAATCTGGCCCACCATCTGATACAAGCCTTTGAACCGGGCGAAACTACGCCGGAGCAGGCCCATGAGATCGGGCGGCAGCTTGCCGACGAAGTGCTGCAAGGCAAATACCCCTATGTGCTGACTACCCATATAGACAAAGGCCATCTGCATAACCACATCATTTTTTGCGCCGTGGATATGGTACAGCAGCGCAAGTACATTTCCAACCGGCGCAGCTACGCCTACATCCGGCGAACCAGTGACCGGCTGTGCAAGGAAAACGGCCTGTCCGTGGTGAAGCCGGGCAAGGACAAGGGCAAGTCCTATGCCGAATGGGACGCCCAGCGCAAGGGCAAGAGCTGGAAAGCCAAACTGAAAATCGCCATCGACGCGGCTATCCCGCAGGCAAAAGATTTTGACGACTTCCTGCGGCTCATGCAGGCGCAGGGCTATGAAATCAAACAGGGCAAGTTTACCTCTTTCCGCGCTCCCGGACAGGAACGCTTCACCCGCTGCAAGACGCTGGGTGAGGACTACACGGAAGAAGCCATTACCCGCCGGATCAAGGGGCTGACCGTGGACAGAGGCCCGAAACGGAAAGCCACAAAGGAAATCACCCTGCGGATTGATTTGGAGAACAGCATCAAGGCCCAGCAGAGCGCGGGATATGCAAAGTGGGCGAAAGTCCACAACTTGAAGCAGGCCGCCCGGACGCTGAACTTCCTGACCGAACACGGCATAGACGACTATGCGGCGCTGGAAAGCAAGGTGGCTGAGATCAGTGCGGCCAACGACGAGGCCGCCGCTGCCCTGAAAGCGGTGGAACGCCGTCTGTCCGACATGGCGGTGCTGATAAAGAATATTTCCACCTACTGGCAGACAAGGCCCGTGGCGCTGGAATACAGAAAGGCCAAAGACAAGGCTGCGTACCGGCGCGAACATGAAAGCCAGCTTATCTTGTACGAGGCAGCGGCAAAGGCCATCAAGGACGCGGGCGTGACAAAGCTCCCCAATCTGGCCGCCCTGAAAGCCGAATACCGAAAGCTGGACGAGGAAAAGGGACGGCTGTACCAGAAGTACGGCGAAGTGAAAAAGGAACTGGCCGACTACGGCATCATCAAGCAGAATGTGGACAGCATTTTGCGGGTGACGCCCCATCAAGAAAGGACACAAGAGCTATGAGCATACCGAGAATGAATTACCGGCAGTACCGCAAGGCCCGGAAGCTGACGCATGAGTGCTGCAATTACTGTGACGGGAACTGCCTGCTTTTGGACGATGGAGAGGAATGTGTGTGCGTCCAAAGCATTTCCTATTCGCTGCTGTGCCGGTGGTTTCGGGCCGCCGTCCTCCCGCTGGACGCTGCCCTGTACGCCGAGATCATCAAAAGCCGGGACGAGGTGAAACGATGCGCCGTATGCGGAGCCGTGTTCACGCCGAAGTCCAACCGGGCCAAATACTGCCCGGATTGTGCGGTGCGGATGCGCCGGAAGAAAGAAGCTGAACGGCAGCGGAATAGATACCTGTCTTTGGCCGCCCGGAAATGAACACACAGGAAAAATCCCATACAGATAAAAATATGTCAACGATCTGCGCCGGTTTGGTTAATGAGCGTCCTACAAATCCGACGAACAATTCCGTATAATGCACGCAAGGCCGTTGCGGAAGTACGCAAAATAGAGGCCGGAAAAGAGGTGGCAGAGCGTGAAGATATGGAAAAGGAGTTTCCGCCTGTGCTTTCAGATTTCAATTTTATTGTGGTAGCCGGGTATGGCTCGGTTGAAAAATGCCGGGCGCGAGGCCAGCAGGCCGCCGCGTCCGGCGCTTTTTCAATATTCAATCACCAGCGTTTCCTCCCGTCCATCTGGGAACGTGTAAACAAACTTTGCTGCCGTATCTTTGCAGGCCCAGAAAAACGGTTCGTTGCACTCCATATCCAATTCCACATCCCCCCGGAATGTATCAGTCAGGTGTATGGTCTGAAAGCAGGGGGACTTCTCTATGTCTGCGTTGGAAAGCTGCTGTTGTAAAATTTCATATAGCCCTTTTTTCGTGACAGGATTTTCTAAAATGTAATGATAGCGGAATCGTTCATTGGTAAAGCGATTGACATTGATAACCCGCAATAAGTAATCTGTAAACCCCGGCGGCATGATGTCCTCGATGTTTACCGCAACTTCGCGCTCCGGGCTGTTATGGATTTGAAAGATTAGGGAAGAAAACACCTGCGGAGATATGATGATAAAATCTATTTCCCCATTGATTTTTAACTTGTATTCTTTCATGTTCCTACTCCATTTACTTTTCATGCGGCCAGTGACGGTTGCACTGGCCGCATGAAAAAGTCGTTAATCAGTTGCCCGCAGTCTTTCTACAATGCTTTGCTTCTCCAAATTTTTGAAACAGATATAGGGGATCAGAATTGCAAACACAATCAAAATCGGCGTACAGATTATCAACGGTAAAAGTGTAAAATGGAATGTTGAATATCCATCCGCAACCATTCCCCGAACAATCACACCTACAGTGAAAGAACCGAGAATGTAAGATGCTATCAAGGTCATTCCTGCGTAATAAAGCCCCTCAAACATGAGCATTAGGCGTAATTGTCGTTTTGTCATGCCGATACTCTGGATCATGGCAAATTCGCGCTTTCTTGAAATAATTGCCGTTACCATGCTGTTAATAAAGTTCAAAATACCGACAAGGGCAATAATAATGCTGATCGCATACCCCATCACGGCTGCGGAACGTGTTTCCGCTTCATATTGCTCTACCATAGTCTGCCGGGAAACAATGTTCATTCCAACGGCATTGCTTTGCTGATAATCCTTTAACAGAGAGTAGACTTCATCTAAATTTTCGTCTGCTACGTTAAAATAAAATTTTCGCAGGTTGCTTTCCGGCCAAAGCTCATGAAATATGTCTGTTGGCAGCACAAGCGGCAAATCGAAAGTGGGATGGCTGCCTCCTACCATTGGCTGTAATGGCATTAACACGGCCATCACTTCAAATTCTCTATCGTTAATCTTGATTTTCTCTCCCACAGAATACGTTGGTATATTGTTGCCGGGTTCAATCGCTGGGCCGATTGCCAGACAATAGTTACCAGATGCAAATTTTTCTGCATCATAAGTTCCCGACAAAATGTAATTGCTGTTTGTGGCTGCTTCCAAAATAAGGCCATCTGCGCCATATACGGTATAAGTGCTGCTTTTGCCATCGACCGCCAGATCAAAGCCCTCTTTCCATGCCGGGAATGTCGGATCATAAGATGAAAATTCTGCAAGGCGTTCTTCCGTATAATAGCTTTTCAGGTTGTTACGGGCCTGTTCGCTTAAAGTCAAACTTACTTGCTGGGAAAATAAACATCCTGTTGCTTCCACTGTTCCCACTCTGTCAATATCAGAAAGCAATTCATTACTTATTGTCTGACTTTCTGGGTTATACCCACTGGATATGTTATTGGTAGCATCGTCTATTTCATAGTCAGCCACCGTTAAATCCATCAGATACTTTTCCACATCAAAACTGGCATTTTTCGCATAGAAAAAACTCATTAGCACAAGCCCCAATGTAAGGGAACAAACTACAATAATTGTCCGTTTTCGATTACGCCATAAGTTCGCCCAGGCCATACCCGATAGAGAAGCACCGTTTTTGGTCTTTTTGCTTTTCTTTTTGTATCCGTTCGTATCAATATCTGTATAACGTAAGGCTTCCATCGGAGATACTTTTCCAGCCAGATGTGCAGGCAGCATACAGGAAGCAATTACAGTAATATAGGAAAATACAGCAGAGCCAATAAAAATGACAGGATTCGCTGAAACATCTGGTTTCACTTCTGTGGTAGTAATTAACGCCGGAACCAAGACAATCCCTAAGAGATAGCCTACAATCAATCCTGCCGGGATACCGATCAGGGAAAGCCGATTGCCTTGACCGTAAATCAGTTTTCTGATTTGTTTCCTCGTCATTCCTAATGTTTTCAGCTTGCCATAAAACTGAATATCCGAGGCAACCGAAATTTGAAACACATTGAAGATGATTAAAAAGCCTGCCAGAAAAACTAAAACCATTCCTCCGTACATCGGCAGATTTTCCATGAAAATGCTGTGCTGCATTTCTGCGGTGTACGTCATATTTGTACTGAACACTATATTCGTCAGCCCACAATCTTCAAGTACAGCGGCTGTTTTAGCGTCAATATTCTTATTGTCTGAAAATGTTATTCCCATCATACGCAGACCGCAGATCTGTCCATCTGCCGGAATGGACACATTGTCACAGGCTTCCAGTGCAAAATCTTCACTAACCCATGCCATACTTGCATAAACGGATAGATTTCCCTCCCACCATCCACAAAGAGTAAATGTACTGGATGTAATTTCAGAGGAAGTCAAATCCTTTTTCCATTCCAACGTCACCGTCTGCCCCAATTCAAGAGGAAGTCCTAAACGTTCGATTGTTAGGGTATCTAATGCAATTTCATCTTTGCTTTCCGGCATTTTCCCAGTGGTAGGATATGCAAAATCATCTTTTGCGTATTGGTCATTTGCATAGCGAATTTCTACCTGGCGTCCTGACAGTTGTTCATTCTCAGCAAGACCAACCACAATAGATTTTCCATACTTGACCACATCTGGATGGCTGGCAATCTGCTCGATTTCCTGATCTGTAATCTGCTTTGTTGTCGCATGGGCAGTGGTTCCTGCCTGCCGCAGATACATTTCTTCCATGTTTTGCCCCATGCTCTGTGCCAAAGTAAACAATGTTGTGAACATCATCGTCGTTAAAAGAATTGCCAGTACCGCGACCAGATTTCTTCCCTTGCTCCTCCGAAAACTGCGGTTTGTCAATGTACGTATTACTGATTTCTGTTCTTTCATGGTATCACCGCCTTACTCCGCGATCCGGCCATCCTCAATATGGATGGTGCGGTCTGCCTGTGCTGCAATCTCCGGATTGTGGGTAATCATTACAATGGTCTGGTGAAATTTCTGGCTGGTGACTTTCAGCAGCTCGATCACTTCATCACTGGTCTTGCTGTCCAGATTGCCAGTTGGCTCATCGGCAAGGATAATAGCTGGTTTACTTGCTAACGCCCTCGCAATGGCTACCCGCTGCTGCTGGCCGCCAGAAAGGGTGTTGGGCATATTGTAGAGCTTCTTTTCCAGCCCCAGCAGCGCCACAATTTCCTTGATAAATTTCTGATCCGGCTTTTTCCCGTCAAGCTGAATGGGCATGACAATGTTTTCATACACATTCAGGATGGGAACCAGATTGTAGTTCTGGAAGATAAAGCCGATCCGCTGGCGACGGAATACGGTCAAGTCCTCGTCTTTCAGCTTGCCCAGCTCATAGTTATCTACCTTGACCGCGCCGGAAGTAGGACGGTCTAAGCCGCCCAGCATATTCAGCAGGGTGGATTTGCCGCTGCCGGATGTGCCGATGATGGCAACAAATTCGCCCGGTTCAATGGAAATGCTCACGCCGTCCAGCGCCTTGACAATATTCGGCTCAGTGCCGTATTGTTTTGTTAATTGTTTGGTGCTTAAAATACTCATAACACATGACCTCGCTTTGTTTTTTCTGAATGTGCTTTCATTATATCCGGGCAAAAGAAAGGCGCAATGGAAAATGCGTAATCTAATATCCACGATGAAAAAACTAAAGCTCTGCCACGAAAAGGGAATAGAAAACAACGCCGCTTCACGAAGAAACGGCGTCGTTCAATTCGTTATTCAATTAGGGGCATGGGATCAGGATGTTCAGCCGATAGGTTCTTCCTTCCTGTTGGAAGCTGCACTGGCCGCTGTATTTTTCTACGGCCTTTTTGATGTTGGGAATACCAAAGCCATGCACAAAGCGGTCTTTCTTTGTGGTTCCCTCGATGAGATGGTTTCCCGGCGGCGTATTGTTTTCTATGGTGATAAGCAGCATATCCCGGACACGCTCGGCCTTAACAGTAATCAGGCGCTTATGCTCCGGCAGATTTTCGCTGGCTTCTATTGCGTTGTCAATGGCGTTACCAAAAATAGTGCTGATGTCCAGTGGCTCCATGAAGTCGATCCCGTGAAAGTCAACCATTGCGGAAAAATCAATCTGTTTTTCGCGGGCCTTTGCCGCCTTATCTTTCAGAATGATGTCCAGAAATTCATTTCCCGTATGCACATAGTCCTCATAGTCTGCGATTTGGGAGCGCAGCATTTCCGCCATCTGGCGTGTTTCTTCTGTGTTCTGCCTGCTCTCCATTACAAGCAGGTGGTTTTTCAAGTCGTGGTAGATGGAGCGTATGCGTTCCTCGTCTTTCATTTTTTCCTGATAGTATGCAAACTGCTGTTGAAGCTGGACAATCTGCATTTTGTCCCGCTGCTCTTGTTCCCGGAGATAATAGTTATTTTTCAGATACAGGAACACTATCACAAAAGAAATAGACAGTACAACTACGATGATTTCAGATGTTCTATTAAACGCTCCGCCTACATATTGAGAAACGCGGGAGCAGAGCAGTAAAAAAATCGCCATTTCAAAGGAAAACACAACCGCAAAATCACGTTTTGCAAGTTGGTAGCGATAATTATGAAACAAAAGATATATGCCCACTGATGCGATAATACTAAAAAAAAGGCATCCTAAATACACAGGAATCGCGGGTAAAGCAAAACCATTGATATTTACTGTCATGGGATCAACAAAGGGTTCTAAAAACAGGAAGACCACGGACTCGCTTACCGCCATAAAGACCATGCCCATAAGTGCCGCCACGATAATATTTCGTATGGAGTCCCGATAGCAAGCTATGCAAGAAGCGATCAACACGATCAACAGAGTCGGCATCTTAAACGATCCATCCTCTATAATCCAAGTCCAAAAATATGCCACTAAAGCCAATACAACAGGCGGGATCCATCTATAAAATTTAGCCCGTGGATTTTTGCACAGGCTATCTATTGCGCTAAACGCAATTGCTACCTGCGACAGTGTGACCAAAATGTCAAGTAATCTGTATACCCACATCATAACATGTCCCCCCAATATTCAGCCAAACGCTCCATAAACTCTTTGCGCTTCGGCTGGCTGATGGGAATGATCTCGCCTGAAATCAATTCAATGTCCAGCTTTTTAATGCCTTTCACATAGAACAGGTTAACAATATAGCTGGTATGACAGCGCACAAATCCTTTGTCACAAAGTTCCCGTTCCATTTCTTTCATGCTCTTGTAGCAGATGATATTTTCCTGTTCAGTATGGAACATCAGGTTACGGTTAAAGGTTTCAATATAGCGAATAGATTTCAGGGGAACCTTGTATTTTCCCGTGTCGTTGGCGATCACCAGAGAGGGATTTTCTTCTTTCTGGCTGCGCTCTACGAATTTATCCAGTTCCGATTTCAGCCGGGCATACTTTAAGGGCTTGATGATATAGTTGGTCGCCTGATACTTATATCCCTCAAGCCCGTACTGGGTGGAGAGTAGTCAGGAAAATAATTCCCACACGTTCATCCATCTGCCGGATACGCTCGGCAGCATGAAGCCCGTTTACCAGCTTCATGCGAATATCAAGGAAAATCAGGTCAATGGTCGTGTCGTATTTCTCGATCAGCTCCATGCCATCATAGTAGGGGGTAATCTTTATGTCCCGGCCCGTTTCCTTGCTGTATTGGTTCAATAGGTCAGTCAAATACTGAACAAAGTCTTTTTCATCGTCACAAATTGCTATATGCAACATCGGTTTACCTGCTTTCCTTATATCGTCTATCAGCGGGCTTGTCTGTTTCCTTTGGGATCAGCCAAACACCGGCCATTTTCACAGCGCCGGGGATGCGGCCCTCGACGCAGTAATAGTTGACTTGACGGGACGAAACGCCCCATTTCTCGCTTGCTTCTTTGAGTGTCATGTAGTCCATATCTGCACCTCCGACAACATTTCTTATTATATTTCATTTACTCGAAGAACACAAGGCAGGAAATATGAATAATAGAGTGTAAGTACAGGCCGTATTCAGAGGCGGCCATGCGCCGAAAGAAAGAGGCCGAACGGCAGCGGCAAAGATACCTGTCTTTAGCCGCCCGGAAATGAACACACAAGAAAAATCCCATGCAGATAAAATATGTCAACGATCTGCGCCGGTTTGGTTAATGAGCGTCCTACAAATCTGACGAACAATTCCGTATAATGCACGCAAGGCCGTTGCAAAAGTACGCAAAACACAGGCCGGAAAAGAGGTGACATAGCGTGAAAATATGGAAAAGGCGTTTCCGCCTGTGTTTTCAAATCTCAATCTTGTTGTGGTAGCCGGGGATGGCCCGGTTGAAAAATGCCGGGCGCGGGGCCAGCAGGCCGCCGCGTCCGGCGCTTATTTCATGGGTTGTATTTAGCCTTTGTTCCTTTACATTCCGATATTTTTCAATGCTTCCAGCGTACCGTCAAGGTTCTCTTGGTGCCAGTTTGACATTTTCAATCCATCATTATAGAACGCCAACATTCCCGTAGTACGAAAACCACTCAATTCTTTTTGCTGTACGGTCAAGCGGATTGTGTCGGTGTCGGTAGTAATGGCAATCTGATAATTCAGCATATCTTCTGTAACTGCAACAGATTTAATTGTAGAGTACGGTATCTGCAAGGTGACTTCCTTTTTCAGACCTGCGGTAATCGTACTGAAAGGAACCAGTACCAGTTCATCCTTGCAAAGCTGCAATACATAGAACTCCATACTGAAAAAGTTTGCAATCTTTGCACTTAAATTTTCGGGAGCGTATTTCACTACAATCCCTTTGTCCTCAATGGGTTCAAAGCCTGCTTCTTTGATGATTTCAAACACTTTCTTTTCGGTTGCCATAGATAAATTGCCTCCTGTTTTTTGATGGTCGTGATAGACAGCCCATTTGTAAGTCGTAGAAGCCCACAGCTTTCTTACGAAATGAAGCTATCACCAGTATAACATACTTCTTTCAAAATGCAATATATTTCTAACATTAAAAAACAAAAATATTGCTATCTTCACTCTGTATATGTGGAAAGATAGCAATAAGACATTCAAATTTTTGTTTTCCTTACAATTAAAATGGCTACATCCGCTACTAATAACACGATGGTATAGCCAGTCTGAAGGAGATTCATGGTTCTTGTGACGTTCTCTATTCCCCATTCGTAGCCTAAAAAAGCCCCTAAAGCATTCATGACAATAAAAAGCGCAAGAAATGCGCTCAGCGAAGCAATGGCGATAATCTTTCTGCCGCGCTCATCACGTCCCTCTTTGGAGAAAAAGTAAATAATGAATATGACAAATAATGCTATGCCAATTAACGCATTAACTCTTAAAACAAACGGATTATCCAACAAAGATACTAACCAAGTCGGCATTAGTTTCCCTCCCTAAAATCGAATAAATATCTCATATATTAGATGCCCCATAATTCAGTTCTCCTTAAAATCGAACAAATCTTCAATCGTTACGTCAAAGACCTTCGCTATGCTATATGCTAAAAGCATAGAAGGATTGTAACGGTTCCTTTCAAGCTGCATAATAGTTTGGCGGGACACGCCGACTAAATCGGCAAGTTCCTGCTGCGTCATTCGCTTGGTTGCCCTGTACACATGGATTTTACTCTCAAAAGTGTACTTACTTTTTCCCGCCATCTGTTCACCGCCTTCCTCTAAAGTCTATTTTTCAGTATAACATATTTCTTGCTATTTGTGAAAGATATTTTTATGTGCCGGTGGTTTAGGGCCGCCGTCCTTCCCCCTGTACGCCGAGAACAGCAAGAGCCGGGATGAGGTAAAACGCTATACTGTGTGCGTGGCCGTGTTCACGCCGAAGTCCAACAGGGCCAAATACTGCCCGGATTGCGCGGTGCGGATGCGCCGGAAGAAAGAGGCCGAACGGCAACGGAAAAGATACCTCCTGTCTACGCATTTAGGCCGGTAAAATCCCAGCCATAGCAAGGCTTTTCCGGCATGGTCGGCGGGCAGGCGGGACAGATTATCCAATCCACGCCAGAGAGGGCTTCTAAATGCGTAGGAAAATTCTTCTGTTGGTGGTATTCCCGGCGCTTCTGTGGTATGCTGAATAAAAACTATGACAGGAGTGTTTAAGGGATGGCCGAACAGGAAATGTTGCTGGACAGCGCCACGATCAAGGCCGCCGTTGCGGGTGAGAAGTGGGCCACGGAAAAGGTGATTGAACACTATGCCCCCATGATCGACGAGCTGGCCGTGGACGAGGATATGAAGCAGCACTTGATTATGAAACTGTTGGAAGCCCTGCCGAATTTCCCAATGGAGCAGGCATAAAGGCAAAAAAACAGCGCCGGACGCAGAGGCCATACAGCCCCCGCGCCCGGCGCTTCGTTATGCTTTACTTACTCGTCCGTGAAATGGAACTGATACGCCTCAAAGTCGGCGTCGGTCATGGTGTCCAGCTTGGCAAGGGTCTGGCGGGCCAGCGCCGCTATGTCCCCGTCCATATCCGGCAGCGCGGCACGGAGCTTCGCTATCGTCCTGCGCCGGTCGGCATTGTGATACAGACAGATCAGGTTTTCTTCCTCCACATTAAACTGCATTGTCATACCTCCAATTCGTTTTTCTTGGTGCGGGCCGGGGCCTTTTTCGGGGCTTGGGCCTGCTTATTTTCGGATAGCTGCTTTCGGATAGAAGCGCGGGGCCGCCGCACTTCCTTGTCCCGGCTCTCGTCTTTGCCTATCATGGCATATATCCCATGCCTGTCCTTGATGCTGGTAAACACCAGCGATTTATAAGGCAGCATGGAAAAGAGGCGGTCGGTGTCCTTGCTGGACGCGATCTGCGTAAAATAGGGGGACAGCTCCACCATGAAATGCGTCTTGTTGGGGCTGTTGGGGGCAGAAAGACCTTTCATTTCCGCAACGATACGCTGGGCCTCGTCCCGGATCAGGCGGTCATGCAGGACCGTGACGTGGGCTTTGAAATCGCCGGGGGCAAGCTGCTCCCGGCCTTTCTGCTCCCGCCGCAGCACTTCCCGCAGGTTTTCCGGCTCATTGGGTTTTGCCTCATACCGTAGGAACGCCCCCAGCTTGGGGTCAGGCCGTCCGTCAAAATACAGACTGGCGGGCTGTTCCCGGTCGCCCTTTTCATAGTGCAGGATGATGGTGTCGGCCTGTACCGCCTCGGCTGCGACGTGCCGGAAATGCTGGGGATAGTCCAGCTCATAGAGATTGCCCCGTATCTTTCCGCCCACCTTGCCGGTCAGCTCCACGGCGTAGGCCAGAATACGGTCGCGGGTCTGCTCCCCATAAAAACGCCATGTGTTGTGCTGCCGGGTATCTTGCAGGAAAACGTCGCGCTCCCGGAAACAGTACGTCCCGGCCGGACGGGACATCCACAGCAGCGTTTTGTCCTCGGCCCTGTCGCTGGCGGCGGCCTGTCGAATGGCTTCTTTGTCAATCTCAAAATCATTGCGGTAAAAGGCGGTGTTCTGCCGCATAAGCTGTTCCAGTGCGGCCAGCACATCCACATTTTCAAACTTGTTCACGGCTTCACACCTCCAATTCCTTAGATTTTTCCCGCTGCGGCGGCTTCTTGGCCTGTTCCTCCTTGGCGGCTTTGAGCTGCGCCCGGATGGACGGCTTTTTCTGGCGTTGGGCGGTCTTGGACGCTGTGCGGGTCTGCTTCGGTTTCTGTGCCTCCGCCTTGGCTGCCTCGGCCACATCGAAAAGGGAAATCTGTTCCCCGGCCTTTGCCTTGGCTTCCAGTTCCCCCATCGACGGGGCATTGTTCAGGGTGCCGTCAATCATGTTGTAATTCTGCTCGGTGGACATTTCAGCGGTCTTGATAGGGCTTTCCCACATAAACTCCGGGACAGGGGTAAAACCGATGCTGTCGCAGTAATGGGCTTCCTCCTTGCCGCCACGATTTATTACAACAACATCCGAAACGGACAGGCTGTGGCCCCGGAAGTCGGCGGGCCGGTCGTCAGTATTAAACGTGCGGTAAATATTCTCTAACGTGGTCTTGCCGTCCAGCGGGGCCGTGTAGACAAGCTCATAGTTTTTCCTGTCCACGGCCAGCCCTGCGGCCTGCAATTCCTCATAGGAACGGAAACGGAAGTCGCGCCCCTCCGGGCCAGCAGGCACTTGGTAGATGGAAAAGCTGTCGCCCGGCTCCGGGGGATCAACGGCAAAATAGGGGTTCTCCCATTGGGAAAACGGCATATCCGGCATGGCCTTGTAGCTGCCATTTTCCTGCACATAAGGCCGTACCCGGTCAAAACCGATTTCCTTTGCCACGCGGGAGAGGCTTTCCAGTACCACGGGATCGTCCCGCAGCCGTTCCATGCGGGTGAAGTCCTCCACAAGATAGTTTTGGCCCGCCCGTACATGGAGAATATCGACGGCGCTCATGCCGTCCTTGCTTTCTATGCCCAGCGTCAAATGGGCGTAGGGGCGGCCATCGGCGTTCAAGTCCTCGGCTTCCTTGTTGTAGGGCTGGCCCCGCAGCTCATCAAACCGGGCCTTGGCTTCCTCAAAGGTGGCAAAGTGTTCAATGGGGCTTTGCTGTTCGGCGTTGGTGGCCCATGTTTTCAGGTCGGCAATCACATAGAAGCCCCATTCACGGTCTGCCTGCGGCTCGGCGGCAGTCCGATCCGCCAGCGTTTGTTCCGCCCGTTCCCGCACATCCTCCCGCAGCGGCAGCGCATAGAGGGTGGATGCAGAGGAAAAGCCCACGTTGTTAAACACATAGTCCACATCGGTTTCTTTCAAGGCCCCCGCTGTGAAGTAGTCTGCCCGCGTGGGGGTGTCGCTCACCTTGCCGTCTGCAATGTCATAGTTCAATCCTGTTTCCAGATGGGTACAGATTTTCCCGTCCACGGCCAGCGTCACATAGTACCAGCCCATATAGCCGCCGGTCTGCTCGTCGGTTCCGTCGTTGAACTCCACATTCAGCAGCGTGTAGGGCTTCAATCCCTTTTGGGCGGCAATCTCGTTGTCCTTGGCCTCCCGCTGCAACAGCATGGGCAGGGCCGCTTCCTTGGTGGCTTGCACGATTTCCGGGTTATACCGTACCAACGCACTGTTGACACATTCCGTCTGTACCTTTACGGTTTTGGCCTTTGGCGTCAGGTGGTTGCCGATGAACAGGGATGCGCCGTTGTCAAAGTGGACGGACATATCGCTGGTGCCGCGCCATTTGCCGGTACAGGGGGACGTGCGGATTTCGCCGGTCTTGCAGCCAAACGCCTGCGCGATTATATCAATCTTGCCTTGTAGGGGCAGGTCTTTGTAGCGGTCAGCGATTTCCACCGCCTTTTTCTGCAAATCAGTCAGGGGCTTATCGGCTGGCTTTTCCTGCGCCGTTTCAGGTTCCGGCGTGGCTTCCTGTTCCGGGGCAGGCACCGGCTCTGGTGCTGCCTCCTGTTCGGGGGCCGGTTCCTGCGGCTGTTCCTGTTCCTTGGCGTACAGCTCCTTGACGGCCTCCTGTGTCAATTCCCCGGTATTGAGCTGATCCAGCAGCTCCCGGCATTTTTCTTCCATCCCGGCATAAAGAACCGCCCCGATTTTTACCGTGCCGTCCTCCTGCGGGACATAGGCTTGCAGCAAATACAGGTTTTCCGGGCTGTCGCTGCGGGTGGCGGCGTGTACCCGGTAGACATATTCCTCCGGCTCGGTTTGGGCCTGCGCCATCTGCGCCTGCTGTTCCCGGATGCTGCTGCGTTGCAGCTCCGTGGGCTTCTCGCCGGTAAGGGGCTGAATACTCGGAATACGGTCAGCGGCATAATAGGCGTTCCCATTCAAAAGGCGCTGCCATGCCCCGACGCTTGGTGCCCAGCGGAAGCCGTGTTCTTTCAACTGCTGGCGGGTGTCTGCGTCCGGCTTATCCTCAAAGAATACCTGCAAACGGCTCTGTTCCCGGTTGGCCTCCACATGGCCGCCGTCAAACTCCCAGCCCAAATAGACAGTTTCCTTTGCGCGGGTCAGGCTTTCGATCCGCTGCCGGACGCGGTGGATTTCCGCATTGTTATTGGAAAGCTCCCAGCTCTGAAAGGGTTTCTTTTCATAGTGCCAGCTTGATGCCATATCCGCTTTCAGGTTTTCGATGTTATCAGGGGAAAGGTGCGGGCAGCCGTCCAAAGTGCCGTGCTTGCGGTAGTAGGCGTTCACGGCTTTCATGGTTTCCTGCGCCTTTACCAGCCCGTCCAGCTTCTTTTGCAGTTTGGGGATGGCCTGCGGGTCGTCCTGCCGGATGCCGCCCATGCCGGTGCTGCGGATTTTATCAAGCAGCCCTTGGATATACTGCCATTCCTGCATATTGCTGTCACGGGCCGCGTTTTGTCTTTCTTTCTGGCGCACCGGGAAATTGGAACCACCGGCAATCAGGATCGAGGGAACACGGGCGTCAATGGCAAAGCTGTGGTTCATGTTGGCGGCCAGTTTCCGGGCGTAGGTGTCAAGCAGGCTGTCGATTTTCTCATGGTACATGGGGTCAACCCGCTTTTTCTGCGCCTGCGCGATCTCAAAGGCGTTGTCCACATAATGCCGGTACTCCGCCGTGGCGCTGCCGGGCTTGTAGTCGGAAAAACTGTTCATTTCCTTTGCTCGGCGGGCCGCGCCCTCGTTGATGGAATAATAGTAGTCGGATGCCGCAGGCTCTTTTGTCGGCGGTTCCGGGGCTTCCCGCTGTGGCTGCTCTTGGGCTTCCTGCGGTTGCTCCGGGGCAGGCTCCGGCTCTGGTGCTGCCGGGGCCTCATAGCCAGCCGCCGCATATTCCTCCACGGTCATACCGGCGGCAGCGGCTTCCTGCTCAATCTCGGCCTGAACCTGCGCTTTGTAATCCTGCAAGCTCTGGTCGAAGTCAGAAAGTTTCGGCGGCTCCGGCAACTGATACTGGCCCTGATTGAGAAGCGGGCGGCACTCCTTGGCGTAGTCCACCAGCGCCCCATAATAGGCCGTTTCCTCCGGCGTCAGGGTGTCGCCGGACGCCAGCCGGGTTTGCGCCTCCTGTTCCAGCCGGGACAGGTTGCAATGCTGCTGCATATAGGGGACAAATTCAGTCAAAAGCATTTCCCGCTGGGCCTTGTCTGCCTCCCATGCCTCCGGGCCGTCATGGTGCAGCACATGGTTTTTCCAGCTTTCATCCTGTGCGTAGTATTCGTGATAGCCCCGGATATGCTCGATCAGGGAACCATCCCCGTCGCCAAAATCCTGCCGTCCCTCGTAGTTGTCCGGCTGCCCTTGAAAAGAGAAGTCAATGCGGAACTTGGTTTTGTCGTACCAGCTCCCCGCATGGTCTGGCTGTTCCCGTTCAAAGCGTTTGGAACTGTCCAGCGCCTCAAAAACGGCGTCAGCTTCATGCAGCGGCATTTGCTGGCCGTCTTTCAGGTGGGGGCTTTCACTCCAAATAATTGTGACAATCGGCTCCGCTGCCGGGTCATGGGCAATGGTCTGTTCCGCCCTTGCAACGGCAATCTCGCTTTCCATCTGGCTTTTCATAAAATCGTCCATGTAGCCGTGCTGCATTTCGTAGCCCTGTTCGCACAGACGGTTGATAAGCTCCATCACCTTATCGTTGTCGCCCACGGCCTCGGCATACTCCATAATCAGGCGGCGTTCCCCGTCGCCCAAACGCGGGCCGTCCTTTTCGGCCAGCTCCATCAGCGCGGCGGCACGTTCCACCGGGGACGCCTCCGGCATCATCGGCTTTTCATTTATGAGGCCGTCAATCCCATTCCATGCCTGCGGTTCCTCCTGCCGGGCCTCGGCCCGTTGCAGCGTCCCATCGTCGGAAAGGACAAAGCCCTGTGTCTGAATGGCGTCCAACGTGCCTTGCGTCACCTCGCCGGTGGATTTCACATCGGCGTCAATCAGGGTTTGCAGCATGGCTTTCACACTGTCGGTCATTTCCTGTTGCTGCTCCGGGGGAAGCGTGGAAAACACACTGTCCGGCGCTGGCTGCTCGGCGGCCTGCTGTGCATACAGGTCTTTCACCTGATCCGCTGTCAGCTCCCCGGATTGCAGGCGGCCCATCAGCTCCCGGCATTGTTCTTCGCTGCCGCGATAGAGGATGTCGCCCATCTTTGCCATGCCGTTTTCCTGCGTCACATAGGCTTGCAGCAGATAGCGTTCCCCGCCGTTTTCATGGTATGGGTTGGGCCGTACCTGATAAACGATTTCCGGGATAAATGCTGTCGCCGGTTCTTCGGCCTGTGGCTGTTCCTGTGCCGGGGCCTGTTCCTGCTGGGCCTGCCGCTGCTGCTGAAGCTCGGCAAGGTGGCCGTCAATGGTGGTAATCAGTTCATGGGCGGTGGCCCGGATGGTTTCCAGAGAGGCTTTCAGCTCTTTTAAGTCTTTGCCGGAACTCCAACCGGCCACATAGCCAAAGGAATAATCGGACGTGTCCAGCCCGTAATGCTGGCAGACAGTATAGGCCACGCTTTCGGCCTGCACTTCGCGGGTGCGGCTGTCGGGCCGGTTTTGCTGCTCGGCGGCGGGGGCCTCCGGGTCAATGGCATGGAGCTTGGCGTGGGCGATTTCGTGAATGGCCGTCTTTAAGGTTTGCAGCTCGCTCATGTTCTCCTGAATGGCGATCCGCTTTTCCGTCAGGTGATAGTAGCCGTGGGAACCGCCCGGAATATCCTCAAAGGCCATCGGGACAGGGGAAGTCTGTTCCAGCGCCTTGAAAAAATCCTGATACCGTTCCACGTCGCCAGTCAATTCCTCCACTCCCAGCGACGGCAGCGGTTCGCCCTCGGTCTGGCTCACATCAAAAACAGACACGATCTTAAACGCCGGGACTTGGATTTCTTTCTGCTCGGTGACGGTATTCCCGTCCTTGTCCCTGACCGGCTGGCCCTGTTCGTCCAGCTTCGGCACTTCCTTTTTCACCTTATAGGGGGCCGGGGCAAATATCTTGATGCCTTTCTCGCCCTTTTTGACGTTGCGGTGAAATTCATCCCGCCACTTATTGTAGCCCGCCACAAGCTGGCCGCCCTGCATGGCAATGAGAATGGTGTTGTTAAAGCTGTAATTGTGGAAACGGGCCATTGTGTCAAGGTAGGCTTGAAAGCGGTCGCTTTCAAACAAATCCATGATGCCGGTTTCCAGCTTGTCGGTAATCTCTTTCATGCGGTCGGCGCTGTTCTTGCTGTTCAGGATAATGGGGATCACCTGCGGCTGGGCCGGGGCCTCGGCGGTGGGTGCGGTTGCCTGCCGGGTCTGCACATTTTCCCGCAGCACTTCCGGCTGGGGAAAGCTCATTACCCGGTATTCCTCCGGCACCGGCTGTCCCTCATGGACGCGCTGCCATTCGTCGCCGCTTCGCACCAGATAGCCATAAGGCGTAAACGCGCCCTGTTCCTGCTGGGCGATATGCTGGCCGAACCGGGCCACGTCAATCCCGGCTTTCCATTCTTCCGGCATATCTACCATGCCGGAACGGTTCAGGTAATAGTCCCCCAACTGACCGGGGGATTGCACATCCGGCAGATGCACAAAGTAGTCCACGTTGTCGGCGTAGTCGATGATCTGCCCGATATTTTCAAAGCCGCCCTTTGAATTTTGCAGGGCGGCGTTCAGCTCCGCAAGGGCGGCAGCGTCCAGCTTTTCCAGCCGTGCGGCAAGGAAATTCAATTCGTCCACATCGGCGGCCAGCACCATGTCATAGGGGATGGCAAGGTGCCTGTCCTCCGGGTAGGAAAATCCGGCAATGAAAAAATCCTGCGGGTTGTCAGTGCTGATATGGATTTCCCGCATGGCCTCCTGTAACTTCTCGGCGGTGGTCGGCAAGTCCAGCCAGTAGCCATGCGGCCCATTGTTCTGCGCCTCGGCGCGGTTGTCAATCATAATCGAAAAGACTTCGCTCACGGGTTCCCTCCTTTCTTGGTCTTGCTCCATCAATTTCTGCATCAACTCGTAGTCCTCAATACTCATGTGGCCGTCATAGGTGTACGGGTCGATGTCGTCCTCACGGTAGGGGCGCTCATAGAACGGCAGTCCGGCAGCATGGGCTTTTTCCTGCGCCGCCTCCAACACATCCGGCGGCAGTTCGTCGCTGTGGGCCTCCATGAATGGGGAAATGTTGTTCAGGCCGTTGTCGTAGTGGTGGCGTACTCCGGCAGCCAGCTCCGCCACGTTCATTTCCTCGCCCAGATAGCCGGAATAGTAGCCGTTTACCACAACGGCCCGTGGGTCGGCGGCCTGTATCTCTGCAAGCCGCGCTCTGTCCTCTGGATAAAGGGTGTCGTCCAGATCAAGGTAAAACGCCTCCGCCTGCCAGCTCCGGCCCTCACGCCAGAACGCCAGCCATGCAATGCCGTTCCGCAGGTCGTCTTGATACTCTGATACCATGTCCCTAAGACTTGCCATCGGCAGCCCTCCTTTCTGAAAAATGGCATAAGAAAAGCAGGAAACCATCTCTGATTTCCTGCGGGAAGTGTTGCTGTTTGTGTGGCAGCTATTAAGTTAAACGGATTTTGGCGTACTGGGATTTGTTGATTTTTTCTGTTGCGCCCATTTCTTAATGATGTAAAAGTTATACCAGGTTTTTTGTTAAACGTGTTCCAATGGTTAAATACGGCTCACCCAAATATTCGCTTTTTTCAACTACATAACCGTTCTTTTGATAAAACGATATGGCGGCCGTATTTTCCTGAAATGCCCATATAACGATTTCTTGATAACCTCGCTTTTTAGCTTCTTGTTCAGAAAAAGAAATACACTGGCTGCCGATATTATGTCCTTGTGCTTCCGGCCTTACATAAATACGCCAAATCTCAAAAGCTCCCTTTTTATCCATATCTGCTGTATCACCTATTGATAATAGCGCTAATATCTGGCCTTGTTCTTCCCAAACATATTCTAACAGCCGTCTTGATTGAAAGTCATGCTTTAATTCCTCTGCGCGTTTTTTACAACCATCTTCATTTAGCAAAAGTGGATTTACATAATCTGAATATGTCTTTTTCCAATTTGTATTCACTATATCAATCGCTATATTATAATCTTTCTCTGCTAAAGGGCGTATCATAAATTTGTTCCTCCAACTTGACTTCCAATTTGTCGCTGGACTGATTATACCTCATTTAACAAGATAAGCATAGCGGAATTTTGTAAACACTTGATGAATGGCAACAGGGGTTTGGGGCTTTCCCCAACAAGCAAAATCCCCGGCCCGGCAGGGGTGGCCGGGTCAGGGATTTGCCGGAAGTGTGGCTACACTTCCTATGCTTGCTGTTTTTTAGTTTTTGTCCCTCCGTTCAATGCGATAGTTGACGTATTTCCCGCCCGTATCGGCCAGAAGCACCGTCCCGTCGTAGGTTTTCCCGGTTTTCATGGAGCGCAGGCCCTTTACCTTTGCTTTTCCGTCTTCGAGCAGCGCAGCGGCGATTTTCGGCGTGAACGCCTTGCCCCGTTCCTCAAAAAATCGGTCATTCTTCCACATGACAAACTGGCAGGCCCGGTTTCCGCAGTAGTAGTTCTTTTTGCCCTCGTAGACGGTTTCGCCGCAGCGGGGACACTTGCCAATCGCCACGCGCTCTTTCTGAAACAATTTCTGCGCGTCCTCGCTGATCTGCGAATAGCCGGAAATCAGGCCCCGCGTCATTTCCTCAATGCCAGCCATGAAGCCGTCCGGGTCGGCCTCACCCTTGGCAATGGCCGTCAGCGTATTTTCCCATTCAGCGGTGAGCTGGGGAGAAGTCAGCACATCCGGCAGGACGCAGGCAAGGTTGTGGCCGTCCTTGGTGGGAAGAAGCTGCTTGCCTTTCCGTTCTACAAATCCCATCTGTACCAGCTTTTCCAGAATGGAAGCGCGTGTAGCCGGGGTTCCCAAACCTTGGCGCTCGGCGTCCTCCGGCATATCCTCGGCCCCGGCCCGTTCCATAGCCGACAGAAGCGTGTCCTCGGTGTAGGGCTTCGGGGGCGTGGTGAAATGCTCGGTAACGGAAGCCTCCACCTTGTCAAAGGTCTGGCCCTCGGCCAGCTCCGGCAGTTCCCGCGCCAGCTCCGGCGCGTCCTCGTCGGCGTCGGCCTTAAAGGAAGCGCGGAAACGGCGGTCAATCTCTTTCCAGCCCGGCGTCAGGATGGTTTTGCCCTTGGCGGTAAACTCTTTCCCGGCACAGGTGATAGTGGCGGTGACAGCCTCAAACACATGGGGCGCGGCCACGGCACACAGCAGCTTGCAACAGACAAGGGAGAGAAGTTTTTTCTCCCCCTCGGTCAGCCCGTCAAAGCCTTTCTGCACAAACTCCATTGTGGGGATAATGGCGTGGTGATCCGATACCTTTTTGCTGTTCAGCACCCGGCCAAACTGCGGGGAAATATCCAGCCCCGCCGCAAAGGGAAGCAGGGGCCACAGGCCGGACACAATGCTTTCCGCTGTGGGCTGCATATCGTCGGTAAGGTACTGGCTGTCGGTTCGCGGATAGGTCAGCAGCTTCTTTTCATAAAGCTGCTGGGCATAGTCAAGGGTCTGCTTGGCGGTAAATCCAAACAGGCGGTTGGCCTCCCGCTGCAACGTCGTGAGGTCGTAGATGCGGGGCGGCTGCTCTGTCTTTTTCTCGCGCTTCACTGTTACACAAACGGCCTGCGCTCCTGCACAGGCCGTCTTGATGGCGTCAGCGTCGGCAGCACTGGAAACGCGGTCGCTGGCCGCCTCCATGCCGCCCGCCGCGATATGGACGATGTGATATTTTTCTTTTTTGAAATCGCTGATCTTGGCCTCCCGGTCAACCAGCATTTTTAAGGTCGGCGTCTGCACCCGGCCCACGGTCAGGGTCTTGTGGTAGAGGATGGAGAAAAGCCTTGTGGCGTTGATCCCCACCAGCCAATCGGCCTGCGCCCGGCACAGGGCCGATTGATACAGGTTGTCGTAGTCGGCCCCCGGTTTCAGGTGGGCAAAGCCCTCCTTGATGGCAGCGTCCTCCATGCTGGAAATCCACAGCCGCTTGAACGGCTTTTGGCAGCCCGCCATCTGGTAGACGAAACGGAAAATCAACTCCCCCTCGCGCCCGGCGTCGGTGGCGCACACAAGTCCGTCCACGTCGGGGCGCTCCATCAAAGAACGCAGGATGTCAAACTGCTTTTTCTTCTCATCCGGGATAATGTACTGCCATTCCTGCGGCAAAATCGGCAGGTCGTCATAGGCCCATTTCTTATAGCGGGGGTCATAGGCCCCGGCGTCGGCAAGGGAAACAAGGTGGCCGATGCACCAGCTCACCAGATAGCCGTTTCCCTCCATGTAGCCGTCCTGTTTCTTGTTGGCTCCGATCACGCCCGCAATGCTGCGGGCGACGCTCGGTTTCTCTGCAATTACAAGCTGATAACTCATACTTCATCCTCCTTTTTCGGTTCATCTTCATCCAGCAAATAGTCGTCTAACGGTCTGGCTTCCACCTCGCCGGTGTCGTCCTCCACCTCCGGGGCCGGTTCGTCCTCGTCGTCCTCGTCCTCCCCGAAGTCGTATTCGTCCAGATCGTCATTGCCCTTGGTATCGGCTTTCGGCTTCTTAAACTTGAAGAAGTAAAGGGCCGCGCCGCCGCCAATGAGCAGCACCACAAGGAATACAATCAAGCCGCCCATGCTGTTTCCGGCTTCTTCCTCCGGTTCGGTGGGTTCTGCCGGTTCCTCGGCTTCCGGCGCTGCGCCCACGCAGGCGGTGAGATTGTCCTTGCATACCGGGCAGGCGGTGTTGACGGCCCCGGCCTCGCATTTCTCCGTACAGGTACAGGTCGCCGGGGCGGTTTCGCCGTCCTCGGTCAAGGCCATCAGGTCGGCTTCGTCCACTTGGTTCAGGAAATGCACGGTTTCCTTGCCCTCGTCGTCCCGGTCGATAATCAAATAAAAGGTGTTGCCCGCCTTGGTTTGCAGCGTGATAAACTGCTTGCCGCCGGTGGTGCCGATGTCGTCAATCAGCGACAGGTTGCCGTCCGGGGTCAGGGCGGCGCTGCCGCCAGCCGATCCGCCAAACTGTTCCAGCAGGGCGGAAAGTTCGTCCCTATTCAGGGTAAGGGAAAAATCCCCGTCGCCGGTGGCGGCGTCGCTTACCGTCAGATAGTCGCCGCAGACGTAGCCCTCGCGCTCCGGCAGGAGAATTTTCACCCAGCCGTTATCCTCGGTGCCGATTACTTCCACCTGCGTCCCGTTGGGAAGCTGGGTAAAGGCTTGGTTGTCTGTCCCCGCGCCGGTACGGACGTTGAGATTGCCCCCGTTTGTGACGACAGTGCCGGTCTGGTTGGGGGTGCCGTCGTCCTTATTGGTGAGCTGGATGCCCTCGTCGGTGACAGTGACATCCACCTGCGATCCCAGCAGGGAAGAAAGCAGGGCGGCCATTTCCTCGTCGGTCATGGTTTCTGCCGCGCCGGTGCTTTTCTCGGTGTCGGTATTTTCGGTGTCCTCGGTGGTGCTGGACGTATCGTTGCCGCCCTCGGCGTCCTCGGTGTCCAGCTCAATGCCGCCGGTGGTGGGGGTTCCCGTTTCCTCCGGCAGCGGTGCCGGGTCAGGGTCAGCGCCCCCGGCAAAAGCGGTGGTAGAAAAGGCCGTGAGGCACAGCACAGCGGCCAGCGTCACGGCAAAGGTGCGGAAAAACTTATTCTTCATCGGCGTTGTCCTCCTGTTCGTTCTGTTCAAAATCCGGCTGCGGGGCCGGGGGTGCCTGCAATGCGCCGCCGCGCACAAAGGCGGCAAATTCCTCCGGCGTCATGTTCAGGCCCCGCACAAGCTGGACGATCTGCAAATTTTCCTGTTCGGTCTTTGCTGCTTCCAGTTCCCGAAGCTGCTTTTGCAGCTCCGCAATCTTGGTCTTGGTTTTCTGAATATCCCGTTCGATACGGTCAAGTTTGTTGGTTGCCATAGAAAAACGCTCCTTTCTGGCGTCAGGGTAGACGCCCGTAACAGTAAAGATGTTGCTGCCAGTAGCTTGAATTAAGGTTTGTGTAGCTGATGGGATCGCCGCAATGCAACATCACGGAATTGCCCACATACAGCCCGACGTGGGACACGCCGGGGGTGTCGTAGGTGCCGACGAAAAATACAAGGTCGCCGGGCTTGGCCTGCTCCGCCGTGACGGGGGTGCAAATGTTGTAAAGGCCCTGCGCTGTCAGGCGTCCCACGTTCCATCCACTGTGATTGATTACCCATGAAATAAATCCGCTGCAATCAAAGGAAGTGGACGGGCTGGAACCGCCCCACACATAGGGATAGCCGACGTATTTATCCGCTTCCGCAATCATGGCCGCAAAGGTTTCATCCTCCAAAGCCTCCGGCGGGATTTCATAGTAGGTCGGCTCCTTGACGGTGGAAGCGTTGGGATAGCTGCCGCTTGGGAACAAATCGGGCCGGTTTCCCAATGTCTGCATATAGGCGGCGTACAAGCTCAACTGTTCCTCGCTCATAATGGAAACGGGCAGATGGGACAGGTCGTTGTTTACCAGCTTCACGTTGCAAATGTAATAGGTGTACGGCACTTCCACCTCGTACTCGTATTCTTCTGTGGTGGTTTCGCCGGTTTCCGGGTCGGTGACGGTTCGCGTCCCCGTCCGGGTTTCGGTGCGGTAGCGGGTTTCCGTTTCAATGGTCTGTGTCAGGGTGTATTGCAGTCCAAACAGCCGGTCAAGGTCGCCCTGTACTTCATCCAGCGTATAGGCCCCGCCATGAAGCGCCGACAGGATGGAAGTCAGCACATAGGGGTCATGGCCGATGTCGTCCAGATCAAAGCGGTATTCGTCGTAGCCGGGGTGCAGGCTTTCGTAGTTGTCCAATTCATGCTGCAAGTCGGCCTCCAAATCTGCGTAGGCAGCTTCGGCCCCCAGCATATCCGCGTCCTCGGACAGATAGGACGTGGCCGCAAGCCCCGTCCCGGTGCCGCCAAACATGGCGGTGCAGGATTGCAGGCCGCCCATAATCATCAGCAGCAAAAGGCCCACGCCGCCGATCAGCAGCGCCCCTTTCCAGTGGCGGGCCACAAAGGACGCGGCCTTTTCACTTTTCTGTGCCGCTTTCTTGGCGGCTGCGGCGCTGGCCTGTGCCGTCTTGGTGGCGGCTCCCGCCGCGCCCTGTGCCGTCTGGCCTGCGGCCCTCGCTGCCTTGGCGTAGTCCCGCTTGATTTTCTGTTTCTGCCAGAACCGGGACACGGGATTGCTCACCGCCTGCGCCAGCTCCGGGTTATCCCGCAAAGATTTCTGGTAGATATACTCGGCGTTGGCGGCAATGGATTTCCGTTCCGCCTTGGCTGCGGCCCGGTAGGGTTTGAGCTTGTGGCGGCGGATGCCGCTGCGGATGGCCTTGCCCGCCTGCCGTTCGGCAAGTTCCTCCCCCTTGTGGCCGCCCTCAACGCCCACGTTTTCATGCTCGACTTCATGGATTTTGCCGTGGACGAACAGTCCGGCTTCCTGAACCGGGCGGCTCACGGGATTGGGTTTTAGCTTGGGAGCCGGTTTCTCCACCTTGTCAAAACGCAGCTTGGTCTTGGCCCTGCCGGATGCCTCGTCGTAGACGGTTTCGGTGGTGACAACACGCTTTTTCGGCAGCGCGTCTTTGGCGGCGTCCAGCTTATCCGCCTTTTTCTCCGCCTTGTGGATGTACTTGGAAAGCTGGGGGTCAGCCCGTTCCTCGGCGGTGAATTGCAGCCGGGAAGATGGCCGGTGCAGGGCTTCGCCTGCCTCCGTTACCACGTCCCCGGCGTCCTTGGCCGCCCGTTTCGCCTTGCGGCGGTCGCGGATGTCCCCGGCCCGTTCCAGTGCCTTTTCCGCAGCGCCGCCCGGCTCGGCGGCAGAGTATTCCTGCTCGGCCTCCCGGCTGGACACGTTGACGCTTTCGCCGGTGGTCTGGTTATCCAGCGTCAGCCCGTCGCGGGTCATGCGCTGCGTTACCTTGTCACGGGGTTTCAGTGGCTTCACGGTGGTTCACCTCCTTTTGCAGCCCCGCGCCTCATACCGTGGCCCCCTCGCCTAAGCGGGTCGTCATAATCCTGTAAAGCTGGGTGTTCTGCGGGATGGGGTTCTTAAAGGGCAGGATCACGTTTTCGTAAATCAAAAGCCCCTCGCCGGGTTCCGAATTGTCCACATACCGTAGCTGCTGCGGGGAAATATTCAATCGCTCCGCAAGGATTTTTCGGTCGCCGGACGCCTGATTGAGCAGGCAGATGAAGTCGCTGTTCTCCAAAATGTTCTCGATCTCCGGGGAAGAAAGCAGGTCTTTCACATTCTGCGTCGCACCTGTCGGGACGCCACCCCATTTTCGGAAACGCTTCCAGATTTCGCAGGAAAAGGCCGCCGTCTGTTCCTCCCGCAAAAGCAGGTGGAACTCGTCGCAGAAGTACCACGTCGCCTTGCCTTGGCTGCGGTTTTGGGTAACGCGGCCCCAAATCTGGTCTTGGACAATGAGCATCCCCAGCTTTTTCAGTTGTTTGCCCAGCTCTTTAATATCAAAGGCCACAATGCGGTTTTCGATATTGACGTTGGTGCGGTGGTTAAACACGTTCAGGGAACCGTTCACATACAGGTCAAGGGCCTGCGCCACCCGGTCGGCCTCCGGGATATGCTGCGCCACAAGCGCCGCGTGGAGATCGGACAGGATCGGCATATTTTCCGGGCGGGGGTCTGCCAGATAGGGCCGGTAGATCACCTGCACAGCGCGGTCAATCACCGTCTTTTCAATGGCTTCCAGCCCGTTCTTGCCGCCCATGACAAGCTCACAGAACGACAGCACAAAGTCGGATTTTAAGGCCAGCGGGCTTTCATCCTCACTGTAATTCAGGTTGATGTCCAGCGGGTTCACATAGGATTTGCTGGTGGGTGACAGCTTTACTACCTGTCCGTGGAGCCGCTGCACAAGGGGGTAATACTCTGCCTCCGGGTCACAGATATACACGTCGTCCTGCGTACAGAGGAACACGCTCAAAATCTCGGATTTACAGCTCATGGACTTGCCGCTTCCGGGCGTCCCCAGCTTCAAACCGTTGGGGCAGCGCGCCCGTTTCCGATCCAGCATAATCATGTTGCCGGTCTTGGCGTTGATGCCGTAATACATGGCATTTCCGCCCTGAAAAAGCTCCTGCGTCACGAACGGCACGAACACGGCCACGCTGGAAGTTGTCAAAGAACGCTCGATCTTGATGTGGCTGGCCCCCAGCGGCAGGCTGCTCATAAGGCCCTGTTCCTGCTGGTAGTCCAGCCGGACAAGGGAATTGTTGTATTTCTGCGCCACGCCAGAGGCCCAAAAGATTTCGTTCTCCAACTTCTGCCGGGTGTCGGCGGTGTTCAGTACCAAAAAAGTGATCTGGAACATCCGTTCATTGCGGCTTTGCAGGGTTTTCAAAAGCTCTTTCGCGTCCTGTCCGTAGGTGGCAAGGTCGCTGGGAAGAATGTCCATGTCATAGCCGCTGCGAACGGCCCGTTTCTGCTCCTGTATCTTCATGGCGTCAAGGTCGGTGATTTTCCGCTTGACGGTTTTAATGGCCTCCCCTTGGTCGATGGCCTGCACATGGAGATTGACGACGATGCCGTTTTCCGTATTCAGGAAGTCAGCCAGCATTTCGTCCGACAGCTCCGGGGAGAGGATTTGCAGGAAGCTCACGGCCCCATACTTGCCGCCCAGCCCGAACATCCGGGCATTACCGAAGCGGAACGAGGACGGGGCAATGAAATCCTTGGTGGAAAGTCCCGACGGGGCAAGCCACTTCCAGTCAAAATGAAACGGTTCCCCGTCCGGGTGGAAGATGCTGTGCATGACTTCCAGCCGTTCTTTTGCGTCCAGCACCCATGCAACGGCGCTCATGCTCTTGAAATAGCCTAAGAGGTCGGTTTCAATGCGGCGAAGCCTTGCACGGGCCATTTTCAGGTTGTCGGCCTCAATGGTGAACGTCAGGAACTTGCGCTTTTGCAGGCCGTTGTTGCCTTTCACAAGCTGGTCTTGCAGGATGCCGGTGTACTCGGCCCGGATGTCGTCGAAGTCGTCCCCCTGCGCCTTGATCTCAAAGCTCTTGGCGTACTGCTTGGGGTCGATTTTGCGGTTGACAAAAGAAAACTGGACGTGGATGGAAGCGTCCAGATAGTTGTAGAGGTCGCACAGGTTTTCAAAAACAGCGGTTTTCGTGTCTGCCTGCGCCAACTGATAGCTGATGTCCATAAATTCAATGCACTTGGAAAACGTGTTTGCCGTCACCCGGCAAACACCGTCCTGATACATGGCCTCATAAGGGATGCTGTCCTGCGCCGAATGAGGCTTGCCGTCGCCCTTATACTTTCGGATGATGGCCTGTATCTCTTTCTTTTCGGCGCGGGTGAGCTTTACCGGCGTCTTTGCCTGCGCCTCTTGCTTTTGCTTTTTGGACAATCGCATTTACCTCCTTTTCCATTTGGTGCTGCCGCACAAGGGCAGAGTAAGCGTTATTGGTCTGGTAGGGCCGTTCCTTTGGCTGGATGAAGCTGCACTGGATAATCTGCCAGACCACAACTTCAAGGGGCTGGCCGTGCCGTTCGTACAGGGCCAGCAGGAAGCCGGGGAGCATGGCGAATACCATAATCAGCGCGGCGGCGCTGGTAGGGACGCGGCCCCGGATCAATAAAAAAAGCGGAACGCCAACAAGAAGCGCACCGCCAAAACAGATCAGTTGTCGTTTCGTCAGTCCCAATACCACCTTGGATTTCACACGGGTCAAATCCTTGGGGACAGTCACATAAGCCAATCAAATCACCTCGTTTCTTTCAAAAATCAGGTCAGGGTCAGATCGCTTGTTACCTCGTTACCCCACACATCCCAGCCCGGCGTTTTCTGCCGGGCAAACAGCTCCACGCGGGAGAGGTCGCCCGCCAGCTCCACGATCTTGTCACGGGTCACGTCCGGCTTTTTGCTGTGTTCCTCCACCGGGGAGATAATGAACTGGTGGACACCGGCGCTGTGGCGTTTGGGCTTGCCGCGTTTGGCAAGCAGGCAGATTTCCGCATTGCCCCGCGTCCAGTAGCCCAGCCCGTAAAACCATGTAGGGCTTTTCTTGTTCCGTTTCAGCCAGACAAAGGCCACGGTCTTAAACTGGAAGCCCCATGCCTTGATAAGCTGTAATGCCTCCGGGAGCTGCGGGAACGTGGCCCACAAAAACAGCAGGCAGTCTTTTTCTGCCAGCCGTTCTACCGGCAGGGCGCACAGCTCGTCAATGCTCATGGTGGGATAGTGATGCTCCGCCGCCCCTGTTCGTTTACATTCATACCGCCACGGCGGATCGGCGTATATGATGTGATATTTCTGCGGTTCCTCGATAAGTCTTTTTCCTCCTGCGTAAAAATTTCAACGTCAATGGGCTGTGAAAACTGCTTTCGATATGCTGCCGGTCTTAAACAGGCAGAAGCACAAAAGCACCGTGTAGCCCATACAGCCCCAAATCGCGCCGGAAATGTCCTCCGCCGTCCCGATGTCCTGTATCAGCACCGCATAGATGCCGACGACAACCATAATCAAAAACGCTTGGAAGCCCAGCGCCAGCAGGGATTTCAGATAGTTTTGGCCCATGCCGCGCCACTCGGCATTGCCCAGCGTGGCAAGGGGGATCGGCCCCAGCGCGGTCACGGGTAGGGTAAGAACCCAGCGCCTTGCCATATCGCTATGGCAGGTTTCCGAGAACTCCCCTCCGAACCGGACTTACACCTCTCGATGTATCCGGCTCTCCAGCTGTCAGTCTAATTTCCCAGCGTGTAACTTATCGTGACAGTCAATACAGAGTGCCATTGTCTTGCGCTTACGCCCGATCATGGCGATTTCCCATTGTTTTCTGCCGCTCAAGTCTTTGAGTTTTCGTACATGGTGTATTTCAATTGGTACATTCTCTGCACCGCACCACTCGCATTGACTCGCTTTCAGCCGCTTTATTAGGCTGTTGCGTCCGTAGTTCTCAAACACTCTTGCAATCACATCGGGATTGCCGCTTTCCACTTTGGTATCACGGCGAAACCCGTTGTTATAGAACAGCACCTTTCCAACCTTGCCGTTTTTCTTCGGATACTCCACAACAAAATCTTTCCCTTGACGGTACTTCTGAATAATTCTGCTGATTCGTGTCCGGTATTTTCCGGCAAAGGTCTTGAGCATACTGTATCTCATTACATAGTAGAAGTTGTTGAGGACGGACACATTGTTTGCGAGCCGGTAGTAGTTGTACAATCCACGGATTTCTGCGTTGTACTGGTTCAGGATTTCCAAATCATCCAGGTGCAACAGGCGGGTGCGCCGGACAGGTTCCCAAACCTCTTTATTTCCGTTCTGTTTGTCGTGTTTAATCTTGAGGGCATGATAGGAGAGCAGCCGCTTGACCCACTTGTCGTGGGGGACATAGAGCATGACTTTTCCGTTGTTTACTCGTCTGGTGGCCCCGGTTTTGGTCTTTTTGTTACACTCACCTTTGGCGATTGTGACCTCATACCCCAGGAACTTAGCAAAATCATGCCCGTGGGTAATCAGTGTTTTTTCCTCGGACATTTCCAGATGAAGATTTTCCCGGATGAAGCGCCCCACATCCTGTTTGACCTGTTCCGCGTCCGCTTTTCTGCCAATTACTCCAATCAGAAAATCATCGGCGTACCGAATATAGAAAACTCTTTTATAGCCTTCGTCCATTTGGTCGCTGTACGGTATTGACCGCAGACTGCGCCGCAGTTCTCTGATTTCGGCAAGTAAGCCCTCTTTTTCTTCCTCGCTCATTTTGGAGATGTTTCTTTTGAGCCTTTGCTCTTTTCCACGGCAGACATCCAATTTCTTCTTGAAGGCCGGATTGATTTTACGGCGCTCTCCGCAGTTGAATTTCTCTGCGTATTCCGCCATAAACTTATCCAGCTCGTTCAGATAAATGTTTGCAAGGATGGGGCTGATGATAGAGCCTTGCGGAGTACCGGAGTAAGTATTGTGGTAGTTCCAGTCCTCCATATATCCGGCTTTCAAAAACTTCCAGAGCAGACCAATAAAATGCTCGTCCGCAATCCGCTTGCGCAGAATGGCAATCAGCACATGGTGGTCTACATTGTCAAAACAGCCCTTTATGTCGCCCTCAACAAACCATTTTGTCCCCGTGAAATATTTCTGCACATACTTGAGTGCCGTATGGCAGCTTTTGTTTATGCGGAAGCCGTGGGAGTGGTCGCTGAAGGTTGGCTCGTAAATGCTCTCCAGTATGAGCCGCACCACCTCCTGTATCAGTTTGTCGTCGAATGACGGTATTCCCAAGGGGCGCATCTTCCCGTTGGATTTCGGGATATAGGTTCTCCTTGCGGGGTTGGGCTGGTAGCTGAAATCCCGCATTTTTTCAATGAGGGCGTTGATTCTCGCCATTCCCATGCCGTCAATCGTCTTGCCGTCTGTTCCGGCTGTCATATTGCCTGGTTTCGCCTGTATCCGCTGGTATGCCAGCAGATAGAATTGTGGATTGTACAGATTGCGGTATAACCGCTCGTACTTGTAACTCTGGTTACACGCCTTGGATTTTAGGCTTTCCAACACATTTTCAGGACTTCTCATAATGCCTCACGCACCTTTCCTTTTTATGAGTTGGTTGACATCCTGCCTTCCTTCGCCATGTAGACGGCTTTCCCGTCCTCGGACTACTACGAAGGCTCCGTTGCCTTGCCGGATATTCAGCGTCATCTTTCTTGGGGTTTTAATCCTTGAAATTTTTCACCTTGCGGCATTACGCATAGCCGGACGGTTCCGGCGTTCCGGTTTAGGCAATCTCCAGTTAGACACTTTGGGAAAAGCGTATTATGATGTCGGTAGTGGGGTTTCGTCCTTTTCCGCTTACTGCGGCTGGCTGTCATAAGTATCGTGCGGTCTGTGTTTACCTGTCACATTCCGCTATGACATACGGCGAATACAACCATCCTGCGCCGCCGGGTCGAGTATCCCGCCTCGGACTGCCCTTAAAGCAGTTTAGCCTTGCTCCTCATTCACAATGTTGCGTCTTGCCGCTCAGTCGTGGGTAGATGGTTTCCCCAACTTGCGACGTTTCCGGTACGCTATTGTCCCCCTTATGGTTTCCCTCCGGGGTAAACCGGCTGACGCTAAAGCGACACTTTTTCAGCGTCTTTGATACTTTTCTTTACCGGCTTGCCAAAGCCGGATTCCCAAAATGTCCGCACACCGCCTGTGGATGACAAGCGGCGCTTCTGGACGCGCTATATATTTCAATCATTCTCCCGTAGGTCACAAGGAAAATGCAGATGGATAGAATGTTCATCGTCAGCCCCACAACAAGGGTCTGGAACCATAGGCCCAGCAATGGCCCGATGTCCATTGCTTCAAGACGGCTTTCCAGATCGGGGAGCAGCGTGTCAAAGTCGATGCTGGTTTCCCCGATGATTACCCCGGCGCTCTGGCTGACGACGGCTTGGGTGGCGTCAAATACGCCCATGACGATATTCCATGTGTTTGTCACAATGAGGATGGCAAAAGCAGATTTGAACATCCAGCGGAAGAACATGGAGCTGTCGAAGTCGTGCATATTGTTTTTCTCGACGATCATCTCGATTAGCTCATAGCACATGACAAGGGCAAGGATGGCCGCCGCTATGGGAACAATCACCGTTTCGGACAGAGATTGCAGCATACTAAAAATGCCTCCGTTCCAGTCCTGCGGCGTCGCCCCCACGTCGGAAGCGATTTCGCCGACTTTCGTATTGACCGTGTTGAACAGGCCGGAGAGGTTGCCCATAATGCCGTCAATTAAAATGCCTTTGATCCATTCCCCAATGAGATCGCCTATCATGCGGGTACACCTCCTTTCCCGCGCCCTCCCGGTTCCGAGAGGGCGCGGCGGGGATTATTTCAGGTTTCATGTCGTGTCAGTGGTTACGGTTCGGACAGGGCCGGGGCCATCAGCCCAGCAGCCCGGAGAGCAGGGGAACGAGGGTCAGGCCAATCAAGGCCACACCGCCGCCCGCGACAAGCTGCTTCACACCTTGGCTTTTGGATGCCGGGTTATCCTGCCCGTAACCTTCCAGCAGGTTCACGCCGCCCCACACACAGAGGGCACCGCCGAGGCCGATCACGATTGTCTGCAAAGTATCAACTGCGCTATTGAAAAATTCCATAAATAGTCCTCACTTTCTGCCGGTATCCGGCGAACAAATTTGATTGATTGCATGAAAAAGGCCGCTGTCATTCAGCGGCTAAATCTTCGTCCGACAGGTCAATGTCGTAAAGCTCAAAGGTTTCTGCCTCCGATACCACGCGCTTTTTCTTCCGGCGCATGGACGACAAATATCTGTCCACATCAAACGTGTTCTTTTTATCGGCATCCGAGAGGTATTTATACCGGGGATGGCGGGTAATGTCGTATTTGTCACTGAAAAACGGTCTTACTCCGCGCACCTGCAAAATACACTTGCCTCCGTCCATTGTTGCGATTTCGTCCTGTGACATCAACTCCTTTCCTAATTTTTGATAGTTCAGTCCGTGGGAAGTCTGTGCGCCACGGTTCTCGCTCTGATTGTAGCTGTCTATGGTTTCTTTGCCCAGCACATCAGCGATTTCCTTGGCGTTTTTGCCTCGCCCACTAAGGAAAAGCGTACAATCGCAGTTATCGGAAATGATTTCCGCAGCGTCCTTGTAGATCGCCTTTAGCTGCGATTGGCTTTGCAGAATGATGGATGCCGAGATTTCCCGGCTTCGGATGGTGGCAATGAGCTTGTCAAAGTTCGGTATCTGGCCGATGTTCGCAAACTCGTCTAAAATCATCCGAACATGGACGGGCAGCCGCCCGCCGTATTTATCATCGGCACGGTCACAAAGCAGGTTGATAAGCTGGCTCTGTACCATTGCCAGAATGAAATTGAACGTGGTGTCTGTGTCGCTCATAATGAGGAACAGCGCCGTTTTCTCGTCCCCGATGGTGTCAAGTTCCAGTTCGTCGTCCTCCATCAGCTCCCGCACCTCGCGGATGTCAAAGGGCGCTAAACGTGCGCCGCAGCTAATCAAAATCGAGGAACGGGTTTTGCCAGCGGATAAGAGGAATTTTTTATACTGCCGTACAGCAAAGTGATCCGGGTCTTTTTCTTCCAGCCGTTCAAACATCTGGTCTACCGGGGATTGAAATTCCGGGTCGTCCTCGCGGGCTTCACTGGCATTTATCATTTCAAGCAGCGTCGTGAAGTTCATTTCCTCGTCTGGCGCTTCGTACCAGATATAGCCGATCAGGGCCGAATACAGCAGCCGTTCCGACTTTATCCAAAAATCTTCCGCACTCTTTTCGCCCTCGCCCTTGGTATTGCAGATCAGCGTGTTTACCAGCTTCAAAATGTCTTTCTCGCTGTGGATGTAGCGGAACGGGTTATACCGCATACTCTTGGAAAAGTTAATGGTATTCAGCACTTTCACCCGGTAGCCGCTGCGCTGCAAAAGCTGGCCTACTTCACCGATCAGGCTGCCCTTGGGGTCGGTTATCACAAATGAGGTCGGGTAGTCCTTGGACACACATTGCATGAGGTTTGGTTTTACGAAGAAGCGTGTTTTCTGGTGTGATTAACAGGCGGCTTTTTATCCGCCCCTCCGGGGCTTTCGCCCATTTTCAGCGGCGCGTCCATTCGCGCCCGGCATAGCATATCTTTTTATCCCGCAGCTCTGCGCCGCAGGCCGGAACGATAGCGCGGCCTCTTGGGGCCGTTATATTCCCGGCCATCACAAACCGGGGGTCAGGCCCTATGCGTTGCGTGTGGGCCGGGTATTATCCCGGCGCTTCCACTCGGATCAGGATTGCAAAACCCTTTCCGCTTTCTTCCGCGCTGATACTCCCAAACGTCTGCTCCGGCTCCGCTTGGGACGGCAACACATTCCATGCCCCTATGCAGGTTTCAGGCAGGGAACCTTTTTACCGCTTCCGCTTCCTCCGATTACCAGCACATTTTTATTTCTGGCCGTTTTTGGGTCTTTCGGACGATTATTCATAGTCAGCCGTTCCGTCTGGGTCAAGAGGATGTTATTGTCAAAGTTGGGGTCGATGTACGGCGCAATATCTTTGGCCGTCCCCCAACGGGCGCTGCCGTATTCCTCGCCCTTGCGGTATTTCTTGGCGTTCTTGCTTTTGCAGTACACCATGAGCCGCAGGGCGGCGGCACCGGCGACGCCGATCAGCAGGTCAAAAGGGTGGAAGCTGGGGACGGCGTTTGCAAAGGCCGCCGAACAGCCGTCCATGAAGTGCAGCAGCTTTTCCGACAAGTCCACGCCTGCCGCCAGCCGGTATGCCTGCCCCAGCTTCCCGAACAGGTAAACGAAAATCAGGTACGGGAGATTGGACAGGATCAACTTTTTTACTTCTGGTTTCACAGTGACAGCCCCCTTTCCTTGACTTTCTCCTTGGCCCGTTGCTGGGTCTTGGCCGCAGCCTTTTGTTTCAGGGCGGATAGGGTCTTTCGGATTGAGGGCCGTTCCTCCCGGCTCAACTTCTTGGCCGTGAACTCCTTGAACGCCTGTTCCAGATTGTCGGCCTGCTTGGTCTTGAAAATCACGATATAGCGCGGCGGGTGGGTGGAACTGTCTTTCCGCAGCGTGTAGTCAATATCGTATTTCTTGGCGCAGGGCCGGAACAGGCCAATATTCGCGTCGGTGATCTCGATGTTAGAGAGTGCCGAACCGTCCTTTTTGAGCTGCCGCAGGCTTTGTTTGCCGTGGTGCAGCTTGGTTTTGCCCTTTTGCCGGGCGGCCAGAAATTTCTTCATGGCCGCCTGCAACACTTGGCCGGTCAGCTTCCCGGTTTTCATCGCTAACGCTATGGTTTTCTGGTCTACTTCTTCCTGCAACTGCTATCCCTCCTTGGAAGTCCAGCAGGCAGGCGGCGGGATGGCTTAAATCCGCACCCGCAGGCCGGAAAGGTCGTCGGCGCGGATGCCCACCAGATACCAGTCCTCGGCCATTTCAATGCGAGTGGGCTTCCACCTGCCGCCCACCATCACGTCAAAGGTTTCTCCACAGTGCAGCCCGCCGTAGTAGTCTGCCAGATCAAAGCGGATGTCGTAGCGGTCTGCCTGCTCATCAAAGATCAATGCACCCTGTTTCATAGGGCCGTCCTCCTTTCAGATTTTCCCGGTCGCCATATCATGGGCCACAAGGGAAGAATAGTAATTCCCAATCGTGGACGGGGCATTGAACAGCGCCGCCCGTAGATACTGCTTGATGTTTCGGATTTCCGTGGTGTTCTTGTTCAGGCAATCCAGCACAAAGCGGATGTGTTCGCTGTCCAGCTTCATAAACTTGGATTTCACCAGCTCCGCCGGATAGTCGTCACCGGCAACACGGATGGTCTTGCGCCGGGTGCAGACGGTTTCAAGGATCAAGTCTACAATCTCGTCCAGACGGTCGCCGTCATAGGGCAGATCGGCTTTCAGAATGTCATAGCTGATATTGTCCTTGATGATTTCCTCATACACCCGGTATGCCTCATTCGCATCCTTTCGCTTCCGTTCCGGCGGCTGTGCCGCCTTGCCCTCCGCAGGAGAGGGGGTTGGGGAATGGATAGGAATGGATTGGGTACTTGATAGATCAGTATTTGATTTTTCTTTACTTGGTATATCTTTATTTAATTGCATTGGATTTCCCGATACCGGGTTTTCCGACGTTGGATTATCCGATGTTGGATTTTCCAACACCGGGTTTTCCAATCCCGGCTGTTCTTTCTCCGTAGCCTCTGGCCGGGGCTGCGGCTGCTCGTAGATGGTATAAACCATGTCGGCCATCTTGCCTTTGCCGTCCCGGTTCTGCTGGCGGGTAATATACCCGGCCTTTTCCAGTTCCCACACCGCCGTCCGTATGGCGTCGATGCTTTCCCGGTTGATAAGGGACAAGCCTTTCAAGGTATAATCCCAGTTTTCGGGCAGGGACAGCATTTGCGAAAGCAGGCCCTTGGCTTTCAGGGACAGGTCTTTATTCCGCAGGTGGTGGTTGGACATCACCGTGTAGCCCCGGTTTTTCTCCACACGAAAAACTGCCATCTCGTCGTCAACTCCTTTCACTTGGAATAGAACCGCGTCATAGGCGGTGAGCTTGCCCGGCTGGTAGGGACACTCTGCATACACGCAAAACTGGTATTTCCAGTCGGGACGGTAGAAACGGCAGTCGCCGCAATCCTCCGGCGCTCCGGCGTCGCCGCTGTCGTAGTGGTCGAAGCCGGGCTTGCCTTGCATAAGGCTTTCAAAGGCGCGGTCGCTGCCGGATGTGAAATACATGGCGTCGCCTCCTTTCTGAATTTGGGCGCAAAAAAAGCGGCGTCCTTTTCTCCCACAAGGGGATCAGAGAACGCCGCTTCTGCGGTGTCGTATTCAATTTTAATCTGATGTGCCGTCTGGGTGGCGGGACAGTTCACGGGAAGTAGTAAGCGTGTCGAGGCTCATTCCAAAAGTAGTAATTTGGTAGTAAATTCGGTGGCCCTATCCCGTGATTTGCCCGTATTTACAGGCTTTTTTGAGATAATCAGAGTTGTTCCATGTGAAGCATTCATAATTGATCGAATATAGACAATATCCGCAGATGACAAGCATTGACATCCGTGCCCCTCTTTATGGGTGTGAAATATTCCTTTAAAAATAATTCCTTGAGCGTCCCAGTCCGATATTGTTTGATTCAAAAGCAATTCATTGGGAACATACTGGCAAGATTTCCTAAAAGATATTTTTCCTGAATCGACAAAAATGGTATTAATTGTGTTTTTTGATTGCCCAAGCAAGCCACCCATTTCAGGTGGAGCGGATGGAAGGTTGTAGAGCAAGTTGTACAAAGATTCGGTAATTAACACGACAAGACATCCTATAATTACAGTAGTGGAACTTAATATTATAGCTGAAAATAGCATACTCACTTTTGGGTTAGCGGTTGCTTCGAAGTGTTCTTTGAATTTAAAAGGTGTACTTTTTAAAACGATGATATATTTTCGTTGAAACTTCCAATTTCTCTTGAATTAAAGCGAGATTTGTGGCATAATGCCTTATAAAGAGTGAGCTTTGCAAAATTTTGAAAAGTACACCTTTCAAAATTTTGCAAGGAGTTTGCTTAGGTGGACTTTTCAAATTGGATAGATTTCCCATAGAACGTACCTACGGGTAAATCGCAGGTTTCCGCAGCTTCTTTAAGGGTCAATTTCTTATCTCTCCATGCTTTATGCACCTCATAGAAGTTGTCTGGAAGCGGCCGGGGCGGTCGGCCAAACTTCACACCGCGAGCCTTTGCCGCTGCAATGCCCTCCGCCTGCCGCTGCCGGATGTTGGTGCGCTCGTTCTCCGCCACAAAGGAAAGCACCTGCAGCACAATGTCGCTCAGGAAGGTGCCCATCAGGTCTTTGCCGCGCCGGGTGTCCAGCAGTGGCATATCCAGCACCACGATGTCAGCGCCCTTTGTTTGGGTGAGCAGCCGCCACTGCTCTAAAATTTCCGCATAGTTGCGCCCAAGTCGGTCAATGCTTTTGATATAAAGCAGATCGTCTTTTTTTAATTTTCGCACCAGCCGCTTGTACTGCGGACGGTTGAAGTCCTTGCCGGACTGCTTGTCCATAAAAATATTTTTCTCCGGGATTTTCAGTTCCCGCAGTGCAATCAACTGTCGGTCCTCGTTCTGGTCACGGGTGCTGACCCGGATATAGCCATATAAATTTCCCAATAAATCGCCCCTTTCTGCTAAAAGTGAATTTCATCGTTCTATGTAAAACGGGCAAAGCATCCCTCCTGACGCTTTGCCCGTTGCTCTTTATTCTACCATAGCAGATTGGTTATCGCTTTCAGGATGCCCGCACAGGCTGGATAGACAGCGCAGCGCCCCTGACCTGATACGTCACCCCGCCAGCTTCCCCCCTTGCCTTCCGCTGGCACACCTCCGGGTGCTGTGTGGCAAGAGCGGCAAGCTGTTTCTGCAAGGCGGGATTCAGCGTAAACACGCTGTTCGTTCCGTCCTCACTGGCGTAGATCATGGTCTCCAGCTTAAACATCGTCAATCAGTTCTTCCTCCTCGGATTCGTCAAAGATGGTCGGACCCCAGTCCTCGTCCTCTTCGATGTCCCGTGACATTTTCTGCATCATGGTATAATGCTCCATCTCGGCACGGACGAAGTAGAACATCTGGTCGTACCAGTCTGCCAGCGTTTCGTCCTCCAGCTTCCGGCAGAAGTCAAGCACCAGCTTGTTCTGGTCGGGGTCAACCGTCAGCCCGGCGATCTCGTACAGCCGCTTGCGGGTCAACTCCAGATCGGCGCAGCCATAGGTGTAGAGCAGCTTCTTTTCATCAAACGTCAGTTTCATAGGCTTGTACCTCCGTATTAAAAAAGGTCTGCCCTGTGCAGACCCGATGTAACAAAAAAGACCGCCGTGCGTTGTGCAGGGCGGTCAGAGATGCGATATTGTATTAGACAAAAATCAGCTCAGTCTTGATGATCTCTTCGGCACGGTTGCGGATGCTGTTCATCCGGCGCACCCATTCCAGTTGATCGGCAGCTTTCAGGGCTTCGGTCACGCCCTCGGCTTCCTGCATCTGCTGGACGGTCAATGCAAGCTGTTCCTCGGCTTGCTTGTCCAGCTTGGCAAGATAGCCGCCCAACTCACCGGACAGGAGCAGTTGATTATACCGGATGGGATGCTGCTCCTTCAGATACATTTTATGTAAGCGGCCCCACCGCCCGGTGGGGTCCTGCTCTGCCGTGGCTGCTGCGGTCAGGTTCGGCAGATAGTGGTCATTGACAAGAGTGTAGTCCAGACCGTTGGCGTTGTCATGGATGAATTTTTTTAGTTCGTTCATGCGGATTCTCCTTTCATTTCTTCAGGCGTTTCAAAAGACGGTTCAAATTGAATGGGGACTGTATCAGCAGGCTCCTGTTGAGCCGGCTTTTTATTTTGGGCATACTTGCGGCACCGTTCACGGCCTTTCTGCAAGAGGGCTTCATACTCTGCTGCCGCCTGTGGATCAGTTTTAGCAGCTTCACGCAGAGCAGCACGTTTCTTTTTGCGGTTTTCCCCGGCAGTTTTCTGATATTTCTTACGCTTGGCAAGTTGCTGTTCTGTAAGATTTTTCTTGTCGCCGCGACTAATCTCAATTTGACTAGGGAACGTGTCACCGATAAAATTGAAGTAGATGTCGATTTGCTGCTGACGGTAGATCGTCCGTCCGCCGGATGCGGAATGAATCACCACTTTTTCTACCAGTTCGTACAGCATTTCATCTGTCAGCGTGTCACAGTCCTTGTATTTCCGAATCAGTTTGATAAAGCGTTTCAGATCAACCTTCGTTGTTTCAGCGTTGTCCAGTTCTTTCTTCAACTCGGCAATGCGAGCTTCGCAGACAGTTTGTTCATCATCATATTGCGCCATCAAACGTTGATACTGTCGTTCGGGGATTTTTCCTAAGACGCTGTTTTCATATAGGCTCCGAATCAAAGCGTCCAACTCGTCCATTCTTTTTTGAACTGAATGCAGTTCTTTTTTACTCTCGGAAGATACCTGTGTGTTTTGGTTTTCCCATGCAGCTTGAAGCTGCTTGGCAAATTCATCCTCATTTTCAATAATTTCTTTTGTCATCGCTTTGATTGCATTGAGAATAGCGGTTTCAATGGTTGAGGTCTTGATAAAATGGGATGTGCAGGAAACGTACATATTACGGTATTTGCTGCACTGCCATGAAGAATCCGAATCATACACTACATCAGAATCCCGATGTTTGGATTCGGGGCTGGAAAAGCTCATTCGGGAGCCACAGTCGGCGCAGAATACCATCCCGGCTAGACGGTGTGAGTATGTTCCGCTCGGAAGTTTTTTCGGATTCCTCTTGCGCAGACGTTGTGCTTGATCCCATGTTTCTTGGTCGATGATAGCCTCATGAGTGTTTTTGAATATAATCCTTTCTTCCGGGGTTGCAGCACGGCGCTTTTTCAACTTGAAGTTCTCACGGATACTTTTACATAGCACTGTATGGCCGAGGTATTCCTGCCGGTCAAGAATATAGGTCAAGGTGGTCGTATTCCACCGATAGGGGTCGTGGTACGAATGGTTTCGGGCAGCTTCGGGATGATGCCGTTCTTCGTATGCAGACGGAATCAGCACTTTTTCGTCCGAAAGCGTCTGACCGATTTGCGCAAGACTGGCACCGCTGGCTGCCATATCGAAGATTCTGCGGACAACGGAAGCTGCTTCCTCATCTACATGAAGAGTTTGCTTATCACCGGGAACCCGCTTATAACCGTAGGGTATACTGCCGCTGCACCGTTTGCCATCCTGCATCCGCGATTTGAACACAGCGCGGATTTTATTGCTGGTATCCTTTGCGTACCACTCGTTCATGATATTCAGGAAAGGGGTAAAGTCATTGTCTGTGGGATTGGCACTGTCAACATTGTTGTTGATAGCGATGAACCGAACACCCTTTGAAGGAAACTGAATCTCTGTGTAAAATCCAACTTCCAGATAATTGCGTCCGAAACGGCTCATGTCCTTTACAATGACAGTTGCAATATGCCCGGTTTCAATCTCGGCAATCATGGACTGGAAGCCGGGACGGTTGAATAATGAGGTGTGATAGCGATAGCGGCAAAAAGCTAATAAAATCAATGGTTTT
>OGEJ01000163.1_pt1 | contig 41916 bp, 57 predicted proteins | sample 1570701 | NCBI WGS metagenome assembly OGEJ01 (sample SAMEA2582140, study PRJEB24529) | metagenome | biome: Human gut stool | place: China | collected 2011
ATGAAGAAGATGATGAATAATGCTATATTTTATGGTATACTTAAATGTATTAAAAATAACTTAAACAATCCTTGTATTTACTGGTGTTTTTAAGATTTCGTCATATAATCGTCAAAAAAATTAGCCAAAAATATTAACCACCTTTTCGGCGGCTTTTCTTCTCATTTCATCTGTATAGTGGATGTAATTATTTATAACAGTATCTACAGTATCACCTAATAGGCTTGCTACTGTCTTGATATCTACATTGTTTGCTAACAGCGTTGTAGCGTAAGTATGACGAAAGGAATGCATAGATTTATCTTTCACATAATAACTTAATACTGTATTAGCACGGCTTGACCGATTATCCTTGAAAGGGAATAATCTATCTTGCACTGAATGTATTTTATAGTTTTCTAATATTCCACATAGTACAGGTGGAATAGGTATTTTTCTGATACTATTCTTTGATTTTGTGAAAGCATATCCGTAGCTATTATCTCTTAATCGGGTCCATTGTTTATCAATCAATATAACTTGGTTTTCTAAATCTATATCGCACCAATTAATAGCGATAATTTCGCCGTATCTAGCCCCAGTGTATCGTGCAACCATGAACATGACATAATACATATAGTGTTTTTCTTTCATGCGTTCTAGGTCATTTAACTCAATTTCAGTAAACACCTTTAAATCCTTTACCTTTCTTTCTTTGATTGGTTTGATTGATATACAAGGGTTATTGCGAACAATACGATACGGATCAATAGCATAATTAAATACTGCTTTTAAAACTCGACTACACAAATTTATTGTTTGTGCTGAATAATTGCTGTTATTGTATTCTTGCATGATTTGGTGTTTGGTGATTTGCGGAATAGGTTTATCAAATAATGCAGATACAACATTTAATGCGTTTCGATACGCTATAGTAGTATTGTAAGTGATATCTATTTTTTCGTTTATGTATAATTCAAATAATTCAATAAGAGTAACATTTTTTAGACTATCATCAAGTGGACTGGTGATAGTCTTTTTTAGGTTATCGACTATTTGCTGGCCGTAAAGTTTAGCTTCTCTTTGTGTGGCAAAACCCTGTTTAGATTTTTGTTTCCATTTTATTCCGTTTTTATAACTGACAATTATTTGGTAATTGCCATCTTTTTTACGAACCGTCATATTATATTGCATAATTCACCTCATATGATGTGTGTGTAAAAGTTAATACCCTCTACATCGTCAAATTGCCTTGCATGAGCCATACGCTCAATTAAATCAACATTAGCGGTATTGTACATATCGTCATGTATGATATGGCCTAATTCGTGTAGTATTCCTTGTCTTTGTATATCTCGTGGCTTATCACTATTAACTAAGATTGTATATGTTCCGTCATCATTTAACTTTAATATTGCAGTTTGTGTTTTCCGTAGCTTTATATAGATTAAATTAATGTTCACAATATCAACTCCTCTTGCAGTGATATTGTATATTATTCAACATGGAATTTTTTACACATCAATAAATTGTTTGTAGTTGTCTAGAATATTTATGTAAAAATATTTTACAGCTAAATCTTTATCGTGAAATAATTCTAAATATACTACGAATATTAAATCTGTATTTATGTTGTTTGCAATAATTTTTTTTGATACTAAATCTTTTTCTTCATTCGTTAACAATGTTGATTTTTCCACTAAGGTTGCATAAAAATCTTCACTTATATTTGTTACATGGCTATGTAACTTATTAAATTTGTTATGATCTCTACCACATAAATCAAACATGTAAAAATGATAAAAATCTTTTCTAGTTAATTCGTGCTTATCGTTTATATAGTCTAAAGTACCTGCATCATAAAGGTTTTTAATGATTAAATCTTTTATATAAACCAAATCTGACAAAATGTTACTTGTTTGTAGTATTTCTAGTTTTGTTGGTTTAGGCTTGTCTTGTTTTCTGATGTATTCACGATAGAATGTATACGCAATAAGTAAAATCATTAATCCTGCAATAATAAACGTAAACATTTTTACAATCCTTTCTTTTTTAATACGTTGATTGCATGAATGACAAAATCGATATCGTCTTTCGACATATCTTTGCTTGCATCAAATAGTAAACGTAAATCTGGATTTTGTCTAACCATTTCAGCGTATTCTGAAACATGAGGATCATCATAATATTTTAAACCCATTAATTCTTCTGGTGATACATTCAAAGCCTTAGCAAATGCAAATATTTTTGATTGCGATAAATCGACTTTTCCACTTTCTATTTTGGCAATACTGGTTCTGTCTTTATAACCGACTTTAGCCGCTAATTCGTCTTGAGACATTTTTAAAGATTCCCTTAACGCTTTTATATTTTCGTAAAGTGTCATATTATCACCTCGTTATATATACTACTATCTATCTTTAATATAATATTACCGTGAAAAAAAATCAACTTTTTTATAAAAAAGTGTTGACACATATTCACACCGATGTTATATTATGGGTGTGAATTAAATTCACACAACAAATCAAAAGAAAAGGGGGTGTAGAATGAATACATTAAAACAAGTTATTGATGACAAAGGGTATAAGTTATCCTATGTTGCAAGTGAACTAAACCTTACTAGAGAGGGATTGTACAAGAAGTTAAGGGGCGATACAGAATTTAAAGCATCAGAAATTAAAAAATTGGTAGAAATGTTAAAACTTACTAGCAAAGAAACAAAGGATATTTTTTTTAAATAAAATAGTGAATTAAATTCACTTATAGAGGTGATTAGATGCTAGTACAAAATCAAACGGATCTAAAACTAGCTAATAAAAGATATGGACAAACACCAACAAGGTTTGGATTGGCTGGTCGAAATGATGAATATGGTCAATACTGGCGAAAACTTATCAAGAAAAAATGGCCGTTAAGAAACAAATCCAGATGGAACAAAAAAGTTGTTCTATCTTGGGTAAGGTTAGCTAGAATTGCTGACCTCAACGCAAGGGGCGAGGTGCGATGGAAAGCCTAGTTTATACAGTATCAGAAGTGGCAAAACTTCTGAAATGTACAGAAACAAGCGTATACAACATGAGAGATAAAGGCACACTTCATCAATTAAAAGGAGTAGCTGGAGTTAGGTTCAGCAAAAAGGAAGTTGAAAGCCTTGTAGGACTTGATGATGAGTATACACCGATAGCATATCGGAAAATGAAAGTAGAGGTAGAAAAACTACAACAGGAAAACAATCGTTTAAAAAGTGAAATAAAAAAAATCACTGGCCAAATGCTAGTGATAGTAGGAGAGGAATTATGAAAATTTTCATTAATAACAAATTTTTGGAAGCCATTGCTTGTGCTGGTGCAAAAATTCGTGAAGATCACTACGAATATGTAGAAAGCATATTCGATGAAATCACACCGTATGGCTGGGAATGTCATTGTGCGGATGGACAACGCATGGAAGAAGAGAACACTTCTGATGTACTCCGTAGACATTACGGAAAAGTTGGTTCGCATGATAGAGTATATGGCTTTTGTTACAACCCATTTTAACAGTGATAGGAGAAGAATCATGAAATTGATTTGGTTGATAAGAGCCGTAGCGTTTTTAGCGGTAATCGGAACAGTAGGTTCCGTAGAAATCGATAGAATTGATTTCTATACCGCATTTCTTCAAATTGCACTCAGTTTTTCACTACTGATATTGAGCAACTTTTGGATGAGAGAAATAAAAAAAGCACGCTAGGCCGTAGGAAAGCAAGCGTGCGTGTAGAGTGATTTTGAAAATACTCTACTTGTATTTTAACACAAGGAGAAATTGAATGCCAAGTTTATACGAATTAAGTAAAGATTATAAAGAATTACAAGCGATGCTTGAAGTAGCGGAAACAGATGAGGATATGGAAGCAATTCAAAATACATTGGATATGCTTGATTGCAGCATCGATGAAAAAATCGAAAATACTGCAATGTTTATCCGCAATCTAAAGGGCGATATTCAAGCGTTCAAAGATGAAGCAAAACGGATGCAGGCAAAAGCGAAAACGTTGGAAAACATGACTGAACGATTAAAGAACAATATTGATCATGTCATGAAAGAAAACCAACTAACAGAAAAGAAAGTTGGACAATTCAAATGCTACTACAAAGAAAGCGAAACAGTAGAAATTGACAACTTGGATGCATTGCCTGTTGAGTTTAGAAAAGTAACAATCGTAGCTGATAAGGTGGCAATCAAAAAAGCTATCAAGAATGAACAAGAAGTAGCAGGTGCAAGAATTGAAAAGCATCTTAATTTACAGATTGGTTAGGTGAAACATGGAATTTATAGAAAAAATAGTAGCTATTCAATCAGAACTAAAAGCACCGAAAGGACAATACAATTCCTTTGGTAAATACAACTACCGCAGTTGTGAGGATATTTTAGAGGGTGTTAAACCTTTACTTGCTAAACATGGTTTAGTACTAACCATTCAGGATGGTATCGAGTTAATCGGTGATAGATACTACGTAAAAGCAACAGCAACTATCACAGATGGAAAAGAAAACGTATCGACAAGTGCATACGCTAGAGAAAGCCTTGATAAAAAAGGTATGGATGCATCACAAGTAACAGGTGCTACATCTTCATATGCTAGAAAATATGCACTTAATGGACTACTGGCAATTGATGATACAAAAGATGCTGACACAATGGACAATAGCAAAAAGCAAGCACAACAAACGCAAGAAACTGTTTACAACTGGCAAACTCTAAAAGCTAGAGCCACACAAGGTGGTATTAGCGAAGATGATTTGAAACATTACTTGAAAGATACGTTAAAAGTAACTGGAACAGATAGTATGACACAAGAGCATTACCAACAAGCGTTTAATTGGGTGAATGCCCAAAGGTACGCTAAACGATGAAGTGGAGTGTAAAAGGTATTGAACTGTTACGTTCGCCACTTGGTGTAATGGTAGTAATACCTGCACCACATGACAATGATTTGTCAAAGATTACTACCGATAAAGAATACACAGTAGAGATTAAAAAGAAGTCTAAAAGCCGTAGCCTTAACTCAAATAGCTATGCTTGGATTTTATGCCAGCGCATAGCAGATGAGTTGAGTAAGAATGCTTATACATCCAAAGAGGATGTATATAGAAAGGCTATAAAAGATTGTGGACACTTTAGTTATGTACCTGTTCGTAAAGATGCCATAGAAAGATACATTCAAATATGGCAAGGCCACGGATTGGGTTGGCTTGCGGAAGATATAGGTGAGTGCCAAAACCTAAAGGGCTATCACAATATCATGTGTTACCACGGAAGCAGCGTGTATAACACAAAAGAAATGGCAAGGCTTATTGATTGTCTAACAGATGAATGTAACCAGCTAGGTATTCAACTAGAACCTAGCGAATACATTCAATCGCTTATAGAGGGGTGGGATAGTGAACAACAGAAAAAAACGTGATAACAAACTATACGCAACAACACGAAAGCAAGCCTATGAACGTGATAACGGCTTATGCGTGATATGCGGAAGCATGGCCAGTCAGTGCCATCACATAATATTTAGATCGCAAGGCGGATTAAGTGATTTGAGAAATCTAGCTTGTCTATGTACCGATTGCCATTATCAATCGCATGGTGTGTTCGCAAAAGAAATTAGACGAAACCTATTAAAAGAAGTCGAAGAAAGGACAGATAAATATGAACGAGTTAATAATGATTAGAGCATACGTAGAAAATCGCATTGAATATTACAAAAAAGACCAAAACAGTAATACGTTTAATAATCGGATAATCTCAGAACTAGACGCAATTTATGCAATGGTTAATAGCGTATTAGATGCAGAAGAAAATGAAGCCGATGAAATTGATAGTGTGTTAGCACGAATTTTATCACTAGGCAAGCCGTTAAGTGCAGATGAGTTTATCGAAAAAACCAAACAAGGACTAGCCTATGAGCGATAACAAAAAGTATTACTATCTACGGCTGAAAGATAATTTCTTTGATAGTGATGAGTTGAAGATATTAGAAAGCATGAAAGACGGCTACTTGTACAGTAATATTCTTTTAAAACTCTACCTACGAAGCCTAAAGAATGACGGAAAGTTGGTAGTAAATGAACGCATTCCTTACAACGCTGAAATGCTAGCAAGTGTAACAGGTCATCAAGTAGGCACTATTAAACAAGCGTTATCTATGTTTAAAGAACTTGGACTTATAGAGGTATTAGAAAATGGTGCTATCTATATGTTGGACATTCAAAATTTCATAGGTAAAGGTAGTACCGAAGCTGATAGACAAAGGCTTTATGACAGAAGAATATCTGAGGAACGTAAACAAAATAAACTAACTCAATCAAGAAATCTTGAAGAAATCTGTAAGAAATCTACACCAGAGATAGAGATAGAGATAAAGAAAGAGTTAGAGATAGAGAAAGAGATACATAGTAGTGCAAAAAGCACTACAACAAAACGCAAGCGTTTTGAAAAACCTACTCTATTTCAAATTACACAGTATTGTCTTGAACGCAATAATAATGTAAACGCTGAACAATTCTATGACTACTACGAAAGCAATGGCTGGAAAGTAGGAAAGAACTCTATGAAAGATTGGAAAGCAGCGGTTAGAACATGGGAGCGTAGCGAATACAGAAAAACTAATTCTAAAAAGAATAGCAAGGAAGATGCAATCAACGTAGTTAATAACTTGATGAATAAGTTAGGGGGGGTAGAAACTGAACAACCAACAACAGACTTTGAAAGCACTATCAATGTTACAGATAGCGTGGTCTACTGATATGTCAGAACAACGTATGCTGCTATATGTCAATATGCTTAGTGATGTTAGCCCTGTTACTTTAGAACAGGCCGTAGCTAACTTGATTAATAAATGTAAGTTTTTGCCAACGATTGCAGAAATCAGAGAAGAGTGTTCCGCATTAAGTGCATATGTGAATATGCATGATGAAATAGAAACCGCACAAACTGCATGGGAGAAAGTAATCAAAGTAGCGGGCACTTATGGTTATGACAATGGAAAGGAGCATTTAGAGGGGATAACCTTACAAGCTGCAAAACCAATATGGTCATCGTTCGACCCTAGAATGGGCCATGAATATAACGAGGCAAGTTGCAGGGCACAGTTTATTAAATGTTATGAGCAATTAATAGATCGTGAAAAACACCGCCAACGTATGGCAAATTCAATAAAGGATAATCACTTATTATTGAAAGCTAGAGAAAAGGCGGAATATGAAAAATCTTTGATAAGTGCAGGTCAAAAGCAAATTGAAATGACAAGCACAGGCAACTTGGTCGAGGTGGCAAAAGAACCTGTAGATGTCATGAAAATGTTAGAGGAAAGCAAGATATCAGATAAAGCGAAAGCACTCATAAAGGGTGCAATAGGGGGATAAATGAAACAAAAGCCAAATGAATTTGAGGTAAGTTGCAATGTATCGTTCGATGTAAGTTTTACAGTAATGGCAACTAGCGAAGAACAAGCTATTGTTAAGGTTGATAATTTGCTTGAGATTATGCGGGACGAGGCAACAGTCGATTGCCACATTCATCCTAGCTACGATGTGTACGTTGATGAAGTTGAAGCTAAACTAAACCAGCTTAGTTATTGAAAGATAGAAAGGGGATTATATATGAATAATGTTCAATTGTTAGGCAATTTAGCACGAGATGCTGAATTGAGATTTACACAAAACGGAAAGGCAGTAGCTACTTTCACAGTAGCTGCAACCAATACATACGTTGACAGTACAACAAACGAAACAAAAGAACAAACTGCTTTTATTAATTGCGTAGCATGGGGCAAGACTGGGGAGGCCGTTGGTGCATGTAAGAAAGGCGAGCGATTGTTAGTGAATGGACGTATTCAAACACGTTCCTATGAGGATAGCAACGGACAAAAGAAGTACGTTACAGAAGTGGTAGCGGATTTTGTTGGTAAAAAGCTAGATGGTGAATTTGATAGTAGCAGTAACTTTGATAGCTTTGATACCACAAATCAAAATGAAAATATTCCGTTTTAGGTGGATGTTGTGAAAATACTTGATGCCTGTTGCGGTTCTAAAATGTTTTGGTTCGATAAAGAACACAAGGAGACTGTATACATGGACAGACGAACATTAGATACAACGCTATGTGATGGTAGGAAGTTAATTGTAAAGCCTAATATACTAGCAGATTTTCGCAACATTCCTTTTGATGATGAAACATTTTATCTTGTTATCTTTGATCCACCACATTTACTGAAAGCAGGCGATACATCGTTTTTAAAATTGAAATACGGAAGATTAGATGAAACGTGGAAAGAAGATATAAAGCAAGGTTTAACAGAGTGCTGGCGAGTACTAAAACAAAACGGAACGATGGTTTTTAAATGGAACGAGGAACAAATCACATTGCCAATGGTAAAACCTTTACTACCATGTGAACCACTAATTGGTCAACGTAGAGGTAAGACGATATGGTTAGTGTTTTTTAAAAGTTGAAGAGGAGAAAAGATGAAGCAATTTAAAATTATAGGATATGTAACAATTGGTTTTGAAAAAATCGTAGAGTGTGAAAGCTTTGAAGATGCCGAAGAACAAGCTAATGTAATTGCACTTACAGAAGATGTAGATGGCCGTGATATGAATGAATGGTTTGATAACGTAGAAGTCGAAGAAGTGGAAGAGTTATAGGAGTAGCCATGCTAGTAAAAGACGAAACAAAATATTGCTGGGTTGATAACGGAAAAGCTGGCGAACCGCAAGATAGTATTAAAGATGCAATAGCGGATTATTTAGAATGCATTGACGATGTGGGCGATAGTGATCATAGCTATATGGACACGTGTTCGAATATTGAGTATGTACGTGTTGGACACCCTTATCATTACGTTCCAGAGATTGATAGTGAACGAGTGCTTTGGAATTTATTCGAATATGACATGGATGACGAAATTAGGGAATGGTCTAACGATTACTTGAACGATGTAAAGAAAGAGCATATTGACGAACTAAGCGAAGAACTAACAAAAGTGTTCCGAGCATGGGAGAAAAAATATGGGTTCGAAAATAATGCATGGGTGGTTTTTGAAACAAAGAAATACAGTATTAGTGATTACATCGACAAATATGGGTATTGATTATGAAAGCACCATGTAAGGGGTGATTATTTGACAGAACAAGATATTCAATATGCGTTAGGGAAACATTTATTTCTTAAAAATATATGCATACCTAATGTAATGATGAGGGATAGAGGAAAGCCACCTTATGAGGCTGACTTTATCTACTTCAATTTAAACACATTGCATTTGACAGAAGTTGAAATCAAAACTGATATTAATGATTTTAAAAATGATTTTAAGAAAGCACGTTATCACGATAATCACAATGTTATGTATTTGTATTATGCAATACCTAGAGATTTGTATGATGATCATTATGGAGTAATTGATGAAATGCTTGGTGATGCTGGCTTAATTTTAATTGATGAAATAGATATGTTTGGTTGCATAGGCAATATTTATAGGTTTGGTGGTTTTGTAAAAAGAGCAAAACGAATAAAAGGTTCTGTTAAATTGAACGAAAAAGAAAAGGAATATTATATGAGACTTGGATGTATGAAATGGGTGAATAGATAATGCCAACAGAGAAGAAAAAGAAAGTAAATAGTAAACGAAAAGGTGCAGATGGAGAACGTGAATTTGCTAGTCTATGTAAGGAACATGGATTTGATGTAAGACGAACGCAACAATATTGTGGAAATACAGGTGATGCCAGCGATTGTGTTGGGCTACCTAATATCCACATTGAGGTAAAGCGTGTGCAAGCATTAAATATCGATAAAGCGATGGCACAAGCAATTCACGATAGCGAACATAAAAATGTGATACCAATTGTGGCACATAGAAAGAATAATGCTAAATGGTTAATCACCATGAGGGCTGATGATTGGTTCAAGATGTATAAAGAAAGTGATTGTAGCAATGATACCGACTAATTGCCAAAACTGGTTAGCACTCGGTGCTTGCGTTTACTCGGAAATGAGTGTTAGCCAAGCACTACGGATACTTGGGCTGGTGAACTACACAAAAGGAGTTAAACAAAACCATCGAAAGCCGATTTATGTGGATAAAGCCATAGCGTTAAGAGAACAAGGAATGACATATCAGAAAATAGGTGAAATTATGAATGTATCTTTTACAACGATTAGAGAAAGACTAATAGAAATCGGATACAACGAGGTGAAAAAGTGAAAGTAAAGTTAATGAATGAGTACGCAAAATTGCCTACTCGTGGTGATGTAAATTCTGATTTACCGCAATTATCAGCAGGACTAGACCTATATTGCCCTTTTAATGTGAGGATACCTGCTGATAGCAAGAAAAAAATTCCATTAGGTGTAGCGGTTGAAATTCCGCATAATCACATGGGGTTATTAGCGCCTAGAAGCAGCATGAGCAATACACCATTGAGATGTGCTAATAGTGTAGGAATAATCGATGGAGATTATAGAGGTGAGTTAAGCATCGTGTATGAGAATGTATCCTGTAAGGATTATGATGTAGCACGAGGCGATCGCATCGCACAATTAATCATCGTACCAATCGCTATTGTAGATGTAGAAGAAGCACAAACACTCAGCGAAACAGAACGTGGCGATGGTGGATATGGTAGTACTGGTAAATAAAAAGACAGTAAATAGACAGAAAAGACAGTAGATAGACAGAAAAGACAGTAGATAGACAGAAAAGACAGTAAAAGGAGAAAACAAACATGAATAAATTAGTATTAGCAACAATGATTATGGGTGTAATTGGTGGTAATGTATTTGCAAATGGTGTTGTAACAGGGCCAGTAGAGCCTAACACACAAGCGCCAGTAGTAAGCGGTTACAATTCTGTAGCCGTAGGGGCAAATACAGTGGTTACAGGCACAAATACAATCGTTTTAGGCCGTGATAATAAAACAACAGGAAATGATAGCGTTGTAATCGGTGGTGGTAATGGAACAATCGAAGCAGATCAAGCAAGTGTGATTGGGTATAACAACTATGTAGGAAACAATAAAGAACAAACTGTATTAGGTGCTAATAATACAGTCGATAATCAAGGGGCTGTAGTAGTTGGTACACATAGTGTAGTGCGTGGTATCGATGCAGTAGTCATTGGCAATAACGCATCAGCACCCATTCAGAATAGCGTGGCGATTGGTACAAACAGTCAAACGGATAACCCTGTAGGTGTGCGACAAGTTGTATTAAATGGGGTAACTCACGTATTCGCAGGTGAAAGCCCTAATAGCGTAGTATCCTTTGGCAGTAAGAAAAGCGATACATACAGTGGAATTAGTAATTACAATAGACAACTGCATAATGTAAGTGCAGGCCGTGTAGACCCTAGCAGTTTAGATGCAGTAAATGGTAGCCAGTTATTTGCTGCATATGATGAGATTGAAACAAACGGCACACACATTGCCAAACTTCAAAAAGATGTGAACTGTTTAGACAAACGAGTTACACGAAATACTACGAATATCTCTAATTTGACCTCTAAGGTTGATAACGGATTTACAACGATTAATAACACTCTAACCGCTACAAACGAGCGTGTGGGGCAAAATAGCCAAGCCATTTTGAACAATACGGATAGAATTAATAGCCATGAAACACGTATTACAGATTTAGAACGAAACACAGTAGGTCAAATCTCAAACGTGATGCATGAAGTAGCAAAAGCTGGTGCATCTAATGCAGCATTAAGTGCATTGCACTATTTAGGCTACAATTCTGATGACAAATTAACATTTGCTGTTGGTTACGGCCATTATAAAAATGCAAATGATGTAGCACTTGGTGCATTTTATGCACCTACTGAACACGTAATGTTTAGTTTAGGTGCTACCTTAGCCAACAAGATGATTAATGCAGGTGTATCCTTTAGACTTGGTAAAGGTAGTGAATACGAAACTAACCACAAAGGCAAAATCAAACAACTTGAAGAGTTGGTTACTAAATTGGTAGCTGAGGTTGAAGAATTGAAAGCAGGTAAATAATATGTGCGCACCGACATGGAAGTATACAGGTGATATAGACCAACTACAAACAATAACAAAAGACTTCAAAGCGATGGCTAATAGGGATGCAGAAAATAATAGAAAGGCAATCCGATTTGCACAAGAGTTATTTTTCAATGCGATCATGGGTGTATCGCTAGTAGCTTTGATATTTGGATTTGTGATTTTAATTAAAGTGTTGGTTGGATAGATATAGGCGGTGAAATATCCGCCTTATCATAAGAGGTTAATATGAATATTTTTAGAGATTTTACGGAAAAACCAACAGCCGAAATAATGGATGGTATATGTTGCGCTTTAACCATAATACATGGTGATGATGTGTATAAACCGATAATTAGAAGAGAATACAATTGTCTAGTTGCTGAATATCATATAAATGGTGTTGTTGTTGGTATCATGATGAGTATTCTGGAACTAAAAGAAAGAAAAATATCATTAGAGGAGTATGCGAGAACCATACGAAAAAAAGCGCTTATTGAATATGTTGATCGCGTTGAAAGTGAGCGTAAAAAAGAATGGAATGATGCGTTAAATCGATGGAAAGAAACACAAGGTGATAACAAATGTTAGGCTATAGCGGATACACAGAACATTCAGATTATTACATAGCACCACATGATACATGGGAAAGTGCGTTTGAATTTCTAAAGCAACTGGCTTATGAAAGTGAAGATGATGAATTTTGCATCGGTGAAATGCAAGATGATTTACAAGACAACGGAATGTTTATAAAAAACGTGAAGTGGTACAAATGGAATGAAGATAAAGGAGAATGGGTAGAGTATGATCACAGATGAACAAGGTAAAGAGTGGTTATTTCAAAAGTTATATGATAATGGATGGCGGTATTATGTTAAGAATATTGGTGGAGATATGTTCTTAACAAGAAAAAAGCCAGTTATGATTGATAATATATTAGATATAAGAAGTGGTGGACTTACTAAGCTTGTGAATGCGATGGCAGGAATAATGCCTAATATAGATGAAGGTAGAGTTTTAGACATTGCAGAAAAATTAGGTATCGTTGATTGGAGTAAAGTGCCAGTTGATACACCTATACTAGTTAGAGATTTTGAAACTTCAAAATGGGAAAAACGTTATTTTGCATTTTTTGAAAATGGCAGGGTGAATGCGTGGTGTGGTGGCACAACATCGTGGAGTAACGAAAACATCACTAGAACGATAAGTTGGAGATATGCAAAACTAGCAGAGGTATAAATGATTTTACCATTTTATTTATCAAGACTTACAGAAATAGAAAAACGTTTAACGATTAAATGTGGAGATAGCATGTGCAGGCCAAAAGTATATGATGAATTTATTAGGTATATCGTTTTATACAGAAAAGATAATTGGTGGTTTAGATATTACATACTGATGGGAGAAAAATTAACCGATAGCCATGTAAAGCAATTAAAAGGAATGGCACAAGCTAATTATGAGATGTATTGTGAAAGACATAGAGAGGGTGAGTAATATTTGAGTGAACAGGAATTAATTAACATAGCTATTGAACACCTTCAACCTGTAAAGTTGGTAGATGTACAAATAGCATCTATCAAGGAAGAAATAGAGCAGTTAAGAGGGAATATAACTTCGATAGGTGCTATTGATTATTCCAAAGATAGAATAACAGGCGGTGGCACTCCGCAAGGATTAGAAGGCAGTATAGCGAAATTTATGGATACTACAGAAAAGCGGAATAAGGAGATTGAACGATTAGCGGGATTAAAATGTGATGCGATCACATTGATTGATAGCCTTGATGAAAAACTAGGTGCGGTCATTCTTAGATATGAGTACATATTGAATACCACAACGGAAGATGCGTACAAAATGATTGGGAATTACTCGACTAAACAGGCAAAACGATATAAGCAACGAGCATTGATTGAATGTGGCGAAAAGTTGTCCGCAAATGTCAGCAAATGTCCGCAAATGTCCGTATAAGTCCAAGTCAACATATAGTAGAATATAAGGTGTAAGAGTTGCCAATGAGCAATTCTAAAAACTAAATAGCAATTGAGGTGCGGTTTTATATTTTATATTTGAAAATCAACGAGTATTGTTTCTAAGTCATTACAATCTATATTATTTTCTAATCGCACCGCACCTCTTATATTGCATTTTGTAAACTAATACCGCACATATAATACTTTCCAATTATGCAATAACAACCAACTATACGTTTCATGAGATAAAACCTTAAGCGAAAAAATGTTACATACTACAAACAACTGGCGGTATTAGTTTAGAGAGTGCAATTGCATATTGAAAACTAAAGCTATATGTTCCGTTGGGAACCGAGTATTGTGCAAGAGTTAGACAGAGTGAGCTGACCATGATTACAATTCATATGCTCGTGTTAGCGAATAGCTAACTATATAACTTTGGTTTTGAGTATGCAATAATTGCTGAAAAGTGAATATCGTATTTTGTTTTGGTTACGTACTGGAACATGTGCATGTGTTTTGACTACGTGTTAAAACGTGTGTAAGCGTTGGCTGTACGATATTCAGTTTTGAATAATTGTTACAATAAAAATGAATAAAATTATCACATAATGAGGTATATCCACGGCGATATATCTCATTTTTTGCATAAAGTTATCAAAAGGGGAGAAATGATGACTGATATATTGTGTTGTAAGAGTAAATGCTTGAACAACAAGAAAGGGAAATGTACAGCCAATGTCATTGAATATGACGGGTTATGTCAAACATATATCACACAGGGGAACGCAAGGAAAAGTACATGCGGTTTGTGTGTTAGATCTAATGGGAAATTAAAGCGGAAAGGTGGTGAAGTACTAAAATGATTAAAGCAATTAAACAATTCATTAAGGATAGAGCATTGTTTAAACGTGCAGCACAAGACCTAGATAACAAAGACCTACAAGCAAAAGCGAAATATGCGTTTGAGCATCGTGAAGATAACTTGTTTAGCCTTATTGATTGTCTGGCTATTGTGTGCGGTGTGTTGATTGTAGTCGGTATTGTGTGGTGCTTAATGTGAATTATCAACCAACAATAAAGAAACTACTGAAAGCATTACAAATGAATGGTAGGCGGTATGTAGTTGATGTAAGGCAATCATGGAGCAAATATGATAGGCCTTGTAAGGTATATATCGTCAATCGAATGTACACAGAGGAAGAATACAAACTAACATTCCCTCATAAGTACAAAAAGGGTAAGACCTTTAAACAAGGACAACTCTATAAGAAAGAAAGTGAGTATAGCAGTACTAAGCAACATGAAGTACTGCTATTTTTAGTTAGAACATATAAAGGTGGTGATTGATGTATGAATGACACAAAGTTAACTGACAAACAATTACTATTTGCTACTGAATACATCAAGACCGCTAATGCTACACATGCTGCATTAAAGGCTGGATATTCAGAGAATAGTGCAAGGCAACAGGGAAGTAGATTGTTGTCAAATGCTAACGTGAGCCAATATATACAATCTCACATGGAAAAGAAGAACAAATCTACAATCGCAACTGCTGATGAAGTGCTGGAGTACCTAACTAAGGTTATGAATGGCGAAGAGAAAGATGCATTTGGTTTGGATACCTCAATTGCGGATAGAACGAAAGCGGCCGAGTTGTTGGGTAAACGGCACATGCTATTTACTGAAAAGGTAAAACTTGATGCAGAAATAGAGATTGATATATCAGACCGCATGAAGCAAGCAAGGGTGAAGTCAGATGAAGTACAACAAGGCACAACTGATTGATGCGTTGGGTTCGTTTACTCATGATCCATTAGGCTTTGTATATTTCGCATTCCCTTGGGGAGAAAAAGGAACACCGCTTGAAAACTTTGACGGCCCTGACGAATGGCAAGTTAAGACTTTCAAGAAAATAGGTGAAGAACTACGCAAGGGAAAGTCATTAGCTAAGGCAATCCAAATTGCAGTTGCATCTGGTCATGGTATTGGCAAGTCCGCTTTTTCTTCATTGTTGATACTATTCGCTATTGCCACGCATGAGAATACAAGAGGGGTAGTTACCGCTAATACTGATACACAGTTAAGGTCTAAGACTTGGGCGGAACTTAACAAATGGTACAACCTGTTTATAGGTAAAGAATTATTCACCTATACGGCTACCGCATTGTTTAGTGCTGATAAGCAATATGAAAAGACATGGCGGATAGATGCTATTCCATGGAGTGATAGCAACCCAGAAGCGTTTGCAGGCTTGCACAATCAAGGAAATAGAATACTAATCATATTTGATGAAGCATCAGCTATATCCGATAAGATATGGGAAGTAACAGAGGGTGCTTTAACAGATAAGGAAACCGAGATTATATGGTGTGTGTTTGGAAACCCTACGCGTAATAGTGGCAGGTTTAGAGAATGTTTTAGAAAACATCGTAACTATTGGACTACATATCAAATAGATAGTCGTACTGTTAAAATCTCAAACAAAGCTAAATTGCAAGAATGGGTGGATATACATGGTGAGGATAGCGACTTTGTAAAGGTGCGTGTAAGAGGGATATTCCCTAGTGCATCTGATACTCAATTCATATCCGCATCAATTGTAGATGAAGCACAAAAGCGAATGTACAGAGTTGGTGAGTTTAATAACCTACCTGTAATTATCGGTGTAGACCCTGCATGGACTGGTGGCGATACATTAGAAATCGTGATGCGTAATGGTTACTCTATGAAGTGTTTGGCAACTATTGAAAAGAATGACGATGATATGCGTATGGCTAACCTAATAGCACAATTTGAAGATGAATACAAAGCTGATGCGGTATTTATCGACCAAGGTTACGGCACTGGTATTTATAGCATCGGCAAGTCAATGGGTAGAAAATGGCGGTTAGTTGCCTTTGGTGGTGCATCGCCTAACAATATGTACCTCAATATGCGTGCGTACATGTGGGGCGAAATGAAAGAGTGGCTAAAAGAGGGCGGTTCAATTCCTAATGAACAAGGATTGTATGATGACCTCGTAGGGCCAGAAGCGATCATTGATAAGAATGGCCGAATACAACTGGAAAGCAAAAAAGATATGAAAGAGCGTGGCTTACCATCACCGAATAAAGGCGATGCATTAGCCTTGACCTTTGCATTTAGGGTCACTAAAAAAGTAAATGGCAATCACAGAAGAGTAGCGAATACAGAGTACAAACCATTTGGGTAAAGGGGGAATGTGAATGTGTATGAAAGCTAAAACACCAGATATTAAGCAACCAGCACCATCGCCTACACCAGTTGCACAAACTGATGATATGGCACAAAAAAGAGATGAACAATGGTTCACTGATAAAAAGCGTAAGAAAACTGGTTATGATAGTACCATCTTAGCTAGTGCATTGAGCCAAGCTACAGGCAAAACAACATTAGGCGGTTAATATGAGTACTATCTTATCAAGCCTAGCAAGGCAACCTACAGAAAAGCCTGTAACTAAACCAAAAGACTATAAAAAAATAAAAGCTAAATTCAATCAGATGTTCACAAATCGTCAAAAGTACGTTGAGAAATGGAAGATGATTAGAGATTATCAGTTGCCATTCCTTGGGGTGTTTGATGGTGAACAAGACCAATCGAAGTTGTATACCGATAAAATCCTTACTGGGATTGCATGGGAAAGTTGCCAGATATTTGCTAGTGGTGTAATGAGTGGAATGACACCGCCTAGTCGTAAATGGTTTAAGCTAACCATGGAAAATACGGATATGGCAGCGAATAGTGATGTAGCAAAAGTATTAGATGAACGTGAAGAAATATTGTATGCAGTATTTGCAAAATCCAATTTCTACAATGTGGTTCACCAAGTCTATATGGAACTACCATTCGGACAAGCGCCGATGTCTATCATGCCAGATGGTAAAGTTGGTGTACGTTTCACATCATATCCGATTGGCACTTACGCATTAGAATGTAATGCTAATGGTGAGGTTAACACGTTTGGTAGAAAGTACAACATGACTTGCGACCAACTCGTGGAAGAGTTTGGATATGATAACTGTACCGAAAAGATTAAAAATGCATACGATGACGGCAAGGGTAATGCATCTACCTATACTGTATGTTGGCTAGTATGTGAAAACAAAGACCGCAACGGAAAGCTAGGTAACAAGAACATGCCTTATTCCTCTATTTACTGGGTTGAGGGTAGCAGGGACGATGAAATCTTGCGACATAGTGGCTATGAAGAATGGCCTATTCCGATTGCACGGCACACCACACATGATCTAAATGGCTATGGTAAAGGTAGTGCATGGTTCGCACAATCTGATGCGATGATGTTGCAGAAGTTGGAACTAGACCGACTAACCGCTATTGAGTTAGGGGTAAAACCACCAATGGCCGTTACATCCGATGTGATTGGTAGTGTATCGCTATTTCCTGGTGGTATAACAGAAGTTGATACAGGCGGTAAGGTTGAGCCTATCTTTAATGTAGGTATCAATCTTGATTGGATTATGCAACAAATCATTGAGGTTAAAGACAGTATCAAGCGTGCATATAGTGCTGACTTATTCCTAATGCTCGATAACATGGACAATGGACAAATGACGGCAAGGGAAGTCATGGAACGCACGCAAGAGAAATTGCAACAATTAGGGCCTGTAGTGGAACGGCTACTATCTGAATTTCTTAATCCGATTATCGAACGTACCTATGCGATATTAGATCGTGCAGGTGTGTTTCCACCAATCGATGAAGTACTAGCGGAAGAGTTAAACGGCCAAGATGTGAAAATAGAGTACATTTCACCATTGGCACAGGCTCAGAAAGTATCTTCATTAACTTCAATAGAACAGTATTTTGCGTTCCTTATGTCATTGGCACAGGGCAATCCTAATATTTTACAAAAATTCAATTTTGAAGAAGCAGCGGATTATTATGGTGTTAACCTCGGTGTACCTGCAAAAGTAATTGTATCGAATGATGAATATCAAGCTAAGATGGAAGAACAACAACAGGCACAACAAGAACAAGAGGAGCAAGCACAAGCATTACAAATGGCACAATTAGCACCTCAAATGGCTAGTGCAGCTAAACAAGCAACCGATGCAGCGAATGATGGAAACCCTGTAATGCAGCAGTTAATGGGAATGGAATATTAGATGAAACAAAAAAGAGATTATATGCGTGAGCGTGATATTGAAGCGTTGAACCACGTACTGAGTACTGAACTCGGTAGGTGGTTTTTTTATCGCATATTAGATAGGGCAAAACTGAATAGCCAATCATTCACAGGCAACAGTACAACATTCTTTAACGAGGGAATGAGGGCTGTTGCTATTTCTTTACAAAATGATTTAGGAAAGATTGGCGATGGTATAGAGGGTGTTAAGAAATACCATCTAGCACAACTCGAAAATATTCAGATGCAGAAATATTTTAAAACGCTTGAAGAAAACGAATTAAAGAAAGGTGAGTAACCATGGATGAAAATTTAGAACAAGGCACAAACAATAACACGGATAGTGCAAATGGTGGAACACCACAGGACACGAACACACAAGACCAACAAAGTACGATTTTAGGCGGTGGCGGTGATACTAACACCGACCAATCTGCAGAACCTACTGTATATGATTTCTCAACTGCATTTGAGGGTGGCGAAGTAGACCAAACCATCGCAGATGAGTTTTCAAAAATGCTTAATGGTGTAGGTGCTACGCAAGAACAAGCATTAGAGATGGCTAAGTTTGGCAATCAATATGCAACTAATCTTGTAACGGCCTATGAAAACCAAAAGCAAGAAGCACTCAAAGCACAATACAAAGGATATGCAGATAACGCTCGTGAGGTATTAGGGAGTAAATTCGATACTACTGTTAGCCAAGCGGCCGCAGGTGTTGAAGCAGTGGAAAAGACAATTCCTAATATTCGTGAAATTCTAGCTGAAAATGGCTTGGGTAATCGTGTAGAAGTAATTCAACTATTCGCACATATTGCTGGTATGGCAAGCGAAGATAACAACGCAGGGAATGGACAAGGCGGTAACACATACATTTCCGAAGAGGAACGTGCAAAAATGCTTTATCCATCTATGAAGTAATTAATAAGAGGAGTATTAAATGGCAACAATTGGAACTATGAACCCTACATTATTAGATGTGCAATCTCGATTAGATCCTAATAATGCAATTGCACAAATCATCGAAATGATGAACCAAACAAATGAAATCGTACAAGATATGACTATGGTTGAGGGCAATTTGCCTACAGGCCATAAAACAACTGTACGTACTGGCTTACCTGAAGCAACATGGCGCATGCTTAACTATGGTGTTAAACCTAGCAAATCCAAAACCAAACAAGTAACTGATACTTGCGGTATGTTGGAAGCATACGCTGAAATTGATAAATCCTTGGCAGATTTAAACGGCAACTCCGCTGCATTCCGCCTTTCCGAAGATTATGCTTTCCTTGAAGCAATGAACCAAGAATGGGCTTCTACGTTGTTCTATGGTGATGAAAATTCCCCTGAAAAATTCGTAGGCTTGGCAGCACGTTATAATGACAAATCTGCAGAAAGCGGTAAAAATATTATTGATGCAGGCGGTACATCCAACCTTACATCCATCTATCTTGTAGTATGGGGTAAAAACACTGTACATGGTATCTATCCTAAAGGTTCTACAGGCGGTATTACGCATAAAGATTTAGGCGAACAAACATTGACTGATGCTGACGGCGGTCACTACCAAGGCTATCGTACACATTACAAACTTGATACAGGCTTAACTGTACGTGATTGGAGATATGTTGTACGTATCGCAAACATCGATGTTAATGCGTTAACTAAAGATGCAAAAACTGGTGCTGACTTAATCAACTTGATGATTAAAGCGGAAGAACTTATCCCTAATATGGGTATGGGCCGTGCGGTATGGTACATGAACCCAACTGTACGTACATTCTTACGTATGCAAAAGAACGAAGCACATAAATACACTATTTCTGAAGACCAAGAAATGGGTCATACAGTAGTACGTGCTAATGGTATTCCAGTACGCAAAACTGATGCGTTATTGTCTACTGAAGCACGTGTACAATAATAGGGGGTAACTACATGTATATCGATAAACAAAATACATTTTTCTACAAACAAGCCGTAACGGCTAATGTCAGCTCCGATGTTGTTATGAATGGTAACGGCGGTGATGCTGAGGAATCCTTATGGCTTGTAATTCGCATCGACAAAGATGTAACTGGTACACCATTGTTTAACTTGTATACATCCAGTACTGAAAACATCGCAAATGCAGTATTGTTGCATGGTATTACGCTAGCAGCTAATGCTAAAGCTGGCACTAAAGTTGCAGTACGCTTATCTAGCGGTGCTAAGAAATACTTAAAACTCAATGCCAATAACATGACTGCAGGTACAATCACTGCATTCTTAACACCTGATGTACGTTTAGTATAGGAGGTACACATGGAATATATCGTTAAGAAAAAACTGTATCACAATACATTAGGCTTGCTTAATGAGGGTGAAACAGTAACTTTCACAAAAGAAGAAGTTGCAGAATATGATAAAGATTATTTTGATACTTTGTTTGATACTGTAGGAGCAGAAGAAACCGAAGAAACTGCAGATGGCGAAGATAAGCCAAAGACTAAATCTAAAGGCAAGAAATCTGAAGAAACTGCAGAATAACAGAATGAGGGGTGCGTATGCATCCCTCTTTTTTACTACAAAGGGGGCAATATGACACCTACTGATATTTGCAACATGGCTTTGTCATTAATCAATGGCGGTAGGATATACGGCCTTGATGAAGAAACAGAAACGGCTAGACAATGTAGATTGCACTATGATGCGACACGCAAAATGCTACTTTCACAATATGAATGGAATTTTGCGCGAAAGCGTGAAGAGTGCGTGCTATCTGAGCATAAACTAGCTGGCTATGAATTTGTTTATGCGTATCCTGAAAAGTGCATCCGTATACTTGGGGTTATTCCTAAAGGGGAACGATTTAGAGCGGAAAGCCAAAAGGAATATGATGTATTTACCTTTGACAATAACACAAAATATATCGTGAGTGATGTACCGCTTGCGTACATCGACTACGTGTATGATGTGCAAGATATAGATGTATTCAGTCCTGTATTCGTACAGGCCTTAAAGTCTAAAATGGGGGCGGAACTAGCCATGCCATTAACTGGTAATAGTGGTTTATTCGACCAATGCTATAAACTCTATCAAGCAGCAACGCAAGAAGCTAAGAGTTTGAGTGCTAAAGAACGTAGGCAAGATATGCCATATATTTCTAACTATGTAAAAGCAAGGAGTTGGTAATCATGAAACCGATGTATATCTCACAACTTGCATTTACAACTGGTGAGATTTCGCCTGATGTATCTAGGCGGTTTGACCTAGATCAATTCAAAAGTGCGTTGCTATTAGCAGAAAATGCAGTCATTAGACCTTATGGAGCAGTGGCTAGACGGCAAGGTTCAGAATATATAGGGCAGGTTAAAAACAAGGATAAGTCTACACGGCTATTTGAGTTTACGGCAGAAAAGAATAAATCATTCTTACTCGAAATCGGCGAACAGTACATCCGAGTGTGGCGAAATGGTATCTATACAGGTATTGAACTACAAACACCATTTGAAAGTGATGTGGTTGATAAATTGAACTGCATCCAAAGTGGCGATGTAATGTTTATTTGTAGTGGAAAGTATCCAGTTAAAACGCTATCACGATATAGTGATACGGACTGGCGATTTGATACATATAAGTTGTCAGAGCAACCATATGGTGAAGTCAACATTGACAAAGAAAGCACAGTAACATTGAGTGGCGATACATTAACCGCCACAAAGGATATATTCAATGCTGATATGGTTGGTTCAGTCATGCAGATTGAACACTATGTAAAAGCAGTAACCACCAGTAAAACTGGTGAAGTAATACAACGTACTGAATATGTTACACGTGAAAGACACGGCGGATATAGCAGACCAGTCGGCGAAGATTACAACAACATCAATTACGATGTAGAACAATTCAGTAGTGATGAGGATTTATCGTGGAAATTCACATCGCATGGCACATGGAATGGCACTGTAAAAATTCAAATCAGTAATGACAATGGCACAACGTGGAAAGATTACAGGATATATACATCTACTAATGACTACAACGTAACAGATACTGGCAAGGTATCGCCTAGTGCAATGTTAAAAGTTGTATCTGATTTAAAAGGTGGCAGTGTTAATGTAGACCTATCATTCTTGCCACATTCTAACTATGGTGTAATTGAAATCAAAGAATTTGTTGATAGCAAGCACGTTAAAGTAAATGTATTGAATAGCGTTGTAGAAAATGAAGCCACATCTAAATTCAGATTTGGACAATGGGGTAAAGGCCTTGGTTATCCTCGTGTATGTACGTTTTATCAAGATAGATTTATCCTAGCATCTAGTACTCAATATCCTAACTACATATGGTTTAGTCGCACAGGCGATTATTCCAACTTTGGTGTAGAAAAGGTAGGCGGTACGATTACAGATGATAGTGCAATCACACTACCAGTAATTAACCGCAAAATGTATGACATTAGACATTTGATACCTGCTAATGACTTATTGATTTTGACTAGCGGTAACGAATGGATAATAGATGGTTCTAAAACTATCACACCAACTAATTGCAACTTACGTACACAAACACAACGTGGTGCATCTGAATGTGAGCCACAATATATAGGGAATAGATGTGTGTACGTGCAAGCTAGAGGGTGTGTGGTGCGTGATTTAGGATATTCGTATGAAAGCGATAACTACACAGGGGCTGACTTAACTCTATTCGTTAAGCATTTAACCAAGTATCGTAATTTTATTACGAGTGCTTATGCACAAGATCCAGATAGTATCGTTTACTATGTTACAGATGATGGCAATATCGATTGTCTAACTTACATTCCTGAGCAAAAGGTTTATGCGTGGTCGCATTTCACCACTAAAGGCAAATACAAATACGCTGAGAGTGTAGCTGAGGGTGAGCAAGACAGTTTGTATGTTATCGTTGAGCGTGATTTCAAAAACGGTACAGTGATGTGTATTGAACGATTTGAGCCAATGTATAACGCTGATAATAACAATGTGTACATGGATTGTTATATCCGACAAACTAGCACAGAGAATATCAGCACTATCACAGTACCTCATCTGATTGGTGAGGATGTACAAATCGTTGTAAATGGTAGGGAACGGCCAATTAAGGAATTACCACCTACGGCAATTATCAATATCGATGGTAAAGCACAAAGTGTAGCCGTTGGTATTAACTACACTACACGATTACGTATTCCAAGTATTGAAATGCAAATACAAGATGGTACGTTGCAAGGTAGACAATTAACGATGAGTAGATTATCGATGAACATCTTAAATTCATTCGGTGGCAAAATCGGAAGAAACTTCAACCATATGGATGATATTTCATTACCGCCACTCAAGTTATATAGTGGCGATAAGGTATGTATATTGCCAAAATTCGATGGAGTGTACTCAACGGATGCATCTGTATGTATTTTGCATGAAAAACCTTATCCATTTAACCTTTTGAGCGTAACAAGAGAAATAGAAATAGGTGGTGGTTTTCCAAATGTTACAGGACTTTGATATTTGCCCTGTAAGGCACACTTCATTAATTCATGACTTATATATCAACTTACGAGCTATAGACACCTTAGAGGTCAATATAGCGAACCAAAATTTTCCAAATTATGGAAAAAATGATTTTGTGAGAGATATATGCAGTAATGACTATGAAAACCACATTGTAATTGAGAATGATGTACCAATAGCCGTATATGGTATTTCAAAAAAGCCAATCAACGGAATGTACTGTATTTATTTCCTAGGGAATAAGATACTAGATACTAATTTAAAATTACAAAAGGAATTTCTAAAGAGGAGTAACGCAATCATAAAAGAGTGGCTATCCACTCATGAATGTTTATTCAATTTCATACATAAGAAAAACAACCGCTCCAAAAGATGGCTTACATCACTAGGGGCGGTTATTCATTCTGATATTAAACACAACGGAATGGAACTATTTACATTGAGAAAGGGGGATGCGAATGTGTAATCCTATTGCATTGATGGCAGGTCAATTGGTTACTCAATTATGGGGGCAACACCAACAAACAAAAGCACAGACTGCTATGTACAATGCACAGGCACAAGCAGCGGAAGCTAACGCTCGTATTTCTGATAGGAAACAACAGGATATTGCCAATCAAGCACTACAAGAGCGAGATAAGATGGACAATAAAATGCGGTTAATTGCAGGTCAGAATACGGCAGAAGCAGGCGCTACAGGGTTATCCATGAGTGGTACACCATTACAATTAATGGCTAGTAGCTATGATGAATACAACAAGGATATTAACAATTGGGAAACTAGCAAGAATAACAGTATCTACAATGAATATCTTAATGGGGTTAATTATCGCAATGAAGCTAGTAGTGCAAGAGCAGCTGCATCTAATGCGAAAACGCAAGGGCGATTACAAATGCTTGGTACTATCTTGAGTGGTGCATCTAGTATGTACGGATTGAAACAACAATACGCAGGCAATGGTAAAGTTGGTAAATCTAAATATCAAACTGTATATGGTGGTGATACAGATTATGATGCTATTACAGGTTTGAAACAAGGCGATGATTTAAGAATGCAACAAGGTGTAGGGCCGGGATCTATTGTAACTGTTCGTAAAGTTAGGAGATACAGATGAAGCTAGTCAGTTATGAGGGTGAACAAAAACTAAATACAGTTAATGGTAATGTTGCCAATACTGCTAGTGCTGCTGCATATGGTGTAGACCAACAAGGACTAAGTAACCTTTCAAAAGCGGTTGGTGATTTGGGAAATACAATGTTACAAATTCAAAAGCAAAAAGAAATGACTGATGTAGTTAATGCTACAAACGAATTTAATGCTGCTATGAACGATTGGATGTATAACCCTGATAACGGCGCTATGAATAGAAAAGGCGAAAACGCATTAAGCATCCCTGTTGATTATCAACTCAAAGTACAGGAATTGAATAAGCAAATCGCTGATAAATACAATTTCAAGTTAAAAGATAGTATTAATGCTTTCAACAAAATTGTTGATACTGATAAGACAAATACAATTAACAATATCAATAAATATGTTAGAGGTCAGTACGAGGATAGTGCATTAAAGGCGCTTGATTTGAATGTACAAAGTATCGCTAACAATGGTGTTGTAAATGGTAGTCCTGATGCATTTGAACAAACCATGCAACAATTGAGTGGTAGTATCAAAGCACAGTTAACCAATCTAGGGTATGACGAAAACACAATAGATGTACAAGTAAAAAAAGCACAACAGAATACTGCAGTTACCATGATTGAAAAGAAAATAGCTGATGATGATTTAGATGGCGCAAATAAAATGATTAATGCAGCTGCATCATCCGGATTAATTGATGAAGATAAAATTATGGGATACAGACAAAAGGTCAAGAAAGCATCCGTTGTATTGGCTACATCTGATGATGCAGCAATTGATGAAGCAATCGGACAATTTGACCCTCATGATCCTAACTTGCTTGATAAAGTTACTAAAGCGCTTTTTGATAAAGGGTTCGGTAAAGTTGCAGGTGCTATGGGTGAGCCAACAGTTGAAAACCTAAAGGCAGCGGTTATGGGGCAAGAAAGCGGTGGAGATGCTGGTGCGGTGAATGCACGTACAGGCGCATATGGTTTGTTCCAAATCTTACCGGATAACTGGCCAGAATGGAGCGCACAAGCAGGTATACCGGGTGCTGATATGTCAGACCCAGAAGCACAAAAGAAAGTAGCTGCATTTAAACTGGGTGAATATGCACAGAAATATGGTGTAGAGGGTGCGTTCGTTGCATGGTATGCTGGCCCTGTAAACGGGCAACGTTGGAAAGATGGCGCACCGGATGCGATTGATGGGAATGGCAACCATTACTCATGGGATGCACCACAGGGTAATGGCGATGAACCTAGTATCAGACAATATATGCAAGAGGTTAAAGCTAGACTGTTTAAGGGTGGACAACCACAAGAGGAAACGGCCGCACAAGCGCAACAACGTAAAGAATTAATTCAACGTAATGTAGCTACACGTATTCAAAACCTACGTAGAAAAGAAGCACAAACAGTTGAAAACCAACGTGCAGAAGTTGCAGAAAAAGTAGCAGCAGTTGTAGCTAATGGTGGTACAGAAGCTGATGTACTAAAAGTTAAACAAGACTACGCAGCAACACATTCTGAATACGCTAGAGCGGAACAGGATAATTTAAATAGAATGCAGTTGAGCGTAAATAAAGCAGCACAAAACGCAATGAAAGCAAAAGAAAATAATGTGCTTGGTGTTAAGGCTGCAATTGCTAATGGACAATTCAAATCGCAAGGCGAATTAACAAATTTTCTTGGTGAAATGGGAGTGTATTTCACACCTGTTCAATTGAAACAAATTGATGATTATTACGCATCATATGCTAATGGTACTGGCGATTTTGCACCTAATATGAAAGGCATGAAAAGCACAATCGAAAGTATAGCAGGCAGAAAGATTGATGGGGTTGAGTATCAAGGTGTGGCAACCGCAGTATATCCTAAAGTACAAGAATACAGAAATAAATATGGCACTGACCCATCACCTGCACAAATGGCAGAATGGGGGGCCGATGCAGTATCTCAACAAGCCATAGCATCTACTAAAACAGGTGAGTTTTGGGGTGCAGGTAGAATGTCTAATTTCTTTGGTGGTAAAGGTGCAGCCGTTACATATACCAACGCACAATTAGCAGCTAATGGTATGTACGGCTTATACAATACTACTGGTGATGATGGTGAGCCATATTATGTATATAAAGATAGTAGCGGTCAAGAACACACGATAACACCGGAAGAATTAGCTGAAAGGTTAGGACAATAATGAGTGATTATATAATTACACCGGAACAAGCGACAAACGGAACATTTGCGATAAAATCAAAGGCGCATACTACGTTTGATGGCGCAGTACAACAAGAAACAACAGATAATTCATATGGTAAAGCTATCAGTAATGCGGCAAATAGTGTAGGTGCATGGGTAACAAAAGACCCTAGCACGGCAACAGTTGATGTGGATGCAATGAACGCATTGGCGCAAACCGATGTTACACCGCAACAAAGCGAAAACTTTGTAAATAAAGCTAGTGAAATATTACAACCGGCAATGCATCGTGCGGAGCAAATCTATTTGTGGAATAAAGCAGACTGGGCGCAATCAGCAATTGATAGTGGTGAAAAACTAGGTATTAGTGCTGACCTTATCATGGCTAGTGGACAAGAGGGCATCAGACGAGCAGAAGCAGCTGCAGCACAAATTGAACGTGGTAGAACTATTCAAGAAGTGCGTGAAATGTATCCGGAACTTGAAAAGGTTAATTATAAAAACTCAGCAGAAGCGATTACTACGTTACAAAACCTTGAAGCAATTAATAATACACGAGGTGTATTTGATGCGGTGCAACAAGGTATTTGGTCGATGAATGATCAGATTAAATTAGGGCAAGTTGGTTGGAAGCTATCTCAAACTACTGATAAATCTGAAATCGAAGATTTAACAAAAGAGATGGAGCGCTTGCAATCGAACTTAAAGCAATACAGACAAACAGATGGAACAGATGTGTTACAACAAGTAGTAGGCGCTACTGCTAGTCAAGGCTATATGATGGCGGCGCAAGCTATTATGGGGTCTAATCGTGCGGCTGAGGGGATGGCACTAGGTGCTGCAACAGGTGCAGTAGCTACCGCATGGGCTGGTGGTGAGGGTGCTATTCCGGGTGCATTAACTGGTTTAAGCACAGGTGTTCAAGTCGGTATGGGTGAGCAGATGTACCAAATGTCATTTGGCACAAAATACATTGAACTCATCAATAAACGAGATGCACAAGGTAACAGAGTATATACAGATGATGAAGCTAGAAAATACGCAATGTCATTTGCTGCAGTTGATGCAGGTATAGAATTTGCATCATTTAAAGTGTTTGGTAAAGCCTTATCATCTGTTGCACCTAAATCTACCATGGCTAAAGCTATACAAAATGCTACAAGCGATACAGCACAAACATTTAGCCGTGGTATTGGTACAACAGTTGCACAAATGATGAAAGCTAATGTTAAAGCTGGCGGTTCTGAATTAGTCGAAGAGGGCTTGCAAGACATTAACGAGAAATTCCAACATAACCTATACCGCAATGCTAATGACCCAGAGGGAGCATATTCCATAGGTGATATGGCAGTAGGTGCAGGCAGTGCAATGCTACAAGCACTACCAGCCGTTATTGGTTTGGGTGCGATTGGTGGCGGTATTAGTGGCATCCACACTATGAAAGCATTCCATGAATTTCAAAAGCTAACACCAGAAGAACAACAACACGCAATCATGGCTGAGCAAAATCGAAATGGTAATGCTATCATGCAAGCGTTGAAGCAAGATGCATCGTCAAACAAAATGGCAAAAGAAAACCCTGAGTTGTACGGAAAAATCGTACAAGCACAGGGCGATAATGTAGGTGTATCTACTGCATATGTAAATGTCAACGAAATGGCAGAAACAGAGCAAGGACAACAAGCCATTAAGAATATGATTGATAGTGGTTTGGTAACGCAAGAGGAAGTATCAAAAAGCATTGAAGCTAACGCAGATATTCCTGTACCAATTGGGAAGTATGCACAATTAAGCGGTGGCTTGACGGAAGAAACTGTAAAGGCACTAGAAGAAAGTACATACTTTACTCGTGGCGGTATGTCTATGAAAACCCTTGAACGTGCAAAAGCGGAAGTGGAAGCCTTTAATAATAACTTAGTTGATGCAACAGAAAAGAAAGCTGAACGAGTTAAAGAAAGCATTATCCGTGATGAATTTGAAGATGCAAGCGATGTAGATCGTGAAGTACTAGACCAAGTATTCTCTAATCCTACGCAGGTTAAACAAGCGTACAACAATTTGTATAAAAACCTAGTGCAAGAGTATCGTGAAAACTACGCAAGCGACTTTGACAACATGGACAATGATATTAAAGAAGCTACGGCAAGCGGTGTAGAGCCACAATGGCTGACTAATTACAAGTCTAACAATGGCGGTAAATCACCACGCACGAATGCAGAACGTAGACGTGCAGCATTTCATTCAAGCGTAGCAAAAGCACAAACTGCATTTGCTGATAATGTGGAAGCACTTAACCAAAGCAATATCCATCATGCTGATATGGAACATACGCTACAACAAATTGAAAGCCTTGAACGCTTGCATGATAAGATTTTCACATTAGCCGATAACGATATAGCGTTACGGATGCAACTATCCAAGAGTGGCTATGATGTGTACAACAAAGTAGTTAAGGCAATTGGTGAAAGTACCGATAGAAAACAACGTGAAACGGCAAAAGCTAATGCGTTGTTGATGGCACACCATGCTGATGTAATGGCACAATATATGCGGCAAAAGGGCAAAGGCGGTTATACTGCTATGGATTATTTCCGTGATAGCGTGCGTATCAATATGAATGCTGTTTTAGAAAACCAAAAAGGGTATGCACAACAATTGGCAATGCATCAAAAATTACAAGCCGATATAACTCAATGGGGGAAAACGCTAACTGATTTACAAAACGGAACGCTTAAAAGAAGTGTAAATAAAATAATGTCAGCACCTTTAGTGTTTAGCACAATTAAAGATCCTGACTACAAATTTACAACTGGTGATATTTATATAACAACGAAAATGCTTAATAAAGTATTTGCCACTAAGCATGCACATAAGTTTGACTTAAATGTTATGAAACAATTACCTGGTGCGTTATCTAATCCGATTGCAATATTCAAAAACTTTGACCCTGTTGCTAATGCATCAGTAAAAGGCGAAATTGTTGCTGTTGTTGAATTAAAAGATACGCAGAATAACTTTATTCATGTTCCATTGGTTTTTGATGTTCAAAGCGGAAGAGGTGGCTATCAAACAAGGGTTAAAAGTATATTCCCTAGAGTTAATGCTACATGGTATTCTAATGCAATAAATAATGGCGATTTGTTATATGTTAATACGAAAAAAATAAACCGACTAACAGTCAATAACGTCCAATCAAACGGACAAGTGAGTGTTAATCGGTTTACTATTAATAATAGTATACCAAACGAAAATGATTTAGACAAGCTCCGAAAACAACATAATTATCAGTATTATCAATCAGCATGGCATGGTTCACCGTATGACTTTGATGAATTTGATTTAGGTGCTATTGGTAGTGGTGAGGGGAACCAAGTACATGGTTGGGGCTTATATTTTGCTAAAAATAAGAAAGTATCTGTAGCGTATAAAGATGTTTTAGGAGCTAAAGGCTCTTTTGTTATATTAAATGGAGAAAAATGGACTACAGATAACGAAGGGGATTGGACAAACGGGGAAAAAAAAGTCGAGTATGGTAGTGCATTAGGTTATGTTTTTGACGAATTGGAAGAACATGGGACTAAAGAAAAAGCAATAGAATCATTACAGAAAGGCTTAGATAAAAACAGATATCGTGATAAATATCGAAACGAAGCAAAAAAGGCAATTGATATATTAAGAAAAAACGATGCTAGCGGAGTAAAGGGTGGTAAGTTATTCAAAGTAGATATCCCTAATATAGATACAATGCTTGATGAAGACAAATATTTCAAAGAGCAAAATAAAGATATTATCAACAAGATAGTATCAGCCGTTAATGATTTAGAAATCGATAAGCGAAAAGCTTTATTAGATTACTATAAAGAGCATCCGTCCTATACCACCAATCAAGAGTATAAAAAATTACTAGGAAAAATACAGAGTATAAAACAAGATAGGGATTATATAGCTGATGCTTTAACAAGCAATGTAAATAAGATAAAAGAAAAAATCGCTAGAGAAGCTGCTGCTGAGTACAGATATAACTTTGACGAGTTGAAAGCGGATAATACATTTGAAATGGCTAAAAAGCTAATAGGTGAAATTAATGAAAAGTTATCGGCACTAGAAAAAGAGAAAGAAGTTGAGGGTGCAAAAGAAAAAATAAAAGAAGATAAAATCTTGGAAAGTATTGGTGATACATTTACAAAAACACCATATACAGGAAGAGATGTTTATGTTGCATTGTCAAAAGCATTTGGCGGTGATAAAGGTGCATCTGAATTTTTAAATTCAACTGGTGTTAAGGGTATTACATATGATGGATATACAGACGGACGATGCTATGTGGTATTCGATGACAAGGCAATCAAAATCATTGAAAAGTACAACCAATCTGTTAATGGCATGACTGAAATCATGAGCGATGGTGAACGCATTATCAGTATTTTCAAAACCGCAGATAGAAGTACGTTCTTACACGAAATGGGCCATGTATTCTTTGACGATATTCAAAAACTAGCATCAATGGACAATGCACCTAAACAATTACTCGATGATTGGAACACACTCAAAGAGTGGAGCGGTTGGGTTGACGGCGAAAACGTAGACAATACCAAAGCACACGAGAAATTCGCACGAGGTTGGGAAAGCTATTTGCGAAGCGGTGAAGCACCAACAAAAGGACTACAACGAGTATTTCGTCAATTCTCTAAATGGTTAACTCGTATTTATCGTAGTGTGCAACGTTTAGGCGGTGAAGTACCATCTGACATTAAGGATATAATGGCACGCATGATAGCTACGCAAGATGACATTGAAAACTACGCACATGAGCAAGCATTAGAGCAATTTGAAAATACAAAATTGTATCAACAATTGAGCGAAACCGAACAAGCACGAGTGCAAGGATACATCGCTGATATTAAAGAAAAAGCAAAAGAACGTGTAATGCGTAAGTACATGAAAGAGTTAGATAATCGACCTATTAAAGAATGGGAAGATGTGAAAGACGATGTACAGGTTGCAATCGAAAAGCGTTTAATCGAAGAATATCCTATCTATAAAGAACATCAACGATATCTTGCAATTGGCGATGCAGCGTTGGTTAATACTCAATACGGCAACATCGAAAACCTAAAGAAAGCAGAAATAGAAGAAACAGGGGCCACATTTGAAGATGCTATTAAGCAAGAGATGGAACACGCAAGATCCGAATTTGTTGAGGTCAACAATATCGGAAAATCCAATGAGCAAATAGCGGAAGAAATGCTATTATCTAACCAAGGTCAAATGGCACTTACAGAAGAAGAGGCTAAACTTATTAAGCAATATACTAATAAGGATTTGGCTAACAATTGGCAACTATTGGATAAATTGCAGCGGTTAGACCCTAATAGAGAAAATCTTGATGCGGAACTAGCACCGATTGAAAAGGCAATTACTAAAGCGGAACAAATCAAACAGGATAATGCAAAAGTAGCTAAAGAATTGAACTCTACTTCTAAGGAACTCGACAAAGCCGAAGATAAAATAGAGAAATTGAAAGCACAGTTACAAGAACGCATTAATGCTGTTCGTGCAATCCGTGATGGTGGATTTGGCACTATTCCTAAATACATGAATAAGGCCCGTGCTGAATTAGGTGATTTGACATTGGCACAAGCGAGCCAATATAAGAAATACCAAAATCAAGCAATCAGAGATGGTAAGAATGCAGATAGAGCATTAGCCGTTAATAAGGTAGAGGAAGCATTAGAGCATAAACAATCTCAAATGATGAATCAAGCAAGGGCTAGAGTGGCATTTGAAAATCAACAACGTATCAAGAAATTACGTACTAAATTGTTAGAACAAAATGCACGCATTACTCGTGCGAAAAACCCTGTAATGCTAGACCCTCAATTGCGGTACTTCTATACTCATATGATGTACCAAATGGGGTTGATTAAGCGTGACGGATTGATTCCTACAGATGGATTTGATGAAACGGTTATTACTAATCGACTTGACCCAGACGCAGGTATAGCAGGATTCAATACATTAATTAGTATGGATGATACTGTAAGCGGTATTTTTAATGCTAAATCACCTCGTACATTCGCTACCTTAACAGTCAATGAATTGAACATGCTCGAAGAATTAATGACTGGCATGTATCATAACGGACGTAGGGAATATGAGTATAATAGCTTTTTAACCGAAAACGGCAATCCTTTATCTATTGATTATGTAGAACGTGATATCCTTGATAAGGCCATTGAAACATTTGGCGAAGTAGAAGAAAGCACTTTCAACATTGAAAATAGCAAGACTACTAAAAACGCTATATTCAATAAGATGGCTAACTTCGTTGAATCGTTACAACAAACCAAAACCATCTTGCGCCGTTTAGATGGTGGCAAGGGTGGCCCTGCTGAAATGTATATCTACGATACTATTAACCGTGCACGGCAACATTTCAACGAACGTCTTGAAAGTGAAACGATGCGCTTAGCTAAAAACGTAGCATTATATTCTCGTAAGGAACTCTATAAAATCCGTAACGAACGAGGCTATCAAGTAGGGGACGCAAGAAACCTCACTAAAGAGCAAGTTATAGCCCTAGCCTTGAATTGGGGGACAGAACGTAATAGACAACGTGCTATAGAGACCGTAAAAGCCAACGAGGTTGAAATAGAACGACTATTCCAAGACGTACTCGATGATAGAGACTGGGAATTTATTATCCGTGAATGGGAGCAAATCAACTCATTTTATCCAGAACGTAGTGCAGTACAAGAACGCATGACAGGTAATCCATTAAAGAAAGAAGAAGGAATTACATTTAGAATCGGTGGACGTACCATAGAGGGGCAATATTACCCTATAATGTACGACCCTAAGACTAGCGGTAAATCTTCTAATCATGAAATGGAAGATATAGCACAATCATTCATGAGTAGTAATGCTACCTTTGGTTATGGCATGAGTGCTACTAAATCACGTCTTGATAAGGTGAAAGATAAACAATTGTTATTGTCTTTAGATGTAATACCTCGTGCAATTACAGAAAGCATCAATCACATTACGATGCGTGAGGCGGTTACGGATGTAAATACGTTAATTAATCGTAAAGAATTTGCTGACTATATTACAAATAAACTCGGTGCTAGTGAGTACCAATACTTGCGCCAATGGGTACGAGATCAATGGACAACGGAAGTATCTCGGTTAACCGAATTTGACAATATGATGCAAACGATTAAGCGTAATATCTCATCTGCTGTTATGTCAGGTAAGGTAAGTGTAGCTATCCAAAACGTGGCGAATATTCCTGTGGCTATGGAACAATTAGGCGCAGCAAGAGTAATGCGTGCGTTATATCGTGCAGGTGTAGGCGTATATGGCCGAGGTTCTGGACGGTATAACGAAACTCGTGAATTCGTATTAGGAAAATCCGTAATGCTCCGTGAGCGTGTACAAACACTTGATAAGGATATGCGTAGAGGTTTAGAAATCGGCGGTAAAGGATTTACGATTGATGGTAAATCTGTAGGCGGTTACACCATGGAACAATTAGGCGAGGCCCGTGATGCTATTAATAGTTGGGGTTACAGTCTACTTTCTGAAACGGATCTAATGCTTTCTGTTCCGATTTGGAAAGATGTATACGATGTGGAATATTCTAAACTTGTACAAAAAGAGGGTATATCTTTAGAGTGGGCAGACCAACGAGCAATTGAACTAGCTGATAAGGCTATCATTGATATATTTGGTAGTGGTGATATTAAAGACCAAGCAGGCATACAACGTAACAAAGGGACTATCGCTAATTTTGCGACTACGTTCTACACGTATGCTGGCACACTATGGAATATGCAACTTGACGGATTCTATGCATTTAAAGATAGAGGGGATTTCAAGAAATTCGCTCGTGTAATCTTCTATGACCTATTTATGCAAGCTGTAATCATGGTTATATATAATAATCTTTTTGGTAGCGATGATGACGATGACCCTACACAAGTAGCTAAGTCATTAACTAAAGAATTTGTAAATCAAAGCGTCATGGGTGTACCGTTCGTGCGTGAGGGTATCACACAAGCTATGAATAGAATGTTAGGCGAAAAGGTATACAATCGTGGAACGTCGCCGTTATCCTATGCGGTAATCGATAAAATCGATGATATATTTACTGCTGTGAATAGCAGTAAAAAGGATTGGACGGACGTAGGACGTGCAGGACTACAATTTGCCAATTCTATGACAGGGTTAAGCAATACACTAACCGATGGCGTCATGACAATTGCAAAATACGGTTTAACGGATATAGATGCAGAGCTCGAAGATTTGCTATATTCCGTCATCTTTGATAAACGATTGAAATCTAAGAAAGAAAAACAAAAGGAAAAAAAGCAAAATAAACATTAATAAATAAGGACTACTCAATTATGGGTAGTCCTGTTTAATTAGAAAGGGGAACAAATATGATACCAGAGGTCAATAAGCCTAGTGTAGTTTATCAATGTGATGGAGTTAATAAAAAATGGATATGGCCGTATGATTTTTACATGATTGAAGATGTAGCCTTAATCATGGTGGATGCAGACGGCACAGAAAGCGTACAAACAGGCAATATCGATTATGACAAAGAAAACAAAACTTTAACGTATCCTGCTGATGGTGATCCATTAGACAATACGCACAAGATTATTCTTGAACGCAGAACACCAATTAAACAAGATACAGATTTACCTGATGAGTACCCTTTCCAAAATATTGAACACATGACAGATAAGGTAACATTAATTTTGCAAGAAATGCAGGAGAAGATGAATAGAGCCTTATTAATTCGTGTAGGCAGCGATGAGGATGCAACTACAGTTGCACGTAAAATTGTAGATACATCAACAAAGGCAGCAAATGATGCTATTGATGCGTATACAAAAATCAAAGCCGAAAGTGATACTATTAACGATAATGCAGAAACGATAAAGACATTAGGCGGTGAAATCACAGAATTAAGCCGTACAGTCGATGATAAACTAGCAACTAGCAATACCGCACTTGATACATCTAGTGCTAATGTAACAAAAGCAGAAAAGTTAGTATCAGATGCAAAAGCATATGCAGGACAAACAACTGTAGATAAGCGTGATATTAATGAGTTAGTCAGTCAAGCACGCAATTTAAAAACAGACATTGACAATAAACAAACATCAATCGCAAGTAACGCAATTAAAGCAACAGATGCGGCGGAACGTGCAGAAGTCGCAGCCAATAAAGCGGAACAAATCGCACTACCTAATGGCGGTGGTTTGATTACAAAAACCGAAGCAGATACAAAGTTTATTCCTAAAGATAGCTTATACGGCATCGTATCCGTTAAAGACTTTGGAGCGGTTGGTGATGGTGTAGCTGATGATACCGCAGCGTTTAAACGTGCTAATGATAATCTTAAAAATAAGATACTATTAATCCCTAATGGTATCTACAAAGTGAATGAACACGTTTCATTTGATACTGTTGATAGTGTTATGGATATGGGTACATACAATAACATCAAGCCGTTCTATCCTACTGAAACACCAATGTTAAAAGGTGCATCTAATATTGCCTTTGTGAAAAACATTCAATATGGCGATGAAGTAAATCAATGTCAAGGCTTTACCTACAACGATAAAAAGAATGTGTTTGTGTTAGCTTGTATTAATAGCGATGGCACAAAGCAAAATATATATGAACTCAATCCAGATACATTTGAAATCGTAGGTACGTATAAGTTTAGCGACCAAGAACGCATGGGCCATTGTAACACTATGTGCTACAACAAAAACACGAACAAAATTTATCTTGCCAATGGTTTGAAGAATGGGAATAACTTATCTGTATTTAATGCGGATACTATGACATTTGAAAAGACTATCACATTGAATGAGCGTGTATTTAATATTGGATATGATCCTATCACACGAACTTATGTGAGTATCGTACCTATTAGCGGTCAACAACGCTTGCGTGAAGTCAACTTGTACAATGATGATTTCAAGAAAATGAAAACATATCAAATTGACTACCAATACGATGATTTTAATAACAATGGTGCATTAATGCTTAACGGATGCATCATGAGTGCAACGCTCGGTAGTTTGGTAGAATGTACACCATTTGGCACAGTTAAACAGATAATCGAAATCAATAGAACTACTGAGATTGAAGATATAGCATACTGTAATGGTAAATTCTATTTTGCGGTGCTAACAGAAAAACCTAGTAAACGGCATCAAGTCGATATTTATGTAGGTAATCCAAACCGAGATTATCAAAACTCAATCAATACGGCTCGATTGGCAACGCTTGATTATCTCAAATTAACTGGTGGTACATTAAGTGGTGCGCTTAAAATGGCTAACAATACCTTGATTGAAGGTTATAAACCTGATGGACATGGTGTTGGTATGGCTAAAGTATCTACCGCAGGCAACGTTGAATTTGGTGATGATTCTGTTAATACATATGTTAAAGGTAAAGAATTTAAACACTATGATGGTACAGATAGCTACACAGTATTAACTACCAAACATTATGACACGGCAGTTTATAGCAAAACCAAAGCTGATGAAGTGTTTGTTAAAAAAGGTGATGCAGGTTCGTTTGGATTTCCATACTCTAAATTAGACACCGCAACAGATTGGAATACACTCACAACGCAAGGATGCTATGAAATCAATTTCGATGGCGGTGCTAATAATCCACCACGTTCGCATAAGCAAGGTATGCTGATTGTCTTTAACTTTGGAGATGGTAAATTAATCGACCACACGCTACATACATTAAATGGTGAAACTTATCATCGTACTTTTATGGGCAATAAATGGGGTAGCTGGGGAAGAGTACAGACATCGTTGAATAGTAAGTTGCAGTTGTGGAGTGCTAAAGGAACAGTAGAGGTAGGGGTTAATGGCTAAACAATTGATACTCGGAACTGATAGAATCGATTTAACAGAAAGCCTTAATGTGGCAGGCGATAAAAACATAGAAATAAAAGCTGATGGTAAAAAATATTACGCTACACTATGGGAGAAAGGCAAAAGTGTTGTTAATGCTATTAGTATCGGTTTAGTAAAAATAGGCACTAACAAATACGGGATATTAACATCGCCAGTTAGAGGGCAACAAGAATTGCATGAGTTTTTTCCTGTTTTTAACGGCAGTACAACTCAAGAACGTAAAACATTATTTTTGCCAAAAGGGAGTTACGATCTGTTTCTTGGCACTTATGTTGGCCGTGGTGGTAGCGATAGAGCAACATTTAATGTATCAGACAATCAAGGGGAGTTTGTAACTGTAATCGTAGATTTAGAACGCAATGTAAAAGCAACGTTTACTGTAATAGGGAATAATTCACGGATAACACGAGATAAAAGTTTTGACGGAAATCTACAATATATTTCCGTAAGTTTTGTGTTATCAGAAAGAGACGAGGGAGACGAATAGTGGTAGAAATCTTTATTCCAATATTTAACGAGGTGTTTAACGTGAGTGAAGCGGTACGCATATCATTGGCTATATTCACAACAGTTATTCTTGTGTTTATAGATACAATATTACGAGTGCTGGTTGAAGCAAGGAATTACAACCTAGCAACAAAGAGAGAAGTTACAATCAAAAATACTATACTAGCTATCCTATGGAGAGGTTGGGCGGTAGTAGAAATTGACGGAAAGCATAAACGATTTTTAGTAAGTGGCAAGCTACGAGCGGATATGACTAAGAAATTAGTCAAATCCTATCCGTGGCTTTTTTTATTGGCATTCATTCTATTAACATTGCCTGATGTGGTAGTACCTGTATTAGGCCGTGTGGATGTATTCCTATGCACGTTGTTGTATTTGATACCTATATTTATCGAATTGGCATCGTGTGTAGAAAACATGATAGAACTCGAATTAGTAGAAACGAGGTGGTTCAAACGTGCGATAGGGCTATTTAAACAAGTGATTGATTTCGTCAAATCGGTAAAGGAAGCGATTAAATGAAGATTAACTATGAGGACACCGTAACATTGATAGCATTATCCGCTGCACTAATCATGACTATTTATCTCGAACAAAAGGATTTGGCAAGTGTAATAGTCGGTGCGTTAAGCGGTTATATTGGTGCTAATGGTAGTGTTAAGCGTTCCCAATATATGAATGAGGGTAGTGTTATTGAAAAAAAGGAGTTAGAGAAATGAATGAATTAGGGAGTTTGAGTGCGGTATATGAAAGTAATGGCGACCCTGCTTGTGTATCAAGTGGGGTTAATGATGCAGGTGGTATTTCCTATGGCACATATCAATTAGCTAGTAATTGCGGTAGCGTTGATGAATTTCTAGGTTGGGGATTACGGCAAGGCGGATTTTATACAGACTACGCAAGAGCATTGGTTGATAGCGGTGAAATCAATAGTGATGAATTTATCGACCAATGGAAAGAACTAGGCACTATTGATAGACAAGGATTTGCACAAATGCAACATGACTATATCAAGGCTAAATACTACGATGTAGCGTGTAAGTTATTACAAGACAATCTATTCCATGTAGATAAACATTCAGACACATTGAAAGATGTGATATGGAGCAGAACAGTACAATATGGTGTAGGCAATATCATTGATATGTTCAACGATGCATTGAAGTTAATGGAAAAGGCCTTGAATTTAGAATTGCCTAATCTATCCTACGTTGATGATAAACGTTTTGATTATGACCTCATCGCTTGTATCTATGATGTGTGCATGACTACTGCATGGAATAATAGTGCATTGCGTGATAACTTGAATGAACGTTTCGCAGATGAAAAGTTTAGAGCGCTAGAAATGCTACAAAATGAATTAAACGAGGTGTAAGCTATGTTAATTAGTAAGTTGGTACAAACTATCAAGGAACACTATAAAATAGCCATAGCGATTGCCCTATGCGTTTTTATCGCTATTGTTGGTGTATTGATATATCATCACAAACAAAAGCAACTAGAAAAACCTATTGTACTCACACAAGAGCAGGCTAAATCACCTACAGAATTGTCAAAAGCAATTCATGTTACTGAAACAGAAGCACAGGAAGTTATTTCCAAAAAGGAAAGAACTCAACCGATAGCGACTTATTACACAGAAGCACCAACAGTTGAAGTTGCTACAGAAAAAGTGAAACAGGATATTGCACATAGCAACCCTAATGTACCTAAAGCAGCAACAGAAAAATCTGATAGAACCGCAGTAGTTGCTAACACTGATGAACAAAAAGTCGATGTTTACAAAATCAATCTAAACAAAGGACACAAGATAAAAGCTGGTGTTACTTTGATAGATAATAAAGCCTATGAAACCATAGGCTATCAAGCAGGTAAATTTGAAGTGTTAACACATTTCAATGGACAACATTTAGAGGGCGGTAGCGCACTTTACACAGTAAAGGAATGGTGATCTAAATTATCTCCGAGTTGCACGGATTGCAACAATCAACTGTTAATTGACAGTTGGAAAGTATTACTTTATAACTGAAAGGAATAACACAATGGCACAAGTATTTACATTTAACGGAAAAACACATCAATTCGCAGAAGATATTCAACCAAACAAAGAGGGGTTATATATGGCCACTCTAAAAGATGGCGATAACGTAACGTGTGAAATGTGGTTTGTAAACGGCGAACTACACCGATTAATTGAATTAGACTAAACGTATTAGAGGGTAGCGTAATTGCTACCCTCTTTTTTTGTTCGTCAAATATTCGGCAAATATTAATTTTGAAATACACAAAAATCTGCAAATTCAATAATCCACTTAGAGTTAAAATACCTAATGACTACTGAATTTTATAAAAATATGTAAATTTAACATCTTATATGGTAGAATTAAATGTATTAAAATACTAAATTGTACGACATAATAGAAGAGGCTGATACTATG
>OGEJ01000168.1_pt1 | contig 41227 bp, 30 predicted proteins | sample 1570701 | NCBI WGS metagenome assembly OGEJ01 (sample SAMEA2582140, study PRJEB24529) | metagenome | biome: Human gut stool | place: China | collected 2011
ATGATAAAGGTGTTATGAAGGTTGGATTCGTAACTATCCCAAGTCAAAATAAGACCGTATATTATAGTGAAGATAAAGCCAAATTAGGTCAGATGCAGTATGGAAAGACTGAAATCAAGGGTAAGACATACTACTTTGACGCCTTTGATGGGGCTATGAAAACTGGAGTTTTCTATAATAAAGAAACTGGAACATTACAGTACTATGGAAATAATGGACAAATGAACTACGGTAATGTAGTAATTAACGGAAAAGTTTATACCTTTGATGCTGCAGGTAATTATTTAGGTAAGGGCAATGTAACAATTGATGGCCATGATTATTATTTAGGAAATAATAATCAAGTATTGGTAGGCTTCCAAAAGATTAGTAATAATACATATTATTACAATAAAGATAATGGTCAAAAAGAATACGGTCAAAAGAATATAGATGGCAGTTGGTATATGTTTGATGATAAGACAGGGGTAATGAAGACTGGCTTTGTAACTATTCCAAGTCAAAATAAAACAGTCTACTATGGAAATAATGGACAAATGCAATATGGTCAAAGAAATATAGATGGACATTGGTACATGTTTGATACATATAATGGAGCCATGAAGACTGGTTTAGTATATATTCCAGAACAAAACAAGACCGTATATTATGGATCAAATGGACAAATGCAATATGGTCAAAGAAATATAGGTGGACATTGGTATAATTTTGATACGTATAATGGAGCCATGAAGACTGGTTTAGTATATATTCCAGAACAAAGAAAGACTGTATATTATGGATCAAATGGACAAATGCAATATGGCTGGCAAACTATTAACAATAAGAAGTATTATTTCGATACTTTCAATGGAGCCATGAAGACAGGTACGGTTAATATTAATGGTAAGAACTATACATTTAATTCTGATGGTACATTGAAGCAAGATACATGGGGATGGCCATTCCCATCTGTAGGTCAAGGTAGCTTTACAGGTGCTCAATTATTTGGTGTAAATCCAGGCGGAGAGTTCCGAACAAATGGATTCCATGATGGCTTGGACTTTGGTTCTTATGATCATCCAGGTTCTTCAGTTCATACTGTACATAGTGGTGTTGTTACACAAATTGGTTATATTGCTGGTTTGGAAAACTATGTTGTTGTTCAATCAGACGAATATAGCTTTGTTTACCAAGAAGCATTCAGTAATCGTGGTAATATTAAGGTGTATGTTGGTCAACAAATTAATACAGGTGACGTAATTGGTTACCGTGACACATCACACTTACATTTAGGTATAACTCGCGAAAAGAATATTATGAGAGCTATTGCCAACTCATTTAACAATAATGGTACATGGTTGAATCCGTTAGAGTTAATTAGAAATGGTATTGCTAATCAGTAATGAAGTTTTGACAGGTAGATTTGGAGGATAAAATGAAATTAAACAAATTAATTGTTACTTTTAGTAGTGTACTCTTAGTGGGAACATTAGCTGCATGTGGCAATAAGAGTGCCGAATCTCAAGCACAGACTTCTGCACATGAAAGTAGCGTCGTAGTAAAGAAATCTCATAAGAAGAGTGCGATTAAAGCTAAAGCAGTTTTTGCTGAAGATGCAGATGTTGCAGATAATACATCTAAGTCTAACAGTTCTTCCAACGTAGATGAAAAGGCTAATAGTAGCAGTAGTAGTGAAACATTAGCTTCTTCTGCAGATGAATTAACAGAACAACAACAAGCTGCATTAACAGGTTGGTATGCAGGAAACTACGCTAAAACAGATGGACAACCATCAGCAAATTCTAAAGTTGGTGTAACCAAAGCATCTCGTTCTCAAATGGGAACACCTGCTTTACCAACTGGCGGAGATACTTATTATCAAATGTATTGGCAAGATGGTTATGGTGATAAGTCATTGACTTATACTGTAAAAGATGGTCAAGTATACATTTATGATAATAATGGAAACTGGCAACAAACATCTATGCAAGCTATTTTAGATAAGGCTAAGAGTGAAGGGGCAACTGGACAAATTAGTACAGTGGCTGGAAATACTCAAATTACAAACGAACAAAAGTAATAATTTAAGCATGAAGAAAAGCAATTTTGATTGAGTTGAATCTCTTTCAAAATTGCTTTTTTGGTTGTGTTAAATTCTATACATTCTTCGATAAAAAAGCGAACAAAGAAACGCACCTAGTAGGGCAAGAAAAGCTAATGAGAATGGGGCTTGTGGGCTGAAATTATAAATAATTCCAGCTAAGTAAGCACCTAAGATTTGCCCTAATGATTGTGTTGATTGATAAAATCCTAGTACTAAGTTACGTGTCTCAACTTGAGCTTCTTGTGTAATTAAATCTTGAAGTAATGGAGTGCTCAAAGCATAGAAACCATAGAATATACAACTACTGATAACATAAGCTGTTAAATGATGGCTAAATAAGATAAGTACCATTAAAGTTGAAGCACCTAATAGTACATAGATTAGACTTTTACTAATCTTAGTATTTTTCATCAAGTACAAACCAATTGAAGTATTAACAATCAAAGAAATAATACCAATTGCTCCTTTGAAAATTCCGTTAAAACTACTAGAAAGATTAAAGATATCTTTTAAATAGTAGTTAAAGCTTTGATCAAAGGCAGTATATCCTAAATACAGTAAGATAGAAACAGAGAATAATAAGGCAAAAGCTTTATTCATAAATAAACGTCCATCTTCGAGACGTTTAAGTGGATTTGATTCCTTTAGTATAAGAGATAATTGCAAACTATCAGTGCTTTGCGAATCTTTTTCAAGTAAAAGATAGAATAATATCCCGACTAAAGTTAGTTGGATAACTTGAACTGCAAAAGATAGATAAACATTATACGCACCAAGCATTCCACCGACAAAGTAACCCAAAGCACTAGCAACAGTTTGAATAGTAGCATTAAGAGTTAGATTAGCTCCTCGATTTGTTTCACTCGATAGATTAACAATATAGTTAAGCACGCCTACGAAAAATGCGCCACAGGCTAGTCCAGCAAGCAATCGGCCAATTAAGATCAGGCTTGTTGTATGTCCAACTGCAAATAAGAATTGTGCAATGGCATAGCCGATACAACCAATTGCGATAACAGACTTAGAGTTAACTAAACCAGTAATTTTACTCCAAAATGGAGAAGCAATAAAGATACCAAAGGACATTACAGCAAAGGCCGTCCCAAAGACAGAATTATCAAGATGAAGCATTTTAAAATATGTAGGTGTAACGGGATGAGCATAATTAGCTGCTAGATTAAATAAAGCGACAAGAAAAAATAAAGTTTTTTTCTTCATATACTAAACATCCATATTAAAACGTTTCTTTAATTTATTTTCGCTATATTCAAGTAATTTATCAGGTTTAATGTCATATTTAGCAGCCAATACTAATACCTGATCAATAACATCTGCCATTTCTTCTCTTAAATTATCTTCTTTTTCAGCTTGATTTAAGATTTTTTCGCCAGGATGATCGCGTCCTACTTCAATTGTACGAACAGCACGAGATAATTCTCCAAGCTCTTCTGTAATATAATTAACTCGATCTTGAGGTGGATACTTAAACCAATCTCTTTTTTCATAGAATTTAACCAACCATTGTTGATGTTCATTAATATCCAAAATATATTCACTCCTTCATAATAATAAAACATACAGGAAACAGGTATATTTTTCAAGTTAGACAAATTTTAGAAAGAATGAATTTTTTTACAATTAAAAAACAATGAATAATCATAAACTATGCAAATATACCATGAATATTATGTTTTAAAATTCAAATTTATGGTATAAAAATGAATTTTTATTATAAAACAATAAAAAATCTATCATAATCAATACAAATTGCATAAAAGAGAATATACTTTAGTAGTTAATAAATATACATAAAACGGAGTGGAGATTTTGGAAGAAAATAAAAAGAAAATCACGACATTTGGCTTAGTCATGATGATTATTACCGCTATCTTTGGTTTTGGTAATGTATCTAATGCTTATGCACAAATGGGTTACGGTAGTATTATTTGGTATATTTTAGCAGGGGTATGTTTCTTCTTCCCTTGTGGTTTAATGATGGCAGAATATGGTTCTGCATTTAAAGATGCTAAAGGTGGTATTTATTCCTGGTTAGCTGAATCAATCGGAGAACGTGCAGCTTTCATTGGAACCTTTATCTGGTTAGCATCTTGGATTGTCTGGATGGTATCAACAGCTTCACGTATTTGGATAACATTCTCTGCATTGATTTTTGGTAAAGATACTACACAACATTGGTCAATGTTAGGTCTATCATCAACTGAAGTTATTGGTATTTTAGGAATTTTATTCATTTTAATTTCAACATTCTTTACAACACAAGGAATGGATTCAATTTCTAAAGTTGGTTCTTTAGGTGGGATTTTTACCGTTGTAACTAACATTATCTTTTTGATTGCTAGTTTAATTATTATTTTTGCTAATCATGGTCAATTAGCTCAACCTATCCATGGAATGAAAGATTTTATTACTTCGCCTAATCCACAATTCCAAACACCAATTGCTATTATTTCATTCGTTGTTTATGCGATTTTTGCTTATGGTGGTATGGAATCTTTAGGTAGTGTAACTGATAGTATGGACAAGCCAGAAAAGACTTTCCCACGTGGCTTAATTATTGCTAGTTTATTTACCATCGGTGCATATGTGATCATGATCTTTATGATTGGTTTCAGTGTTAACTATAACTCTGTTGTTGCTAAGCATGGGGTAAACTTAGGTAACATCACATATATTGTCTTTAACCAATTAGGTATCTACTTAGGACACTCATTAGGTTGGTCAGCAGCTGCCTCTCATACAACAGGTATGTTAATTACAAGATTTGTAGCTCTAACACAAGTTCTAGGATTTTTAGGTGCAATGTTCATTCTCTTATACTCACCAATCAAATCATTTATTTTAGGTTCAGATAAGAGATTATGGCCTGAAAAATTAACTCGCCTTAACAAGCACAATATGCCAGCCAATGCAATGTGGTTACAAGCAATTATTGTTTGTGTAATTATCTTCTTGGTAGCCTTTGGTGGATCTGCAGCTCAAAGATTCTATTTAATCTTAACTGACATGGCAAATGTATCTACTAGTTTCCCATATCTATTCTTAGTTGGAGCATTCCCATTCTTTAAGAAAAAGAAGATTGAACATTCATTCGTAGCCTTTAAGAATCCATTCTGGACTAACTTATTAGTAATTATTATTGAAATTATCTTATCAGCAGGTATTATCTTTACTTGTGTTCAACCAATTTTGGATGGTGACTTTGAAACAGCCTTCTGGACAATTGCTGGTCCAGTCTTCTTTGGATTAGTGGCATTCATCTTCTATCAAGTTTCATCAAAGAAACATAAAATGAAATAGTTAAAGAGACATCAATGAGTTTTGTAGATAAACAAGCTCATTGATGTTTTTGTTTTATAGAAAACTGTTACATAAATATATTTTATTCATTTTAAATGCAATTTAAACATAAATTATGAATAAAATATACAAAATTATAAAAAATACTTGCATAAATAAACAATAGAAAGTATACTAATCATATCAACTTGAAAACTATAGATTATATTAACGAGGGAGATTATGAGTATGAAAATTTTTAAGAAGATATTAATGCTTTTAGCTGTACTCATGATGGTAGTTACACCATTTGCTGCGATTACTGCTGATACAACTTCTAGCAGTTCTTCTGCTGATACAGCTAAGACAACAGATGATTCATTGAAAAAGGTAAAAGAAAAGGGAACATTGGTAGTTGGTTTAAGTGCCGATTACCCACCTTATGAATTTACTACTAAGCAAGATGGCAAGACTGAATATGTCGGAATTGATATTCAAATTGCTAAGAAATTTGCTAAAGATTTAGGCGTTAAGTTAGTTATTAAGAATATGAACTTCGATTCCTTACTAGTTGCGCTTGAAACAGGTAAGATCGATACAATTATTTCTGCGATGAACCCAACTGAAGAACGTCGTAAGAGTGTTGATTTCTCTAACATTTACTACTCTGGTGGTAAGTACATTGTTATCAACAAGAAAGATAAGAGTAAATATACATCTAAGGAAAGCTTTAAGGGTCAAACAGTTGGTGCTCAAAATGGTACTTTGGAATACAGTTTGATTAAGCAACAATTCCCTGGAGCAACAGTTAAAGGTTTAGCTAAGTTAAACAACTTAATCATTGCTTTACAATCTGGTAAGGTATCTGGGGTATTGATGGAAGAACCAACAGCTAAGGCTTACGTTCAAAATAACCCTAACTTATATGCATTTAACTCTAAAGTAAGTGTTGACGTTAACGAAACAGGGGCTGCGATGGCATTCCCTAAAGGAGCAACAGCTTTAACACAAGCTGCTAACAAGACAATTGCTGATATTAAGAAACAAGATTTATTAGACAAAGAATACGTTCCAGAAGCTGCTAAGTATATGAAGCAATCTAGCAAGCACAACACAATGGCTAGTTACTGGACATACTTCGCAAAAGGTATTGAATATACATTAATTATCACAGTTGTATCTGTATTAATTGGTTTTGTTTTAGGTATCATTCTTGCTTTGATGCGTTTAGGTCACAACAAGCTTCTACACGGTTTAGCAGTTGCATACATTGAATTTATTCGTGGTACTCCATTAATGGTACAAGTAATGTTTGTATACTTCGGAATTGGTGCAGTTATTCAATCATTACCTGCTTTGGCAGCTGGTATCATCGCTGTATCTCTAAACTCTGGTGCTTATGTAGCTGAAGTTATTCGTTCAGGTATTGAATCAATCGCAATTGGTCAAACTGAAGCCGCAAGAAGTTTAGGTATGAGTCAAAAGCAAACATACCAATATGTTGTTATTCCACAAGCAATTAAGAATATTTGGCCAGCTTTAGGTAATGAATTTATTACCTTGATTAAGGAAAGTTCAATTGTATCAGTTATCGGTGTAGGTGACTTGATGTATCAAACACAATTAGTTCAATCTGCTACTTATAAAGGTGTAGCTCCATTGGCTATCACAATGGTAATCTACTTTGTACTAACCTTTACATTATCTAAAGGCTTGAATTACTTTGAAGGGAAGATGAAACATGAGTAACAAAAAGATGATTGAAGTACAAAATCTTCAAAAGAAGTTTGGAGATAATCTCGTTCTTAAAGATATTTCTGAATCAGTAGAACAAGGTCAGGTTATTTGTGTAATCGGTCCTTCTGGTTCTGGTAAAAGTACCTTTTTAAGATGCTTGAATGTGTTGGAACGTCCAACAGGTGGTAAGGTGATTTTTGAAGGAAAAGACTTAACCCATATTTCTGAAAAGGAATTAGATAGCCTACGTGAAAAAATGGGCATGGTTTTTCAAGGTTTTAACTTATTCCCTAATATGAGTGTATTGGAAAATATCAAGTTAGCTCCAATGAAAGTTAAGAACGTTGATGAAGTACAAGCAGAAAAGACGGCAAAAGAATTATTAGCTAAAGTTGGATTAGCTGATAAAGCAAATCAATTCCCAGATAGTTTATCTGGTGGTCAAAAACAACGTGTAGCGATAGCTCGTGCTTTGGCGATGGATCCAGAAGTAATGTTATTTGACGAACCAACAAGTGCGTTAGACCCAGAAATGGTAGGGGAAGTATTGAAGGTTATGCGTGACTTAGCTGATTCCGGAATGACTATGGTAGTTGTAACACACGAAATGGGCTTTGCTAAAGAAGTTGCCGACCAAATTTGGTTTATGGCAGATGGTTACGTACAAGAAGTAGGAACACCAGAAGAAGTATTTGAACATCCAACTTCTGAACGTGCTAAAGATTTCTTAGCTAAGATCTTATAAGATTAAAAATAAAAAGGTAGTTTATAAAATAGCACTTACTTTAACAATGTTAGTTTGAGTAAGTGCTATTTGCGTATAGTTATTGATTTTCTAGTAAATCTTTTTCTTCATTTTCTATACTAATTTTATCTTTAGCTTCGATTAAAGGAACTAGTCCTTGAACTAGAAGCTCGTAAGCTTTTTTGGAATAATGAATATCATCAACTTGAAGTAAGTCACTAGATTTATAAGTGATTGCGACACTATGCCAATCATAGTAGGTAATATTAAGTTCTTTAGCCAACGCTACTATTCCTTGAGCATATTGGGATAACTTTTGATTAGGATAGAGTGTCTGTAAGCTAATTCCAGTAATCCCAGGAGTGATGAGAATACATTTTTTAATCCCAATTAAAGTTACCATTTCTTTGATATTAGAGATAAAAGTTTGATAATCTGGACCCTCATCTGTTACATCATTTGTACCAAAGAAAATAGTAACAATATCAGGACTACTTTGAATGACATCGGCTTGGATACGAGAAAGAGCCAAGTCAGTACGATCTCCAGGGACACCACGGTTTAAAATTTCAATATTTGGGAAATATTTTCTAATTTCGTTAGAAAATATTGGAGAAGGATAGCCATCAGTCATACCGGCTGTAATACTATCTCCAAATAAAACTAAATTTGTCATAGATAACTAATTACCACCTTTAAATTTATTTGTTATTAGCTCTTTGAAAGCGCAATATAATTATAAAATAATATGATATAATGAAAAAGTTAAATAATATACAATTGTGAGAAAAAATATGGAAAATAGATTAAATTATTATAAAATAGAACGAAATGAATGGAGTAATTTTTATCAGGAATATATTGTTCCATTAACTGAAGAAGAATTGTTGAACTTAAAATCTTTAAATGATCAAATTTCTTTAAAAGACGTTCAAGATATTTATATGCCATTAGTACACCTTTTGAGAATACATCTAGATTCGCATCAGGAATTACAAGATAGGCAGGCTGAGTTTTTAGGAGTAAAAGCTCAAAAAGTACCATTTATTTTAGGGATAGCAGGATCAGTTGCAGTGGGGAAAAGTACTACTGCTCGTCTATTACAGAGCTTATTAAGTGAAGTTTATCCGGATAAAAAGGTTCAACTTATTACAACAGATGGTTTTTTATACCCTAATCAAGAGCTAAAAAGACGTAATTTAATGGAAAGAAAAGGATTTCCAGAGAGTTATGATATGGGAAGATTATTGCGTTTCGTAAATGACGTTAAGAATAATTTACCTGCTAAAGCACCAGTATATTCACATAAAGTCTACGATATTGTAAAAGGACAATATGAAACAGTGGAGAGTCCAGATATTTTAATCGTTGAGGGGATTAATGTTTTACAATTGCCAACCAACCAACAGATTTATGTGAGTGATTTCTTTGATTTTTCAATTTATGTAGATGCTGAAGAAAGTTTAATTGAAGAATGGTATCTGGAAAGATTTGAGACTTTATTAGATACAGCTTTTAAGAATCCTACTAACTATTATTATCCTTATGCAATTGGTGACCGAAAACAAGCAATTAAGATGGCTAAAAATATTTGGAAGACGATAAATCTTAAAAATTTACATGAATTTATCCTACCAACGCGTAATCGTGCAGACTTAATTATGCATAAAACTAAAAATCATGCAATAAATGAGTTGTTTTTGAGAAAATACTAAGTCAGAGATGAGTTATGGTTTAAAACATTGCTCAATGATTGCTAACTATGTATAATAGGTACAAAGTGTAATAAAATTTAAGATGAGGTGAAAGACTTGGCTAATGTTGATATGCAAACATTTGATAAAATTATCGTTTTAGACTTTGGTAGTCAATATAACCAATTGATTACACGTCGTATTCGTGAATTCGGTGTTTACTCTGAGTTACTATCACATAAGCTTACAGCCGCTCAAATCAAAGAAATGAATCCAAAAGGAATTATTTTCTCTGGCGGTCCTAACAGTGTTTATGATGATGGTGCTTTCCAAATAGATCCTGAAATTTTTGAATTAGGAATTCCTATTTTAGGTATTTGCTATGGTATGCAATTAATGGCACATAACTTACCAGGTGGTAAAGTAGAAAGTGCTGATAATAAGGAATATGGTAAGGCTATTATTACAGTTAAGGATCAAGAAAATGTAATGTTCAAAGAATTACCAGAAACTCAAACAGTGTGGATGAGTCACGGTGACTTAGTAACACAAGTTCCAGAAGGATTTGAAGTTACAGCAACAAGTGATAATTGCCCAATTTCCGCAATGGCTGATGATGCTAAGAAATTTTATGGGTTACAATTCCATACAGAAGTACGTAACACAGAATATGGTAACGATATTTTACGTCATTTTGCTTTCGACGTTTGTCAAGCTCGTAGCAACTGGTCTATGGACGATTTTATCGACATGCAAATTCAAAAGATTCGTGAAACAGTTGGTGATAAGAAAGTCTTACTTGGATTATCTGGTGGGGTAGATTCATCCGTTGTAGGTGTATTACTACACAAAGCTATTGGTAATCAATTAACAAGTATTTTTGTTGACCACGGTTTGTTACGTAAAGGCGAAGCTGAACAAGTTATGGATAGCTTGGGTGGTAAGTTTGGCTTGAACATTATCAAAGTTGATGCTAAAGAACGTTTCTTGAACAAATTAGCAGGTGTATCTGATCCTGAAAAGAAACGTAAGATTATCGGTAATGAATTCATTCGTGTTTTCGATGATGAAGCTGCTAAACTAGAAGGAATTGAATTCTTGGCACAAGGTACTTTGTATACAGATATCATTGAATCTGGTACAGATACTGCTCAAACAATCAAGTCTCACCACAACGTTGGGGGATTACCAGAAGATGTTCAATTCAAATTAATCGAACCACTGAATACTTTATTTAAAGACGAAGTTCGTGAACTTGGTGAAAAACTTGGGATGCCACATGAATTAGTATGGCGTCAACCATTCCCAGGCCCAGGTTTAGGTATTCGTGTAATTGGTGAAATTACAGAAGAAAAACTTGAAATTGTACGTGACTCTGATCTTATCTTACGTGAAGAAATCGCAAAACATGGTTTGGATAAGGAAATTTGGCAATACTTTACAGTATTACCAGGTATCCGTTCTGTTGGTGTTATGGGTGATGGTCGTACTTATGATTACACAGTTGGTATTCGTGCAGTAACTTCTATCGATGGTATGACTGCTGACTTTGCACAAATTCCATGGGATGTATTGCAAGAAATTTCAGTACGTATCGTAAACGAAGTAGACCACGTTAACCGCGTAGTGTATGACATTACTTCTAAGCCACCTGCAACTATTGAATGGGAATAAATAAGTATATAGAGTTTATGTAAAGAGTTATTAGTTGATACTAATGACTCTTTATTTAATGTAGGAGAATATTTATGAAAAAGATTTTAGGAAATATAGCATTGATATTAGGTACTATACTTATTAGTTTTACATTTATTTTAACAATAATATATAACACTCTTATATCTACTGATTGGTATGAAAGAGTATACATATCTCGTATACCAAGTGCATTATATTGTATATATTTAATAGTATTGTTGATTTTGATTACTAATTATCCAATATTAAAGAAAATTAATACAAAAATAGTATTATCTTTTTCTTTGATACTTTTTATTTTAGCGGGATTGTATTTGGTATTTAATGCTGATCCATATTTAAGAAATGCCGATCAAATGTGGGTATGGAATGCAGTTAAAAATATAAATAATGGAAATTATGTAGACTTTGAAAAGGGACAGTACTTAAATGCACATCCTTTACAATTAGGATTAGTGACGTTTGAAAGATTAATAGCTACTTTTTCTGAAAATATAACATTTCTATATTTTTTGAATCTATTATTTAATATTGGTTCGATAATATTATTATGGTTGATATCAAAAATTGTTTATGAGAACACGGTGGTACAAAATTTAACAGCTATAATCTCAATTTTGTTTACACCATTATTATTCAATACATTATTTGTTTATGGTAATGTATTTGGAATGCAGATAAACAAAGAGCATTGAGTTATTAGTAATTAGAATAAATAAACGCAGATAAATCAAGATAATAACATCTTGTTTCATCTGCGTTTTTGTTTATTCTTCTATTGGGAGTAGGCAATATGAGCCTGTAGTATCAATGCGATATGAATTTTCTTCATTACCTTGTAAAGTCATTTCCATATCAGTTGCATAGATTACTAGACCTAATTTATGTCCCTTAGGAAGATGATAGAACATAGGCTGCGTAGTAATTTCAACATCATAGAATTTATTAGCTTCAAGTTCATCTGTACTAAAGTCATTATGACGGTTTTGCAAGTTCAAGTGAGCTTGTGTAATCATCTTAAATGGTGTTTCCTTAGCTAATTTAAATTCTACTAAATTATCTTCTTTCCAATGATAACCAAGATCTAAACCACGTCTTTCAAGAATTGTAGGAGTAGCTCCTAGACGTTTAGCATCGCCATAATCAACCAATTTAACACTAACCAAGCCATGATCAAGTTGACTAGCAATCTTCAATTTGATTTTAGCGACACCTTTAAGTAAAGTCTCATGCTTTAAAGGTTTGCTAGTGAGGATTAAACGGTTAGTTTCAAGTTTTGGACTAGTTGATGCAAGAATTTCTTCTTTCCAATTGGCGATGTCCGTTTGATAATGTTTAAATGTAGTTTCTGGCAAATGATCACTAAACTCTAAAGTTTGATTTTCTTTCTTTTGTGCAGAAAGAGAATCAGAATTTAAGTATAACTTAGTAAAGTTCTTGCTTTGCCAACTAGAATAAGTTTCCCATGTACTTTCCTTAGTATTATTTTGAACTAAGATATCTGGGAGCAATTCTTTAGCATTATTTTCAACACCATATAATTTATGACTTAACCAAAGATTCATCATATCTGTGAAATCAAGTGATTGGAAATTGTTGATATAGATATGTTGACCTTGATGCAAGATAAGTTTCTTCGTTACTTCAACATCACCAAGTTTATTATATAAGTTAAATACATTCTTTAACTTAACATTCCAGTCATTGAGACCATGAACCATCACAATATCACACTTAATGTTACCTACATCTTTCAAGTAGTTACGAGCATCCCAGAAAGTGTTGTAATTACCAGTAGTGCGATCTTGATCTTTAGTAATAGTTGATAGGAATTTATTAAAACCATCTTTAGAGTGATTATAGTCACCAGCACTTTTTTGACGGCTAAAACATTCTTCAGCTAAGATGTCGGCATCTTCTCCAGGAAAACCACCAGGTGCAATAACAAGTCCGCCTTCGCGATAGTAGTCATACCAGCTAGAGATAGCAGCTTCACTAATGATAGTCTCTAATCCTGCCACACCAGTAGTAGCGGCAGCTGTGGCAAGCGTTCCTAGATATGATTTCCCAGTCATAGCTACTTTTCCATTTGACCACCAAGCAGGAATAGCCTTATTAGCTTCTTTAGTTGTAAAGGCCGTTCTCTTTCCGTTTAACCATTCAACTACATCTTTAGCTCCTAGAGTTTCAGCTTCATCGCCACAAGTTCGGTAGCCATCAGAATCTAGAGTCCCAACTCCACCAGAATAAACAACAGCAAATCCACGAGCTAACATGTAGTCATTAAAAGTATATGTAAATAAGTGTTCCCAACTTTCTTCAGCATTTTTAGTAGAGATCACAACAGGACGTTTCTTAGGAAGTTTAGTTTCTGGCTTATGGTATTCAATATCTTGATAAGAAAGAGGCTTAACTTCCTTACGCGTAATTGGTAAGTCGACACTGTGCATCATTTTCTCAGCACTAGCATCATTAGTTCCTAAATAGTAGGGACTAGCTGTGAAAATAGTAGGGACTTTCATACCATTATCAGTCATTGCTGGACGCGTAATAATAACTTTTAGTAAATCACGCTTACCATCTTGATCGGTATCTAATTCTGATTCAACATAGACTACTTCATGGATAAGTTTATTTGTATCAAAAACAGGTTGAGCCTTTCCGTTAAAGAAAATTGGTTCTGTCAGATTCAATTGGTAAAATTGTGTGAAATATCCACGATTAGCTAGAATATCGAGTAAATTTTGTCCCTTTTTAGTTGAAGTACATAGTAAATCATACCAAGCATTAATAACATCATCGCGATGATGTATTTCTTTTTGGTATGGCAAGTTTAGCTTATCCATTGCAGAGAATGGATCTTTTAAATCAAAATCAAGCTCAGCTTCAAATCCTAAGAGTTGTAATCCAACAGCATAGAAAACACGAGCATTTATTTTACTAGAGTTTAAATAAGTTAAAATATCAGCATTCTCAGTAGCTGCTAGATTGGAAAGAGCGTGATTTTTAGCTGCTTCAGTTTTGAAATTTGGGAAAGCACGTTCCAAAAACAAGCGATAAATATGATTGCTAGCTAAATCTTCATCACCAGCGTGAAGAAAAGCAATACGATTGAGTTCAGCTAATTTTTGTTCAAAAGGAACTTTGACATGAGCAAATTGATTGAATTTCATAATAACGATCCTTTCTTTTAGAATATTTATTACCATTATAGACTTTTTATAGAAAAACTTCTATGGTAATAGAGGGAACGTTTACATTTAATAGCCAGGGTATTTGACTTTTAAGACAAATATTTTTTTTGTAAAATATATATTGTAGAGTAATTTTTAGGTACTTTGAAAGGAAGATTATATGACCTATTTAGGAACACTTTGCTTGGTTTTGCTGACAACTGCTTTTGCTGGCAGTATTAGTCGCAGAGTCGGAATGCCTGCTGTAATTGGTCAGTTATTGGTGGGAATTATTCTGGGACCAGCGATGCTAGGTTGGGTGACAAGTAATAATTTTGTCCACATCTTTTCAGAAATTGGTGTGGTCATCTTAATGTTTATGGCGGGACTTGAAAGTGATTTAGATTTATTGAAGAAATATCTTAAGCCTGCGACTTCAGTAGCCTTATTTGGTGTAATTGCGCCAATTATTTTAGTTTATCTTTTGGGGCGAATATATAACTTTACTAATGAAGAAGCAATTTTTCTCGGCGTAACTTTCGCAGCAACTTCAGTCTCTATTTCAGTTGAAGTGTTAAAAGAGTTAAAGAAATTAGATACAAAAGAAGGGACAACGATTTTAGGGGCTGCCGTAATTGATGATATATTGGCGGTTTTGATTTTAAGTGTCTTAGTAAGTATCTTTAGTGATGTTGCTCAAGCAGAAGGTGGCCATACTCAATCTAATTTAGGTGTGGGTATCTTAATTCAAGTAATATACTTTATTGGTATTTACTTAGTCTTTAGATGGATTGCACCACTTTTAATGAAGATCAGTGAAAAATTACCAATATCTTCCAGTGAAATTCTAATGTCACTAGTAATTTGCTTGGGAATGGCATTCTTCGCTGATTTGGTAGGCTTGAGTGCAGTAGTAGGTTCATTCTTTGCTGGAGTAGCAGTTGCACAAACTCCATATAAACAAGAGATAGATTCAAGTATCGAACCAATTGGTTATGCAGTATTTATTCCAATATTCTTTGTATCAATTGGATTGAATATGACATTTAAGGGATTATTAACTAATTGGCTCTTCATTGTAATTTTGTTAGTATTGGCCTTACTAACAAAATGGGGCGGTTGTGGATTAGGTGCTAAAATGCTAGGAATGAGTTGGCATTCTGGTGATATTATCGGAGCAGGAATGGTTTCTCGTGGAGAAATGGCGCTGATTATTGCCCAAGTAGGCTATGAAGCACACTTGTTATCTGATAAGTTCTATTCAAGTGTTATTATCGTAATCATCTTAACTACAATTATTGCACCATTTATGTTGAAATCAGCAATTATGCGCCAAGCAAAGGCAGAAGCTAAATAATATTAATAGAAGACGGATAAATTATTGAAAAAGATAATTTTTATCCGTCTTTTTATTTACTTATACACAGTATTGTGCATAACTTTGTGTATAAGTACTAAAGAATCAAATATTAGAAGTAAATTGGAGATACATATGTTCACTTTATTGGATAATAAATTGGTATTATCCACAAAAAGTGTGTATAACTTGGGGATAAGTTGTAGAATACTGACATTTTTATCCACGTAGATGAAATGTTTGGATTTACAAACGTGGATAAGATTAATTTAATAAAGTGAAAACAGAAAACAATCTTAGTTTAACAATACAGAAATAAAGTTGCGTTATTATTAATAGATAACTTAATTAATGAGGAAGAGAATTATTTATGAAGAAGCAATTTAAGAATCGGCTAATTCTAGTTATGCTAGGAATTGCAATTATAACTGGTAGTGGAATCATAAGAGGAGTAGAGGCAGATAAGATTGATGCCAAGGCAGCCTACATGATAGATGCAGGTACTGGTCAGGTCTTGTATCAACAAAATGCGAATAGTAAATACCCAATTGCATCACTAACTAAAATATTAACATTAGCGGTTATCATGAAAGATATCCACAACCAAAAATTAAGTTGGAATCAAAAAATTAAAGTAAACAAAGATGTGTCTGATATGGCTAATAACTGGCAATACTCCAATGTTCAGTTAAACGAGGGTGAAAGCTATACAGTTAAGTCACTAGTAGAATCAATGATGATTGTATCGGCAGATGGTAGTACAGAAGCTTTAGCCTTGGTTGATGCTGGAAGTGTGCAAGCTTTTAATGAAAAAATGAAGGAAGTAGCACATGAAGCAGGAGTTACTGATGCTGAGATTTATAATATGATTGGTTTGCCAAATTCAGATTTGGGTAATTTGAAGTTAAAGAATGTAGGCGATGATCAAGAAAATAAATTTTCTGCTAAAGATATAGCTTTGATTTCAAAGTATTTAGTAAATAATTATCCAGAAGTAATAGATATTACCAAACAGAAGAATGTTGATTTTAAAATAAGTGCCGATCAGACATATAATATGGAGAATATTAATTACATGCTGGAAGGAAGTTATGCAGCTCCTAAAAATGGAACAATAGATGGCCTTAAGACAGGATTTACAGATGAGGCTGGATATTGCTTTGTAGGAACAGGTACATTCAATGGACAACGTGTGATAACTGTTATTTTGAATGCTTCAGATTATAATAAACAATTTTCTGAAACGAATAAGATGATTGAGTCAGTTATGAATAATGATAAAGTAGTTAACACTAAGGATATAAAGAGTGTTAAGCAAGCTTTGAAAAAAGAAAAGTTGAAAGTAAATGATACTAATATTTGGGTAACAAAGAACACCGATCCTAAACAAATAAAAGCAAAATTAACTCTATCTAATGAAAAAATAAAAGCAAAAAATGCTAAGAATGAGAAAGTTGGCACAATTAAAATCAGTTCTTCTGGGGTATCTTCAGTGGAATTAAATGTCAATTTAGAAGCTAAATAAATTAATTATAAAAGTGTAAAATAAGTAGATGAATACTGGTTTTACACTTTTTTATTTTGTCAGATATAAAAATATTTTATGGGTTTAAAAAATATTTTAATAAAACTGAAAGTGCTTGCAACAAAGAAGACTTTGTGTAAAAATAAACTTATAAAGATAATTAATTAGTTAAAGGAAGTTGAAGCTTATGAACCACTATGTTGGAATTGCCGGCACTAATGATTTGAAGTCTACTAATCTTAAATTAATGCAATATATTAAGAATCATTTCAGCGAAAAAGCAGAAATCGAACTAGTTGATATTAGTGACCTACCAGTATTTTTTAAGAACAAAGATAGAGTTATCCCAGAAAAAGCAGCAGAAATTTCTATGAAGATTGAAGCAGCAGATGGTGTGATCATTGCGACACCTGAATACGATCACTCAGTACCTGCTGTCTTAATGAATGCTTTAGAATGGCTATCTTACGCAAGACATCCATTTGTAGGTAAGCCTGTTATGATTGTTGGTGCTTCTTATGGTACTTTGGGAACTTCAAGAGCTCAAGCACACTTACGCAGAATTTTAGATTCACCAGAATTAAGTGCCAGAATTATGCCAAGTTCAGAATTCTTATTAGGCCATTCACTACAAGCATTTGATGAAGATGGAAATCTAAATAATGAAGAAAAAGTTACATTATTAGATGGCTTGTTTGAAGATTTTGAAGTGTTCTCAAACATTTCTAAGCATCTAACTAATGCTAATGATGAACAAAGAAAAGAAGTAGAAAACTATTCATGGAAAGATTAGTCGGAGGAGTGGAATAAATGAAATTAGTAGGAATTATCGGTTCAATTGCTGATGAATCATACAACCGCAAATTAATGCTATACATAGCAAGTCATTTCAAGGAAACAATCGATATTGAAATTCTTGATATTAGAGATGTCCCAATGTTTAGGGTAGGAATGGAAATGGGACCAGCTGTAGAATATTTGAATAAGAAAATCTCTGCAGCAGATGGTGTAATTATTGCAACTCCTGAACATAATCATACAACTACAGCAGCTTTAAAGAGTGTAATTGAATGGTTATCTTCTAGTGTTCATCCATTTGCAGATAAGCCAGTATTATTGGTAGGTGCTTCTTACTTTGAACAAGGTTCTGGTAGAGCACAATTAGATTTACGTCAAATCTTAGAATCTCCAGGGGTAAATGCTTTGGTAATGCCAAAGGATGAATTCTTATTAGGAAACGTTAAATCAGCTTTTGATGAAAATGGTAACTTAAAAGAAGCAAGAACTGTTGGCTTCTTAGAAAGTGTCATGGGCAACTTCTTGAAGTGGATCAAAGTTTTGAAAGCTATGAAGAAAAATAACGATGTAAAAGGTGACTGGGAATCAGAAGACTTAACTGCATCTCAAGAAATTGATACAACTGTCAAGGGTGTAGATATGAAAGCTGAAGATTGGGTAGAACAAGCTGCTGCTAAGACTAATGCAGTTGAAGGTGATACTTATGTTAAGTTAGATAGGGGGCTATTGACAGTTAACCAACTTAACTGGTTCTTGAATACAATGCCAGTTGAATTGACATTTGCTGATGATAATAACCAATTTATCTACTATAATCGTATGGATGAAAATCCTAAAGATATGTTAGCACCTCGTCAACCTAAGCAAGTTGGGGATCCGTTAGAATCAGTTCACCCAGAACGTGCTTTGAAGGGTGTAAAACATGTAGTTCATACACTTCGTACAGGTGAAACAGATCTTGTAAGTATGCCAGTACCATTTATCAATAAGGTTAATGAAAAGCATGTAATGCACTATTACAAGGCAATGCATGATGAAGATGGTCGCTACCGTGGAATTAATGAATGGGTAGTTGATATTTGGCCAGTAGTTGAATCTTATTTGAAGATGACGGGTCAAAAATTGGTAGCTGATGAAAATGCAAAAGTGGATGCAACATCCGGAGCTTCTGAGAAAAAAGAAGAACCAGTAGCTACACCTGAAACAGACGCAACATCAGGTGCATCTGAATCAGAAACAAAGGTAGAAGAAGTAAAAGTTGCTGAACCAGAAGTAGATGCAACATCAGGTGCTTCTGAATCCTAATAGATATGAAAGTCGAGTTTTGATACTCGGCTTTTTTTGATAAAAAAACAAGATTAGCCCAGGCCAATCTTGTTGAAAAATTAATATTTAGTTACTCCTAGAGATATGCGACTCTTTAGGGCTTTGTAAACAAGTGAAACAACATAAATAGCGACTAAACGATCGAGATAATCAGTTCCAACTTGAACAAGGAATACAGCCAAGCCTTTACTTAAACCTAATTTAGCTAATATTTGTACGATAATAGCAGATCCAGAACTAGTAATGCCATGGAATAAAAATAAAGTAATGGCAGAACTTACTAAAGTGGCTGGTAAAGAAATAATGATAGCTAACCACCATAATTTTTTAAAAGTATCTGCGGCATAGTGTGAGTAAACCATACCTGCGATGAGACCAACTATAAGTTGAACTGGCAAATAATATAGTGAAAATAAGTCGGTTGTTAAACCAACAATGATTGAAGTTAGAGCACCTACAGTAATACCACCAACTGGGCCAGCCAAAGAAGCAGCTAAAATAGTACCGATAGTATCTAGGTAAATTGGAAGTTTCAAAAGTAAAGCAATGTTACTTCCAACAATATTTAAAGCGATGCATAAAGCTAAGATTGTTATGATTTTAGTTGATAATTTTTTCATGAATTATTCCTCCGATATTAATTGTGGCAAAATTTTTTCTAGAAGTTCTGAATCAATTGAACAGGTACGTTGTAAGAAGATTTGCATAAAACGTAGGGTATCTACCTCTGTCAAAATATGACTGTTGACAGGTTTATGCCAAAAATTCATTTCATCAACGACACTTTGACCAATACTGATACCTTTAGTTTCAATCTCAGTATGAGAATCAAAACCAGTACATAATTCTGGAAAAATAGTGTAAGTCACTGCTAAGGGGTCATTGATGACACAGCCGATAATTTTTTCATATTTCCAATGAAAATCAAAATAGAATCTTGTAATTTTTTGAATAAAATCAGCTTGTTCTGGATTGACTTGATGAATTAGTTCCAAAATATTTGGTGTAAGTACAATTTTTCGTGTGACATCAAGTCCTATCATTTCGATTTTTACGGGAAGATTTTGATAGACATAATTAGCAGCATCAGGATCGCACCAATAATTGTATTCAGCAACAGGGGAACAATTACCAAAACTCTTGAAATTTCCACCCATTGAAACAAAACGAGTACAGTTATTCCAAACATCTGGCAGTGCTTGATGAGCTAGTGCAATATTGGTTAGTGGTCCTAACGCAATAATTGTTAGATTAGGATTATCGGCTAGAGTCTGATTAATAAACTCAATAGCGTTATCGTGAATAGGAACACCTGAGACTTCAGGCAGATAAGATTCACCTAAACCATCTTCTCCATGCGTATCCATAGCATCAACATAGTCACGTTTAAGTGGCGTTGCTACACCTTGATAGACTGGAATATCAAGACGATCTAAGTGATTTAAGATTTTGAGGGCATTCTTAGCACCCATATCGGAAGGAACGTTACCAGAAACGGTTGTGATTCCGACAACTTCTAGTTCGGGCGATGTTAAAGCAAGCATCAAGGCCAAACTATCGTCAATTCCTGGATCACAGTCAATGATAACTTTTTGTCTGTCATTCATTTCTCCTACCTCCTTTGAGATTCTTGGTTTTTTATACTGGGAAGTTTACGAACCAGTCCAAGTTAAACTTGAATTTAATGAATGTACCTAATTAGTATAAGGCTGTTTGTGAGAAATTGGAAGAAATAAATAAGCTCCAAGAATAAAAAGAATTCTTGAAGCTTTGAACTTATTTAAGTTTAAATGGATATTTTCTAAACATGTAGAACGAACGGATAATTGGAATATAAGGTATGATGATAATAGCTATATAAGTAAAGATGATACGGTAAATAACTAAAGCTATTGTAAATATCAACATTCCATGTGGTAAGAAAACATGTTGAATCAAGGATGTTATATTAAGTGTAGAAATATCTATAATATGGAAACAGAGTACAATTAATGATAACTCACCATATTTTTGTACGATATGTGTAATATTTTCAGGTGAGATATTAGCAAACCATTTTGAAAATACCATAATAGCATAACTACCAGCGATGCCACCAATAATAGCTCCTGTATAGCTTGTTGCAGCAGATACATTAAGGTAAAAAGGACCAATTTTTGCTGTGACAAACCAAATAGATATTGCAAAAATAAAAGTGATGAAATTGCTATTATTAACTAAGTTATATTTCTTAATTAAAAAACCAAACCAATAGAAAATAAGACTAACTAGAACTGCATCTAAAGACCATGGAAGTTGAATGAATTTTGCTATATAAAAGCCGATAAAAGTAGTAACTATAAATATTATAGTAGTTATATTATCTGATACTTTATATTTAGTAGTTAGTTTAATAATGAAACTATAGAAAATATTTGCTAGAAACATAGCTAATAAAAACCAAATAGCACCAATAGCTGGAATAAAGAATTTTCCAAGCAAATTATTGATAGATGTTCCTGCTCCATATAAAGCTGCTAAAGCTGCATATCGTGTACTATCAGCGATGCGTCCAAGATAAATTGGATGAAAATGCAGTGAGACAGCAGTTAGCATTATCATAATAAATGACGTAAAAATATATGGAAGTAATAAATTGAAAAATCCGCCTGTAATTATTTTAGAGTAAGATTTATCTTTATGAAGATAACCAGATAAAACAAAGAAAATAGGGACATTGACTGCAAACAAAATATTGCTAAAGTAATTTCCAGTGTATGAATTTAAAGAATGGGCAATGATAATAGTCAACATTCCTATAGCTCTGGATATATCAATCCAAGTAATTCTTTTCATAATAATAGCTCCTTGTTTGTTAATTAGAATATAATAGTTTAAATATACCATATAATCATATAAGATGAAGAAAGAATTTTGGATAAGTCCTTGAAATAATTTGTAAATTAAGATAAAATAAGCAAGTATATGAGTTGAAAAGGAGGAACTAAGAATGTCACAAAATACACATGTTGGCGTAGCAAATGATCGTCGTCCTGTAAACTCCAAGAACATTAAGAAGCGTCGTGCACAACACCAAGCTGTACTTAATTTCTTAAAGGAACGCGACGAAGCAGACAAGGAAAGCAAGTAATTAAGTTTTTCCTTGGATTTTGATATTAATTATCAGATAACTAAATAATGATATCCTCCACATGTTGATCTTCCAAGGAAAGCATGTGGATTTTTTTATACGTTTATTCTTTTTACCAGAGAAATAAAGGGAGCGTTATAGATATGAAGAAAAAGAATGCAACATATTATATATTATCATTTTTAATTCCTGTACTAATGTTGATAATAACTTTTGCATTAGCTAAGGTATATCCATTTGGAAATAATACTGCCGTAGTTGGTGATATGAAAAATCAATATGCAGCAATATTAACCTATGGTAAAGAGAATTTTTTTAATATACATAAACTGTTGTATTCTAACAGTTTAGCTTTGGGAGGAAACTTTTATCCAGTATTAACATACTATCTATTTTCGCCAATAAATCTGATTGCGCTATTTTTTTCAAATAAATATATTCCATTATTTTATTTTATTAATATCTGTTTAAATGCAGGATTCATAAGTTTAACAACATATATATTTTTACTAAAATCAAAATTTGTTAATAGTTATGTCGATAAAACTGTTAACGTAGAAATATCAAATGTACTAAGATTGATTTTTGGTATAATTTTTACATTAAGTACATTTTATGTCCAATATTCCCACACTATAATGTGGTTTGATGCAATAATATTTTTTCCGCTAGTGCTATTAGGATATGAACAATTGATTAATAGTAATAAAGTGATTTTATACTGTATTTCATTAATATTACTAATTTTATCCAACTATTATATTGGTGTGATGGTTCTAGTATTCTTACTAGTGTTAACATTATTTTGGATTGTTTTATCATTAGTTTACAAAAAAGAATATCTGTTAACAATGAAAAAAAGTATATACTTGTTGTTGTATACTATCCTACCAATAGGGGTAGGGGCAATAGTATTGTTGCCTAGCTTTTTAGGACAACAAACTGTATATCAGGAAAAATATCAGTTTTCTTTAGATAAAATCTATCCACTTAGAGATAGCTTAGGATCATTATTGAATGGAAATATAAACAATGCAAATATGCCAATGTTATATACAAGTATTTTTACTCTAATTGCAATAATTGTATTTTTTATATCTAATAAAATAGACTTAAAAGTAAAAATACCAGTATTCATAGCAATTATATTGTTATTTATATCAACCTGGATAAGAGGATTGTATATGGTTTGGCATGCTTTCTCAATGCCAAATGGATACTCGCAAAGAGAAGCATACATAATATTACTAGTACTAGTAACCATAGGTTATATAGGTAGTACTTATGCAAGCAGTGGTTATATAAGCTTTATTATAGCTGGTATAATATGGAGTTTGATAAGTGTATTTATAACATATAAATGGAATTTTCTTTCAAATCATCAACTATTAGTTGATATATTATTAATAATAATTGAAATTTTGGCAATTACCCTAATGTATAAAAGAAGTAAAAAATATATTTGGTTGTTGTTATTTATTATTTTGGGTGAAGTAGGATTTTCATATTATCCAAGGGAGAATGCAATAGCTCAAACATCTATTCCAATGGATAGTTATGTAAAATTAACTGAAGCTAATCAAAATGTGTTAGCTAAATTAAATAAAAACGATTATAGCTTTTATAGGATTGGATCTACAATTCAATTGAATGAAAATGATCCTTTGATGTATGGTTACAATGGTTTATCAACGTATGTGTCACAGCAGTCTAAAGAATCTACAGATTATTTATCTGCACTTGGTTACTATCAAAAACATTCATGGATTAGGTGGAGTTCATTTAATAATGGATCAACAGCAGCAGTAAATAGAATGTTGGGATTAAAATATGTCATTGCTCCAAAAAATAAAAATCTTTTAGATGCAACTATATCTGGAAAATCAATGTCGACTAGTGATAGTGCACCAAATTTCCCAGAAGGAATTAAAGAAAATAGTGATGATTTCAGTATTTATAAGGATAAAGGAGCACTACCAATAGTCTTTAAAACCGAGAATACTGCTAAAAATATGGTGATTAACTATAACCCAGTAGCTAATCCATTTTATAGACTGAATTCACTTTTTTTACAAGGTTTTGGAATATCAAATATGTATCAAGAGATGAAAAGTGATTTGATTAAACAAAATGAAGTTTCCAAAGAATATGCAATTGATGTAGTAAGTGATGGGAATGTATACTGCTACTTACCAATAGATCAAAATGTAGTTACTGAGAGTAGTATAAAGGTATCAGTAAATGGTAAACACGTAACAACAATGTTTGGAGAAAATGTTTGGGGAGAAAACGGAATTGTATATTTAGGATCTTATAAAAAAGGTACAAAGATTCATGTTAATTATGAAAGTAAGGATATTCAAAGTATTAATCCAGTATTTGCAGTTGAACATGGAGGAAATTTATTAGAGCTAAATAAATTCAAAAAAGGAATTACTGACATTAAAGTTAATGGTAATTTGATTAGCTTTGATAAAAAAACAGAAGATACTAATTTAGCAATATCTGTGCCATACGATTCTGCTTGGACGGCTGAGATAAATGGAAAACCAGTACAAACCTATAAAACTTTAGGTGGTTTACTTGGAATTAGAGTAATTGAAAAAGGAAAAGTAAATTTAAAGTATAATGTTCCAGGCTTAAAAGTAAGCATAATAATATCTACTATATCTGTAATATTATTGTGTCTATGCTTGGTACTAAAGAGAAATATTTAAACAAAAATAATACTATGTTATATATATCAAGAGGTGAAAAATTTGATAAAGAAATTATGTAATGCATTAATGGTATGTGTAGCTATGGTAATAGTTACATTTTCTTTATTAATAACACAAGCAAATCCAGCTTTTTTGCAAAACAACCTACTATCGAAAAGATTATTTGCGTATAGCTTATTAAATAATTTTTCTAATGTAATTGTTGGTGTGTTACTAATTTTAATTGGTTATCAAATAAAAGGAAATATAAAACTTATAAAGAAGTATGCATATATTTATGTAGTAAACTTATTGATATTTATAGGGTTATTTTTATGGACTAGAAGTTTCACTATCCAAAATTTGTACGATGTAGTTCTTCCAATTACTAGAAATACTTATCCAGTTGTACTTGGTGCTATATCTGCGCTATTGATAAAAGATAAATTAAAGAATTGGTTTAAGAAGTATAAATTCTCAGTTATTTTAGGTGGATATACTATAGCTTTTACATTACCAAGTCTCTTCAATAAAGATATTTTGGGGCTAGGCAATGGAAATAATATTATTACAGCTTTTTCGTTAGTAGCATTAGGAATAGCCTGTTCAAATGTAGAAATAGATAAATTGCATATAGATAAAAAAGCTATTACTTTAATGAGTATAGGCGTAATAGTAAATGTAGTTTTGGCACTTTTTATGCCTTATATTTCTTTAAAAGCACATGGTGATTTTTCAACAGTATATAGGTTTAATGTGCTAACTTCAATATCTGTTGTAGCAATGTCTATAGTCATATTTATAGTTGGACAGAGACTAAAGATTGACATAAAAATACCAGAATATACAGGATTACTAGCATTACTTGTTTATTCGAATAATTTCATTGTCGAAAAAACTGTTAATGGTAGTATGAGTTTAAAAGTGTTGCTTTTTAAGAGTTGCATAGTTTCTATAATTGTTCTTGTTTTAGGATGGCTACTAGCAAGAATAGATGAAAGAGAACATATATTAGAAAGAAAATTATCATTGAATGATGAAAAGACAATTGTTCCATGGATAAGTGAGATAATTGTGAAAATGATTAACTATATTAAAAATCATAAACATAATCTAATAAATATTGTTATCTTGTATACATTAGCATATTGTTCTTTTATTTTTATGTCTCCACATTTGACATCTCCCCATATGGACGGTGATAAGTATACAAGTATTTTCTTTTTTGCTTTTTTTGTAAAGCAACATATGATGATATTAACTCTTTTATTATATTATTTGATATATAGATTTTTTTATGGAATTACAAATAAATTTTGGTTAAGTTCAATTATTACTTATGTAGCTGTGACAATAGCGATAGTAGCAGATGCTATTAAGATATATTATCGCTCTGAACCAATATTACCTACAGAAGTGACAATGGTGTCTGCCTATGGTGATATTTTAGAGATGATTCCTCAGATTATTTTGTGGATAGCAATAATAGGAATCATTATTTTAACTGGAGTTATTATTTTTTGTGAAATTAAATTTCCACAAGAAAGATTAAATTGGAAGTCAAGATTATTAGGAATTTTGCTGGCTATTGTTGTTTTTGGTAGTAGTACACGAATTAACCATGGGAATTCAATAGTAAATGCGTGGTTAAGTTCATATGGTAATGAACCTACTTTCTGGAATCAAGAGTATGGTGCACAGTATAATGGTGCTATACAACAATTTTTAAATAATATTGATACCAGTATTATGGAAAGTAATTCAAATTATTCTAAAAAAAGGGTTAATAAATTAGTAGGAAAATATAAAAAACAAGCAGAAAAAATAAATAAGGGTAGGATTAACAATTTATCTACGCAAACCATTGTATTCAATCTAAGTGAAAGTTTAGCCAATCCTAATAGATTGAAAGAAGTAGAATTATCACAAAATCCATTATCATATATAGATAGTGTTAAGAAAATTACAACATCTGGATTAATGATAAGCTCAGGATTAGGTGGTGGGACTGCGAATATGGAATATATGACTTTAACTGGTCTCCCAGTAAGCAACTTTTCACCAACAATAGCAACTCCTTATACACAAGTAGTACCAAATTCTAATCAAACTTTGACAATTAATAACTATTTTAAGAAATCTACAGCTATCCATCCTTACAGGGGTAGTTTTTACAGTAGAGAAGTGGTTTATAAAAAATTTGGTTTTCAGAAGTTCATGTATTTAGGAAGTAAATATAAGATAAAGTATAAGATGAAAATAGGAACTAACCCATATTTATCAGATGAAACAGCATACCAAAACACATTAGATGTAATAAATAGCTATAAGAATGGACAGTTTATTAATTTAGTTACTATGCAAAATCATCTTCCTTATTCAGATTACTATGATAATTCTGAGGATTATCAGGTAAGTGGTGATATGGATGATGGTGAAAAATATAATATCAGTAATTATAGCACAGGACTTTCATATACTGATAAAGCTGTACAAAAATTTATTGAACAAATAGATGAAATAAATAAACCAATTACTTTAGTATTTTATGGAGATCATCTTCCAGGGATTTATAGCAATATAGACGGAAATAGTTTGGAAGCACGAGAAACAGATTATTTCATTTACTCTAATAAATATGCTAGACAACATGGTGCGAAGAATCTAAAACACGTTAAATATGTTTCACCAATTGACTTTATAGCATTGACAGCTGAGCAAACAAATTCTAAAGTATCGCCATATTATGCCTTGTTGACAGAAATTCAAAAGGAATTACCAACAATAAAAGTATATGCATACAATAATGGTAAAAATCCAGTTTTTGTTAATAAAAAAGGAAAAACTATTAAATACAAGCAATTAACTAAAAAGCAAAAGAGATTGTATAACGACTTGAAGTTAGTACAATATGACTTGACTGCAGGAAATCAATACTTATATAAAACTAAGTTCTTCAAAATTCAATAAAAAAGTAGCAGAGTTCAAACAAAAAATTGAACTCTGCTACTTTTTTATTAGAGATAGTTAGTCAACTATTTATGGAATATTTTTTTAATTCCGTTTTTTACATGAGAAATCATTTCAGCACGATTAGTATCACTAGTATTATAAACTGTTAGATATTTAATTTTAAGATTAGAATGATGCATCAACCATACGTTGAATAAACGTTCACCTAAAAAGCCAAACAAACGTCTTTGATAGTCATCATAGCCAGATAAATCAGAATGCTTTTCAACTTCAAAAAGAATGTTGAAGAGCCACTCACAATATTCATCCATATTTTCTTTACTAGTATAAAACATATTATATGGAGACATTGAGGCTTTACTATGCAAAAATTTGTCATAGCTTGGAAGATAATCAGGGTATAATTTTTTTATTGCATCTCTAGTATGTTCTAGATCTTTTTCATTATGATGTAAAATAAATTGCTTGTATAGTGGCTTCGCGTCCATACGTTCGGGATGGGCGACAATCCAGTCATACTTTTTGGTATCAATCCAATTGGATAATGTGTTTTCAGAAATAGTATGAGCTCTACCTGTTATTAGTAACCAGAGATACATAGCATTTCTTCCACCAATATCGTGGGAGAAGAAAAATCTACGATAATGATTAAGGCCTACATTTTTTTCTGTAGAATTTTTCCACATCCAATATAAGCCAGTAAGTTCACAGTATTCTTTATTTTTACTAGAAATATTTCTACCTGTATTATCTGTCATATAATGCTTAGGATTTTTGTTGAAATCTGCACCAATAAGCATAGGGGTATATTCCTTATCTAAGGGGGATTCGATTGGTTTATGAGTAATTACATAGACAGTCATTAAATTTGCTCCTTGTATTCAATAAAATAATTGTTGTTAGTGAAACTAGCTAAAAATATAAAATTAAAAGACAATTCTATCAAATGTTGATCAATAGCAGAGCTAAGAACAATAAATAATAATGCTAATAATAAAGAATATTGACGATTAGTACTAAATTTACGTACATTACGTAATATCAACCAAAGAATAAAAATATAGGCAATGATTCCTTGCATCAATAAAGTACGAACTAAGGAAGAATCTATATAAAAATAGTTAGTAATAGCACCGTGTAAACCACCCCAGCCATTCTGATAGACGAATTGACCATATAAGGTTGCATTATAGTCTTTAAAACCGATATGTCCCAATGATAAGCGACCAGTTAAAAGACTATCTAATTTTCTAAATATAGGGTTAGCAGAACTATAGAAATATGCTAATCCTAAATTAAAAATGATAAATAGAGTTACAAACAAGTTAATTATATATGGGCTAACTTTTGAAAAAACAGCCTTAATAGTTGGAAATGCAACTACAGAAATAACAAGGCAAAGCATCAATATTAAGTCTAATTTGGTATCCGTGATAACAAATGTAGTAACAGAAATAGCCAAGAAGGAAATAATTTCTGCTAAATTAAAATTAAATTTTCTCAATGTAGCATAAGCAACCATCAAGTGAAAGATTCTGGCAGCAAAATCACTTGGGTATATAGAGCCTAAAGATAGACGTAATACACTGGAATTGGTACGTCCTATTGCCAATGTAGGGATCAAGTGAAGAACAGCAGATAAAACGGTTATAGAAATTAATGATACTAATAAGGCTATAAACCATCTTAAAATAAGTTTAAAGTCAATATCTCTAGCACTGAATATGAAAAAAGCATAGTAATATAAATTAAAATCATAAGAATTTTTGCCAGCTGCATACAGCAATAATATGATAGTAATAGTTAATAACTTATAAATATTAGAAATTTTATCAAATAAAATTATCTTTAGTATTGCTAACAATGTTGCAAGTGTCATTAAATGAAAAATAAATTGACCATTTATTTTAAAAAGGGTACCACCTAAATATTGTGATATTGTATATATAGAAAACGAGAGGAAAAAAAGAATAGAAGGCAATTTTGGGAAACGCTGTTCTATTTTTTTTCCAAAATTATCAGTTATATATGTTAAAAACATAGTTTACTCCTTAAAAATGAAAATTAATGATACGCTAAAGTGCTATTAAGTTATTATAGTATGTAAAATATAAAACTTCAAATAGATGAAAGTATATTAATAACAATGATAAATTATGGTATAGTGATTGATGAATATAGTCCGAGGAGAAAGTATATAATGAAAAAAAGACTGAATTTTTTAGCAAGTAATCTTTCTGGTAAAGGAGGAACTGAGACAGTTTTAATAACGGTTCTCAATAATTTGATAAAAAATAGAGATGTTAGTCTTACTTTAATAGATGAACCACAAGATAAAAATTGGCTACAAAAGCTAGATGATAAAGTTTCTGTAAATATATATACAGGGAATAATTTAGTGTCTAAAATTTGGTTCATAATGAAGATATTTATTTTTGAAAAAGATACTAACTATATTTCTCTCAGTCCTTCTTTAATTTTAATAGCTAATAAAGTTAGAAAATTATGTAATAAAAAATATAAGATAATTTCTTGGATTCATTTTTCTCTAAAAAATCAAGATATGTTTGATCCTGGAAAATTAGTTAATGCAGATGGGCATTTAGCTATTAGTTCAGTTATAAGGGAACAGTTATTAGAATTAGGAGTAAAGAGTGATGAAATAATGACTATTTTTAATCCTATAGAAAGACATAATTCTATTCCAGAAGTTAAGAAAGAGAATTATTTAAATTTATTTTATGCAGGAAGAATGACTTTTGATGGGCAAAAAAATATATCTGAATTACTAAGCGGTATAAGTAAAATTAAAGGTATAAATTATCATTTAGACATGTATGGATCTGGTGAAGATCTTGAAAAATGTAAAGAATATGGAAAAAAATTAGGAATTAATGGCAATATTACATGGCACGGGTGGACTAAAAATTTATGGGAAGAAATAAATGTTAGACCGTCTGCATTAGTAATGTCTTCTAAATATGAAGGATTACCTATGATAATGTTAGAATCTATCTCAAGGGGAATACCGGTAGTTACGACTAAATTTGATGGATATGAAGATATTGTTAAAGAAGGGGTAAATGGTTATACATATAAATCAGGAAATATTGAGGAGTTAGGACAAAAACTTATAAAAATATCAGAGCAAAAAATGTCAACAAAAGATATTCAAGATAGTATAGAAAATTATTATACAGAGAATTATTTTAAAAATCTAGAAAATGCACTAGCCAAATTAGAAAGAATATAAATATACTAGATAGGTGAATTATGAGAAGAATACTAAGAAATATATGGATAAATTTATTTTTTTTGTTACTCAGTATATACTATGAAATTACTTTTATAATGAATAACAAGCCATTGGCATATTCTACTACTTTAAATGGTGATCAGCTGTTCCACATTAATAGATTACATGGATTAAGTAAAGTTTTTACTAGTCCTATAGTATTTGATAATTACCATCAAGTTGGTAATGGGGTAAATTATTTTTATCCGTGGCTTACATTTTATCCAGCTGAATTACTGAGCAAACTATTACATAGTGAAGCTAGGGGAATTATAGTTTTCCTTGTTATTGTAACGTATTTAACTTTTTCTGTAGCATATTACTCTTGTAAAATATACTTGAATTGGAATGCCAAAAAGAGTATACTATTTTCCTTCTTATGGACATTTAGTTCTTATAGAGGTGTTAACTTTTTTAATAGAACTGATATAGGTGAATTGCTAGCCACTATTTTTATTCCGCTAGTATTAATGAGTTTTATAAGTCTTTTAAAAGACAAAAAGTATAAAAATTGGATAGTTCTAGCTATAGGTATGTCACTGATAATGTTAAGTCACATTTTATCGACTTTAATGATGATAATAGTATTTATATTAGTGATGATTATGAATTCTAACTATTTAAAAGATATAAAAATATGGGTTAGTTTAATAATATCTGCAGTTGCAACATCTTTAATGACCATGATGTATTGGTTGCCAATGATACAACAACAGAAGTATATAGGAATATCTAGACCTGCTAAAGTAACTTTGTATGATTGGGCGCTAGATATGGGTAACTTAATTAATAGATCATTCAATAATAATTACTTATTACCTAATTTAGGTATAATGGTTATTATGGTAATATTGCTTGGAATTATCAAATTTAATGAATTAAAAAATATCGATAAAATAATTATGGTTCAATCTTTAATTTTTCTATGGCTATGTACAAAGTATTTTCCTTGGCAACTACTTCAAGAAACATTTTTTAATTATATACAGTTTCCATGGAGATTTATAATAGTTGTGACATTATTTACGAGTATTTTAGGTGCTAAGTGGATAAGCAAGCTGAATAGTAAATATATTTTTATATTAATTGTAGCTATATGTATTTCACATTATGCATTTGTATTAGGATTACCAGAAAAGAATGCATTAAAAATAAATAGTGATCAAAGTATAGAAAATATTTGTAAAGAATATACAAATCAAGATTATTATCCTAAAGCAGCTACTAATAATAGCAAAAGTATAGAGAATAAAGAATTTATTTTTAATAGTAAAAATGTGTCTATTGCAAATCTAAAAATTAAGGCTACTGAATATAGTTTTACAGTTTTAAATAATAATACACATAAAGTAACTGTAGATGTTCCAATTTTATATTATCTAGGTATAAAAGCAGATTCTAATAATAAGTTGATTTCTACTAATGTCTCTAAAAGAGGTACAGTGAGCATTGATGTAGAAAAAGGTAAAAGCAAAATTACTGTGTACAGCGAATATACGAGACTAGCTAAATTAGCACAGAAAATATCATTAATATCGAGTATATTAATTTTGATAATAGGGATTGTTAATTTTTATAGAAAACGATATATAAGACTGGAATAAAATGCAGTCAAATAAAAAGACTTAAAATAAGCGTTTGGAATAACGTGATTTTAAGTCTTTTTAATATAGTTATAATAATTATTTTAATGTACCATCAAAAGTATCGAAATAGTAAGTTTTACCGTTAATTATTTGGGTTCCATAAACCATTTGTCCATCTTTATTGTAATATACTGTTTTGTTTTGTTCAGGAATATATACCCATCCAGTTTTCATGGCACCTGTTACTTTATCAAAGAAATACCAATGACCATCAATATTTACTTGACCATGTTTCATAATTCCTGTTTTTTTATCGTAGTACACTTTTTTATTTTGATAACTGATGTACTTCCAACCTGTAGCAATATATCCGTCATCATCAAAGAAATACCAATCAGTGCCATTAGGAGAAAACTGTTCTGCATGTGATAATAATTTCCCTTGTGAATCAAAGTCATAGCTAGTATTATTTAAAGTTAATTTTCCTTGTGCTGCTTGACCATTATTCTTGAAATAATACAAGGATTTATTTTCAGAAATATATGACCAACCAGTTTTCATGGCTCCATCAAAAGTATCGAAATAATAGGTTTTACCGTTAATATTTTGAAATCCATAAAGCATTTGTCCCAATGAAGCTTCATTTTTGCTGTAATAAACAGTTTTATTTTGAGTAGGTATATGGACAAATCCTGTTTTCATAGCTCCATTGAAATTATCAAAGAGGTACCAATGCCCGTTGATGAATTTTTGCCCATAGAGCATTTGACCTTTATCATTATAATAAACAGTTTTATTTTGATATGGGATATAATAAAAACCAGTTATCATATTACCAGTTTTACTATCAAATAAGTACCAGTGTGAATTTATATTCTTTTGTCCATATACTACCTGACCATCTGAGTCATAATATTGTATACCTTTGGTTTCATTATTATAGTAAAAAGTATTAGCCCTCATAGCACCATTAAAAGTGTCAAAATAATAGGTTTTACCATTAATTAATTGTTTCCCATAAAGCATTTGACCTTGATTATTATAATAAACAGTTTTATTTTGAGTAGGTATCCATTTAAATGTGGATACTAATTCATGACCATCATTATCATCAAAGTAGTACCAATTTCCTTTTATATTTTTTTGTCCGTGAACCATTTTACCATTATCATCATAAAAGACAGTTCTTTTTCCATTGTCTAATTTTTGCCAACCATATTTCATAGCTCCATCAAATGAATCAAATAAATACCAGTTTCCATTGATTTTTTGTGATCCATAGAGCATTTGTCCTTGACTGTTATAGTAGACGTTTTTCTTTTGGCTAGGAATATATTTAAAACCAGTTAACATAGCGCCAGTTACTTCATCGAAATAATACCAATGTCCATTAATGAATTTTTGCCCATATTGCATTTGTCCTTGGTTATTATAAAAAACAGTCTTTCCTTGACTAGTTATATAGCGTAACCCTGTTTGGCGTTTACCATCCTTATATAAGTACCAATGTCCATTTTCGAATTTTTGGTGGGTATTACTTTGAGGATTATCAAATTTATAAAAGCCATAAGTATTGATCATGTTAATGATTTTGTTGACATATGATGGATCAGTAGCATATGCTCCCCATTTTCCGTGTAATAAATTATTAGCGGCAATTTGATAAGATGCAGCTCCGCTTTTAGTAGATCCAGGATATCCATTTTTAATTAATTGAGCATAACCAACTAGTGAATCATAGTAGCTATTATATTTCTGGAATTTAGCATTAATCGTATACCAACGGCCACCATAAGATTCTAAGGTAGGCATAGTAACATAATCACCGTAGCCACGATACTTAACTCCAAACAAGTTATGTGCATTCGTAGCAAGGGCGCTTTGTCCCCAGGCACTTTCTAAACTAGCTTGGGCTAACATAACAGAAGCGTATAAACCATACTCATTTGCAACTCTAATAGCATCATTGCCTACTTTATTGACAAAATTAGAAACAGAAGAAGGTACATTATTCAAAGAAACATTATAAGATACATTATTAGAATCAACTTTAACAGCGCCCTGAACATTAGTTGCATTTTTTGCAGCGTCAGTATTTGTTGAAGAAACATCTTTTTCTATTGTTCCAGAATATGAGTAATCAGTATTAGTATTTTTTGAAACAGTAGCTTGATTTACTTTTGAAGTTGTATTAGTTGCAACAGTAGCATTTTTAGCATTTGCAATATTTTGAGTATTAGCTGTTTCAGTACTATTTACTTGTACATTTCTTTTTGAAAGTTGCAAAGTATTAGAATTAGTTTGTGAATTATTATTTTGGGATTCACTATTATTTACAGAAGATTGAGAAGTATCAATCTTTGTAGTATTGGCTACAGTTGTAGAATTAGTATTTTGAGTATTTAAAGTATCAGCTTTTACATTATTAGAATTAACAACAGTCCCAGCCCCTAAGGAAAGTAATGCAATTCCTGAGGCTATGTAGGCTTGCTTTACTAACGAATTATCAGAAATTGTCTTCTTTTTTTCGGTCATGATTTGCTCTCCTTATTTTTTATTCTAGTTTTCATTATAAACTATTGAAAATATATTTTGAACAAAAAAAGGATACAATGCAAGATGTATCCTTAAAGTTTAATTTTTGTAAAGTATTGGTAATATTAGATCAGCAAAAATAGAGTTAAATCAGCAATTCTTTAACATAATTTTCCATCTCATCAGGTTCAATAACAGTATCATGTAATTGTTTAGCTTCAAATAGATTGGCGACCGTCTTAGGTAGAGGCAGTTTAATTAAATCAACTAATTTTTGTACGTCATCTAAATCACCAGTTGCGTTATCTACTCCTAAAGCAGCTAGAACTGTTTGTGGGAATTTATACGGACTTGCCGTAGATACTGTAACTGTTGGACAAGAATCAGCAGTTGATTCTTTATATTCTCGAGTAACAAAGGAAGCAACTGCGGTATGAGGGTCAATAGCATAATTACTCTCAGTGAAAACTTGCTTAATCTCATTTTTAGTATCAGTTTGACTTGCCGAACTAGCGTAGAAATGTGTTTGGAGGAATTTAAGTGTATCTGGGTCAACAGTATACTCGCCTTCTTTTTCAAGTTGGTTCATCCATTCAGCCACTAAAGCTGCATTTCCATTTGTAGCGTAGAATAATAAGCGTTCTAAGTTACTAGATACAAGGATATCCATTGAAGGAGAGTTTGTAACTTTGAAATCACGTTTCTTATTATATGTACCAGTCTTGAAAAATTCAGTTAAGACATTATTTTCGTTTGATGCACATAGTAGCTTATTAATAGGTAAGCCAAGTTTTTTAGCGAAGAATCCAGCTAAAATATCACCAAAGTTTCCAGTTGGAACACTGAAATTAACATTATCGCCTAACTTGATTTTATTATCAGCTAATAATCGTCCATAAGCATAGAAGTAATAAACAATTTGTGGTAATAATCTACCAATATTAATAGAGTTAGCTGATGAAAATTGATAGCCACTTTTTAGTAGTTCATCAGTTAAAGTTGAATTATTAAAAATTTGCTTAACATTTGTTTGAGCATTATCGAAATTACCAGTAATACCGACCATATAGACATTTTTACCAGTTTGTGTAAGCATTTGTTTTTCTTGAATAGGACTAACGCCGTATTTAGGATAAAAAACAATAATTTGCGTATTTTCTACATCTGCGAATCCAGCCATGGCAGCTTTACCTGTATCGCCCGAAGTAGCAGTTAAGATGACGTTCTTCAGATTAGAATTATTTTTCTTAGCTGATGTTATTAATAGGTAAGGTAATAATTGTAGCGCAACATCTTTAAAAGCAATTGTAGGACCATGAAATAGTTCAAGGTAAATATTACCAGCATGATAGGAAACTGGGGTAATCTCTTCACTAGTAAAATTACTGCCATAAGCAGAGTTGATGCATGAACGCAATTCGTCTTCGGTAAAGTCACTGAAAAAAGGTTGGAGAATTTTGTAAGCTAGTTCTTGATAGGATAGCGATGGCAATTGTGATAAATCTAAATCTAATTTAGGAAAATCAACCGGAACAAACAAACCACCATCGGGACTAATTCCTTGAAGAACAGCTTGAGATGAAGAAATACTATGAGCTGAAGCGTCGCGTGTACTACGATACAAAGTTGCCATAAAAAAGCCTCCTTAATGAAATTTTGTTAAGTTTATTTTAACAAAAACATTAGGGAGGCTCAATTAAATTTAATGTTGAATAACTTCGAATTCATCGGAGAGTAAATGGAAATCATTAGGAGTAAACTTACTCAAATATATCTTATTATCAGTAGTTACAAATACAGCTCCTAATAAGTTAGGATTATCTTTGCCCCAATCTTTAACTGGTTCGCCGGCAAAGAAGAGATTAGTAGTTTCAATTTCTCCATCAATTGAGTATTTAGAGAACACTGTAACACTTGCTAGATTATTTTGTTTAGGATATCCAGTCTTAGAGTCTAAAATATGATGATAACTTTTACCGTCAACTTCTAAATGACGTTCATAAATTCCACTAGTTACAATAGAACATTCAGATGTCACAACGACTCCAATTGCACTACCACGAGCATCATGTGGATTTTGTACACCAATTCGCCAGAGTGCATCATCATGTTTAGGTTGAGGACCGACCAATAATAGATTTCCACCTAAGTCGATAATACCTGAACTAATGTCAAAAGCATGCCAAAAATCTTTAATTCTATCAGCAATATATCCCTTAGCAATTCCACCTAAATCTAGTTCCATTCCATCATCTTGTAGGAATACCGTCATTTCATTATCATCTAGAATAATTTTTTGAGGATTAATTAAATTTAAAGTTGATTTAATATCTTTTTCTTTAGGTACATTAGCATTATCAAAGCCAATTCCCCAAAGCTTAACAAGTGGACCGATTAAAGAGTTGAAGCCAAGATATTCCTGACTAACTTGAACAGAACGCTTAATAAGCTTATAAGTCGCCTCGCTTACTCTAACAGGATATTTGCCAGCAGCATGATTAATGGACATAACTTCAGATTCGTCACGGTTAACAGTTAGGATATCTTCGTAATATTTTATTAAATCGTATGTTTTATCTAAGATAGCAGGATTTTCGCAACCAAAGATAGTTAAATTAATTCTAGTTCCTAATGCAAAATAAGTTTTTTGAAGTGGAGTTTGTTTAAATGTTGTATTTTTATTTTCCAAATGAATCATCTTTTCTAAAAATATTATTGATGATACTAATTATAACGAAAAAATATCAAAAAATATATTAAATATGAAAACAGTATCTTTCAATAATAATTAAAATTTGATAAGATTATTATAATAATTAGTAGGGAGGTTCTCTTTATGGAAACTATCAATATCGGTATTTTAGGTTTAGGTACAGTAGGTAGTGGTGTTGTTAGGATTTTACAAAGTCACGCAGATAAAATCTCAAGCATTACTGGCAGAAAGTTAAAGGTAAAAACGGTAGTTGTACGTGATATGACTAAGAAAAGGACAGTTGATTTAGATGGGGTAACCTTGACTGATGATTTCGAAATGTTGATCAATGACGATTCGATTCAAATGGTAGTGGAAGTAATGGGAACAGTAGAAAAAGCGCGTGAATATATTAAGCGTCTTTTAGAAGCTGGCAAGCACGTTGTTACAGCAAATAAAGATTTGATTGCGACATACGGCCCAGAACTTACAAAACTAGCTAAGGAAAAGAAATGTGATCTTTTCTACGAAGCAAGTGTAGCTGGTGGGATTCCAATCTTACGAACAATCGTCAATTCATTTGCGGCTGACCAAATTGTATCAGTTAAGGGAATTGTTAACGGAACGACAAACTATATTTTGACACAGATGAATCAAAATAATGTTGCTTATGAGGAAGCATTAAAAGATGCACAAGAATTAGGTTTTGCAGAAGCAGATCCAACTAATGATGTCGAAGGAATTGATGCTGCATATAAGATGATAATTCTGACACAATTTGCTTTTGGAAAAGATATAACTTTAGATGATGTAAAGATTGAAGGAATTTCCAAAATTCAATTATCAGATATCAAGGAAGCTAAACGTTTAGGGTACAATATTAAACTCTTAGGGGTAGCAGAAAAAGTTAATGATCATATTACTGTATCAGTTGGTCCAGTGTTAGTACCTCAAACTCATCCATTAGCAACTGTTATTAATGAAAATAACGCTGTTTTTGTTACAGGTGTTGCAGTAGGTGAAACAATGTTTTATGGTCCAGGTGCAGGCGAACTTCCAACTGCCAACAGTGTGTTAAGTGACATTATTAGTGTAACTAAAAATATTGTAATGGGAATTACAGGTAACAGTTTTAATGATTATTCACATGAGATTAAGCTAGCAACTCCAGATGAAGTGAAGAATCCATATTATATTTCATTAATTGTTCCAGATAAAACAGGGGAAATGTTGAAATTAACAGAATTGTTTACCAATGCAGAAGCTAGTTTTAAGTTAATTACACAAACAGAAGCTAATGAAGGTTTTGCTAAAATCTCAATTGTTACTCACGCAATGACAGAAGCTCAGTTATTGAAGATTGAAGAAGGTCTTAAGCAAGAAACAGACGTAGAACTTCTAGCAGCATATAAAGTTTTAGAAAAGGGGTAGTAAGGTGAGTGTAAAAATTATTGTACCAGCTACTAGTGCTAATATAGGCCCAGGGTTTGATTCTTTAGGATTAGCTGTAACTAGCTATTTAACAGTGACGGTTGTGGAAGAGAATGTAGATGCTTGGTATGTTGATCATAATTTAGGTGAAAAAATTCCACATGATGAAGAAAATTTAATTGTAAAGACAGCTTTAGAATTAGTACCAGATCTACAACCATTAACAGTAAAAGTAGAGTCTGATATTCCACTAACACGAGGTCTAGGAAGTAGTTCTTCTGCCATTGTTGCAGGTTTGATGTTAGCAAATTATTTTGGAAACTTAAATCTTTCGAAGCAGGAATTGGTTCAAAGAGCGACTGAAATTGAAGGGCATCCAGATAACGTTGCACCAGCTATACTAGGTGATTTTGTCGTTGCTACATATTTAGATGGAGAAATAATGTATGAAAAAATAAGTTTTCCAGACGTAAGCTTATTAGCATATATTCCTGATTATTGGTTAGCTACTAAAAAGAGTAGGGGAGTATTACCAGCAAATTTGGATTTCAAAGATGCTGTTAGAGCTAATGCAATTGGCAATGCTTTGGTAGCGAAGATTGTATCAGGAAATAAAAAAGATATGGGAAAATTAATGGAAGCAGATCTTTTACACGAACCATATCGTGATAAATTAGTTCCACATTTCTTAAAGTTAAGATATTTGGGACATGAGGTAGGAGCATTTGCTACATATTTAAGTGGAGCTGGTCCTACAACAATGACACTAATTGAAAAAGACAAGATTGATGAATTTATAAAAGTTGCTCAAGAATCGGGGTTAAATGATGAATATCGTTTACTTGAAGTTGATAGAAATGGCGCAAGGATTGAAGTAGAATAATTGCTTTAGAAAATCTTAAACTTGATAAAATATAGTGTTATAATTAGGGCGTATTTTATTAAAAGTGGAGGATAAGATGGAACGTAAAACGCATTATAAGATGTATAAAGCAGGTAAAAATTGGGTCTTTGCGATGTTATCAACTGTAGCTTTAACAGGCGTAATGGCGATGAGTGGTAATACTGCTAAAGCTGATGCAGTTGCTCAAAGTTCAACTGAACAAGTTGCCAAGGTAGATACAACAGGTGCAACTACAACTCAAGTAGAAAAAGCAATAAACAACGTAAATGAAAGTAATGCTGCTCAAACATCAGTAACTACTACAACAGGACAAAGTAGTTCAAATGCTGATGCTACAAGTAGTAGCCAAAACAACAAGCAAGCAACTACAACATCAGTAGTTACTTCTCAAAATACATTAGTAGCTAATAAGGATCAAGCTAGTTCTATTCAAAGTTCAGTAACACAAAATAGTAAGAAAACTGAAACTGTAATAAATACTGCTGATAACGCTAGTCAAAAGAATGTTAATGGTAACTGGTATTTAGTAGATAATAATATTGGTAA
>OGEJ01000172.1_pt1 | contig 40310 bp, 30 predicted proteins | sample 1570701 | NCBI WGS metagenome assembly OGEJ01 (sample SAMEA2582140, study PRJEB24529) | metagenome | biome: Human gut stool | place: China | collected 2011
CCAACGACCCCGAGATTACAAATCACGTGCTCTGGCCAACTGAGCTAAAGAGGCAAATCCTTGCAGCCGTTAGGCATCGCATTCCGGACGTGTTGTAAAACGGCTGCAAAGATACGACTATTTTCCGAATCGCCAAAACTTTTCCTTAGTTTTTTTTAGCGGTTTCTTATTTTTTCCTTGAACTTGGTCAGCTGCACCTTCATCGAGTCCACACACTGGTCAACCCCTTCTTCAAACGTGTCGCAAGTCTTCTCCACGAACAGGGTATTCCCCGGGGCTGTAACCGTGATACTGGTCTCTTTATTTAATGCGGTGGCAGGCTTGACAACCTTTAATTGCACCTCTACTTTCTGAATATCTTCGTAAGACTTCTCCAACTTGGCAACCTTCTTTTCGATGAATGCCAACAACTTTTCGGTAGCGTCGAAATGAATCGACTGAATTTTAACTTCCATAGTAACCTCCTGTTTTTAAGGGTTAAGCCCTTGGATGGGCATTGGTATATACTCGCTTCAGCTGTTCGAAAGTGGTGTGCGTGTAAATCTCCGTTGTAGAGAGCCGCGCATGCCCCAACAGCCGTTTCAAACTTTCCAATCCAGCCTCATGGTTGAGCATTGCTGTGGCAAAGGTATGTCTCAGTACATGCGGCGTACGCTTTTTGAGCGTGCAAACCCTTGACAGATGTTTCTTCACGATTTCCCTCACCTGTGCATTTTGCATGGCCAAGCCTTTATCTGTCAGAAAAAACTTCCCGCAGTTTCCCCTCTCCGTAGCGTCACGAAGACTCTTATAGTCGGCGAGAGCCTGTGCCAATTCTGCACCAAAAGGAATAATCCGCTGTTTGTTTCTCTTCCCCGTAACCTTCAGTTCGTGATTCACGAAATCGACATCTGCGTCTCGCAGACCGGTCAATTCCGACAACCGCATTCCTGTCTCATAGAAAGTCATTACAATGGTACGCGCACGCATATCATCATAGGTGTCTTCCCACATATCGGAATCAAGAAGCGCATTGATTTCATTTTCCTTCAAGAATTGCGGCAACGGCTTCTTTTTCTTCGGGCCGACCACATCATGGGCCGGATCCTTCACGACCAGTTCTCTGGCAAGGGCAAAACGATAAAAGGAACGCAACGCGCTCAATCTCCTATTGATTGATGTAGCATTGTTTCCTTTATCCATCATACTCTCCATCCAGTCACGGATAATATCAGAGTCTACCGACTCCCAAGAGGGATGACCGTCCAAATTTTTGAAAAACTCTTCGAAGGCTCTCAAGTCTTCTCCATAGCTTTTTACTGTCCGTTCAGAGCGATTGAGCTCAAACTTCAAGTAGTTCAAAAACTTCTCTATCATCATAAACACTGCCAACAATTGTGTATCTTATCGGCAACGAATATACGGAATTTAATTCAAACTACCAAATTTTCAAAGACTTTTTTACTCCTCGCTTGCACGGAGTTTCTGTACGTAAACGGCGTGTTCCATCTTGAGTCTTTTCAAAACAGAAGGCTTGTCATACTGCTGACGGGCACGAAGCTCCTTAACAACACCTGTCTTTTCGAATTTTCTCTTGAACTTTTTGAGAGCTCTCTCGATGTTCTCACCGTCCTTAACTGGTACAATAATCATGCTTTTTGATTTTAAATATTAAATGTTACACATAGCGTTCGCGGTATGACACCACAATTTGCGGCTGCAAAGTTACATTTTATTTGGCAAACGGCCAAGATTTCCACCATCTTTTTTATTCCGCCAGAGCCTTTCAGGATGATTTCAGGATAATTTCCGCCCAACAAGCTTCCACTTCCTTCACACCGCTGCCGTCGCATCTGCCAGCCATTGCCGCTCGTTCTCATCAAGAAGGGGGGACAGACGGTCGTACACCATGCGATGATAGTCATTCAGCCAGTCCAACTCCTCCTGCGTCATCATGGAAAGCACGATCGGTGTTGTGGCAATGGGACAAAGTGTAAGGGGGGCCAACTGCAAGAAGTCTCCAAATTCGCCTTTCGTGTAGTGTGTGACAAGCATGGTATTTTCTATGCGCACACCAAACTTTCCTTGCAGATAGAGACCCGGTTCGTCGGTGACTGTCATACCGGCTCTGAGCGGGGCGGGCATATACTCCATGCGTATTTGATGAGGACCTTCATGCGCATTGAGATAAGAGCCTACACCGTGTCCTGTACCGTGAAGATAGTTCAGCCCCTCACGCCACATCGGCTCGCGAGCCAGTGCGTCGAGCTGTGTACCACAAGCCCCGTCGGGGAACTTAGCCATAGCCAGTCTGATATGCCCTTTCAGTACGAGGGTGTAGATACGGCACTGTTCATCTGTGAGCGGACCAAGCGGGATGGTGCGTGTGATGTCGGTCGTGCCATCTTGGTACTGCGCTCCCGAGTCAAGCAACAAAAAGCCTTCCGGCCGGAGCTCCACATCGGTCTCGGGCGAAGCCTCATAGTGGACGATGGCCCCATGTGGCCCATAGCCGGCTATAGTATCAAAGGAAATGTCGCGAAAACGTTTCTGTTCAGCCCGCAATTCCGTCAACTTGCGATCCACGCTCATCTCCGTTTGTCCGCCGGCCTCAACGGCAGGCTGCAACCAACGCAGAAATTTCACCATAGCCACTCCGTCGCGCAACATGGCAGCCTTGAAACCTTTTATCTCTGCATCGGTTTTGACAGCCTTCATGGCCGGAACGGGCGAGTCGGCATAAACCACTTTCACGTGCTTGTCAACATATCCGGGCATCACCTCTCCCGTCTCCTTGGGATCCATGAGGATATTATAGGAGAAATAATCTTTCAACCCCTTGCCCACAGCGGCATATTCTTCCACTCCTACTCCCACCGACGAGAGATAACGCTCTACTTCCGGGGTAAGTTTACGTCGGTCTATGAAAAGCGTAGCCCGCTCGGGAGCTATGAGCAGATAACTCAGAAAAACGGGATTGCAATGCACATCCCTTCCACGCAGGTTGAGTGTCCATGCGACATCATCAAGTGCCGACATGAGCATACCGTCGGTATGGAGACCGCGCAAAGCCTTGCGGATGAGCGCGAGTTTCTTTTCGGCAGACTCGCCGGCCAATTCTACGGGCTGTATCTCCACCTTATTATTATAGGGAAGTGACGGCCGGTCCGTCCACACCGCAGCCAACGGATCGAAATTGGTACGGAGCGTAAGTCCCCCCTCTCCCCGCAATTCATCAACAAGCTGTCGCGCATAAGCCACCGAGACCACTTTGCCATCGATGCCCACTTCCTTTGAGTCGGAGTCGGCCAGCTGTCCGCCCAACCACTGTGCAATGGTCGGCGTCCCGGCCACGCGCAACTTCATCAGTTGGAACTCTGTCCCTTCCAACTGCTTTTCGGCAGCCAGAAAGTAGCGCGAATCCGTCCACAGTGCGGCAGCCTCCATCGTCACCACAGCCGTACCGGCCGAGCCGTTGAAACCCGATATCCACTCGCGCCCTTTCCAATGGTCGGGCACATATTCGCTTTGGTGCGCATCCGTGCTCGGAAAGATAAAAGCGGCCAGCCGTTCACGGCGCATCACGTCGCGCAACGAAGTCAATCTTTTTTCAATATCCTCTTTCATAAACCGTTTTGTAAAATCGACATTACAAAGATAATTGTTTTAAGATTTAATCACAAATTAAAAACGAATAAAATGCAAGACTTACATGCTTTTTTATTAAATTTGCAAGCGCGAGGGGAAGGAAGTCTCCCCCCGCTCACCCCGAAATGGAAAGACAATAGTTTCTTCCTCATAACCAATAAGTAAAGGGACTTTTTAGAACATTTAAACAGATATTGTAGTTATGGAATTTTTAACTAATGAAAAACTGGTCATCGTCGGTGCCGGCGGTATGATTGGTTCCAACATGGTGCAGAGCGCCCTCATGCTCGGTCTCACTCCCAACATTTGCCTTTACGACATTTTCGAGCCGGGAGTACACGGTGTCTTCGACGAGATTCAGCAGTGCGCCTTCCCCGGTGCCAATGTCACCTACACCGTTGATGCCAAAGAGGCTTTCACCGGTGCCAAGTATATCATTTCTTCCGGTGGCGCTCCCCGCAAGGAAGGCATGACCCGTGAAGACCTGCTGAAAGGCAACTGCAAGATTGCCGCCGAGTTTGGTGACAACATCAAGAAGTACTGCCCCGAAGTGGAGCATGTAGTGGTGATTTTCAATCCCGCCGATGTGACGGCCCTCACAGCCCTCATCCACTCCGGCCTGAAGCCCAATCAGCTGACTTCTCTTGCCGCTCTCGACTCCACCCGCCTGCAGCAGGCACTCGCACTCGAGTTCGGCGTGCAGCAAGACAAGGTGACCGGTGCCCACACCTACGGTGGACATGGTGAGCAGATGGCCGTATTCGCTTCTCAAGTGAAAGTCGACGGCAAGCCCCTCTCCGAGATGGGGCTCTCCAACGAGCGTTGGGAAGAAATCAAGCACCACACCGTGCAGGGCGGCTCCAACATCATCAAGCTCCGTGGCCGCAGCTCTTTCCAGAGCCCTGCCTACAATGCCGTGAAGATGATCGAGGCCGCTATGGGCGGTGAGAAGTTCACCCTTCCCGCAGGCTGCTATGTCAACGATGACAAACTCGGCTTCAAGAATGTGATGATGGCCATGCCTACCACCATTGATGCCACCGGTGTTCATTTCGTTGAACCGAAGGGTACAGCCGACGAACTCGCTTCCCTGAAGGCCTCCTACGAGCACCTCTGCAAAATGCGCGACGAGATTGTCGGTCTCGGCATTGTTCCTCCCGTGAACCAGTGGAAGGAAATGAATCCCAACTTGTAATCCACTGATTACCCAAATAACATTTGGGGGCAGGCTTTTCTCGCCTGCCCCCTTTTTCTTTCAATCCTCAAACGATGCTCAACATCGATTTGCTTTTCAAAGGTTTTTACCGTCCCTTGTGCCTCTATGCCGTCCACTATCTGCAAGACATCAACGCGGCTGAAGACATCGTGGGCGACTGTTTTGTCAGTCTGTTGGAACACACGAAGGCCGGAAAGCAACTCGACAACCCGAAATCCTATCTTTACACCATGGTGCGTAACGCCTGTCTGGACCGCCTGCGCAAGGAGAATCCTTTCATTGCAGACTTCTCTCCCACCGACCTTGAAGGGCACATCAGCGACGAGGAGGCCGCCGACCGTTCGTTCCACGAGGCCAAACTCTGGGCTGCCATCGACAGCCTGCCCGACAAATGCCGGCAAGTCTTTCTCATGAGCAAGCGCGACAACATGAAGTATCAGGAGATAGCCCAGGGCCTCGGCATTTCCGAAAAGACCGTGGAACATCATATCTCAAAGGCTTTGAAAACCCTTCGGGGAAAGGAAAAAGACATCTTCTACTGCCTGTCGTGGATGGCGTGAAGGGAAATAACATCTGGCACGTCCCACTAACAGCATCTCCATACGCATAACATATTAAAATAAACATTGAAAAATAGACAAAGCAACATTTTTTATGGGTTGAATCTCAAAAAGAAATGTTAAGTTCTATTTAATTCTATCTTTAAAAAGGATAAAATCGCTATCTTTGTAACGTAATTATTATAAAATAACAATATGCTTCTATGCAACATATTAAAACACTGTCATTTTTAGACTCCTTGCTTGGCAAATCTAAGACAGTTTCCGTTTCTTTTTCAGAAGAAGAAACAAAACTGTATGATGTCGTTAGTAAGATGACAAGTACAGAGATAAAAAGGGCAATCGGTATTAGCGATATCAATGAATTAATAAGACTAGCAGAAAGAGATTACCGCAATGTAAGTCAAACTATAAAAGTGCTAATATTGCAGTTTCTAAAAAATGATAATTCTTTTATATCGTCATCTGATGTTACGTTTAGAAACAGCAAAGATATACCTTTCCAGCGGTGGTATCCATATATTGAAGGATATTCCCCTAATTTTGTAAGGACTTTAATTCAGCATTATGTAAATGAGAAATGTATCATATATGAACCATTTGCGGGAACTGGTACCACACTTTTTGCATCGGATTCATTAGGCTATAATACATTTTACTCCGAAGCTAATCCTTTACTACGATTTCTCATAGATGCAAAATTAAAAGTTTTAAAGCTATCATCCAATGAACGTTTGATATTATCTGACGGACTAAATAATATTGTCCCAGATTTATTACAATTTTCTATGCCTCAAAAAGAGAGTTTAATTTCAGATTATACCAGTGCATTTGGCAGAAGTAAATATTTTCCCGATGAGAATTTCTGTCAGATATTAAGCACTGCCACTTTTATAGATAAAATCAAAAATGAAGTTTTAAGCAATCTTTTAAAAGTTGCAGTATTAGCTTCCCTAATCCCTTCTTCATTACTAAAAAAACAAGGTGATCTAAGATTCAAAACAGGAAAAGAGCTAAAGAATGGCGTGGAGAAGTTTAGTGACGTTTTCAAGAGAAATATATCCGTAATAATAGAGGACTTAAAGAATGATAAATATAAAATATCTATGAAACATTCTTGTATAATAGAGAATGCAAAGCTCATCGGCAAATGTAATTGTTCTAAGATTGGCTGTGTGATAACAAGCCCACCTTATCTTAACGGTACAAACTATGTAAGAAATACCAAGCTAGAGTTATGGTTCATGGGGACGCTTAAGTCTAAACAAAATCTAAGAATACTAAGAGATGAAATGCTTACAAGTGGCATTAATGATGTTAAAGCTGAATATATAGGAAATGATCAAATATCAGGCAGAAGTCAACTATATGACAAAACAATAGCTGCATTAAAAGGGCATGCTTATGATAAACGTATTCCAATTATGGCACAGAGTTATTTCTCCGAAATGTTTGAAATATTTAATTCCCTTAAAGAAAAACTTTTAGATAGATCTATTATTTTAATTGACATTGGCGATTCTGTATTTAACAATGTTCATATAAAAACAGATGACATATTAGCAGAATTATTCGAGAATATTGGATATACTTATAATGGAAAGGAAAAGCTAAGAGAGCGGAGGTCAAGAAATGGGCAAATACTTTCTCAAACACTTTTAAAATTCACATATGGAAAATTATAAAAGCAAGAATTGGGATTTCTTCAAAGAAGAACTTCCCCATCATAGACTTCCTTTTTCAAAAAAGAATTGGGGGAACAAACGGCATTCTCTTTGCTCATACCAAGGCAAACTAAAACCCGCTATTGCATATCACTTAATTAAAGCATTTGCTCCAGAAAACGGAAAAATATTTGATCCTTTCGCAGGAGTTGGTACAGTTCCATTTGAGGCCTCCCTAAATGGTATAAAAACTTTTGGCATGGACATAAGCTCATTAGCTTATTACGTTACGAATGCCAAAATTGGCATAACTTCATTAAGAGAATCTAACGAATACATCGGGAGATTAAATACATTTATTCAAAATAACCAAGTTTCAGAGAAAGAATTAACCTTGTATTCAGTTTTTGGTCTAAACAGAACTCTCAAAGAATATTATGAAGATGAAACTTTTAAGGAGATTTTACTTGCAAGAAGATTCTTTCAACAATATACGCCAAGCACCCCTAGTGAATGTGTTGTCGTTTCCTCAATGCTTCATATCCTACATGGTAATAGACCTTACGCTTTGAGTAGAAAATCTCACCCAATAATTCCTTATGCACCTACTGGCGATTTTATCTACAAAAATCTCATAAATAAACTTTACGAAAAGGTAAATCGTTTCTACTCCGAGGTTGTACCAAAGGATTTTATGGGAGGAAAAATGTTTATGCAAGATTCCACCAAAAATTGGCCAGATGAGATTGAAAATCTTGATAGCATAATAACTTCCCCACCATTCTTTGACAGTACAAGATTTTACGTTTCTAATTGGATAAGACTATGGTTTTGTGGATGGGAACCAAATGACTTTACCAAAAACGCGAAACGATATATTGATGAAAGGCAAAAGAGAACTTTTTATGTCTACCGGCCCATTTTATCTCAAGCAAAAGAACGGCTAAAGTTAGGCGGTACTTTCGTATTTCATCTTGGTAAAAGCAAGAAATGTGATATGGGCAAAGTGCTACAAAGTATGAGCAAGCCTTGGTTTACCCATTCTGAACTTTTTGTAGAAAGCGTAGAGCATTGTGCCAAATTCGGTATTAAGGACCTTGGCACAGTGACTGATCATGAATATTTAATTCTATGGTAAATTATATCCTAAAATGCTTTTATGTTGCGCATCAAGTTTGTCAACAAGATTATAAGATTCAAGTACACTTCGTATTTCCTCTATTCGTTTATACATGTCAACATTACTGTTGCGCACTTTTAAGTATCTATCAACACCGCCATTAACATCGATGTTAGTATTTATTACGGGTACCTCACTAGTTAGCAAACCTAAATCTGCACCAGTAATTTTAGCGAGTTTCACTAACTCAACATTAGTATAAAATTCGCTAGGCCACTTGTCTCTTTTATTTGAGTTTTCTTCAGTACTTAATAAACAGGCATTTTTTGTTGTTAGTGGCCAAAGATACTTTTGCGGCAGAATATGATCTATAGCCCAAGAACTAGAATCTTCTTTCTCAAGAGGTCTTCCTGATTTGAAGCATTTCCCACCAAAACGATCAAAAAGAGCATCTATATCAACCCTCTCATTTTCACCAACAATAAACATGTCTGCAATACGCCTTCTAATCCCAGATTCACGTAATTGTTCCGCGGTTCTTTTTGGATTAAGTTTAGCATTGATAGCACCCTTGCATGCCTTACACTCCATTTGCTTTTCTAATGGCCCCCATCCAGCATGCCTACTGAAATATGAATTTGGCAGGATTCTACCACAGACATTACATTGTTTCCAGAAAAATTCAGGCTTTCCTGTACAAGAAGTAAAAAATGCTTTCCAAAATCTTTGTACTGTCATCTGCTCGTTTATAAGCAAATCCTCATTCCAATTACTCCACTTTGATGGCAAATCTGAATCCTTAGAATGGACAAAACCACAATGAGAGCAAGTCCAATGAGCATTTTCATAAGTCTCTTTAGGACTTATCAAGTGTTCACCTATATGTACATAATTAATTTTCTTGCAATTAACACATATATATGCAACCCATGCGTCACTTGCATTGTATGTAAGTGGGATTCTATCTATACCTGTCTTATTTAAGGGCTTTCTTCTCTGTTTAATCATATGACAAAATTACTTCATAAATAGGGATTCTGCAGAAAAACACAAAGGATTAACTCTTCTTTAATATAATAATAATTACGTTGTTACACATACAAGCGCACCTCGCTAAATTTTCATAGAGACACTTTAGTCCGCGTGCACGTAAAAACGCACAAAACTTTTAGGCAAAGGAGTTCCAAGAAATTCCATTACTTTGTTCCGTCAGGCCCATTACCCAAGCGTGGCCTACCAGAAGAAACAAGTCTCGTTTAAGATAGATTTTTTGAAAGATATGTATGAGAGTTGTAAGGCCGTAGTATAGCACGAACTATTAAAACTTTAGAAAAAGGCTTACATGGATCTTTCTCGCGCCTATCGTGTCGGCCGATTTCACTTGTCTTATTTGCCTCTTTCGACCCATCAATTTTCTTACTAAGCCCAAACGACGATGCAAAAGAGGCACAGTTGGAAGCTCGTTCGGGCTCTTTTGCAAAGCCATTTGGGCCGAATGACCTCGCCATAGCAAGGGTGAAAAGCCGTTGGTGGACTGGTAATCAAAAAAAGGGAACGCGATGGCGTTCCCTTTGCTGGTGCAAAGATACTACGGAAAAGGGGGAAATGCAAATGGGATGTGAAAAGTGTTGACTTTTTGAGGAGGGGCAAGGGAATGGGTGTTAGGTGATAGGTGTTAGGTGCTAATGGATTGCCTGTCGTGGCATGGGCGCACTTGTTCTGCTTGTAGGGGCAGCGCTTTATGCTTGCTTTTGAGTATATGCCCTCCGCGCCTTTGGTCACGCTGACTTGGAGAGTATCTGTAAACCTCCCCACCTTTACGCCTCTGCGTGAAAGAGAATACTGCGGGAGGCTCTTTCACCTTAATTATATAGGGGCATGGCTATGGAGTTTTCTCCTCTATTTTGGTTGCCAATGAAAAAACATCTGCATCGGAATAGGGGGATTTTGCTTTTTCCCGTCATAGAGATAAATACCAAAATAAAAAGAGTGAACAATGAAAAAACAACTTCTATGGCTTTTGCTGGCAGGACTGCCGGCCTTTCAAAACCTACAAGCACAGGAACAGACGGGCGGACAGGAACGCCGAAACAGTGTCTACCTCGAAATAGGAGGGGCCTCGAACGGTGTGGGCGTGAGCTACGACTACAAACTCAAGAATGCACCTTTCGCTTTCCGTGCCGGATTCGGTTTCGGCTATCAACGGGCATCGGACATCTACTCCGGTTCGTCGACACGCTTTTACGGCATCCCGCTCGAAGCCAAATATCTCGTGGGGCGCAACCGCTCCAAACTGGAACTGGGCTTGGGCGTGAACATCTTTTGGGTCAACATGCACGAACCGCAATACACTTTCACGCCTACCGAAATGACTACCCCGAGCGGTTACACGCTTAGTGGCTACACCATCAGCTACTTAGGGCAGAAGACCATCAACAAAGTGGGCAACTTCGTGTTTGCCAACATCGGCTACCGTCACATCTCCAAACGAGGCTTCATGTTCAGAGCAGGCCTCACGCCTGGCTTCAACATCACGCAAAGGTACTATGTAGACGCTGCCGCCCCGTCGTGGAAAAACAACGACAGCAAGAAAGTCAACTGGTGGGTGGCTCCCTATGTCAGCTTCGGTTGGGCCTTCTAATCGCATCGAGACATGAAAGCCGCACTGCGATATATCCTCCTTGCGCTCCTCATGCTGCTCCCGGCACTGTGGGCCACGGCTACAACGGGCAAGTCGGCCCCCACGGTGAAGCAACAAATAGAGTGGCTGCACCGGGAACGGGGGCTGAACTTCGTCTACGATGCCCGGCTCAACGTGAACCGCCCCTACCGTGGGCCACGCATCGACCGGATGACGGTGGAGCAGGCCTTGCAGACCCTTTTTGACGGCACCGGCATCGAATACAGGCGCGAGGGCAACTACGTGATGCTGAAAGAGAAAGCCGCCCCTCCCGAACCGAAAGCAGTCACGAGACGGCGACACACGGTGAGCGGCTACGTGAGAGACAGCGCAGGCGAAACGCTCATCAACGCCACCGTCTACGACCGCACCGGCGGCGCAGGCACCACAACCAACGAATATGGATTCTTCTCGCTCACCCTGCCCGAAGGTCCCCACCGTCTGCGCTTCTCCTACATCGGTTTTGAAGACCACGAGGAGGAACTCACGCTGGAGGGCAACATCCACCGCGATGTGAGACTCACGCCCAACGCCCGGCTGGCGGAGGTGGTGGTGACGGGCGACCTCAACTCGCCCCTGCTCACCACACAGACGGGCAAGCGCTCGCTCACGGCCCGGGAGCTTAACACGGGCTATGCCCTGCTCTCGTCGCCCGACGTGGTGAAGACGCTGCAACGCACATCGGGCGTATGCGAGGGCATGGAATTGATGAGCGGCATGTATGTACACGGAGGCGACAACGATGAAAACCTCTTCCTCATGGACGGTAGTCCGCTCTATCAGATCAACCACACGATGGGACTGTTTTCGGCGTTTAACACCGACATGGTGAAGAACATCGACTTCTACAAGAGCGGTTTTCCCGCCCGCTACAGCGGCCGGCTGTCGAGTGTGGTGGATGTGCGAACCAACGACGGTGACATGCAACGCTCGCATGGCAGCTACCGCATCGGGCTGCTCGACGGCAGCCTGCATCTCGAAGGCCCCATCAAGCGGGGCACCACCAGCTACAACATCGGACTGCGGCGGTCGTGGATAGACCTGCTCACCCGCCCTCTCTTTGCGCTCGTCAACCACGGCAAGGATGACGAGCGATACACGATAAACTACTTCTTCCACGACCTCAACGCCAAGGTGACGCACATTTTCAATGACCGTTCGCGCATCTACCTGAGTCTCTATTCGGGAGAAGACAAGCTGAAGGTGACCGAGAACTTCAAGTGGAGCAACGAGACTGCCGGCATCTCCACCGAGGACAACGATCTCACACGCTTCAAATGGGGCAACTTCAATGCCGCCCTCAACTGGAACTACCTCTTTTCGCCACGGTTGTTTGCCAACTTTACAGCAGTCTACACCCACAACCGCGCCCGCTATGAGTCACAGGAAGAGTCGGCTTACCACCACAACGACGGCAGCAAAGGCTACTCCCACCATCTGCAACACAGCTACCGGTCGACCATCAGCGATGTGGGCTATCGGGCCACTTTCGACTTCCGTCCCACTCCCCGCCACCATATCAGCTTCGGGCACGACTATACGCTGCACCGCTTTCGCCCACAGACTTCAAATATGTTCAACTCCTTCGGGGTGGGCTCGTCGCTCGACACCCTCTCCTCGAAAGGCAGCAACCGCCACACCTCGCACGAAATCAACCTCTACGTGGAAGACGAAATGACCGCGACCGACCGCCTGTCGGTGAACATCGGGGTCAACGCCAATCTCTTCGGCATCGGGCGCAAGGCCTTCCGGAGTGCCGATCCGCGCATGGCTGTGAAGTATCAGGCCGGGCGGCAATGGTCGGTAAAAGGGTCGTTCACGATGATGACGCAAAACGTACACAAGATAAGCAATTCGATACTCGACTTGCCCACCGACTACTGGGTGCCCACCACGGAGCGGCTCAGGCCCATGCGCTCGTGGCAGTTGGCTGCCGGCATCTATGCGCAACCAGTCCGCCGCTGGACGTTCTCGCTGGAAGGTTACTACAAGGAGTCGCGGCATTTGCTGCAATACAGCAGTTGGACGGGCATCGAACCGCCGGCCGAAGAGTGGGACCGACATGTGATGGACGGTCGGGGACGCTTCTATGGGACCGAGTTCGACGCCCACTACCGGGGGGCTCGTCTCACAATGGATTTCGCCTACACGCTCTCGTGGAACAAACGATACTACGGCCAACTGCTCGACCGCTGGTTTTACGACAAGTTCGACAACCGCCACAAACTCAGCATCAATGCCCAATACCGGATGGGCAAAGGCATCTACGCATACGCCGGATGGACCTGCCACAGTGGCAACCGCATGACTCTGCCCACCCACTACACGGCTCTGCCTTCATTGGGAGAGGCGATGGCAGGAGAAGCCCTACTGTACACGGAGCCCAACAACTTTCGGTTGCCGGCCTACCATCGGCTTGACATAGGTTGCGACTTCCACCACACCACACGCCGCGGGCACGAACGGATATGGAACGTGAGCCTCTACAATGTATATTGCCACCTCAATTCACTTTGGGTGACGGCCAACTATGACACCGAGCAGAAGTGCATACGACTTAAAAACCATGCCTACATTCCCATCGTGCCGTCGTTCAGTTACACGTTTAAATTCTGAATCATGAGACATCCATACCTTTTATTCCTCCTCCCCACCCTGCTGCTCACAGCCTGTAAGGACAATCTCAACATCGCCGACACGCTCGAACCCGCCCGGCTCACGGTGTACTGTCTGCCGGCTCCGGGCGACTCCACCCGGATTGCAGTCTACCGCAGTCTGCCCGTACCGTCAAGAGGCAATGTCAAGGCAATCACCGATGCCCGCATCAGCTATCGGGTGAACGGGCACGAATATCCCGCCCGCCACACTGCCTACGGCCAATACATGGTCTATGCACCACAAAAGGCGGGCGACTGTATCATGCTCGAAGTGGCAGCCGACGGTCTGGAGAACACACACGCCGAAGCCGTCATTCCACCGACGGTCGTCATCGACAGCATGAGGATGACCGACATACGGCTCTATGACGATGACTATCAAAGCGTGCGCAACTTCCACCGCTTTGCCGTCACCTTCACCGACGACGGCCGGAGCAACGACTTCTACGGCGTATGTATCACCAAAACCACGGTAAGGGATTATCCCGGATATGGCGACAGCTTCACGGCAACCGACAATATGGGCATCAATCGTAAGTCGGAACCGTTGCTGCGGGGGCTCAGCGAGGTGGACAAAGACTTCGGTTTCGAGGACGAGACCTACAACAACTTCTACGTTTTCGACGATGCCACCATCAATGGCAAGACCTACACCCTGCACCTTGACACGCCCACGGACTACAGCCACTATGGCAAACAAAGCTATCAGGTGCGGCTCTACCGCCTCACACCCGAATTCTACCGGTTCGTCACCAACATAAACGATGTGGCCAACAATGAGCTGGCCAAGGCCGGACTCTCCTACATCAAGCCTACACCCACCAATATCAGAGGCGGACTGGGACTGCTCGGGGCCTGCACCGTGGCCAAGAGCGACTCGGTGAATATCTCTCAAAACAACGATAACAACAACCCGATCTATCATGAAACGAAGAAAAGATAAAAGCCTCGATTTTGTGTTACGCCATTATCAAAGCGGGCGACTCGACACTCGAAAAGCCCTTGCTGCCTTCCACCGGCGAACGGGCCATGGCCCCCAACGCCGGTTTCTGCCTCAGCGGACAGTACTCTTCCGCATAGCTGTGGCAGCAGCCATCACCATTCCGCTCGTCGTGGTGTTGCTCACAGAAGGCAGACTGTTTGCCGGCCGCACCGTCTATCGCGCTGATGCACAGACGGCAGTCTACACTCTTGCCGACGGAACACGCGTCACCCTCTCGCCGGGCTCTACCCTTAGTTACGCCCCCGACAACAGCCGGGAAGTGGAGATGAGCGGTAAAATCTATTTCGAGGTGCACCATAACCAAGCACACCCTTTCAACGTGAGAAGCCGGATGGGCCACGTGCGGGTGTTGGGCACGAAGTTTCAAGTGGCCGAAAGCGATATGCTCACCGAGGTGTATGTGACCGGCGGGCGGGTGCTTTTCGCCGCCCGGGGGAGTGGCGAGGGGGTATACCTGACCCCGGGCATGGGAGCCGTGCTCACCAAGAACAGCCATATACCTGTCATCAACCGCCAGTCGCCCAATGGGGTGAGCTGGGCTACCCACCGCTTCCATTTCGACAACACACCCATCGATGAAGTGCTCGCCGACCTCACCCGCCACTATGACATACCGCTCTCGTGCACCAACCACACCAAACACCTGTCGGGCGACTTTGACGCCGAAGAACTTGACCACGTGCTGAACATCATTGAACAGACGCTGAACATCAAGATAAGAAAAGAGGCGAAGACTCCTGACGCACACCATCCGTAAAAACTATTATCATTTCCGTAATTCAGGTAGGCCGCGTTTGGCATGGTTTTTGTACCTTTGCAACCACAAAGGAAGCTAAGTCAGCCAGCTTCCGACGGTGAAGATTGTCCAACCCGAAACTAATAAAATAGGTATTATCAAAGATTATGGAAGTAATTAAGAATAAGGAATATGGAGGCGAGCGTCCTCTGTTTGGCGCCCACGACGTGCGCCTCGAAGCCATCACCATTGTGGATGGCGAATCCGGCATCAAATGTTGCCGGAATTTGGAATGCGACAATTCCAAATTCTACGGCAAATATCCTTGGTGGCACGTTGACAAAAGCCTCATCACCAACTGCTATTTCGCCCCCGAGTCGCGCTCGGCCATCTGGTACAGCAACGACATGGTGATGAAAGACTGCGTGATCGACGGCCCGAAATTCTTCCGGGAGATGAAGAATCTGGAACTCGAAAACGTGAAAATCAACGATGCCGACGAAACGTTCTGGAAAGTGGACGGTCTCAAACTGAAAAACGTGGAGCTGCACGAAGGCACCTATCCTTTCATGTTCTCGCGGAACATCTACGTGGACGGACTGGTGAGCGATGCCAAATACGTGTTCCAATATTGCCGGAACGTGGAGGTACACAACGCCAAAATCACCACCAAAGACAGTTTTTGGGAGTGTGAGAATGTGACAGTCTACGACTCGGAACTCGATGGCGAATACCTCGCATGGCACAGCAAGAATGTGAAATTGGTGCGCTGCCATATCAGCGGCGAACAACCGTTGTGCTATCTTGACGGCATCACCCTCGAAGACTGCACGTTCGATGCTGCCTCCGACCGCGCTTTCGAGGACAGCCGTAACATCAATGCCACCATCAAGGGCAGCATCACCGAAATCAAGAATCCCATCGGTGGCCGTATCGTGGCCGATAAAGTGGAGCGTATCACCTACGATAAGTTTGCCAAAGGTCACGACTGCGTGATTGAAAGCAAGACAAAGTAAGCGTATTTTTTTAAGACAGAGTAACAAAGGGAACAGAGAAAATTTGTTATTTTTGTTACTATGTCTAAATAAAATAAAAGAGACAGCGTAACAAAGAAAACAGAAAAAACGTGTCATTCTGTTACTCTGTCGAAAATAAAAAGTAACAGAGATAGTATGTCTACATTCGATTTTGATACCATCATCAACCGCCGCGGCACAAATTCCTATAAGTGGGACATTGTGAAAGAGGAGGATGTGATACCTTTGTGGGTGGCCGACATGGACTTCAAGGCAGCCCCCGCCATTCTTGAAGCACTGAAAAAGCGGGTGGAGCATGGCGTGTTCGGCTACACACTGGTGCCCGACAGCTACTATGAGGCTATCATCAACTGGTTTGCCCGCCGCCACAACTGGCAGATAGACCGCTCGTGGATCATCTACACCACAGGCGTGGTGCCGGCCGTGTCGTGTGCCATCAAGGCCCTCACGCTGCCGGGAGAGAAAGTGCTCATACAGACACCCGACTACAACTGCTTCTTCTCAAGCATCAAAAACAATGGTTGCGAGGTGGCCGAAAACGAACTCGTGCGTCGTGGCGACAGCTACGAGGTGGACTTCGAGGACTTCGAACGCCAATGCGCTGACGAGAAAACGACGGTGTTCTTGCTCTGCAACCCTCACAATCCGGCCGGGCGCGTATGGACTAAAGAGGAACTGGAGCGCATGAACGACATCTGCCTGGCGCATGGCGTGAGGGTCATCAGCGACGAAATACACTGCGAACTGGTGATGCCGGGCCACCGCTTCACGCCCTTTGCAGCCATCAGCGATGCCTGCCGGGACAACAGCGTGGTGCTCAACTCGCCCACCAAGGCCTTCAACATTGCCGGACTACAGATAGCCAACATCATCTGTGCCGACCCGGCCATGCGCCGGCGCATAGACCGGGCGGTGAACATCAACGAGGTGTGCGACGTGAATCCTTTCGGCGTGGTAGCCCTACAAGCCGCCTACAACGAAAGTGAGGAGTGGCTCGACAGCCTCAACCACTACATTTGGGGCAACTATTTGGCCCTTAAAGAGTTTATTGCCAAAGAGCTGCCCCGTTTGGAGGTCACCAGGCTGGAGGGCACTTACCTTGCCTGGGTGGACATCAAGGCCACCGGACTCACCAGCGATGAAGCCTACGGAAAGCTGATGAAAGAAGGGCGGGTATATGTGAACAGCGGCACGATGTATGGCCGCCGGGCCGGAGAGGGATATTTACGCATCAACCTTGCCTGCCCGCGGGCCACGCTGCTGGAGGGAATGAAGCGCATGGGAGGTGTACTGAGACAGTATCTCTCCTGACAAACGACTTTCAGGAATGACACATCACGCGGCAGGCTAATCCACGAGTGCCTTCATGCGCTCGGCATAGAGCGCGAGCGAGGAGAGCCCCATCTGGCGGCGCCATGTGTCAACCAACGACTTATCGAGCAACTTGTAGATGTGCGCTTTGCCGTCTGCACGTTGCTCGATTTGCGTTCCATAGCGTTGAGGCCGGCCTTCAAACATATCAATGCGGTCTTGCATCAATGCCAGATGCTCCAACTCGAGATCGCCACCGGCTGCAGCCACGGCAAAGAGCGGGAAATATTTCTTCATATTCTCCACCGACGAATGCTGAATGACAGTCCACAACACGCGGCAGGCATCGCCCACCCGGCCTCTGCCCACCCATCCGCAAGAGTCCAAGATGGCACAGACCTCACGCTCGTTTTGTGCATCGGCAACGGCCATTTGGCGAAGAAGCCGGGCTGTGCGGGCCGTGTCGGCAGGCGCAGAGGCCACGGCTTGCCGCCACTCTGCACGCGGCTCTTGGTCGGCCCGGCCTATACGCAACAAGCGGTTGCGCAGCGGGATGTCGAAAAACCGCTCGGCAGCGGCCTTACGCTTATTCACCTCGGCGGCAAACGCCGTCCAGCGGGCATCAGTATGGAGCGAAACAAGGTCTTTGTCTTCCAATCCGCCCTGCCACACCGGGTTCTTCTCCAACACACGATTGAGCCGGGCAAAAGCGGCATTGCGGTCACCGGCCTTGGATGCCACACAGGCCCCGTTGTACCATTCCCCTTGGTTCAACTGCCGCCGGGCACCGGCCGGGAGACTTGCAAAGGCTTTGTTGGCCTCGGCATAACGCCCGATGAGGTAGAGGGAATCCATTGCGTGGATGACCGCGTCCTTATACTTCGTGTCCCGCTTGTCCATTTCGGCAAGCAACAGCCGGATATTGCGCACCACAGCACTGTCGGGCTTCAACAGATTTTCGGCCTTGACAAGATAGTCGTAGGCCTCCTCATAGCGTTTGAGCGCATGACAAGTGGAACCGAGATGATAGAGCATGGTGGGCTGCTTGAAGTCTGCAAGGCGGGCGGAAGCAAGAAAAAGCGTGCGAGCTTGCGGATAGTCTTCGAGTTGTTCATGGCACATACCGCCTAAATAGAGCGTGTTGGCGGCAGAGTCGCCCAAGGAGAGGAGACGATCGTAAAGCAGGGCTGCCTCGGGATAGTTGCGGTTGTAGAAATGGGCATAGGCCAGCTGTCGGCCGACGAGATAGTTGGTGGAGTCGCGCCGGTAGTAGGGCGTGGCATACCGGATGGCCAAATCGGGTTGGTCTTCCATGTTGCAGGCAGCCGCCAGTTCGGCCACCATCTGCCCGTCAAGCGGAAAGCGCCCCACCAGCTGACTGCCCCAAAACATCGCCGAAGCGTAATCTTTCCTGAAATAATAGCAGTAGAACAGCTCTCGGAAGGCATCGTGGGTGAGCGAATCCTCACCCACCACCTTCAGCAGGTCGGCGCATCGCCGGTAGTCGGCCCGCTGATAGTAGCAGTCGGCCAACCGCATTTTCACGGCGTTATCATCATTCAACTGCCGGGCCTGCCCGTAGAAACGCATGGCCTCGAACACGTTAAAGACCTCCATGCAACTGTCGCCCGCAGCTATGAGCTCACGATAATCGGGCGCAGAAGCCCCGACGACAGAACTACCGACAAGGCAACACACAGCCAAAGCCATGCACCTCAGTACATGCAAGCCTGCCATCATCCACCTTCTTACATCATAAAAAACCTCTGTCTGTCCCACAGACTTTCCCATTTTTGTCTTTTTCATCTCTATTAAAGCTACGTTGCAAAGCTACTAAAAAAATCAATAAAAGTCACTGCATGGGTCTACAAAAACGGCCGGCACCTTATACATTTAACATATCGCCCGCGCTTCGTGATAACAAGAGTATATAGATGACGGAAGAAGATAGAGCCACCTGTTTTGTCAAACCATTTGTCACTTTTCAGGCTCTCAGTTTGCCGTATTTTCGCAGAGCGGATGATTGAACGAAAATACGCAAATTTGAGCGATACTTTTAAACCGCTGATTATCAATCTTTTGAATTTTCCGAACACTTATTCCGGCCCGAAAATGCACTTGAAAGAGGTCGAATCAGTATGCCAAAGGACCACAGTTGCAACCTAACTGTGGCCCTTTTGGCTTCCAACTGTGGCCCTTTCGCATGAACAAAGAGCCCAAATGGGAAAATTGAGGTGGCATTTCGGTGCTCAAAGACGGATTTTCCAATCTATTTCAAGCATTTTCATGGAAGTGTTTTTGTAAAGGTTATTAAAGTTTTCACCGACCTCACTCCCTTCAAGTTGCAGATGTCTCTCGCACAAAATCCGGTTCCGGCACGATAGACTTTCCACCTTACTCCCTGCACTCCACAATCTTTTCAGGTCCGAAAAACAGCTACATCACAAAAAAATCGTAACTTTGCAGAATTATTATAAGGCAAAACAACTGTAGATATGAGAGCACTGATAGAACGCATCAAGCGCGAGGGGAAATGCTTTGAGGGAGGTATCCTCAAGGTGGACAAGTTTATCAACCATCAAATGGATCCCAATCTGATGAAGCAGATTTCCGTGGAACTGATACGCCGATACGCTTCGACGGAAATCAACAAGATAATCACCGTGGAGGCTTCGGGCATCGCACCGGCCATTATGATGGGGTTCCTGCTTGACCTGCCAGTGGTGTTTGCCAAAAAGAAAAAGCCGTCGACGATGGAGAATATGCTCTCTACGACCGTTTTCTCTTTCACCAAGCAGCGTGAATATCATGTGGTGATCAGCAAGGAATACCTGACCAAGGACGACAAGGTGCTGTTTGTAGACGACTTCCTTGCCTACGGCAATGCCGCCAAAGGCATCATCGACCTCTGCCGGCAGGCCGGATGCGAACTGGTGGGCATGGGATTCATCATCGAAAAAGCCTTCCAGCACGGCAGGGAGGCAATAGAAAGGGAGGGTGTGCGCTGCGAGTCACTGGCCATCATCGACTCACTCGACAACTGCGAAATCAAGATCAGGGAGTAAAAGACGCCCATATACCAACAAAAGTGCGACCCTATAAGCGGCATATCCAACCGTCTTATAGGGTCGCACTTGGCATTTAAGCCAGTCTACGTGTCTTAAATCAACTGCTCCAACCGATCGAGATCTTCTGGAGTGGTGGCCCAAGAAGTGACAAAACGGCACACCATCTGGGTGTCGCCACGCGGTTCCCAATGGGTGAATATCACATTGCGCTCAAGTTCTTTCACTTTCTCGTTGTCGATGACTACAAACTGCTGGTTGGTGGGCGAATCGATGAAGAGTTCATACCCCTTGTCCTTGAACATCTGCTTCATGCGCTCTGCCATATCGATGGCATGACGGGAGATGCGCAGGTACAGCCCGTCGGTGAAAAGGGCGTCAAACTGCACTCCCATAAGACGGCCTTTGGCACTGAGTGCGCCATGCTGCTTGATGATGGAGAAGAAGTCGCGCGGAGCGTTGCCATGAGGGAAGACAACCGCCTCGCCACACAGGGCTCCCACCTTGGTGCCGCCGATATAGAACACATCACAGTGGGAGGCGATAAACGGAAGGTCGACATCGCTCTCGTGGGACATCACGCCATAGCCCATACGGGCACCGTCGATGAAGAGGGGCAACTCGTATTTGCGGCAGGCGGCATAGAGGTCTTCCAGTTCGGCTGCACTGTAAATCGTGCCAAACTCGGTGGGGAAAGTGATATAGACCATGCCGGGCTGTGCCATGTGGATGCGGTTTCCGTTGTTGAGAAACCACTCCATGTAGCAGTCCAACTCGTTGACGGTGATCTTTCCATTGATGCCGGGGATGGCCTCCACCCTGTGTCCGGTATGCTCAATGGCCGCACACTCAAGCACGTTGATGTGCCCCGTATCGGCCGAGACGACCGACTTGTAACTCGGGATGTAGCCGTTGATGACCGTCAGATTGGTCTGCGTGCCGCCATAGAGGAAAAAGATATCGGCATCGGGAGCACAGCAAGCCTCACGAATTTTCTCTTTGGCAGACAGCGTCCATTCATCAAAACCATAGGTGAGACTCTGCTCTCTGTTGGTCTCAGCCAAATGCTGAAGCACCAACGGATGGGCGCCATTGTTGTAATCGCACTCGAAAGAAATCATAGTTATAAGTTTTAAAGTTGGTAATGAGATTGTTCAAGATATGAAGAATGCGGAAGCCAACCGATCGATCAAGGCGCAGAAGACCTACAATGATATGCCGGAAAGGATGATGTCGGAAGCGCCGGAGCGACTCTTGACAAACCTGCCGGCTTCTTCGCCCGCCCGGCGAAGCGCCTCACGGTCGGCACAAAAGCGGTCTATAAGAGCGGCAAAGTCCTCATCGCCGATGATTTCAAAGCCTCCCTTTACTGCCAACAGCCCTTGGGCCTCCTGAAAATGCTTGTTGTTGGGACCGAACACCACAGGTATGTCCCACACGGCAGCTTCAAGCACATTGTGAATGCCCACGCCGAAGCCGCCACCCACGTATGCCACGCAGCCATAGCGATAGATGGATGACAGCAGACCAAAGCAGTCGATGATGAGCACATCGGCCGTGGCGGCTTCCTCCTCGGTGGTGCGGGTGTAGCGCACCACTTTGCGTCCTTCGCCGATGAGTGCCACAATCTGTCTGAGATGCTCCTCCCCGATGACGTGGGGCGCGATGATGAGTTTCCACTCGGGATGCAGGTTGAAATACTTCAAAAAGATTTCTTCATCGGGAAGCCAAGAAGAGCCGGCGACAAAAACAGGTGATGGGTGATGGGTGGTGGGTGTTAAGTTCTCCGGGGCAGATAATTGGGAGGAAGCTGCGACAGGGGGCGTATCAGACAAGCCGCCCTGTACAAAACGCTCCACAATGGGGAGCTGCTTGCTGGCTTCCTTGATTTGCAGCACCCGGTCGAAGCGCGTGTCACCGCTCACGACAACATTGTCTATACCGATAGAGGACAGCAGACGGCGACTCTCCTCGTTCTGCACAAAAAAACGGGTGAAGCAACGCAACACAGCGGCATATTGGCGGCCATACCATTTGAAGAACACTTGGTCGGGACGGAAGATGCTCGACACGCTGCAGGCCGGCACTTGGCGGTGCTTCAAGATGTGAAGATAATTGTACCAAAACTCATATTTGATAAAAAACGCCATCACCGGACGAACCAAGCGCAGGAAACGGATGGCGTTGAGGGGCGTGTCGAGGGGCAGATAGCAGATGATGTCGGCCCCGGAATAGTCCTTGCGCACTTCATAGCCCGACGGAGAAAAAAAGGTGAGGAGTATCTTGTATTCGGGATGTTCCCTGCGAATGCGCTCCATCAACGGACGCCCTTGTTCAAACTCACCGAGCGAGGCGGCATGAAACCATACATAACGGGCTTCCGGCTCCACCTTGCTTCTCAATACATCGAAGGCCCGGCGCTCCCCACACCACATCTTGCGGACCTTCTTACTGAACAGGCTGGCAACGGCCACGCCCAACAGATAAATGTAAATGATGAGATTGTACATAAGTTTTAGTTTAGAACTTCGATAGCCCTGCGCAGCCGACGGAGCGTCTCTTCCTTGCCCAAGAAAGCCGAAATATCGAACATGCCGGGGCCTTTGCCCTCACCGACGAGTGCCAAGCGGAAGGCATTCATGATGTCGCCGAGCTTGTAGTCCTTGCTTTCCACCCACTGCTTGACTACGGGTTCCTGTCCTTCGATAGAGAAGTCGTCGATGCCTTCGAGCACTTCTGCCAGTTCGGCCATCTGCCGGGCCGAGTAGTCTTTCCACCGCTTCTTGCGCGTTTTCTCGTCATACTCGGTCGGAGCGATGAAAAAGAAAGAACAAAGGGGCCACAGCTCCTTCACAAAATCCACGCGGTCTTTCATCATGGCCACCACTTCCGTAATGCGCTCCATGCTCTCGTCCACCCCATTATTGGCCACAATGGGGGCAAAGAGGCCTGCTATCTCCTCGTTGCTCTTGCGGAGGATGTATTCGTGATTGAACCAGATGCCTTTCTTGAAGTCGAATTTGGCACCGGCCTTGGAGCATTTCGTGATGTCGAACGCCTCAACCAGTTCGTCGAGCGAGAAGAGTTCCTGCTCTGTTCCGGGATTCCAGCCGAGCATGGCGAGGAAGTTAACCACCGCCTCGGGAAAGTATCCGCTCTCACGATAGCCCGAACTCACCTCTCCGGTCTTGGGGTCGTGCCACTCCAGCGGGAAGACCGGAAATCCGAGACGGTCGCCGTCGCGCTTGCTGAGTTTGCCTTTGCCCTCAGGTTTGAGCAGCAGGGGAAGATGGGCGAAACGGGGCATCGTGTCTTCCCAGCCGAAAGCCCGGTAGAGAAGCACATGGAGCGGCGCACTGGGAAGCCACTCTTCGCCGCGAATCACATGGGTAATCTCCATCAGGTGGTCGTCGACGATGTTGGCCAAATGATAGGTAGGCAGTTCGTCGGCACTCTTGTAGAGCACCTTATCGTCCAATATGTCGCTCTTGACGCGCACGTCGCCACGAATCATGTCGTCCACATGCACCTCCTGTCCCGGTTCTATCTTGAAGCGCACAGTAAACTGCTCACCATCGGCCATGAGACGGTCGACCTCCTCTTTAGGCAGCGTGAGCGAATTGCGCATCTGCATACGGGTACGGGCATCATACTGAAAGTTCTCTATCTCGTTGCGTTTGGCCTCCAGTTCTTCCGGAGTGTCAAAGGCTATGTAGGCTTTTCCACTATCAAGCAACTGCCTGGCATATTGCTTATAGATTTCCCGGCGCTCGCTCTGGCGGTAAGGCCCGTGGTCGCCTCCGAAGGAAACACCTTCGTCGAACGGTATGCCGAGCCAGCGAAACGACTCAATGATATATTCTTCAGCGCCGGGCACAAAGCGGTGGGAGTCGGTGTCTTCTATTCTGAATACAAATTCGCCGCCGTGCTGACGGGCGAAAAGATAATTGTAAAGGGCGGTACGCACGCCGCCGATATGCAATGCGCCGGTGGGGCTGGGCGCAAAACGCACTCTTACTTTTCTTTCTGCCATGCTCAAGATAATATAGCTATGAAAACATTTTTGTGCAAATTTACATATTTTTTTTGTAGGTTAGGGTATTTTTTTCGTAAATTCGCAGAGTAAACCACATAAAACAGGCATTCATGAACATATTCAAGACATATCCCGAACACTACTGGCGAGATTTCTTCACACGCACGGCACTCATCCTTGTCACCGTAACCATCATCGTGTGGTTCCTGCCCCGCAACGAGGGTCAACAGTTCCGCTACGATGTGGGGAAACCGTGGATGTACGGCTCGTTCATCGCCAAGTTCGACTTTCCCATCTACAAGACCGACGCTGCCATCCGCAACGAGCGCGACTCGCTCATGCGCACCTTCCAACCTTATTATAATTACAACCCTAAGGTGGAGAAAGAGCAGATTGCACGGTTCAAGAACGACTTCAAAGAGGGCATCCCCGGACTGCCCCACACCTATCTGAGCACGGTCGTCGACCGCCTGCACCGACTCTATCAGGCGGGCATCATGAGTACGCCCGAATACAACCGCATCTACAACGACACAACCAACATGCTGCGTGTGGTGAGCGGTAAGACAGCCCAGAGCTTCCCCATCAACTGTATCTACTCCACCATCGGAGCTTACGAACAGTTGTTTCTCGATGAAAAACTGGCACCGCAACGGCAGATACTGCAACGCTGCGACCTCAACAACTACATAGAGCCCAACCTCACCTATGACAAAGAGAAAAGCCAGACCGAACAGAACGACTTGTTGGGCAGCATTCCACTGGCCAGCGGAATGGTGATGAGCGGACAGAAGGTGATAGACCGGGGAGAGATCGTCGACGACTACACTTACAGGGTGCTTAATTCTTTCGAGAAAGAAATGAAGCGGCGCAGTGCCACGGAGGAAGAAATCACCACCACCATCATCGGCCAGACCATCTTCGTCTTCATCCTCGTGATGCTCTTCACCCTCTACCTGGGTCTTTTCCGCAAGGACTATTTCGAGAAGCCCCGTAGCATCACAATGCTCTACTCCATGATTACACTCTTCCCGATACTGGTATCACTGATGATGAAACACAACCTCTTCAGTGTCTACATCATCCCGTTTACGATGGTGCCCATCTTCATCCGCGTGTTCATGGACACTCGCACGGCCTTCATCTCCCATGCCACGATGGTGCTGATATGCGCGGCGGCGGTGAAATACCAGTATGAGTTCATCATCGTGCAGCTCGTGGCGGGCCTCGTGGCCATCTACTCATTGCGCGAACTGTCGCAGCGGGCGCAACTCTTCAAGACCGCCTTGCTGGTCACGCTGGCCAGCATAGTTGTCTACTATGCACTCCAGCTCATGCAGGAAAACGATTTCTTTGGCTTCGACCGCAGCATGAACATCCACTTCATCGTCAACGGCATCTTCCTGCTGCTGGCCTACCCACTGATGTACCTCATCGAAAAGATGTTCGGTTTCATTTCCAATGTGACGCTCTTCGAACTTTCCAACACCAATAAGGGACTGCTGCGCAATCTGAGTGAGATAGCCCCGGGAACATTCCAGCACTCCATCACCGTGGGCAATCTGGCTGCCGAGATAGCCAACAAGATTGGGGCCAACAGTCTGCTGGTGCGCACAGGGGCACTCTACCACGACATCGGAAAGATGACCAACCCCGTCTTCTTCACCGAAAACCAAGTGGGAGTCAATCCGCACGAGCGGATGTCGTGCAAGGAAAGTGCACAAATCATCATCAGCCACGTGAACGAGGGGCTGCGGCTGGCCGAAAAGGCGAACCTGCCCAATATCATCAAAGACTTCATCAAGACCCACCACGGCACGGGGTTGGCCAAATTCTTCTATGTGAAATACCAGAACGAGCACCCCAACGAGATCGTCAACAAGGAAGATTTCCAGTATCCCGGTCCCAATCCGTTCACCCGCGAGCAGGCCATTCTCATGATGAGCGACGGTGTGGAGGCGGCTTCGCGCTCGCTTGGCGAGTACACCGAGGAGAGCATCAGCAATCTTGTCAACAAGATGATCGACGGTGAAGTGGCCGACGGAATGTTCACCGAGTGCCCCATCACCTTCCGCGACATATCACAGGCCAAGCAGGTGCTCATCGACAGATTGAAATCTATCTATCACACGCGTGTTCAATATCCCGAACTGAAAAAGGAGGTGAAGCCGGAGGCGCAGGCCGCCGAACAGGAAGAACTGGTGGAAAATTAAACGTGAGGACAGACAACCGGCAGTCTCATCGCCCCCATCATGGCATGGCCGAAAGAATACATCAACGGGCTGGGCCTCGAAAACACAGTTTCTTCGTCTGCCCGTCACCTCCCAACAACGCCTCCGGGCTGCACACACATGTCGATTTGTGCATCAAAATGCGTCCAAGAAGTTAACATAACTTAAATACTAATGGTTGCTTTTAGACAAAAAGGACAATATGTGTAACTTTGCGAACAATTTATTATAGGTATTTAAGATGAATAAATTAAAATTTGTTTTGTCAGGCACATTGCTTTCCACCGCAATGGCCGTTAACGCCGGAGGCATCCTTACCAACACCAACCAAAGCGTGTCTTTCCTCCGCAATCCGGCCCGCGACGGCGTGATAGCCATCGACGGTGTATACAGCAACCCGGCCGGTGTAGCCTTTCTGCCCAAGGGCATACACCTTTCTTTCAACAACCAGTCGGCTTTCCAGACCCGCACCATCCGTAGCGGCATCACCATACCGGCACTCCAAGGCACTCCTTTCCACCAACCGTTCAAACTGAATGGGGGCGACGAATATGGCATCAAGGAATTTAAAGGTGAGGCTTCAGCCCCCATCCTGCCCTCCATCCATGCTGCCATCAACTATGACAAATGGGGCTTTCAGGCCGGTTTCGGTCTTGTAGGCGGTGGCGGAAAATGCACCTTCAACCACGGACTGGGTTCTTTCGAGCGACAAATATCGCTCCTGCCTGCCCTCTTGGCGCAAACCAATGCCGGCTATCAAAAGAAATACGGCATCGACTTGGGCCTTGGCTCCAACAAACCGGGCTACAGTGTGGAGAGCTATATCCACGGACAGCAGTATGTGTTCGGCTTACAGTTGGGCACCACCTACAAGTTCAACGAGCATCTTTCCGTCTACGGCGGTTTCAGGTTCAACTTCGTTTACAACAAATATGAAGGAAACATCAAGAACATCAGCGTGAACATCGGTGAAACCAACCAAAACCTCTTCGACTATCTCGGCACAAAAGCCAAAGCCCTGAGCGAGCAGGCCGATCTTTACAAGCAGCAGGCCGAAAACTATCAGATGCTGGCCGACCAGGCCAAGGCAGCCGGCAACACAGCTGCAGCAGCCCAATATCAAGCCGGGGCCGACAAGCTGAAGCAGGGCGCAGCCTTGAGTGCAGGCGGCGCACAGACGATGGAGAGCGTGAGAAATCAGGTGGCCGACAAGTATCTCGACTGCACGCAGAAAGGCTGGGCCATCGCTCCCATCATCGGTGTGGACTACCGTTGGAACAAACTCAACATCGGTGCGCGTCTTGAGTTCACCACCCACTTCAACATACAAAATGACACCAAGCGAGACGACACCGGTCTGTTTGCCGACGGTGTGAACACTCCGGGCGACATGCCGGGCATCTTCACCATCGGCGCACAGTATGACATCCTGCCCCGGCTGCGCGTGATGGCGGGCTACCACTACTTCTTCGACAAGGACGCGCGCATGGACAAGGAGAAGCAGAAACTTCTCGCAGGCAACACGCAGGAATTCAATGCCGGTGCCGAATACGACATCACCAAACGCATACAGGTGAGTGCGGGTATGCAACGCACGAAATACGGGCTCGGCAACGGTGCCTTCCTGAACGACATGAGTTTCGTGGTGAGCAGCTATTCCGTGGGCTTGGGCGTAGGCGCACAGATTTCAAAGAAAGTGAAAGTCAACATCGCCTACTTCTGGACCAACTACGAGACATTCCACAAAAGCTACTCGCAGGACTATACAGCCGCCGGGAAGACCATCAAGGCCGAAAATACCGACGACTTCACCCGAACCAACAAGGTGTTCGGCGTGGGACTGGATGTCAACATCTAATAGTAGGAAAAAAATGGCTCGGGGCGTCCTGCCCATAGCATTTACAGGGGAAAACGAAGGAGTGCCGGAAGCAGGCACTCTTTCCTCCTGCCAAAAACCGATATCCAAATCAATGCACGGTTTTGTCAAACAAATTATGCTTTTTCAGCCTTCATACGTGCGATATTCTCACCGAACAACTCGTCGGGTTTCAAATACGCGATTTTGAGCAAAATTTTTAAAGTACAGACTATCAGCACTTTGAATCTTAGTGACACGATTTTGGGGCTGAAAACAGGCCTGAAATAGGCCAAACAAGCTTGCAAAAGGGCCACAGTTGCGATGCGACTGTGGCCCTTTTGGCTTCCAACTGCGGCCCTTCTGTCGTGCGAAACGGCCCAAATGGAAAATCAAGGTGACTTGAATGCCTCTTCAGAAGCCCCAACATAGTGTTTCAACACCATTTTTTCAACCTATCCGGAGCATTTTCACAGAAGGGTTTTTGTAAACAAAATCACCTGCCTAAAGAGTGATGCGATTGTTATTGCTTCCAATATCGGATGCCATGACACACCTCTCGCCTTCGTCTGACGCCTCGGTGCATCTATCCGTCTAAAAAGGGTCTACATCATAATAGATTTGCAAAGCGCCATATCGCGAGTCTTTCAACATCTGACTTTGGGCGAGTTTGAGGTAGTCACGGACTTTTTTCAGGTCAATTCCGGCCTCTAATTTAATGACTATCTTGCGGATGTGCATCGTCTTGACACGGGCAATGACGGGCTTGTCCGGTCCCAACACCCGAGTGCCGAACCACTGGCGCAGCCGACTTCCGAGTTCTGTAGCGGCCGTCTCCACCACACCGTCGTGACGATGCTTCAGAAAGACATTGACGAGATGGTAGAAGGGGGGGTAGCGGAACATCCTGCGCTCCTCCAACAGGTCAGCGAAGAAACCCTCATAGTCGTTATGCACCACCTGCCGGATGACCGGCAACTGCGGGCTTCCCGTCTGCAAAATCACCAGTCCGCGCTGCCCTTTGCGTCCTGCCCTGCCACTCACCTGCGCCATCATCATGAAGGCGTGCTCGTATGCACGGAAGTCAGGATAGTTCAACATGGAGTCGGCATTGAGAATGCCCACGACACTCACCTTGTCAAAATCCAGCCCCTTGGAAATCATCTGCGTGCCGATGAGCAGATTGGTGCGGCCGGCCGAGAAGTCGTCGATGATGCGTTCGTAGGCGTTCCGTGTGCGGGTGGTGTCGAGATCCATGCGGTCCACACGCGCTTCGGGAAAGAGGTCGCGTATCCGGTCTTCTATCTTTTCGGTGCCGTATCCCCGGCCATGGAGCTCGGTCGAACCGCAGTTGGGACACTCCGTGGGCACCGGGTAGGAATAACCGCAATAGTGGCAGGTGAGCAGGTTGAGATTTTTGTGCAGCGTGAGCGACACGTCACAGTTCTTACACTTCGGCACCCAACCACACACACGGCACTCTATCATCGGCGCGAAGCCACGGCGGTTTTGGAAAAGGATGGCCTGCCGACCGCTTTCAAGGGCCGAGCGCACAGCCGTTAGCAAACGGGGGGAAAACGGCCCGGTCATCATCTTGCGCCTCTTCAGGTCTTTGGTGTCTACCACTTCTATTTCGGGCAACTCTATCCCCTTGAAACGGGTGGTGAGTTCCACCAGTCCGTATTTCCCCCTACGGGCATTGTAGTAGCTTTCCATAGAGGGAGTGGCCGTACCGAGGAGCGTCTTGGCCCCATACATCTGCGCCAGCATGATGGCTGCCGAACGGGCATGATAGCGCGGGGCGGGTTCCTGCTGCTTGAAAGAGGTCTCGTGCTCCTCGTCGATGATGACAAGTCCGAGCCGCTTGAACGGCAGAAACACAGCACTGCGGGCACCAAGCACCACATCGTAGGGATTGGCCGAAAGCTGTTTCTGCCATATCTCCACCCGCTCGGCATCACTGTATTTGGAGTGGTAGATGCCCAGCCGGTTGCCGAACACGCGTCGCAGGCGATTCATGATTTGCACTGTGAGGGCTATCTCGGGCAGAAGATAGAGCACCTGCCGGCCATCGGCAAGGGCTTTTTGAATGAGGTGGATGTAGATCTCGGTCTTTCCGCCCGAGGTGACTCCATGCAAGAGCACCACCGGCTTGGCCATCATCTTCAGCAAAATGAGATTGTAAGCTTCCTGCTGTGCCTCATTGAGCGGATGCACATGGTCGAGATGCGGTTCTCCTCCATTGTTCAGCCGCCCCACTTCCAACTCGTAGGTGAAGAGGATGCCACGGTCTATGAGTGCCTTGATGTTGGCCAGCGTACAGTGGGAGGCATTGAGAAGCTCGTCGCGCGTGATGTTGACAATGCCCTCGCGGGGCACGTTGCCTTCCAGACTGTCCCAATGGGAAAGGGCCAGATAGCCTGTGAGCACTTTCTGCTGCCGGGCCGAACGGGCCAACAGCCCCAAGGCGACATGCAGAGCCTGCTCGCTGCGATAGTTCTGTGACAAGCCGACATAGAGCTCCATCTTGGGCTTGTACTTGTCTTGCGACTTCAAACCGGCCGGCATGGCAGCATTGTAGACTTCACCGAGGGGCGACATGTAATAGTCGGCTATCCAGTGCCAAAGCCGAAGTTGCTGGGGAAAAAGCACCGGGGCTTTATCGAGTATCTCTATAACCGGTTTGCTGGCAAACTCCGGTCGGCGGTCGTGCACTGCATCGACTATGCCGATATAACGCTTGCTCTTGCCCAAGGGCACGAGCACCCGCACACCCACAGCCACCTGCCGCTCCATGTCGGGGGGCAGAGAGTAAGTGAAAGTGCCTTCTAAAGGCAGCGGCAATATGACATCGACAAAGTTCATGAGGTACAAAGATAATCAAAAAAAAGCAGACATCGGCAAGCGACTGTCTGCTTTTAATGTATTTTGTCGGTAGGCATTCAAGATAGAAGCGCAATTTCCATCATAGATATTTAGCCCGGTACTTTCATATCCGGTTTTCAAAGCAAAACCTAAAACAAAAAAAGGCAGATACACCATAAAGGAGCATCTGCCCGATATGTCTCACTTTGCGCCGGCCTCATGGCTGGCAGAGGAAAATCAGAAGTAATAGGCTAAACCTATCTGCCAGGAGTTGGACTTGCCTTTAATGCCGGTCTTCACCTTGTCAAAGGTGGCTTCAGCAGTTTTTCCGCAGGCGATGTTGTAGTTGGCATTAAGCTGCAAATGGTTAAGAAGCATCAGACCTGCACCAAGATTGACACTGAAATTGGACTCCTTCCATTTCCAGTTGATAGGCTTCTCCGTGTCGTTTCCCACATTGAAACCAAACTGGGGACCGGCAAAGAAATAGAGTTCGGCCGTTTGTCCCAAGCCGAAGCCATAACGGAGACTGACGGGAACGGCAATTTGCTCCTGCTTGACGGTTGCATCAGACACCACAGTCTTGTCATCGGCAAAGGCTGACACCTTGGCAGAACGATAGTCGTAGAGAGCAGAGGCATCAACACCAAGGCCGATGACGGGGAGCGTGAACTTCATCGTGGGGCCGATATAAAATCCGGTACGGTTGGATGCACTCAAAACCTTGCTGTTGAAACTCATATCGGTCACGTTCAAACCGCCTTTCACACCAAACTTAATCTGTGCGCCGGCCTCAGTCGCAAACAGCATCGCTGAGACAACCAAGACTAAAGAAAATAACTTTTTCATAATCTGTTCTCCTTAAATTAAACCTTTACTATTGGAAACAGACATTCCGTGGGCCGGCACGCATCCCTCAGTCAGTCTGCGTAAAATTGGCTAATGACGCTCACGACGCACGGTGACACGGGCCGAAGAACTGCCCGAAGAGGAACTGCTCCGGGCACGCCGGTTCTTCACCGTAGCCGTGCCGCCGCTCCGGCGGTTGCGCTTCACGGCCTTGGCACCTTTTTCCGTGACACCGGCTTTGGCGATAGAATCGAGAGAATCCTTGCGAGCTTGATTGCCCCAAATGTTCTTTTCAAACTCGGCGAGTTCGCGTTCAATGCGCTTCTGCTCCTTGTTCATGGCACTGTCGCTGGAACAATATTGCGCCAATGTGCGGCCGAGCATATTCGTTGTCTTGTAAATCTTGCCCTTATACAGATTGCGAGTGAAATAGTCGTCAATGCTCATCATGGCCGCATTATTGAGATTGCTCGTCATAATTTGCTGTTTGGCGAGATAAGGGGCGAGGTCGTCATACTTGACCCAGAACAGTGGATACTTCGTGGCACCGTCTCCGAAATCATCTTCACGCTCCATTATGGGGCAAAGGGCAATCACTTTGGTGTGGAAAGTGGCCGTAGCCTGATCGTAGTAAGAACTTTCCTTGATGTAATAGGACTTCACCTCGCGAGATGGAATATCGCTGTTGTCAAGATGCACACGCCCATTCTCGCGCTCATAGAAGATGTGATAGTTATCAAGAAACTGCAAAGGCTTGATGCGAGCAGAGTCGTTAAAGATTTCATTGCCGTCGAGCCGATACTCATAGGCATTGATGCCGCCGCGTGAGGGGCCCACCATCATCAACTTGAAGAGGTAGGTGAAAAGGTTCATCTGATTGCCCAACGGCTCTACAGGATAGTAAAGGCCGGCGTTGGCATCCTCGGTGAGGTCGAGCACTCGGTAGATGTCGCGACGCCACACCACATCTTCGGGCATAGGAGCCATCGTGGGAAACTCTATCTGAGCACGGGGAGTGAGGGTGTTTGCATTAGAACGCTGCGCTGCCTGCTGCTCGGCACGGCGCTTCGGAGCCTGGGCAGAAACAGCCTGAACCATACAGGCAGCCATCAATATGAATAGGATTCGTTTCATTATCTGTTCTGATTTAATTTGCTTATCAATGTCTCGTGGGACTTCTATGACCGAAAGGGATTTTCAGCCACTATCATTTGACCACCACCTCCATGGCTTGCGGCAATTTTCTGGTGATGCCGTCAGGTCCTATGGCCGTCACCTTGGAAATGTAGAAACGGCGGTTGTGCGACAGTTTTCTGAAAGCCTCACGCTGGCTTTGTGAGAATTGTGAACCGTTGCCGGCCATAGGCACAGCATTGCCCATGTTGTCGAAGAACACAGCTTCAAAGCCCACTACCCGGAACTCGATGTCAAGCAATCCATCGTCAATGGCGGCATGGATGCCTCCGACACCCATCAGGGAGGCTTTGGCCAAGGAACCGCCTTTGAAACGGTCGGTGCCAAGAGCGATATAAGCTGTCGGATCGGGCAGTTTGCGCACCTTAAAGGTATAGCTGCCCATCGTGCGGGACTTTCCCTTGTCGGTGGCCGAGACGGTGAAAGTGACATCGTGACCCACGGCGGCGGGAACTGCCACGTAATGACCGTTGCCGGTAGAGGTGAGCGAACCACCACTCATTGAAACCCGCACGGCATTCTGAGGAATACCCGGCACACTGATACTCATAGGATTCTGATAACCGGCATAGAGCACATTCATCAAGTCGGCAGCTATGGTAGCACCACTCGGGGGCGTGATCACTTCGTATTTCTGTAGGAAGTTGCGACGCAGGATATCTCCGTTGCCATTGCGCATGAGCATATATCCACTGAACGAATGTTCTCCCACACCACCGGCTGTAAAGGCGTAACGCCCGCCACGGGTGTTCACCCTGCTGCCGTTGATATAGATTTCGGGTTGCTGTGTGGTGTCCACAGCGGCCATCACTATGTTGGCGGCAAACTGTTCACCGGGATAGAGTGTCGTTTTTTCAGGAATGACAAAAGCATCCAGCTTGTTGACGCGAATATCTTTGAGGTCAATATTCGACACCAGCGTGTGCAGCACCTCCCCTTCGGCCTGCCGCACATCACTCTGCAACTTGGAGAGGAGGGTGACTGCCGCAGCCACGGGCATATTTTCAAACATGTATTCCTGCCAATTCTTGCCCAATGTGTTGCTGTTCCGGGGCACCGTTGTCGACAGGTTACTCTTGATGGTTTGCTGATGACGAGGGTCAGTTACCATTTTCAGGATGCGTTCACGATAGGAGTTGATGGCGTTGAAAAGCCGCTTGCCCTTACCACTTCCGGGAGCCAACATCACGATTGCCGCCGCTTCCAAATCGTCCTTGTTATCTATGTTGCGCACATCACCGTCGTTTCCGTCCGCCTCCTTGACTATCGCCTCTTTCAATTCTTGTGCGAAATTATAGAGCGAATCACTCATATTCTTCACCAGCGTAGCCTTTTCAAACCACATTTTCACCTTCTGCGGATTGGTTTTCATCTGGTCGGCAAAGTTTCCATATAGCATCTTGTTCTCCGCGGATGAGTTGGCAGTGGTCCGATTCAGACTTTCTTCCACAATGGAGAAGCCGTTGAGCACCTCTGTAGAGATGTTCAACGCCAGCATAGCCATCAAGACGACATACATCAGATTGATCATCTTCTGGCGCGGAGAAACGGGTCTTTTCTTGATTGCCATTATTCTTCTGCGTTAGAGGCGACACCCGGGGCGGCCACTTTCATGTTGACGGTCATAGCCTCTATCATACGGGTGTATATTTTATTAAGTTGCTCTATTTGCCGGGCCATCTTCCGACTCTGTTCGTTTATCTGATCAATGGTTCCGATTTGCTGACTGGCTCCCTTGAGTTGCATCTCATAAACCTTGCTGATGCCTGTAAGGGTACGGTTGAGATTTTCCATTTCCTCGCTGTCACGAGTGAGACGGCTGCTCTGCTCATTCACTTTCTCAAGTGTTTCTACAAGCTTTTTCAGTTCTTCCACATAACTGTTTTGGGCTGTGGCCATATCGGGGGAAATCTCCTGTTGGGAGGCAAGCCACGCCCCTTGGTGAGATGCAGCTACGGCAACACTTTCCACAGAGTTTGCTCCTTCTGCTCCACTAAAGGCGACAGGTCGGCCGGGAGCGGATGTCGAAACAGCATTGGATTCCGAAACATTGTCTCCATGTCCATACGTCACCTTGCCGGTCTCCAAATACTCTTCAGTGACATGGGTGGGAATATCACGGCCGTCGGCGGTCTTATCGAAAGGCCGGTCAAAGGCCGAGAGAAAAAACACAAGCACTTCGGTGCCCATTCCGAGGAACAGCCAAAAGTTGGCACCGGGAATGTGAGTCAGTTTACACAGCGTACCGAAGATAACGATAGAGGCTCCCCAGCTATAGGCGTAGTTGAGGAATGTCTGACCGGGAACGCTATCCATCCACTTTTGCAGACGATAGACTATATTGAATTTACTGTACTCTCCCATGATATTTATCTTCTTTTCTTTATCTTTGTTGCTTTTTGCTTAGTGCTCGAAGTGGTTGCCAGACTGCGCACGCAGCGGAATCCCACATACGATCGGGGTTGGTTCTGATATTCCCATGAGCGCCAGGCCGAACGGATATACGACTCAGGATCTTTCCACGAACCGCCACGCACACTCTTTTTCTTCAGACGGTAGGGATCCTCTTTGGCAGCGTTGTATTGCAACTGCGGATTGAGGTCGTTCATCGCATCTACACCGGCTTCAGTAAAAATGGTACTTGTCCACTCCGCTACGTTACCGGCCATATCATACAGCCCGTTGCTATTGGCAGAGAAGATACCTCCCTTACTCGTTATCAGATTTCCGTCTTTAGTATAGTTTCCGCGATCAGGCTTGAAGTTGGCATAGAAACAGCCGTCACCATTTTTCACATCTTGATTCTCCCATGGGAACTCAGTACCGTCCTTTCCTCGGGCAGCATACTCCCATTCAGCTTCCGTCGGCAAACGGTAGCGCTGCACAAAACGGGCTTCAGGCCCCAATCCTTTCAACAAATAGTCGGTGCGCCAAGCACAGAAAGCGTTGGCCTGCTCCCATGTAACCCCGACCACAGGATAATCGTTATAAGCAGGATTACTGAAATAGCTGCGCAGATAGACCTCATTATCCGAGTTCTGGAAATCATTCACCCAACATGTGGTATCGGGATAAACGTTAACGATGTAGGTGTTGAGGAAATCCCACGGGCCGGAAAGCGGGCGGTTGATGGTTTCGGTTACGATACGCCCTTCATCATCGATATAGGCCGTATCTTTGGAAATCATCACCACCTCATTGGGATCAACCGTGAGGTCGGTATTCAGATTACGCTCCTCGGGGCGAATCCGATTGCGTCTCAAGGCAGCTTTCGCGTAATCATATATCTCATAGCGGTAGTTCATCTGCCGCCAGTCGATAAGTTTCTCTCCGGTCACAGGATTGGTGGTGTACAAGCTCTCAAATGCACGCAACTCGTCTTCATTAGGCTTGCGTGGCAAAGCCTTTTTCCAGTTGAGATGGGGAGTCACAGGATCACCATTCTTGTCTTCCGTAATCATATAGGTTTCATCACCTCCATAGGCCGGATCGGCCAATCGGGTGCGGATGATGGAATCTTTCACATAGTTGAGAAACTGCTTGTATTTGGAATTTGTCACCTCTGTTTCATCCATCCAAAAACCGTCTACGGATATATCTTTTACCGGTGTATCCTTGCCCCAAAGCGAGTCTTGGTTGGCAAGTCCCATCTTGAGATAGCCTCTGTTGATTCTTACCATACCATAAGGGGCCGGTTCGTTGAAACTCCTGCCACTGACCCCCACAACCTCTCCGCCCCGTCCGGAGACAGAAGCTGACTTAGCACTGAAACATCCGGAAAGGGTCAAAGCGATAAGGCCAAGGCCCAATATCATGATACCTTTTTTCATATTTGGTTTTAATTCCTTTTCATTTATCTATTTTAATATACTGTGCTCATCAATGCACATTCTTTACATTTCCATCTACACACCAAGTTATTCATTCCATCTGAAAGACAGCACACATCCCTAAAGGATTCTGACACTCTTATGCTTGTTCCGTCCTTTCTTCACAAGGTTGATATCATGCTGATAACCAACGAAAAGTTCGTGGCTGCCATTACCGGGGTTGATGGATGAGGTGTACATTTCATAACTATATCCCACAACAAATCCGTGGAAAGTGCCCCCGACCAAAAATGTGACCGAGGTGGAAGGGCTGTAACCGGCACCGATATACATTATTTTCTTATCATTGGTGTAGACCAACCGGGTGGTTATATCCTCTCGCCACGATGTGCCGTCAGTGCGCACGAGCACCGATGGCTTTATTGTTAGAAACGGATTTCTTAATTTTATATTGTATCCGCCTGTCAAATAATAGGTTCGGTCTATTTGCAGTTCGTTGGTAGTACCGAGTTCTATCAAAGGAGCATTGAGATGCTGACCGGCCACTCCCACATACCATGCTCCATGTATATAATGGAGTCCGAAAGCTAGATCGAGCCCGTTGCCCTTTAGTGTTGCTCCGCTCAAAGCCGGATCGTTGCTGTCTCCCACATCTAATTTACTGCCATCAAAATTTTCGCTTAACAGTCCGACCTGAACACCGGCACTCAAGGTACCACCAAAGAGGCCATGCTTATAAGCATACTGCAAACTGACACGGGTATGCTTGAAAAGACCTATCTGATCGTTCAAAAATTGAAGCCCCACACCGTGGTATGATTTTAGGAAGTAAAAGGGTCGGTCTACTGCAAAATACATACTCCTGGGATTATGTTCAAAACCAGCCAAATCAAGTGCGTATGCAGCGGTAAAATTGAGTTTGGGCTCCTTGCCGGCTGCAGCAGGATTGTAGGCCGTCTCCATGTCAAAATAGTGACTGAACAACGGATCATATTGGGCTTCCACCTCAATAGAGATGATGCCGGACAAGAACAATATGGTGATAAAGCGTTTAAACACGTTGATATAACGGCCGCTTTAAGAAATTATTGCATAAACGACAAGGCCGCTTCCTTAAGAGAAACGACCTTGTGCGTATTCGAATGAATATCAATATTCGTCTTCGTTGAAGAGGAAATCCTCTTTGGTTGGATAGTCAGGCCAAATGTCTTCGATACTCTCATAGACATCACCTTCATCTTCTATCTCCTGCAAATTCTCCAGAACTTCCAGAGGTGCACCCGAACGAGTAGCATAGTCTATCAACTCGTCTTTAGTTGCAGGCCATGGTGCATCTTCCAGCTTTGAAGCCAATTCCAGTGTCCAATACATAGTCTTAAAGTTTACTCATTTTAGTGGGCGCAAAGGTAATAAAATAAATCCTATCTGCAAGTTTTTTGATGATTATTTTAAATATTGTAACATCAATAAAACTTAAAAATGACAGCTATATTAAAAATTTACAAGATAATGCTGCTTAAACCGTGTATGGTCAAAGAAGACAATACCACAATAATAGAGATCGAAAGTTATCCCAGTGCGCATATCCCGCTTCACCTTCTTCCAAAAATTCCGCGCCATTCTGCTCTTCATAATCCCTTCTATGATCAAAACCGTGTCTTCATTCGCAGCACTCGCCACCTCTTCAAAAAGTGCATCGCTATGGTTTGAATAAGCCATCCGCACTAACGGCAAACCGGTATATGCACCGAGAATATCTTTTGCGTCTGAGACATCGGCATCGGAAGTGGAAGCCAAAGAAATAATTTCTGTATTTCGACAACCTCTCTTTAAATATTTCTCGTAGATCCCCGAAAAATCTCGAGTTCCATCCTCCTTGATTTTCTTATCAACAATCAAAATCTCTCTTTCCCCACAAAATACCCTATTACTATAAAAGGAGAAAACAACTCTCGGCTGGAGATAATTAGCTAACCGAAAATAAAGGCGTCCCATCTTATTGGCCAATTTGCCGGCATATCCCATTTCCTGCTCTAACTCCGCAAAAGCATAATATGGATAATGCTCATTGACAACGTAGCGGATAAAACGATACGCCCACGGCGATTGGACTCCAAAGCCACGGGAGTGTCTTATGCGCCGCATCCAAACAACAACTGTCTTAATGTGATATTTCATATTGCATTTGCAAAGGTACAAAAAGAAGCGGAAAATCAGACAGCCATCTGATGAAAGTCAACACACAAATACCTGTTATCAAGTTTTTCCCGTTTTTCCTGTCATGCCGTCATTTCTGCCCGCAACAGCCTGTCACCCAACATGAAAGCGGATGACAGGAAGGCAGAAGGGTGATGTCAGGAAGGGCGGGTCCCCGAGCCGGGGCACACACACACGAAAAAAGCCTCCCCGGCTGCCCTACGGGCTGCCGGGGAGGCCGGGGCCGGAACGACCCGAAGAAAAGGAGGCGGCTGCCTACTCTCCCGCATTGCATTGCAGTACCATCGGCGCAAGTGGGCTTAACTTCTCTGTTCGGAATGGGAAGAGGTGGGACACCACCGCAATAACCACCTGAATGTCATGCACCACGGGCGGGGCACGCAGCGCCCGCGCCGGATGCGTCCGTTCCGTCCGCCCCGGACATGCGGGGGGAGGGGGTGACCATCGCCACAAGCAAGGGACCGTAAGGCCGGCGACCGAAGCCGCGGGGACTCTCCAGGAGCCAACTGAAAGAACGCGCGCACGGGGAAAGCTTCGGGCAATTAGTAGCGCTCGGC
>OGEJ01000178.1_pt1 | contig 38490 bp, 60 predicted proteins | sample 1570701 | NCBI WGS metagenome assembly OGEJ01 (sample SAMEA2582140, study PRJEB24529) | metagenome | biome: Human gut stool | place: China | collected 2011
TTTGCAAGGTTTTTTTATTTTGACCGAGTGACAAATTTACTTTCCTTGATTGAAAACAGCGTAACCAAATTTATCAAATTTTCCATCTAATAACTATCTTGTCAGATGTGACTTGTACCTTGTCAATTAACTCTCTGACAATAACTTTCTGATTATCGTATGACATCTCTAGAACGCTACTAGCATCTAATAGCTTTTCTATCTTCTTTCTTTGGCCCGCCTGCTTATCAGTCAAGGCTTTTTTCATTTCTTCTTCCAGCGCGTTTCTTTGCTTGATAAAATCTGAAGACTTGGCCCTTAATTCGTCCAGCGTGATCCTGTCGTCCAAGTATAGATCATTCAGCTTGCTCAGTTTGAGCGTTAGGCTGTCTATCTGCTTCTGGATTGCTTGCTTGTCAACCGCTGGGCTGGTATCGTCCGAAAATAGTTCTTGTATCTTGTCTGGGTCGTTCTGTAGCTGAGCGATGCGTGTTAGTACATAATGCTCTAATAGTTCCATGTCATAGTAGCCGGATTCGCATTTCTTGTTGTCATTGTAGACCGTGACACCCCTTGTTTTTCGCGGGTGTCGTTGGTAGCACTCATATCTTTTAAATCGTGTGCCGTCCTTTCGCTTTTGGCCTAAAATGACTTTCAAGGGCGCGTGACAGTAACCACATTGTGCCAGTCCGGATAGCATATATTTAGCCTGGAATGGTCGAGGGTTTGATAACTCTTTAGCTGTCTGCTGCCGTTTAGCCAGCTCTCTTTGTGTCTGCTCAAAATCATCTAGCGAGATTATAGCCTTGTGTGTGCCTTGGAATGTCTGGCCCTTGTATTGATTTAAACCACAATATACAGGATTGTCTAGTATTCCTCTGATTGTCCGATAGCTCCAGGCTGGCTGTTTTGGGTATTCCTCATTGATCTTATCCCTTAATTTAGTTATTGACATACCGGCCAAGTATGACGCGTATATTTCCTTGACGGCTAGAGCTTCATACTCGTTAACAGTCATTGTGCCGGTATCCTTGTTATAATCGTACCCGTAGGAGGTTTTAGCCCACATCATAGACTTTCCAGCTTTAGCACGGCCCAGCTTGCCTAACTGCATACGCTCTTTTATCTGCTCGCGCTCTAGCTGAGCGAATACGGACAATAAACCTATAACGGCCCGCCCGAAAGGTGTAGACGTGTCAAAGTTTTCGAGCAGGCTGACAAACTCGATATTATTTTTTAAAAAGATATCCTCTATCAAGTATAGAGTGTCCTTTTGGCTACGACTCAAGCGGTCCAGCTTGTATACTAGTACTGTATCAAATAGCTTGCTCTGGGCATCTTTTATCAGTTGTTCGAGTGCTGGGCGCTCGGTTGTAGAGCCAGAGAAGCCCCCGTCTGTATAAATCTTGTAAACATGCCAGTCCTTAATATCGCAGTAGCTCTCCAGCTTTGCTTTCTGTTCCTCTATCGAGTAGCCCTCTTCCATCTGGGAAGTGGTAGACACGCGCACATATAGAGCCACTTTATTAATTTCATTCATTGTCTTAATACTCCTTTTTTGATAAAATAGAGTATAGAAAGACACCTTTCAAAATTTGTCATTTTGAAACCTTTCTTTATCTTGCATTGCCTCACGCTCAGACTCGCCAAAGTTTGAGAGCGTGGGGCTTTTTTTATTTGTCGTAAATCATCGCGCAGTTTTGTTCGTATGCCAGGCGGTTTTCATCTTTATCAAATACATATACGGGCGGTGCTGTAAAATCTTTGTCGGTTATTTTGTAAGTCTTTTCCACGTCATTTTTAATTTTCAACAAACCGTCCACAGTTTGGTGTAGCTGGTCATTTGTCAATTCAGACGATGCCACGGGTAGCAATACCGCTATGCCATTGCTACGATAATATACTTCCATTTGACTTGAGTCAAGCCATTGTTTATAAGAGTTTGCAAATTGATCTAATAGCGGTCTAGCTTTGCTGACCCGTCCAGTAGCCTTTCTAAGTTGCTCCTCTCCTTGGTTTTCTTCCTTGGCTTTGGCCTTGGCCTTGTCTACTAGCTCCCAGGCCTTTTCTTTTTGTGATTTCTCTGAGCTTTGCTCTGTAGCTACTTGCTCGGTCGATTCTTCTTGACTTGGTTCAGATTCTTCGTTTTGACTGCAACCTGTCATAAATAGAGTGAGTAGTGCGACTGCTGCAAATGTTACCTTTTTCATATTTTTCCTCCCGGCTATCCCACCAGCCTGTAAAATTCATCAATGACCATCAGTTCGTCGGTTACTGATTTTAGTTTGTGCCTTTCCATAAAGTTCAAATAGTTAAAATCTTCCTTGTCTACTCTTTCCAGCTCCTCTCTCAGTAGCGCGTGAATCATGGCCCGGTTGGCTTCATTCTCGCACTTTGTCGGGTTGATAGTATAATTGGCTTCGGTATGGTCCAAGTGGCCTAATTCGTGCAATATGACCCTTTTCTGGGCCTCTCTAGTTAGTGATTTGTTAACGAAGATAATCCTCATATCTGAGATTATCATTCCTGGCCGTGGCCATAAATTATTATCAAAGTAAGCGAGTGTCACTCCCTCACTGTCACATATTTCTTCTATCGTCATAATCTGCCTTTTAGATACCCCTCGATAATATTCTGTATAGCCACGATATCGCTTTCTGTTAGTGGCTTACCGTCGAAAGTCTTTGCGCTTTCTGCTAGTTTGCGCAGGTCTGTTTCAGTATACGGTGTATCTTCCATGTCTAATATTTCATTAGTAGATACATCTAGTACTCGAGCCAGCTCAATTAATTTCTTTCCTGTAGGTAGGTTCACACCACTTTCCCACTTTGAGATCGTGCTTTGTGACTTATACCCAAGTTCCCAAGCTAACTCAATTTGTTCCATTCCTCTTAATTCACGCAATTCTTTTATTCTTTGCCCTATTTCTGGGTGTAACTCCTTACTAGCCATAATTTCTTCTCCTTGCTATTTACAATTACATTATATAGAAGATATGATTTAAAATCAAATAAAATAATAAAGATTTTAAAAAAATATGAAAATAAATCAAAAAAACTATTGACATATGATTTAGAATCATATACAATAGACTCATAAATCAAATAGATGATTTTAAATCATATAAGGAAAGGGGTAACAGAATGGGTCAGCCAAAAGTGACTATCGCAGAATTGCGAGCTAGAAACAACAAAATGAAGCAAAGCGAACTTGCTGAAACGGTTGGAGTAACCACTCAAACCATAGGGGCATGGGAACGAGATATCACGACCATTAAGGGTGAGCATCTTTTGAAACTTTGCAAAGTTTTAGGCACAACCGCCAGCGATCTTCTGGGGGTTTAAATTTAAAATCTCATATGATTTTAAATCATATAGAAAGGAGAAAGGGTGAAGATAAATGAAGTGAAAAACAACGCATTCTATCAACTACCGCAATGGTTATTTGATCCAGAATACAAAGACATGAGCCTAAGAGCTAAGGTTGTATATGCGCTAATCTTTGATAGACGTTCCTTGTCACTAGAAAATAACTGGTACGACAAAAATGGCGATGTGTATATGTACTTCACAAATCAGCAAATGATGGAAAAGCTGAACTGTTCTGAAAAAACTATCATTTCTTCCAAGAAGGAATTGGAAAAATATGGCTTGATAAAAGAGGTAAGACAGGGTGTAAATAGACCTAATCGCTTGTACATCAACGGAACTGTAAAAATTACAGGTCAAGAACTGGAAAATTTACAGTACGGAACTGTAAAAATTACAGGTCAAGAACTGGAAAATTTACAGCCAATCAATACTAATAATATCAAGACTAATATAACCAATATTAATGATGATGATGATAGGCCTCAAAAATTAGAAAATATTCAATCTGGGACTATCGCACAGACACTCAGAAGTAGAGGTTTTAAATTAGATCAAATTCAATTTCAACAGTTATTCGATTATATCGCTTTAGATGGAATGAAGATCGAGCTTGTCCAGCTTGCTATCAGCAAGTCAGCAGACAACGAAGCTAGAAATTTCAGATATTTAAAGAGTATCCTGGATAACTGGAGAAAGAACGGTGTAACAACGGTTGAGGAAGCGGAGCAGGCAGATGAAAAGTATAAATCATCTAAAAAGCCTAAAACATACAACGGCCAGAAAGATTTCAAGTCCGGCAAGTATGCACTTCTCGGAACTGACATAAGCGTTCACGAAATAGATCCGGAATTAGGATTCTAGGGGGTGACAGCATGGATTTACCGCTTGTCTACCATATCAACGAACAAGAGACCTGCTCTATACATTCGTGCTTTAAGTGGTCGCTAAATGATGATGTACCACTGCAGGACGAACGTAACAGAACCTTTTGCCCGGAGTGTCAAAGGGAGAAAATGGCGCGTGAGGAAGAACAAAAAATCGGACAAGCTCACACGGCTACAATCCTAAGAAAGACTTACGATGTTTTTGATAAAAACAGCATCATACCACCAGAAATGAAAGACGCGACCTTTAAGACTTTCACGGTATCAAATGAGATTGATGAAAAAGCCAAGAACTACGCTTTGAGGCTGGTACATCATTATTTACATGACGGACGAGGGAACGCTTTGATAATGGGTGAAGCTGGTAGAGGTAAAACGCACCTCGCGCTGGCAATCGCGGAGAAGCTAAACGCAGATTTCAAAGCGAATAAAATTCCTAAAAGCATCTTGTTTGTCAATGTGCCAACGCTTTTCCAAAAGATACAAGGCGGGTTTGATAAGAAAGGGGCGATGTCAACTAATGACTGGCTGGATCTACTGACCAAGGTTGACTTCCTAATTCTTGACGATTTAGGCAAGGGAGACCGCGGGCAGTGGAAGCAAGACTTTCTCTATACGCTTTTAGACCATCGCGATAAAACAATCATCACTACCAACATGGGAGGTAAAGCGATGAAAGAAGCGTATGACGACGGTCTAAGAAGTCGCATAACCAAAGGCGGACGGGACCTTTACTTTAAGTATCCAGACAACGCAGAAGACAGGAGGAAATTGCCGTTTTGATTGACAAAATGATTGAGGGCTTTGAAGCTACTTGCTACGAGCTTTCAGACGAAATGAAAACTAAGCTACTAGCTAGTGATCCAGATAGTGCAAGAGGTAAGATCATGGACCTGTACGCTTGTAGATTAGCCGGCAGAGCATAAAAAAAGACCCCTTAGGAGAAGGGAACTCCAAGCGGTCAAGAGATAAAACTTTTCTAAAGGAATTATAACATGACGAGGAATAAAAATCAATGGCGACCGCGCATTATTAACATCATGTCAGACGGTAGCCAGGTAGAAGATTTAACAGGGTACACGATACCAAAGGATAGCGGGTATTACAACGCAATCAGGCGAATCAACAAGGAGATTTGAAATGTATAACGAAATTTTAGGGTGTATGACAATTGCAGGAACATTTTTTGCAGCCGGCTTCGCAGGGGCAGTATGGGACTTCAAACGCGCACAACGCAAGAAAGCCCGTCAAGCTAAGCAGGACGCAATCATGCAACAGTACGAGGAAGATCTACAAGAGAAATTTAACGAGGGCTATCAAGCATTTCAAGCAGATCTAGCTTATGCACGGAAACACTCGCGCTCAGATAACGACTGGAGCGCAGTAGATGTTTTGTAGCAAAAAAATTAAAGCGTTAAAACAAGAGATACGTTTTCAAAAAATCGACCTAGAAGGCAAAAATAATATACTTCGAGTAACTTTGAACGATAACAGAAGATTGCGGAAGGAACTGAACCAAAAAAACCAACTTTTGAAAAAGTATCAAGAAGTTTTAATGAAGTATCAAGAGGAGGGTAAGCTATGAACGAACGCTTACAACTAATACTAGCCTGTATCAGAGTAGGACGGGCGAATGTACTGACCACGCGCGACATTGCCAGAATGACGAACTTATCAGTACGAAAGGTGCGAGGTGGCATCGCAGAACTTCGGCTTAATTACTCAGTGCCTATCGTGGCCAGTCGGTCACTTCCTCGCGGGTATTATTTTGCGGAGAATGATGATGAGTACACAGCGTGGGTGCTACAGTACAAGAAGCAAATCAAGACTGAGCAGAAGCTACTGAACAGCTTAAAATCTACTAAATGGGATCACTATAAGAAAATCAAAAAGGAGATAAAACATGGCGACACTTTACGAACTAACAGGACAATTTCTTGACATTTACAATATGGACCTGGACGATGAAACCAAGCAGGACACGCTGGAAAGTATCGACTGGAACGAGGACTACGAAAACAAGGTAGAAGGCTATATCAAAGTCATTAAGAACCTTGATGCAGATATCGAAGCTCGCAAGAATGAAATTGACCGCTTGAAGAAGTTGAACGATGCGGACAAAGCCAAAAAGGACCGCATGAAAACCACTCTTAAAGAAAGCATGGAACTCACGGGACACGACCGAGTAGATACGACCTTGTTTAAGGTGTCATTCAGACGATCTAAGGCCGTGGAGGTTGACATGGTCTTGCTACCAGACGAGTACAAGAGAGTTGAATACAAGGCCGATAAGACGGCTTTAAAACGACTTTTGACAGACGGGCAAGAAATCGCTGGGGCAACCTTGGTTGAAAACAAGAATTTGAGTATTAGGTAAGGGGGAAGCATATGACAAAATTATCTTTTTCAGAATTGCAAAAAAAGATGCAATTAGAAAAGAAAAAATCAAAAGATGTTAAATATGCATTTCGTAACGCTGAAGACATTTATACAAAATTTAAAGAGGTTAATACAGATTGGGAACTAACTGTATTTGATGATTTGGTTGTTATCAGCGATCGCATCTTTGTGAAATCAACGGCTACAGTAACAGATGGAGAAAGACAATTTCAATCGATTGGATTTGCAGAATTGGATACAGTACCAGTTTTAAACACTCAAAAAGGACAATTCAAACAAATGCAAGTTCCACAATGGACTGGCGCAGTGAGCTCCTACGCTCGCAAGTATGCGCTTCAAGGGCTGTTTGGCATCGGGGAAAAAGATGTAGATGAGTACCCAAGCGATATGAACGAACCAGATCAGCCAAAAAATAAAACAAAACCTAAAGAACAAGCTGAAGCCGTTATCTCAGTTGAAAAAGCAAACTACTATTTGAAAGAGGTTGCTAAGATTTCAGAGGAAAAAGGCAAGCAGGACGGTTCAGTCGCTCAATGGTTCTTGCGATATTTAGATGTCGCAGATTACAAGCAAATTAAAGAGTCACAAGTGGAAAAAGCAGATTTGCTTTTAAATAAATTGAAAGGAAACTAATAGATGTTAAACAACGTTGTACTTGTTGGTCGTATGACCAAAGATGCAGAGCTACGCTACACCCCGAGCAATCAAGCGGTAGCAACTTTTAGCCTTGCAGTTAATCGCAATTTTAAAAGCCAAAATGGCGAGCGTGAAGCAGATTTTATTAACTGCGTGATCTGGCGACAGCAAGCAGAAAATCTTGCAAACTGGGCTAAGAAAGGTGCTTTGATTGGGATCACGGGACGTATTCAGACACGAAGTTACGAAAACCAGCAAGGTCAGCGCGTATATGTGACTGAGGTTGTGGCGGATAGCTTCCAGCTTTTAGAAAGTCGGAAAGACCGTGAAGCTGGGCTGTCGCAAGGATACGGCCAGCCAGATTTTGGACGTCAGGCAGAGCCTATGAATGCAAACCCTATGGACATCTCAGATGATGATTTACCGTTCTAAAAAATAAAAGGAGAAAAATAATGCCAAATTGGGCCAAAGGATCTCTTAAATTAAGAGGAAGAAGCGAAAATATTTCATCAGCATTGAAAGAAATGCTATTAAGCAACACTGTAACATTAGAAGAAAAATATGATGGCACTCTACTTGAATTCAACAACACAGCTCCCTATTTTTACATCAATGGTACAAGACGAGCATTTATTGACCAAGAACAAATAGAAGTTTTGCTTGAAGAAGAATTTTGTACCGTTGAACTGGATAATTTTGAGCAAGCATGGAGTGCTACTCCAGAAAATTATCAAGAAATTTCAAGTAAGTTTGATGTTGATATTAAAATTTTTACTTTTGAGTGTGGCATGGAATTTACACAGGAAATTGAAATTTCCAAAGGTAAAATTATCAAAAACGTTTGTAATGAATATGATGATTATCAATGGGAAGTCCCGTTTAGCAATTTGGGAGGATAAAATGACAGAAGGAATCAAATCGACATTATTATGACTTGGATTGAAGAACACTTTTCCAAAGAATATCCAGAAATAAAAACTATACAAGATATCTGGTATAAGGACGATCTGGGCGGATATCAGACACAGCGGTATTCAAGGGAAATGAACAAAATAATTATCACTAACGATCTAACCGCAATCAGTAACGACCTAAATTCAATCGGTCTTACTTTGGCAGATTTTAAACAGCAACTAACTTTATTTTAAAAAAAGGAGAAATAACATGAAACAACAAAAAGAATTTTACACAATCGCACAAAATGGAACAAATAAATTTTTAACAGAATATAAAAATCAAGAACACTCATTAACGTTTAGTGCTGGTTTTACTAATGAAGTTCGATGTGCATTGATTTTTGAAAAAAAAGATGAAGAAACCAAAGAATCCATGGAAAATCTGGCTAAGGCTGTAGGTGGTCGCCTAGTCAAAATCAAAGCAGAATACGAGATCACTGAGGAAGATGGCTCAGATTTAAAAGAGCCGGAAGTAAACGATGAAGAAGATGAATTCAAAGCTTTTTTGAGTCATTTATTAAAACGTGGCTTGGAGTAACGAATGAAAGAATTGACGTTATCACTTGACGCTTCCACTAGTGCGACAGGCTGGGCTGTATATGACGGCCCGGACCTGTTAGACAGTGGGGTTGTCAAACCTAAAGGTACATTTCTAGAGCGAGCCTTGCAAATGGCGAACAAACTGAAAGCTATTCAGTCGCGGTTGATTTTAAAGTATAACAAACCCTTTAAAGAGATTGTGATCGAGCAGAACAACGTCGGAGGTGGCAACCAGCAAACGATGGTTAAAATCGGAATAGCAACGGGCATTATCATTTCCCGACTAATCGCGGACCGTGTCTACTTTGTTAACGTGCGAACCTGGAGAAAGCACTTTGCTATTAAAGGCAAAGGCCGGCAGGTTTTGAAACAGCAAGCAATCGACATCGTGGCAAATAAATTTAATAAAGATGTTAAGGACGATGAAGCAGACGCGATCTTGATCGGGCTATATTTTGAAGAAATGTACAGCTTTAGGGACGGCCTGGAAAATCATCGTTTAGGTATTTGAGATGGAAAAGGAAAACTTACTGCGGTCTAAGCGTATCTATGAGAAACGGCTGAGCGAGGAACTACAGCTAAAAACAATCAGCAATACGCGAGGACATCACTACAGCGCGAACTATCGCGAATGGCTACACAAGGAAATTAAAGCCATAGACAAGAAATTAAAAGAAATCGAGGGGGATATGATAGATGGATATTGACAAAATCGAGGAACTAACCGAGCTAACTAGACAGTGGTTTATTGACCGGGATATCACGCAGGGAGATGTATTTAAACAGACGCTCAAGCTATTTGAAGAATTGGGCGAGCTGGTCGCAGGGTATGCCAAACAAAAAGAACAGCTAACCAAGGACAGCATCGGTGATTGTGCCGTGGTTGTCGTAGGATTGGCAATGATGATTGAACTTGATCCGGTTGAGATTTTGACTAAAGCAGTAGAAGCGAGAAAGGGCGATATCAAAGACTGCTTTGAGTTGATGATTGACAATGCCAGCGAGTTCCAATTCTCGCGCAAGTTGGAAGTTATGAAAAATGCCAAGTTTAACCTTTTGAGAATTGTGAGCTATTTAAAAGCTATCGCGCACAAATTAGGTTACGACTTCGCGGATTGCTTCGAACTAGCTTACAGCGAGATCAAAGACCGCAAGGGTCGCTGGGTCGAGGGTAGCTTTGTAAAAGAGGAGGATTTGGAAGATGGAACCATGGTATAAATTTATTTTATATGGAAATTATGACGGGTTTAGCCGAAGCACCCTTGGCGATGACAATTTATATTTGGTTTTAGAGAATGGTGAGAAAGTAGAAGTTCCTAGATGCTTCGTAAAAAAAGCAAGTGATTTCATTGAAAAAGATAAACTAAAATTAAAAGACGTTATCGCACGAACTAAGAAGCTAGATCTTGGCGCTCAGGAAGTTTGGCTCAACGAAATTTTGAATGAATTGGGTAGCGACTATGGGACTTTGAAATATAAGGCAGGTTACGAGCAAGGGAAGGTCGAGGGTGCTATGGAACATGAGAAAGTCACAATCCCGCAGTTTGTGGCGGACTATATATATTTTAAAAAAACATACGATTTTCATGTTTATGGGGCTATGAGAGTGATTGAAGATCATTATGATAAGAGAGTCCAAGAGTGGTTTTACGAAGGCAACATTGATACTTTTGCCCGTGCTTGGTTGGACGGCTACACAGTCGAGAAAGAACCAAAGTACACAGTTAAGTGTAAAACTACTAAACAATACCTTTCTAATGATGAACTAGGTCCACATTTCGATCCAAATTTTAGATCTAATTTTACAAAATCTGATCTTGAAAAATTAGGTTTAGGTTGGGTGTTCGATTGTCCGGGCATTGAGATTGAGGAGGTGTAAGAATGACAGATATAAGGATACTAGATGCTTGTTGTGGAAGTCGTATGTTTTGGTTTGATAAACATGAGAGTCATACAACTTTTATGGATATTAGACAAGAAAAGTTTGAAATACATGGTAAAAAGGTTAACGTAGATCCTGATGTTATCGGTGATTTTCGTGATATGCCTTTTGAGGATAGCACGTTCAATCTAGTTGTGTTTGATCCACCGCATCTAAAATGGGCTGGGCCTAATTCGATAATGAAATCTCAGTATGGTCAGTTGGATAAAGTTACCTGGTCGGAAGATTTGGCCAAAGGTTTTGAAGAATGTATGAGAGTTCTGAAAGTTGGAGGTACACTAGTTTTTAAATGGTCAGATTGCCAGGTAAATGTCAAGAAAGTACTAGAGGTAATACCATTTAAGCCCTTATTTGGTCAGCAAAGAGGGACGACTCATTGGATGACTTTTGTAAAATTTGAGGAGGTTCAAGATGATTCCAAAGTATAGAGCGTATGATAGCGGTTCGTTATGTCGTATGTATCAGCCAGAAGAAGTGATGGTTTGTGATGGGAATATCTGGATTATTGATGAGGACGATGTTGCCGGTTCATGGATTGTAAACAATGATCTTAACCTCATGCAATCAACAGGACTAGTCGACAAAGAAGATACAGAAGTTTTTGAAGGTGATATCTTACATCATCAGATACAGACAGAATATACTTTTATTGTCAAATACGACAAAGACAAAGGTCGCTGGTATGGTGACGGTCTAAGTCGCACTTATCGAATTGATATCACGAAGGACTTTCTACAATATTACAAAGTTATCGGGAACATCTACGAAAATCCGGAATTGTTGGAGGTAAAATCATGAGACCAAACAGATACCCATATACTAAAAATCAATGGGAAGAAGAAACAACGCTGGTATGTTTTGGGGACGGAGAAAGTCTTGAAATAAAAAATAAAATAAACCGATTGACAGGAGAACAGAAATGATCTTTGCTTTGACATTATCAGACATCGTAGAATTGATTATCGGTGCTATCTGGTTAATTGGTTTTATCGGTGCGATTATCGTGGGCATATTGAGTAGAAAGAAGAAGGGACGGGAAAATGGCAAATAATGATAAGCTGATACGTGCGAATTTTGCGTTTATCCTTTTTATCCTAATTGCTGTATGCGTCAATCTAAACGCACGAGTCCGAATACTTGAGACGAGCAACAGCGATCTACAGCGGACGATCCAAACACAAAAGGACGAACTAGAGAAGATCGAAGAAAAAAACACCATGCAGGACGTGATTATAAACAAATTGAACAATGATTATAATTCGCGTATGGCTTGGCAATTACAGGAGGTAGCAGATGAGAACGGAGTTGGAGGGTGATCTGACACCAGAAGAATTGTGTCAGTTCATTATGAAAACTATTATGAAAAATGCTGAACTAATCACGATGAAATCAGGGGAAGATGATGGAATTGAAAAAAGAATTTTTCCAGGAAGCTGACAAGGCAATAGAAAAGTTTGATTCTGTTTATGAGTTTTTCAAAACCGCGAAAAGTCACAATGCATACCAAGACGGCGCGCGTTATGAAAAATATAAGAAAGAGAACAGAATGCCATCATCTGCAATTATCGCGAAGTTTGTAGGTTTTGTAGAAACTGATCTGCTCTACGAATGCATGAAAGAGTCACTTGATAAAGTAGGCCCAGGACGGTCTAGCGAGGACCTGGTTGAGCGATTTTACAGAGATAATCATAATTATAAACGAAATGAAGAACGCAAGCGAGAGCGTCGTTTAAAGCGTAAATTAGAAGCGTTAGATTTAATCTTAAAAATGGAAGGGTGGGATTAAATGCTTTTTGGTGAAGTGCTAAAAAATAAAACAAAGGAGAATGCAGACAATACACTCAAAAACTACCGCGTACTGTTAAGAATCGCTGGGGAAGAATACAGCCCTAAAGTCACAGCCACTTATTCGCTAGAACCAAAGAGTGCACCAAGCTCTCCCAGCCGTCAAACTGAGCAGATGGTGATTAGACGGGTAAGCGCACAGCAAGAGTTGGAGCTTATGGCATCAGCTATTAACCGGCTTTCTGATCTCAATCTATCGCAGATTTTGATTGAGCGATATTGCCGGGTACGGTTTAGACAAGACAAGGCTATTTATCCAAGTCTAGGATATTCTGAAAGTGAATACTATAGATTGCTGGATCGGGCTTTATTAGAATTCGCAGAAGCCTATAAAGCTGGGGAATTGCTTGAATACAGATTTCTGGGAGATAAATGAAAGAAAGTTGACAGTAAAAGCGCTGTATTGAGTGATATTATAGTATTATCCAATGGAGTAGGAAGGACCTGCGCCATTTGGTTGTCTCCTTATGATAGGTTGCTGGGTAACTCAACGGTTAGAGTAGCGGACTTTTCACCCGCATAATGTAGGTTCGATTCCTGCCCCGGCTATAAAATGCACCACACAAAAACAAAAAACGAAAGTGACCGATGATGTAAGTTTGGTGCTACTTACTAGGCCCCTTGAATTATTTTGTCAACGAGGACAAAGTAGACCATATAACCCGAGAAGCGCGCATCGCTAAGGTGCGCTCTTTTTGGTGTTTGGAGTAAAAAATGAAAATAGAAAAAATCAATATTTCAGAAATAACTGAATATGAGAACAACGCGAAGTTACACCCTCGCGAACAAATTGAACAAATTAAGAAGTCAATCCAGGAGTTTGGAAACAATGACCCGATCGCGATTGACGAGAACAATGTTATCATCGAGGGTCATGGACGGTATAAGGCTCTAAAAGAGTTAGGTTTTGACGAGGTGGAAGTGATTCGCTTGTCGCACATGAGCGAGGAACAAAAGCGAGCATATATCCTCGTCCATAACAAGCTAACAATGAATTCAGACTTTGATATTGACATACTCCAATTAGAGCTGGACGATATCGAAGATATTGATATGTCTGATTTTGGCTTTGAACCGGAAGATGATTTTAAAACGACTGAACAAAAAGTACGGGAGAATGATTATTCTGGCTCGCTAGTTGATGATTTTATCATCATGCCACAGAGTATCTTTGACACGCGCCAGGGTATTTGGCAAAACCGTAAAAGAGAGTGGCTTGATTTAGGTATTAAGTCAGAGGTCGGACGGGAAGGCAATTTGACGTTTGCGAAAAGTATGAATACTGCCAGCCTTGGCGGTACAAGTATCTTTGATCCGGTATTGTGTGAGATCGGTTATACATGGTTCACACCGCACGAAGGCTCGAAAATTATTGATCCATTCGCTGGTGGAAGCGTTCGAGGAATTGTTGCCGAGCGTTTAGGACACGAGTATACAGGGATAGACTTGCGGGAAGAACAAATAGACGCTAACTTTGATAATGCGCGAGAAATCGGTATTGATTTAGATAAGGTAAACTGGATCTGTGATGATTCTAAAAATGTAGATCGGTATATCCAAGATGAAAGCGCGGATCTGATCTTTGCTTGTCCGCCTTATTTTGATCTTGAAGTCTATAGCGACAACGAGAACGACATCTCGAACATGGGATATGATGATTTTTGCGAGATTTATTCTGATATCCTCAAAAAGTTTGCTAAAAAATTAAAAAACAATCGCTTTGCAATCGTAACTATAAGCGATGTTAGGGACAAGAAAGGCTTCTATCGTGATTTGACTGGTGTCACTAAACGAGCGTTTGAAAGCGCTGGTGTCATGTTCTATAATGACATTGTTTTGATTAACGTTTTAGGCTCTGGTGCTATGAGGGCCAGAAAACAGATGAATAGTGGCCGTAAGGTTATTAGATCACATCAAAGCGTCTTGGTATTCTTTAAAGGCGACCCTAAAACTATCAAACATGAATTCGGTGATCTTGCAGCGCTTGAAAACCTCGAAGATGATGAAGAAAATGAAGAATAAGCCTTGACTTGTTTTGCTTGTTGGCGTAAGCTCTAAGCATAGGAAAAAGGAGATACGACATGAACGAACAAACAATTATTTTAAAGACAAAAGCAGAACAAGCAAGAACCTTGCTACGAATTGGAGAAATTGATTTTGACGAAGCTAAAAAGCTAGTTAAACCTTACATTGATCTGGTCAATAGCAAAAGCAAGGAAATTGCCAAAAAATACAATCAAAAGCCAAGATTGGTTAGTGTTTCTGGGTTTTTGAGATAGACAACGAGCCGTTTATACGGCTTTTTTTATTTTTAAAAAGCAAAGGAAGTGAGGCGATGGCTAATGAGGAAAACTTGATCCCTTTTAATAAGCGAACAGAGAAAGAGCAGAGGGAAATACAGAGAAAAGGTGGCATCGCTTCCGGAAAGGCTAGACGAAAAAAAGCCAACATGAAAAAGACACTTGATGCCTTTCTTGTTTCTCCCGTTGCTAGTCCTAAAATGGCTGAAAAGCTAAAGGAAATGGGTTTTGAAGACGACTTCGAGTCGGCTTTGATAATGGTCGCGATACAGAAAGCCTTAAAAGGAAGCGCTCGGCACATGGAACTAATTGCTAAGATAGCAAATAGCGAGGGCACGAAAGATACGCTTGATAAGAAAGAACAGAAAGCACGTATCAAGGCTCTGGAACTTGAGAACAAACGTAAGGCCCAAGCGTTAGACGAGGCGGGAGGTGGTGCCGATGAGTCAATCCTCATCATCGACGATATCCCGAACGACTAAGCCGACTATAAAACTAAGTAAAGAGATCAATCCTAAGTTTTACAGCGTGTGGCGGTCAGCAAAACCTTATAATATTTTAAAGGGTGGTCGTAACTCGTTTAAGTCATCGGTCATTGCTCTCCTGCTTGTTTTTATGATGATTAAAGCAATAACCCAGGGGCAATGCGTAGAGATCATTGTCGTCCGTAAGGTTGGTAACACAATTTTTGATAGTGTCTACAAGAAGATAATCTGGGCGCTTGATAAGTTTGGCATGGCTAACCAGTTCAAACGGACTAAAAGTCCTTATAAGATCGTACATAGGCGGTCTGGTTCGACGTTCCACTTTTACGGCCAGGACGACTTCCAGAAACTGAAATCAAATGAGGTCGGAAAGGTTATTGCTGTTTGGTACGAGGAAGCAGCCGAGTTTGCTGATTCGGAAGAGTTCGACCAATCAAACAGTACATTCATGCGTCAAAAGCACCCGGACTATCCATTTGTGCAGTTCTTTTGGTCGTATAACCCACCGCGCAACCCTTACAATTGGATCAATGAGTGGGTTGACTCACTGCGAACGGCCGAGAAGTATTTGATACATGAATCTAGTTATCTGGACGACGAGCTGGGATTTGTAACCGATCAAATGCTGGACGAGATAGAACGTATCAAAACAAACGACTACGACTACTACAGGTATTTGTACCTGGGTGAGCCGGTTGGTCTGGGTACAAACGTGTATAACATGGATTTGTTTAAACGCGTAGATAAGATACCAGATGGTGAGCGTGTCATAGGTCAGCTATTCGCAGCGGATACAGGGCACCAACAATCGGCCACTACTTGCTTGCATGCTGTGGTGACTAATCGCTCTAATCTCTATCTTGTGGATAACTACTACTACAGCCCGGCTGGCAAGGTTAAGAAGAAAGCTCCGAGCGTCTTGTCTAAAGAGCTACATGACTTTGTTATCAAGCAGACGCAGAAATATCCGAATGTACCAGTCATTGAAATGACGATAGATAGTGCGGAGGGAGCATTGAGAAACCAGTATTTAGAGGACTTTGGTATTCGCTGGCACCCAGTGGCCAAGAAGAAGAAAATCATAATGACAGAATACGTCCAGTCGCTACTTGCGAATGGTCGTTTTTATTATTTTCCAACTGAGAACAACCTCAAGTATTTTATTGAGGAACATAAACGCTATCAGTGGGACGAGAAAACGGTCAAGGATGACGACCCGAAAGTCATTAAAGAGGACGATCACACTTGCGACGCGTTCCAGTACATGGTCGTTGATAACGCGCAATTATTAAGATTAAAAGCCTAGAGAAAGGTTTGAAATGAGTATCTTACAATCAATAAGAAATATATTTAAGAGGGGTAAATATGTAATGACAAGCCAATCATTAGGCAACATAACAGAGCATCCTAAAATCGCAATTAACATTGACGAGTACAATCGTATTCAGAAAAACTTAAAATACTATCAAAGTAAGTGGGACCCTATACGGTACCGCAATTCAAACCGCGTTGATAAACAGCGGACACGAAACCACTTGCCTATCGCACGCACGGCTTGTAAGAAGATCGCCAGCCTGGTATTCAATGAGCAGGCAGAGATAAGTGTTGCGAATAGAGTGACAAACGAGTTCATTCAAACGGTTTTGCTGAATGACCGCTTTAACAAGAACTTTGAGCGATACCTTGAGAGCTGTCTTGCCCTTGGTGGTCTTGCTATGCGTCCATACGTTGACGACGACAAGATCAAGATTTCATTCATTCAAGCCCCTGTATTTTATCCATTGCAGTCAAACACACAGGACGTATCGTCTGCAGCTATCATCAACAAGAGCCAAAAGACAATAGGCAAGGAAACGATTTACTATACTCTAATCGAGTTGCATGAGTGGACCAAGGATAAGAAATACACAATCACTAACGAGCTGTACCGTTCTAACGAAAATGAGCGCGTTGGTGACCGTGTACCACTATCCGAGGTATATGAGGACCTAGAGGAAGAAGTAACGCTTGACGGGCTTACACGGCCGTTATTTACTTACCTAAAACCCCCTGGTATGAATAACAAGGATATCAACAGCCCGCTTGGTCTATCTATCTTTGATAATGCCAAGAGTACTATTGACTTTATCAATACCACTTATGACGAGTTTAAGTGGGAAGTGCGCATGGGTCAACGGCGCGTGTTAGTACCAGACCAAACTGTCCGGATTGGTTTTGACCATCACGGAGAAACTGATCTTGTCACGCGCGAATTTGATCCAGAGCAGAACGTCTATGAACAGATTGACGGTGGCAAAGACACACCTATCAATATCACAGACCTCACTACTCCTATCCGTTCAGACGATTATATCAAGGCAATCAACGAGGGCCTTGCGTTGTTTGAAATGCAGGTCGGGGTATCGCCTGGCATGTTTACCTTTGACGGTAAGAGCATGAAGACTGCGACTGAGGTTGTGTCCGAAAACTCTGACACGTACCAGTTAAGAAACAGCATCGTGAGCCTTGTAGATCAATCTATCAAAGAATTGGTTATCTCTATTTGTGAGATTGGTAAACTGTACGGCTTGTATAGCGGTCCTATTCCAGAGATGGACGATATCACAGTAAACCTTGATGATGGTGTCTTTGTTGACAAAAATAACGAGCTAGACTACTACGCTAAGGCTTTGTTAAGTGGCCTTGTCAGCAAGCAATACGCTATTTCCAAAGCGCTGGGCTTGTCAGATGATGAAGCTAAACAAATGCTTGATGATATCAAAAAAGAAACCGCTGAGAGCATGGAGCTAGAGCGTAGCACCAGCGAAGTTGATATTTATGGAGAGTAAGTAAATGGCGCGTAACAAGTACCCGGTATTATTTAACGAGGAGCAATTGGAGTTGCGCGCATCACAAGTCGGTGATATCTATCATCAGATGGCGCGTGACCTATTCGACGAGGTGATTGACAGACTGTTAGAGCGTGGGGCTGAGTCTTTGACTGATAACCCGTATATCTGGCAGTTAGAGCGTATGAGCCAGATGCACATGTTAAATGAGCAGAACCTGGACACAATCGCCCGCTACTCTAAAATAGGCCGAGAACAGCTCCGTAAGGTCATTGAGGACGAGGGCTTTAAAATCTATCAGACCACCAAAGAACAGCTCTTGGACGACCTTGGAGGCGGTGATTTTGGCAATTCTAAGCACGCGCAGGAGCTACTAGCCGGGAATTTTGAACAGTCACACGGTGACATCAGTAACTTGATTAATACCACGCTTCCAGGAATCGTTACAGATGTCTATCGTCAAATGGTCCAGGAAGTTGTAGCCCGTCAAGTGGTCGGGCTAGTCACACATGATAAGGCTGTATCTCAAACCGTCATGAAATGGCAAGAGATAGGCTTCAAGGGTTTTATTGACCGTGGTGGGCACTACTGGAAAGTGGATAATTACGCTAGAACGGTTATTAAAACCACAGTCATGCGTAGCTACCGCGAGATGCGGACGATGCCAGCGGACGAGCTTGGTATTGATACCTTTTATTATTCTAAAAAGGCTACGGCCCGCGAGGCTTGCGCTCCCTTACAGCACCATATTGTGACCTATGGCCCAGCTAGAGAAGAACACGGTATTAGTATTCTATCACTTGCGGATCATGGCTACGGGACTGCTGGAGGGTGTCTTGGTATTAACTGCGGACACATGTTAACCCCTTTTGTGCCTGGTATAAACGAGTTGCCAGAGCTGGGGCCAGATGTTAAGAATGTAACGCAGGAAGAAGCTATTAGAAATGCTAATGCCCAATCTAAACAAAGGGCATACGAGCGAGCAATTCGCAAGTCTAAGGAGAAGTTACACGTTGCCGAGAAGTTGGGCGACCAGGAACTTATCAGCAAGTTTAAAACCAAAATCAGAGACCAACAGGCAACCTTGCGAGATTATATCGCGGACAAGCCTTTCTTGCATCGTGACTATGCGAGGGAAAGGTATTTTAAACCAAAAGGAGAAAACGCTGATGAATAAGGCTGTTAAATTATTGGAAAAGATTTTGTTTAGAAAGAAAAAAACATTTTTGGAACGTCAAAAAGATATATCGCGGGCAGCTTTCAAAGGTTTTGTAAGCGGTATGGAAGAATAAAGGCTTTTATAGCCTTTTTATTTTGCGCCCATTATCTGGATAAGAGGTGATTTCCTCCTTTTTTTCTTACCTCTTGCGGGATCGTTACCCGCTGGGCGCTTTCGTTGCTGGACGTAAACCGGCAAATTCGTCTCCTGGACGTAAAACAGAAAGGAGTTTTAAACATGAGTTTAAAACGCGAGATGTTGGTTGATGCAGGTATTGAAGACAAGGACACTATTGAGCGCATTATGGCAGCGTACGGGTCAGCAATCAAAGAAGCCAAGTCAGAGGTACAAGCAGAAAACGACAGCTTAAAGACACAACTTGAACAACGGGACCAAGCTATCAAAGACTTACAAGCTAAAGAGGGAGCTAGCGAAGAATCCAAGAAACAACTGGAAGACTTACAAGCTCAATTTGAAAGCTACAAGACAGATAGTGAAGCGAACCTTGCGCAAGTTAAGAAAACCAACGCGGTTGCTTTAGCTTTGAAAGACGTGGGAGCGCATAACTCCGAGGACCTTATGAAGTTTATTGATCTTGATAAGATCGAGCTTGCAGAAGATGGCAAGCCTAAACTAGAAGAAACTATCAGCGGTCTAAAGGAATCAAGCCCTTACCTTTTTATTCAAAAGGAAGAACCACAGGAACCACAGCCAAAGTTCGCGCTTGGTGGCAATCCGTCCGCTGGTGGTGATAACGACCTCAGCCCGGAAGATAAAGCTCTATTTGCTGGCTTTGACAGCATTTAAAAATAAAAGAAAGTAGGATAAGCCTATATGACTATTAACTATGCAGCTAAATTTGATGCTAAAGTAGATGAGCGCTTTACCAAAGAAGCCCTCTCAACTGGTATCGTCAACTCTGACTATGACTTTACCGGTGTAGATACCGTTAAGGTATACTCAATCCCAACTACAGCAATGAACGACTACGCGCTTACTGGTAACACCCGTTACGGTACGGCAGCCGAATTGGAAAACAATGTACAAACATTGACACTTACTAAAGACCGTTCATTCACGTTTACAATCGACAAACGTTCAGTCCAAGATACAAACGGAGCTATGGAAGCAGGAAAAGCTCTTGCCCGTCAACTTTCAGAAGTTATCATTCCAGAAGTTGACACTTACCGCTTCGGCAAAGTCGTTGCTGGTGCTGACACAGCCAACGTTAAAACTGGCGCAGTCACTAAAAACAACGCTTATGAAGCAGTGCTTGACGGTCAAGTTAAATTGACTGATGCGCTTGTGCCAGAAGAAGGACGTAAACTACACGTATCTCCAGAGTTTTACAAACTCATTAAACTCGATCCATCATTCGTTAAAAACTCTGACCTTGGTCAAGAAGTAGCGTTTAAGGGTCAAGTGGGAGTTATCGACGGCTTGCCTGTTATCTTGACTCCAACTTCACGCTTGCCTGAAAACGTAGCGTTTGTTATCGCGCACCCAATCGCAACCACTTCCCCTGTTAAATTGGAAGACTACAAGATCCACGATAACCCACCAGGTATCAACGGCTACCTTGTAGAAGGTCGTATCCGTTACGATGCCTTCGTTTTGGACAGCAAGAAGAAAGCGATTTACGTTCATAAAACTGCGTAAGGAGTAACGAATGGCAGAAGAAACAAAAACAACTAAAACAGAAGCGGTAGTTGAACAGGTTGCGACGGTTTTGGTAAAGGACGATGTAACCTTTACCATCACTGATCCCAATCTAGTATCTGCTTTTGTTACGAGTGGTTACGAAATCAAGGAGTAACGAATGGCAAAATATAAAGCTACTTGTAACTTCTTGATTGAGTCAACAGACCAAAACTTTGACGAGGGCAAGGTCTACGAGTTGACGACTGCAGAAGCAGAAGAAATCAACCAAAAAACAAACCTCGCGTTTGGTGATGAGTGGTTGGTTCTTGTTTCTGACAGCGAACCCGTGGCCCAAAAGGTGGCCTCTGAATAGGAGGTATCATGGCATACTTAACGCATGAAGAATATCGTGAGTTAGGTTTTGACAGTACAAGCGAGTTTGAAGTGTTGGAGAAACGTGCGGAGCTTGCTATTGATCTCTTTATCCGTCATTATTATGACTTCCATGATTTTGACAAAGACCATAAGGCACGCAAGAAAGCAGTTAAACTTGCTACGGCTTACCAGATACAATACCTGGATAGTACGGGCATTTTGACTGCGGAGGATAAACAGACAATCGCAAGTACTACACTAGGCCGTACAACGGTTGCGTACAGCTCAAATAACGGCTCTAGAGCGTCTGAAACGGCATCTGGGTATAATCTATCACTTGACGCGTTTAACGCTCTTAAATCGGCTGGATTCTTGTATAGCGGGGTGGATTATGGTCGTTATTGATAAGCGGACGCTAGTTGACTCAGTGACGATCTCAAAACCAACGGGTAAAAAAGACGGGTGGGGGAAAGAAGAATTCTCCTACCCTATTCTTTTAAGCCCTGTACGCTTTGACCGCAACTTTGACGGTCCAGGGTCAGTCAATAACCCGTCCGGACAAAAGAACCCGTCTTTTCGTGCGCCTGGTGTTATCTTCGTATACCCTCAGTATTGTGATGTAGAGATTGATTCATCATATCGTAACTCGATTGTAAAGGACGGCGACGATGAGTATATCGTAAACAAGATCGTTCCTGTTTATGAGCCTTTCAGTCGTCGCGTTTTCTGCTACGAAATCGAGGTGATGTGATGGGGATCAATGTCACGATAGATTTGAGTGGAGCAACGCGGAAGACATCGCAGGCATCGGAGCGAAAAGCACAGTTAGAGATCGCAAACCAAGCCTTATTAGATATGGAGCCGTATGTGCCGTTGTTGCATGGTCCACTACGATCTAGCGGTCATGTAGCAGGCAATGGCTCACAGATCATCTACAACACACCATATGCACGCGCCCAATTCTACGGTGGTTCTTATAACAAGTATCGCAGTTTTAGCTTTGGGAAGTATACCACTCCTGGAACTGGTAAGCGCTGGGACTTAAAGGCCTCAGCTAACCACGGGAACAAGTGGGCAGAGGTTGGACTGAAAGCAATGGGGTTTACTAAATGAAAAGTAACAATGACTTTAATGTTGTTTTGCGCGATTTTATCAACTCTCTCGGTCTACCGCTTGCTTGTGAGCTTGACTTTCTAAGTGAGCTGGACTCTTTGGTCCTATATCCACTGCCAGGCGGTAAGGTTGAGCGTGTATATATGGACGGCTCACGAGATGTGACTCTAATTTTTGAAATCGCAGTAAAGGTCAAAGATCAATCAACAGCAAGTGAGTGCCTTTGGGAAATTAACAAGGAATTATCTGAATTTGATCTGGTCTTACCGAGTCAAAACAACTCATATATTTTTAATAACTTAACAACTACCCAGCCCTCCTTAAACGAACGGGACGAGCAGGGTTTTTATATTTATCTGCAGGATATCACTGCAAACCTAACAATTCTAAACAATAAAGGAGTGTAATATATGGCACGTCAAAAGAACGCCCTACGCGGGCATTTTATCGCACCAGTCACTGATCCAAAGACTGAACCAGACAAAACAGCTTATAAAGAGCTTGCAAAATGGATCGAAGATGTGGACGACGATACAGATGAAGCTACTACATCTGTCGCTTATTATGACGGCGACGGTACAGAAGAAACAACAGTAACATCTGTTAAAGGTTCATACACCTTTAAGGGAACTTACGACAAGGAAGATGAAGCGATGGCTCTTATCGCTGGGTTGAAGTACAAACTCGGTAACGATCGCCTCGTTTGGCATAAAGTGGTAGACTCTGACGGTAAGAATCAACACGTCGGAATTGCCACCGTGTCAGCAATCAAGGCTGGCTCTGGGGCTGCTGCAAACTACGAGGAATTTTCTTGTAAGATTTCTTACAACTCGCTTCCTAAAACTACAGCAGTCGTAGGCTAATAGGTAAAAGTAAAAGCGTTCCTTTTTGGGACGCTCTTTTTTGTGCATAAAGGAGGAAAAACATGTCTATTTCAATCGAACTAAAACGTGATTATATCCCGATCAATATCGGAGAAATCGAACTACAATTTGATACATCACTAGAGAATATCTCACGGCTTGCAACGCTCCAGGAAGAGATCACAGAACGCTTTAACAAGTACCAGTTAGAGCTGATTGAGCGCTCAAATAACGGAGAGTTTGACGATCTCAAAAAAGGGGTCATTAACAAGCGAGTTATTGACGAAGCCTTTGAGATGCAGAAGAAAATGACGGAGATTAAATATGATGTCTTATTCGGGGACGGTACCTTTGCCAAGCTCTATGAACGTTATCCAGACCTTGACGCTTTGGATCATGCATTTGATGAGGTAGATACCTTGCTGGGTGCTGAAATCGAACGTCTAGGCCAAGAGCGGGCCAAGGCATCGGGTGCGGTTGCTGAGTCGTTCGTTAAAAAAGCGAAAGCCAAAAAGACAAAAAAGACCAGCAAAAAATAATAAGGAGGACCGCTCATGAAATTAAATGAGCCTATACAGAACTCCTTTGAATTAAACGGGCGCACCTATGAGGTGGACTGCTCCTTTGATTTGGTGCTTGATGTCTTTGAGATGTTTGACAACGAAGTCATGAATAATCTCGAAAAGATGCGTACAGCGGTTTTAATGATGACGGACGAAGCCTTGGACAACCCCGAGGATATAGTGGCCGTGTGGGAATATATCGACGAGCATTTTTTGAGGACAAAAAAAGAGCGCGTGATTTATGACCGGCACGGGAACCCTATGCCAGTAGCTAAGGACGAGGAAGAAGATATCCGTTTAATTGATTTTGAAGTAGACGCGCAGGAAATATACGCTAGTTTCGTTCAAGCGTATAATATCAACCTCTTTGAAGCACAAGGCCGGTTAACTTGGCCCGAATTTATCGCGCTACTCAACGGTTTGCCGGAGGGAACGGCTGTATCTCAATTAGTGGAGATACGGTCTTGGAAGCCCTCGAAAAATGATAGTAGCGAGTATAAGGCCAAAATGAGACGGCTACAAAGTAAATATAGATTAGACGGAAAGGAGGGAGATGAATAATGGCAGATGGAAAAATCGTAATTGATGTCCAGGTTAACGGGCGCAAACTTACTGAGCTATCTGATGCCTTGAAGCGTTTAGAGTCAGAAGCCCGAAGATCGGGCCAGGGAGTCAAAAGCGCGGGCGATGGTATTCAGGCTACTGGTGACAAGGCTTTAAGAGCTGGACAAGGTTTTAAACGTGCCGGAGACCGTATGGCCGAGGGTGCGAAACTATCCGAAACCTCTAGTAATGGCTTTCGTCGTGCTGGCGAGAAGATCAAAGAAAGCTCTGATTTAGCTGGACGTTCTGGTTCTGGTTTTAAACAAGCCGGGGAGAAAGTAAAAGAAAGCTCTGATCTTGCCCAGCGGTCTGGCGATGGCTTTAAGCAAGCGGCAGAAAAAGTAAAAGCCTCTGGCAACGAAGCCAAGACAGGCGGAGAGGGCTTTAAGTCAGCAAGTTTTAAAATCAAAGAAGCCGGTGCGCTTTCCAAGTCTGGCGGTGATGCTTTTAAACAGGCAGCCGAGAAAGTAAGGGAAGCTGGTACAATCAGTAAAACCGGCGGGAATGGTTTTAAAGTAAGCGCCGATCTAGTCCATAGAGCCGGACAAGTCGCATCTCAAAGTGGGGGCGGTTTTGTCAAACTAAAAGACATCATCAAAACCACGGGCGACCAGGCTGAAAGGAGCGCGTCAAAATTTGACAAGATCAAAGATGCAATCAAAAACTTCTCAGCCGGGGCAGTAGCTTTTAAAGCTGTCAGCTCTGCAATGAACCTTGTGAGCCAGTCAATGGACAAGGCTATTGACCGCTTTGATACCTTGCAACGCTTCCCGAAAGTCATGAAATCGCTGGGGCACTCGTCAAAAGATGTAGCATCATCTACCAAGCTACTTGCTGAGGGTATCGAGGGCTTACCAACTTCTCTTGATACGGTCGTAGCTACGACTCAAAAGCTAACCTCAATGACTGGGAACCTTAAACAGTCTACGAAGTTAACAATCGCCCTAAACAATGCCTTTCTTGCTTCTGGTGCATCAACGGATGAAGCAAGCCGTGGTTTAACGCAGTATACTCAGATGTTATCATCTGGTAAGGTTGACTTGCAATCTTGGAAGACTTTGCAAGAGACCATGTCTTACGCCTTGCAAAAGACAGCAGAATCTTTTGGTTATGCAGGGGCATCGGCACAGAATGACCTTTACAAGGCTTTACAAGATGGAAAGATAACTTTTAGTGATTTTAGTAAGCGTCTGATTGAGCTGAATAAAGGAGTTAACGGCTTTGCTGAGATGGCGAAGAAAAACTCTGAGGGTATCAAGACATCATTTAATAATATTGTCTTGGCCGTGGCAAAAGGGATCGCAAATGTCATTACTGAGTTTGACAACTTGAGTAAGGCTGTCACTGGTAAGAGTATTGCCAAACACTTGGACAGTATCAAAGAAGCTATTAATAACACCTTTAACATTATTATTAATGTCATTCGCGGTGCCACTCCAATTGTTAAGGGACTAGTGAGTGTATTAGGCTTTCTTAAACCCGTTTTAGACCCGCTTATCTCAATATTCGCTGGTGTCGCAGGAGCAGTCTTGCTCTTTAAAGGGGCGATGCTGGGACTGTCTATTATCAAAGGTATCGGTAGCCTAATTGGTACGCTTATCACTTCCCTTGTATCCTTAACCAGTACCTCACTTGTAGCCACGGGTGCTACTACTGGACTCGCTGGGGCTTTGGCAGCTCTATCATCTGGTGGAGTCTTTATCGTCGTTGGTGCTATCGCTGGTCTGGTGTCATGGTTGACGCAAGAAAGCGAAGAAACCAAAAAAGCGAAAGAGAAAGCAAAAGAATTCCAGCAATCCCTCGATGATCTACACGAAAGTATCAACAAAGGCAATGAAGCCTATAAGGATCGCAGAAATGAGATCCAAGCTACAGCCGAGGACAACGAGCGATTAGTCAAGAAGATCGACGAACTGAACGCGGTTGAAAACAAGACTGCCGCTCAGAAGAAAGAGCTTGCGTCGGCAGCAGAAACCCTCAACTCACGTATCGAGGGCTTGAATATCCAGTACGACAAGGCCACAGGCACAATCAATATGACCACGGACGCGATCCGGAAGCAGATTGAAATTGCCAAGGCATCGGCTGAGATTGAAGCTGCAAACGAGCGAATGGTAGAGAATGCCAAGAAGCGCCTTGAAATCAAGGACAAGATGAAGGAGCTTGAAAAGGAATATCAAGGCCTACTCGACAAAACTGAGAAGATAGAAGATTTCGGCTTCGCTGGTGGGCAACTTCGCGACAATATCAAGACAGAAGCTAAGAAGAAATACAACGAAGAAGTCAAGAAGCTCCAGGACGATATCAAGAAAACCGAGGACTCTGACAACGAATTAACGAATACGATCGTTAAGAACAATGAAGCCAAGGCCAAGTCTACAGAAGATGCGAATGGTCGCGTGATCTACTCATTGCAGACCATGAACGAGGAGCAGAAGAAAGCTGTAGAGATGATGCAACAAGAGTTTGCTAATCTCAAAGGTGAAGTTCAAAACGCATTCCAGGCTATCGAGCAACAGACAGCCTTATCTGCAGATCAAATGACCGCTAACTTGCAGAAAAACATCGACGCGGTTGATAAGTGGTCGCAAAACCTTGAAACACTCGCTAAACGTGGACTAGACCAAGGTCTTATCGAGCAAATGCGCCAGGCTGGTCCTAAAATGGCCAACCAAACGCAGGCCCTTGTAGATGCGTCCGATGAGCAGTTAGGACGACTCAACGGTAAATGGACCGAGGCAGGAGATAAAGCCAAGGAAGGCTTCCTCCGTGGTATTCGGGCAACTGGTCAAGAGTTACCACCCGAAATCGAGAGCATGGTGACCGCAATCGGTGATGAGTTTAGAAGCGCACTCGCCGATGCAGGCTTTGAAGTTAAAGGCCGTGAAATTCCTCAAAAAGTAAGCGACGGTATGCGGTCTGGAAAAGGCGATGTCCAACAGGCAGCATCAGAAGTCACAGAGGCATCTAAGCAGGCATTTAACAACTTGCCAACGGAAGCCAAGTACAGCGGATCACAAGTGAGCGGTGGATATGCTCAAGGTATCACAGAGAACCAAGGATCAGTCCAGGGAGCAGTTGACGGCCTTAAAAATGCCTCTCTAGGTGTTCTAGCGAACTTGTTTGGTGAGGGTCAAGCAAAAGGTGCTGAACTCGGTGCCGGTGTCGGAGATGGTGTACTGAGCCGGTCCGATGTCGTGCAAGGTGCAGCTAACACCCTCAAATCAAACGCTACTGCTACGATGGCTGGCATGGCCAGCGATGGACAGGCTAAAGGTTCAGAATTTGGTTCTGGTATCGCAACCGGTATCGCTGCCGGTCAACAGGTAGCAGTTGGTGCAGCATCTGTGATGAACCTTGCTATTTCTGCTCAATTCCTCGCGATGTCCATGAACGGGCAACAGTACGGTTCACAATTCGGAACTGGTATTGGTGGTGGTATTAATTCCTCGCAAGGTATTGCTACCGGTGCGTCTAACGCAATGAAGATGATGATTAATGCATCTGTTAGATCACTAGGACATGACGGTAGAAATGCCGGATCACAATTTGGGACTGGTGTCACTAGCGGTGTAGCGAGTCACAACGGGGCAGTATTTAACGCATCTAGTAACCTTAAAGCGTCAGCACATAACGGTATGTCCGGCGGATACAACGGCGGATATAATGCCGGTATGTCTATTGGCGAGGGTATGATGGGCGGTATCTACGCGATGGCTGGTGCAGTTGCATCAGCAGCATCAAGCATTGCATTCGGAGCTGTGGCAGCAGCTCGGTCTGCTTTGGCTATCAACTCGCCATCAAAAGTATTCAGAGATCAAGTCGGTCGTGCTATCCCCGAAGGTATGGCGGTAGGTATTGAGAAGTACGGCTACTATGTAGACGACTCAATGACTGACCTTGCAAACAAGACTGTAGAGTCTGGTAAGAAATACACGGACGGCTTTGGCTTTAATTTACCAGGGCGCGGTGATCTTGTAAGTGGCCTTACTGATACACTAGCTACGCGCTTTGGATATGCAGGCGGTGGAAGCTCAAGCTCAAACGTGACAAACAACTATACACTTAACGCAAACGGTACGGCTAATGATAATTTCTTTAGTCCGGAAAATATGCGCAGGCTCTTGCGTGAGCTTGCTTACTATACGAATTTGGAAGGAGGTAGAATGGCTTAATGGGAAGTTTTACTTTTAACGGTGTTTCAAGCACTACTCACGGTCTACGGGTGACCAGCGACTATATTATCAGTTCCACTGGTAGCGACGTAGAAACAGTAGCGGTCCCTGGTCGCGATGGTGATCTATTGATCTCAAAGAACCGTCTTAAATCGGTTACTATCGAACTGCCTTGTACCGTACTTTCAAATCGTAAGCTCACAGATGCCGAGAGTGATATCAGTAACTGGCTCAATGTAGATGGCTATAAAGATTTGACCCTATCCTGGGACCCAGATTTTATCTACCGGTCAGCATTTATCGAGACTTTCGAAGTGTCAAGCCTTATGAAGCAGTTTGGTAAAGTCAAACTGAACTTTTTGACCTATCCAGTCAAATTCTATAAGCAAGGACGCACTACTCAAAAACTAACAAACGGAGTTGCGATCAATGGCTTGGGTAACGTTAACGCAAAGCCTATCATCACACTAGTGGGGTCGGGTGACTGTACACTTACAATCAACGGACGCAAGACCAAGTTAAAGGCGGTACAGAATAAGATCACGCTGGATATGCAAGCGAACCAAGTATTCTCTGGCAACTTGCAAGCGTGGGATAAGGTGGTTCGTTCCCCTCAATTTCAGATGCCGTACTTTGACTATGGACGTAATCTTATAAGCTGGGACGGTAACTTTGAAGTGTTCGTTATTCCAAACTGGGGGGTCAAATTATGAGACCTATTCTTTATAATGCAAACGAAACAGCGTTTGAAACCTACGGCCTGGGAGAGATTGACGCGACAAAGGCACAAGTCACACGGGAACGGAACGGGAACTATACTCTTTACATCGAGTACCCGGCTAGTGGCCCGCTTGCTGGCACGTTTAAAAACGATATGCGGATCAAGTCTGATGCTGGTTTGAGAACCAAAAATCAGACTTTTTTTATCTCGCGTATCTCCAAAGACAGCACAGGTATCTTAAAGATCTATGCCAAACATATCAGCCACTTGACCGAAAAGATGGCTATTAGGAATAATACCAACGCTACAGGGACAGCTCAGTCGGCCTTGGCTATCTGGGCTTTAAATGCCCTGGGCGGTATTCGCTTTGATACATGGTCCGATATTGATCTAACCTCAAAGACAAGCTGGAATATCGCAGACTTTAAGACGGCGCGTGATGCCCTGGGCGGTGTCAAAGGCTCAATCCTTGATGTTTGGGGTGGTGAATATGAGTTTGATAATACTGTTATCAGACTGCATAAGCAACTCGGACGAAAGAGTCCAACCGTCCTGGAATATGGTCGCAATATCCTGCGAGCAGAAGATGACCAAGATATCGAGGGTGCTTATACCAGTGTCTACCCTTATGCGACATACACCCCGGAAAATCAAGGATCTGGTGAGGGTGGAGCGACTAGTCAACAAGTAACAGTTGAACTACCCGAGAAGTATGTAGACGGTCCTTATATCGGCCTATACAATGAGCGACGGGTTTTGATCGTTGACTTCTCGTCTAATTTCAAAGACAAGGAAGTACCAACGATTGACAAATTGCGCAGACTTGCCAAAGAATACGCAATTAATAACCGTCTAGGACTCCCCAAAATCAATACTAAAATCGAGTATGTAGACTTATCAAAGACACTTGATTATAAACTAACTCAGATTTTAGAAGAAGCTGAACTTTGCGACATCGTCCCCGTCTATTATCCTCAGATCGGGCTTACTAGTGAAGATGCCAAACTGACAACTATTGTCTATGATGTATTGCTAGAGCAGAATGACAGTGTCGAGGTCGGAGTTATCGGTGATGGCTTTAAATCATCAATGACCAGCAACCTATCCGGTAAGATTGACGACCTGGCCAACAATCAACAACGGCTGGTGAACACCTTGCCAGATTATCTCTTAAATGCTCAAGGGAATAAAGTATGGTACAGTCGCCCAGATAATAACGAGCATAAAGTCGGTGATATCTGGTTTGAAAAGAACGGTCTATATGACCGAATGTATGTTTGGAACGGCTCTCAGTGGGAGAAACGGATCGACACAGAGGATATTGACAAGGTTAAGAAAGAGGTTGATAGGAAAATCTCAGACGCCCAAACCTCAACAAACCAAGCAATCGCACAAGCAAACGCAAAGGCAGAAGAGGCCCTCAAGAAAGCCGGCACCTTACCAGACACTAGCAAGCTATCTGACCAGATTAAAACGCTGATTTTAAACAGTCCAGACTTACAAAACAAAGTCACAGAAGGTGTGAAAAGCGTTGATGGTGACACGATCTATAGTAAGATCTTTTCCAAATTGCTAACACAATTCGTTGATAAAACCAGCTTTGAATCAGTTGACCGTATGCAATCAGAACAAGGGCGCGATCTTCTGAATTTGTCCAAACAGATCACAGCTCAGACCCTCGAATATAACAAGCTCACAGAATCTAACAAGATGTACGAGCGAATTCTCGGAAAGAGCGAGACGGACGCACCAGATAGGCTTTCAAGGCTTGTCATGAGTAGCCAGATATTCCAAACGGAAGTTGGGAAGTACTCAACAACGGGTGGACCAAATATGCTCCGAAATTCGCGAGCCGATGATGGCTTGAAATATTGGACTGAAGCTAATGGACGGTTGAACTTCACAGCTCACAAATTTTACCTCAACGGTCAAAAAAGGATGTTTTCTCTAAGACCAGGAGCATTTGTCCACAGTCCGCGATTTATCATCAAACAAAATACAAATTATATGCTTAATTTGATAGCTTTTGATGCTAACACAGCACGCTTTAAAATTGCATTCTGCAAGCGTAGAAAAGGATCGACGAATGACTTCGACGAAATGCAAATAATTTTTGACAAGACTGGAACACCAGCGTTTGACTCAACCGGAGCCGTCAAGAAATCATTTAGCTTTAACACAGGGGCATTTGATGAAGGCTATCTGTTATTTAATTATCAAGGGAATCCTAACGGCTGGTCTGGTCTATTTATGACTGAGCTGGACTTTTACGAAGGTTCATCAGATCGCTTATGGCAACCAAGCCCAGATGACAGCGCAGAACCTATCGAAGCAGTACGCACACAAGTAAGCCAGCTCGCTGGTTCTTGGTCGGTCAAAAATCTAAGTAGCGCGGGCGACGTACTAAACTCTATCAATCTACTTGCTAACGGCACGAACCGAATAGACGGACGATTAACACATATCACGGGTCAGACCGTGATAGACAATGCGGTTATAGAAGACGGAATGATTGCTAACGTTTCTGCCAACAAAGTAACCGCTGGGACTATCGACGCTCGCGAGGTAAACCTAATCAATCTAAACGCTAAAAGTGTTACATCGGGAACGTTTAAAGGTTTAACTTTCGAAGGTGGTATTATTCGCGGTAACTATGGGAATACTGTTATTGATTTAAACAATAACGTCACAACGTACAATGGCACGGCCAAAATTGAGTTTAGATCTCCGCAAAATTCGCTGGAATTTAACTCTGGAGGGCGTAAGGCCTTTCTCTCCCCTACCATTTCAAACGGAACCAATTATGCAGCATTTGCATTTGGAGTCAATGATAGAGGAGTGATGGACCCGAACGCCAATTTTACAGGATTTAAAATTTTTAACCAATATGGTCATCGCAAGGTCGTCATTATTGGTGATGTACATATTGTGAAAGATTCTGTATCGAATAATGCCCCCTCAAAATCTTTGGCAGATCTGTTTAGAGATATCAACGATAACTTTAAGAGGTTGAGAGAATTTCGTGTGGCTAACGGCGAGGGTTCTCCCGGTTTTTGGGACGTCTCACTTTAGAATAGAAAGGCAATAGATGAATACATCAGATAAAATTATAAATGCGATCTCGCATAATCTCGCAAATGCTATCGTTGAGGCTACAAAATATTCGGTCTTGTACGAGGAAGCAAACGAAGAAAACAAGCGCGTAAACGAGGAATATCAACGCGTAAACGAGCTATTGAGCAAATTTAACGACGTTTTGGATAGTGATCAAGCACTCAAAGAGCTTTTCGACGAAACAGCTCAAAAACTAGAAAAGGAATAATAAAACATGGAATTTAAAATCATTAACAAATACTTACAAGAAGAAGGGCGCACCTTCGTTTCAATTCGTTCGGCGAACCCTTACACAGCCTTTGAACGCGTTTTGATCGGTGACCGTACCAGCGAATCAGACGAGGTGCTGATCCAAGCCGTACTTGGTCAAGTCGTGACTGAATTGAACCCGGCTGAGGGTGTGAAGAAATTGCAAGAGGACTTGCACACGCAAGCCCAAGAATACGAAGCTAAACTCGCCAAAAAAGACGAAGAAATTCAGAAAGTCAAAGACGTCGCTGAGTGGAGCGTACTTGCTCGAGTGACTGACGTGGACAACCCACTCGATCCTACAGTATTCAAGCGTGGCCTTGAGTTGGTGGACCTTGGTAAAGTAGGCGAAACCTATCCAGCACAAGCGATCTTTGCACTTGAGGACCCGAACCACGTTGAGAAATTTAGCGAAGGTAAGCGCGTTATGGTCCAAGTGACAGAACCATTTACCTACAATGGCGAAACACTTGACCAGCTCGAATCATTGCACCAAAACGGCAAGATCGGTATCTGGAAATGGACCGAACCAAAACCGGACGAACCAAAAGCGAACGCCCCTCAACCAGCGGGAGAGCTTGAAACCCAACCCGTCCAGTAAGCAAGTTGATTGATAGGGGGGTGGTTTAATTGGACCTATTGGCATTGGTAGACAAGCTAACACCCGTATTAGTCGTGATCATTCCAAGTTATTTCTCATTTAAGAGTACAAAAACCACTAAAGAAGCTGACAAACGCCTTGAGGGGTTATCGAATAAAATCGATACCCTCGAGAAGTCAGTATCAACCGTGGAAGAAATCGGGAAAGATAACCAGCGGAATTTAACGATGATTGGGAAAGGCTTGCAACGGCTTCAACGTTTTCGACTGCAAGAAAATCTGAAGAACGCGTTAAAACGCGGACACACTAACCAGCATGAGATCGAGGAGCTATCGAAATTATACGAGAGTTACGTCGAGCTTGGCGGGAACGGTGCTATCAAAGTGCTATTCGAGCGCTTTCTGGAATTAGAAATAAAAGAGGACAAATAACATGGATCAAATTACGAACATTATCACATCGTCTGCTATGAGTATTTTAGTTGTATTGACCGGTATCGTGGTTCAAGCAATCAAGAAATACTTACTCATGCGCGGTGGTAAGAAAGCAATCGAGATCGTTGAGATCTTGGCAAAGAACGCGGTCAACGCTACAGAGCAAGTCGCGAATAAATTGGATATCCACGGCAAAGATAAACTCGAACACGCTAAAACGAGCTTGATCGAGGGCCTTGAGTCTCAAAATATCCACTTAACAAACCAAGAGCTAAATACCTTTATCGAGGCAGCAGTTAAAAAAGCGAATGACGAGTGGAAGAAATAGGAGATAGACAATGAGTGTACAACAATCTATTGTAAACGGTTTTATTAGTCGTCGTGGACTGATTACCTATTCAATGCTGGGAAGCCGTAACGGTTCAGACGGAACCGGGGACTGCTCGGGGATCATGTCGCAAGTTTTGAAAGAAGCTGGTATCAATATCATCGGCTTACCGTCAACAGTTACTCTTGGTCAACAGCTCGCAAACAACGGCTTTTACCGCGTAAGTATCAACCAAGATTGGGACGCACAACCGGCCGATATTATTCTTATGAGCTGGGGTGCTGATATGTCAAGCTCAGGCGGAGCTGGTGGCCACGTCGGAGCGATGATCGATGATACATACTTCATTTCTTGCGACTACTCAACGCAGGGCGCAACAGGTCAGGCTATTAATACCTATCCTTGGAATGATTATTATGCCTGGAATAAACCGAACTATATCGAGGTTTGGCGATATGCTGACACAGCACCGCAGACGGACAATCGAGCGAACACAGCCGTACAACCGCAAGAGAAAGCATACTACCAAGCGAACGAGGTTAAATACGTTAACGGTATCTATCAAATCAAGTGCGACTATCTCGCACCCGTCGGTTTTGATTGGACCGAAAACGGTATTCCTGTTTCGCTGGTAAATTGGGTTGATAAAGACGGCAAAAACTTGCCAGACGGTGCGGATAAAGACTTCAAGGCGGGAATGTTCTTCTCGTTCGAACTCGATGAAGCCCATATCGCAGATACCGGCAAAGGTGGGTACTATGGCGGTTATTACTGGCGCCTCTTTGAGTTTGGGCAATTCGGCCCAGTTTGGCTATCGTGCTGGGACAAAGACGATTTAGTCAACTATTATGAATGAGGGGTGATTGAATGAATCGCTCGAACTGTACGAATTTAAAGCAGTTTGAGGGCGGTCGAGTCGTTAAGCAAGGCGACTCGGCTTCCCTTTTTGGTTTTGCAATGTACGACGAGAACTGGGTCCCGATCGACCTTGACGGGCAACAAGCTACAATCCACTTTGTGAGCAGAAAAGGCAAAGCGTCGTTTAGCACGACTGTCAAAGGCTCAAAAGTATCGTTTAAGATTCCCAAGGTGTTACCAGTCGAGAGCTATCTTGTCGAGGTTGATTGTGCTGGGTACGTATTCCCAAGTGACCAGAGCGTCCGCGTTGACGTGGTCCAGTCAGCGGAGGAATACCAGCCGACAAAAGTGGTCGAGCTTGGTAAGGTCAGCTTGCGCGATGAGATCTCAAACTATCTTGCCGGACACACTGTACAAGCGTACAATGATGGGCCACTAGTCGCACGGATCGAAGCCCTTGAAGCGCGTCCACAAGCTCCAACGGTTGATTTAGGGCCATTAGAAAGTCGAGTACAATCGTTGGCCCTATCGGTCCAAGCGCTAGAGAATAAACCAGCTCCAACGGTTCAAACGCTCGATTTAGGGCCACTAGAAAAGCGCGTGGAGGCTTTGGAAAACAAGCCGGCATCAACAGCACCAGCGGTTGACTTGAGCGCGTATATGACCTCGGAAATGGCTTATCAGACTTTTGCAACATATACCACGTTACAAGCTCAAATGACAAGCAACATTAAAAATAAACACTTAGAGTTGGGCCTTGACGCGCTGATCGACGAAAAGCTCAGGAATGGTGGAGACAACTTCCTTACTAGCCACCAGGCCAGCACGGCTTACGTATCAAAAGAAGCGTTTCGAAACTTACTAAAACGAGTAGAAGTGCTCGAAGCAGTTCCTATATAATGTACTTCCCCTCCCATTTCGGGAGGGCTTTTTTTGTGAGCTGAAACTAGTTACAAATTAAAAAAATCTTTAATTATTTTTGTAGAAGTACTTGACGTACAGCAAGTATAGTGATATAATTCAATCAAGATAAAGAAAGGGAGATCAAGAAGATCTCAGGTAAAAGAAAATGACAAAAGTAAACGCAAGCATTAAAAAAGTAGCAAACAAAATTGCTTGTCAAGTTGGCTGGGACGGCATGGAAGCGATCGTGTATAAAGACGGTAGCGTAGAAGCAAGAAAAATTGGTAGCTTTGGCAACGATGAAGAAGAAATCATTTACGTCATTTCACTTGAAAAAAGCTATTGGCGCGACGGCTTAGAAAATGCAGAATTTGAATTTCCACTTGATATTGATAATAGCTCGAACTGGTGCGACGCCGACGTTAACGATTTTGCCGAATACCTAATCGAAACTGAATTAAGTTACGCTACAGATCGCCACAACGGCGAATATCTTGAATGGAACTAAGATTAAAATAAAGAAAAGAGGAAAACAAAATGAAAAACATTATAATGAAAGTAGATCACATAAGCGAAACGTTCGAGATCCTGTCTGCAGAACAAGCACTTGACGAGATCGTATTCAATGGTCTTGAATTAGAACCTATTATTTTTAGTACAATCTTTGACGGGTTTGTAAAATATGAAACCAATGAGGGAGATATTGTTTACGAAGTCTTTCGCGGTAACTACGCTTATCAATTCGAGGAGGTCGAAAAAAGAATAAAAACCCTTGAAGAATGCGGATACTTAGACATGGCAGAATAAAAACTTTTATTTTTTTAGCTATATTGCTTGCTTTACAGCAAGCAATATAGTATACTGTAACCAAGATAAAGAAAGAGGCAAATAAGATGGCATACGGAAAAAGTAAATATAACGCGTACAGAAAACGCAGTTTTAATCGTAGCGACAAACAACGCAGAGAGTACGCTCAAGCAATGGACGAATTGGAACAAGCATTTGACGAACTAGACGGCTGGTATTTATCAAGTGTGAAAGACAGCGCATATAAAGATTTTGGAAAGTATGAAATCCGATTATCTAACCATTCTGCAGATAATCAATACCACGATTTAGAAAATGGCCACTTGATTGTTAACGTGAAAGCGAGTAAACTTAATTTTGTAGATATCATAAACAATCATTTAGACAAAATAATTGAAAAAGTTGAGAGTCTTGATCTTGATAAATACAGATTTATCAACGCTACAAGTCTAGACTATGAAATGAAATGTTACTACAAAGGTTTTAAAACTAAAAAAGATGTTATTTAAGGAGATTTAAAATGATTATTAACACAGAGAGGGTCAAAATGGTCTTGATGAATAAGGCTATTTCTGGCTATGCGCTTTGGCAAGCTACCGGAGTACCACAGTCTGGGATTTCTCGACTACGGTCCGGAAAAAAACGGTTCGAAGATTTGACCGTAGAGACCCTTGAAAAGATTCAAAGATGGATAGACGCTGGAAATTATACATTCAGCTATGACTATAGCGAATTACTGGACGAGCTGACCTCGGACATCGAGGAGGGTTTGACGGGGGAATATCTCTATGTCGTCCGTGGTGACTATAATGAGATTATGGAAAAACGCATGATTATCGACTACTACTATACACCCGAAGAAATTGAAGAGGGCGATCTTGCTGAGAAAATGCTGACCGATGCTGTCGTGGAAGAAATGCGAAAGGATAGCAGTATATTTTAAAACGTGCTATAATATATACGATAATCGAATACCTTCACTTACTTAAAACCACTAACGGCAATTGGTGGTTTTTTGTGTTTATAACGGCAATTTTTAAAAATGTCTATTATAACGGCAATTACGCTGTTATTTACTTGAAAAAAACGACTAACAGTGCTATAATAATTGTACACGGATTTTAAACAATCTACTGAATAACCAAGTGTAGATAGGGTGACACCTTGCTTGGATTGTATACATAATTCCCGTTACGCTCTCAGTGAGATATTGCGGAGGAATAAGTAATTCTCTTTTGAGTAATCGAAAGAGGTCATGAAGTGTAAGAAGATTGAGGGTGTATGCAGTATAGAGGTTGTGCGTAATTAGACCATTATCAGACGGTGGCGGTGATAATAGACGCTTTCGGTGAAAGAATAATCTGGCTAGGCCTTACGTAGCAGTAAGAACCGAACCAGAAATGCTAAAATAAACCGTTTTGCACTTGCGGTCGAGGGATCGGCCTATAACACCAAAGATAAGTACAAGTAGCCCAAAGTGTGCAGACGATACATTAGAATGTATTAATGCTTAAAATATATTTCTGAATGTCGGGTGAAAGTTGGACGTAACCAGTCGTGCCTAGTCATTTAATCGCTACGGAAGTTATAGGGTCGCTCCTTATGGCTCAGACCGTGGTAGGCTATCGGTCAATAAATTGCGTACAATCGAAGTAGAGCGAAGGCTCATTTAGTTGATTGTTTAAAGTTCGTGTCCTTGCGCTTTGCAAGGTTTTTTTATTTTGACCGAGTGACAAATTTACTTTCCTTGATTGAAA
>OGEJ01000182.1_pt1 | contig 37492 bp, 42 predicted proteins | sample 1570701 | NCBI WGS metagenome assembly OGEJ01 (sample SAMEA2582140, study PRJEB24529) | metagenome | biome: Human gut stool | place: China | collected 2011
TATGTAGCTGAGTTGGGGAAGTGTCCCCATTAAGCAGCATGATCAATCAGCAGTGCCGGATAATGATATGAGGCGAGTGTCTGATTGTTGATTGCTGAATGACAGCGCTCAAAATTGTAGGTATGTACATAGCTTCTGATGGCCCTCCGTGCTTCCCGGATGTTGCTATACTGCGTAAGGTAGGCTTCCTCATATTTGAAGCTACGAAAAAATATTATCCAGAGGCAGAAAAGTGGCTTGAATAATTGCTTTATGATCTGGAGCCGTCTGCGGATAACCGTTACCGGATGAACCAGAGAGCGCAGATCCCGGTGTTTAATTTCGCTGGATATGTGACCGCGGATGGGGACTGGTATGATCTCTGGGCATAGAATAGTTACAGGGAATGGATCGAGAGGTCCCAGACGGTGCAGTATTCTGCATTGTTTGATCGGAAGAGGAATGGGAGGTATTTTGTGGGAGAGTGAGGCCCACTGCTTTCAGCTCCTGAAAAAGCAATGGTCAAAGCTTGACTACACAGCGATATTGACGTATGCTGAATGTGGAAGACAATACCATGGTTGATATCAAAGAGTGGAAACAATAAATGGAACCTATAAAATGGTTTCGGAACTTTTGAAGGAGGAATTGGCATGAGTGGCGTAGCAACTCTTAGCAATGAGAAAAACTATACCGTGTTCCAGTTCGGAAACCATGTGATCCGGTTCATTGCTCCGTATTCGTTGGAACGATATACAGCAGTGAAAGAGTGGGACAATGGATATCTTGTTGTTATGGCAAAGTATAAGCACAACGAGAAACCGGAAGAAGAATATATTGATTTAGTTCCGATTCTCCAGAATTTGTATTTCGATGTCGATAAGTTCTTAAATCCAATCAAAAGCGTGGAGGTGGCAAATGGTTGATGTGAAGCAGGTTGCAGATGCGGCAGATATGATTGTAAATGGTTATGCGTTTACCCGTTGCGCTGAGGGATTCCGTGTTTTGAATTTGAATCGTCCTGATCGGGCCGTAGTGTTTTCAAGTGATGGTAAGGTTTTGGAGACCAGCATGGATGATATTGAGGTTCGGATCGCGAGAGACTTTCCATTTTAAATCTGGAAAGTCTTAGTTTATATATGGAGAGGATAAAATATATAATAAGTGGTAAGGCGGATCAACATGCAGGAATACTCAAGAATTCCAATCGAAAGATATTGCATGGAACATAATTCAGCAAAAAGCCGCAGGCTGCAAAAGCTGGTTGAAATGTCATATGATTTAAGTGCTGTGGGAACGGATTCAGATGCAATTTTTCTTGAAAAAATAATAGAACAGGAAAAGGATTCAGAGCTGAAGGAAGCATTTGAAGATTTGGATGATTATTTGTTTAACTGGTAAAAAGCGTTAAAATCATAAGGGTGCATTCAAAAGAAAGTGTAGATAATTCTATGAGCAGCGGTATGGGCAATGAAACAAAAAAGTTAGGGACTGAGATTGATGTTCTTAAGAAACGAATTGAATACCTGGAGACGATTACACCAAAACACGCCAACTATTTCTATTCATTCTTCAAGGGCAGAACTGATGTCTATAGCAAGAGATCAGGAAAGCCGAATCCCAAAACCGGAAAGACAGGATATTACACACAATGTTGGAACTATTGGAAAAATGGTTTATGCCCAAAACGCGAGGGAAAGCAGATAAAATGTGGCAACTGTGAAAATCAGAAATATAAGAGTTTGACAGGAAATGACTTATTGATGCATTTACGTGGAGATAGGGAAGACTGCTCAGACATTTTTCCTGCTATCATTCGTCAGACCTTTGATGTCGCGATTTATGATATCTGCAGCAAGAAGAGAAGTAAAACGGAGCCAGTTGGTTTTTGCGGAATTAAGGAAACGGTAGAACGTGTTCTTGGAAAACGCTTCCTCAAAAGAGCCGGTCTGTTGCTGCATATACATACTTCTTCCGACAAAAATGTTACTGAGTTTGTAACGAAGCAGAGAAACCGGCGAAACACCTTTTTCTTTCATGCCATTACATCTGGCAAGAAATTTACCGACATGGTGTTTAGAAAAAAATCTCTGAACGCAGTCAATTAGGGCTTTTTCATCAGAATGGTTTTGTGGTATACTGGACATGGCATAAATCTCCTTTGTAAAGATGGTTTCTAGTCAATTCCATTATACCAAACGGAACAGGTTTATGCCTTTTTTATTGGCTGAAATATTGAATTTTCAAGGTTCAACACACCATATCGGTGTGGGAAGTTTTAGTAATCAAATAAAGGAGCCCAACTCATGATCCTCATCTACGCCTACATAAACAAATTCAAAAACTACACAACCCAGGAAATCATCTTCGATCACCGCTGGCATGTCAATTTCTCAAACAACAAGCTGTTGATCCAATACCGCGGTCAGTCATCCGCGTCTGCGGTCATCCGTGGAGACAGGAAACCTGACAACCTGCATATTCTTGTTGGAAAAACAGGGTCTGGAAAGACGAATCTGCTTCAGATGATCGGGGCGAAGCATGATGTGCGGTATCATAGGAAGTGGGAAGGAGAGGATGACTCGTATTTTCTTCTTTATAGTATCAGCGATACGGAATTTTTCCTTGAGATATGTGACATGGAGATCATGCAGTTTCCGAAGCCTGTGGAGAGGGATGATTCGACGATTCCGGAGCCGATCAGGGAGAATGCGAGGCGTGCGGGGACGCTGCGGACGGTGCGTTTTGCGCTGGAAAAAGTGTTGAAGCCGGGCGAGACGGCGGTCAGATTTTGCGCGGTAAAAGAATATGGATACGAAAGAAATCTTTCGGAATTAAAGGTCCGTGACATGGCGATGATCATGAACTGTTATGATGCTCATGCGTTTATACGGCCGCCGTATCCGGATGATAAGGAGGATTTTACGGATTTCAGGAGTGACTGGATCGGCAGGGCGGCTTTTCCATATCAGAGGACATCGCTCTGGCAGATCTGCGGCTATATCCGGGAATATCTTACGCGTCTGGAACCGGGGAGCGGGAAGCGTCAGGTTTCGTTTGTGCTGTCGACACATAATTTTGCGGATCGGTATTCGTTAAAGCTTTCTAAGGCAGTGGAGAAGGAATACTGGACGTTTTATGAGAGGATGCAGGATGAGAAACGCGCAATTTATGATACGGAGGCCAGGGAACGTGTACGGAAGAGGAAAAAGAAGAAAACGCTGACGAACAAGCAGATGTTCATTCATGATTTGTGGACGGATTATGCGAAGTATCTGCGGAAATGGGTCGAGAAGATCCGGAACTTTAATGCGGAAGAGGATCCGGCGGAGGACCTGGATGCTTACCAGGAGTTTATGGACTATTATATAGGGAAAACGCGCAGGGAGAGCATCGATCCGACTGTGCTGCCGGATGGAGAAAAAATGTCCATTGTCAGGAGATGTACCTGGCTGGCGGAGTATATAGACAGAGCCGGGGATGGGGATCCACATGGGCTGTTATGGCAGATCATGGGGGATATTAAGGACATTGCCGGTTTTCTCGAGAAGCTGGATGACCGGTATTTCACGGTGGACACATGTTCCATACCGGTGGTTGATATGGAGAGGCCGGAGTATCGGGAATTGTCTGATGACCTGTTTGAACGCATGGAGCAGTATCGTCCGGATGATGCGGGGATTTTTACGGAGTGTCTTCTTCCATACGAGTTTACGAGACTCAGCACAGGGGAGTATCAGTATGCCAAGGTCCTTGGCGGGATGGAGGACTATTTGAAGCTTTCGTCTTCCGGCAGGACCAACAGAGGACTGGACAAGATCATACTGATGGACGAGCCGGAGGCGTATATGCATCCGGAGCTGGCACGGCAGTTTATCGCCCGCATGCTGAAAATCGTTGAGAAATATCAGGGACCTTCTACGATCCAGATCATACTCAGCACGCATTCGCCATTTATGCTTTCTGATGTTCTTCCGGAGGAGATCACCAGGCTGACGATCGACCGTGAGACAGGAAATGCGTTGGTAAAGAACGGATCAGGTAAGGAATATTTTGGTGCAAATATTCACACGATCCTGGCGGATGGATTTTTCCTTGATTACACCATCGGGGAGTATTCCAGAAGCTTTCTGCAGAATGCTTTTTCGCGGCTGGAGAGGTATGCGGATCATGGTGACGCTGATGAGTCGTTTTTGATGTCGATGGAACAGTTGATCCAGCACATCGGGGACCGGATGATCCGCAGGGCATTTGAACTTCAGATGGAGAAGGTGAGAAATCGTGATTAAAATACCCGAGAAAGAGGGGCGGCTTTCCGCAGCTAAGGCCGCTCATATTGAAGCAGTTATAGCATTTGTGAAAAGGAAGACGGAGGGATACAGGAGAGACCTGTTTGCAAATATCAGCCGTGTCATGCTTGTTTCTGGGACCTTTGAGGACATGAGTGCCAGGGATGACTGGAGCTGGCTTTCTGATTTTATCCTGGCAGATGTGAAGACTTTGAAGCAGATGATCGGCAGGCCGGAGCTGCTGCAGTTTGATGAGTTTAAGAGAATGTATTCCGATTATTTCAGTGCCGGAAGTGATAAATATGTGGATGCGTCAACGAAATATAATGCGTACATGTTTATTGAGAACCTTGGTGTCACGATCTGTCCCTACTGTGACGAGGAGTATCTGGATGTTGTTGAGAATGGAAATGGAGGAAAACTGAGGACACTGGAGATCGACCATTTCTTTCCGAAGGGAAAATATCCGGCGCTCGCAATGTGCTTCTATAATCTTGTTCCCAGCGGGCAGAACTGCAATGGAATGAAGCGAGAGGAGCTCTTGGGAATGAATCCTTATGAAGAGGGAATCGAAGGATGTACATGGCTTTACCCGGATCTGCCCGTGGGAGTCAACATGGAAAAGGTCCCGGTTGCTGACTGTACGATCCATTTTCATCCGAGGGCGGGAATGGAGAAGAATGTGAAGGCGCTTCATCTGGAAGAACGCTATGAGCGGCATAAAGCCACAGCGCATAAATATCTTCTTTTGCGGCAGCAGTATGACGATGCGAAAGTGGAAGAGATGGTAAAAATGGGAATGTTCCCGACAAAGGATTTCGCGTATAGGGTGCTGTATGGAGAGCCGTTGGATGAGGAGGCGGAAGAGGGGATTTTGAGGAAGTTGAGGAGGGATATTGCAGGTAGAGGGTGAGAAGAGGATGCCCGGCTGCGTGTTTGAGGGGTAAACGGTACAACGCAAGTCCTTCGGTAGAATTTAAAATAAGGATAAAACTATAAATGAGCAAATACCGAAAAGTGCACAAAAATTATGACTTATTGTGCATGTAACACGGATATTGATTCGTTTAATATTCTTAATGTCTGCATGTGAAAGACTTAATAGTGCAGTTTTTCAAATTTGCTCATTTATAGTATAAAAATAAATAATCGAAGAGCAGAAGTGAGGATGAGTCTATGAATAATAATAGTAAGGAAGAGCTGAAAGGAAATGAATTTAATCGACTTCTTCTTGTGCCTTGCGAAGAAAAATTACTTATCGGAGAGTGTGCTGCCTCTGCTGAATATAAAGTTAATGCAGCTTGTAAAAACAACAGTGCCTTGCAGTGATGATACTGAGAGCATAGCGAGAGAAAAAATTCTTATGCGTGCGAAAACTTGTGCGCTGGCAGCAGAACTTCAAAAAATGGTGGAACATGTTCCGGCAGTTGAAGAGTGGAGAAGGATAGGGAAGGATAAAAATGAGTTTATGGAGATTCGGGAGGTGAAATGGTAACAAAAGAAAGTAAAAAACTTCAATTTTTTTCCATTTTTTCGTCACAAATCCAATTTTATTACGTTTATATTAGTAGAACATGTTGATCAGACCGGAATTTTTCCGAAAAAACGTGGTCGTTTGCCAGAGAAATGAGCGGAAAACGGAAAACGGCAGACGGCGGCAGAACTTTGGTGAAATTCTGGTTAAAACCCTAAAGAACCGGAATACAGGTTTATTTGAACCGATAGGCGGATGTGGTCCTACGAATATGACGAATGGAGGAGGAATGAATATGGTCGTGTTAAAGAATTACAAAATCAAAGAGCAGAATGGAATGTATTATATTGTTCCGTCAAGCGTTCCGGGATGCCCGCAGTGCGGTGGAGAGATGAAGATCCGTGACAGCAAGAGGCGGAAGGTGATTTTTGCGGATGGTACGGTGGATACATTTGTTTTGCGGCGATACAAGTGTACGGTGTGTGGGCGTGTTCATCTGGAACTCCCGGACATCATGGTTCCTCATAAGCATTATTCGAGGTCGGCGATCATCGATACGATAAATGGTGAGAGAAACTGTTCCGCGGAGCAGTCGACGATTTACCGCTGGAACCGGGAGAAGATGCAGCTTGAACGTCTGCTGGTTCAGGTGGAAGATAAGAGTCCGGAAGCAAAGCGGACTGACGGCGATAATAACTGCAGGTGCGCAGGAAATTAAATATGAAAAAGCGGCAGGTGAACTGCCTGTAAAAGGGGAAATGAAAAAGCAGCAGGTGAAATATCCGAAAAGGGGAAATGAAAAAGCGGCAGGTGAACTGCCTGCAAAGGGGAAAATGAAAAAGCGGCAGGCGGATGCCTGTAATTTGTGTGATCAGTGATTATGATGGCCGGTCAGTCAGAAATGGCTGACCGGCGTTTTTGAGTGCCATGTATCCGAAAAAATGTCAGAAGAAGATTCTGTCAGTTCATAGAAAACAATGATTGAAACAGAGCACAGAATCCGTGCATAAGCTGAAAAATTGGCCATTCGCGCGTCGTATACCTGACCGTGACCGAACGTGGAACATATATAGTCCGAATATGGGCAATATACAAATAGTGTCAATGTATGTTATATAGAAGACATCAGAGTAACGGTTTGTCAGATTCGCGGATATTTTGCGGGCTGAAAAGTGTGTTGGGCTGATATGCACGGAGGATAAAATGATAAGTTACAATCGCTTGTGGGAGACCATGGAGAAGAGAAAGATCAGTCAATATCGGTTGATCAAGGAGTTTGGCTTAAGCTCCGGCCAGATGAGCCGTCTGAAGAAGAATACATATGTTTCGACGCATACGTTGGAGACGCTCTGCCGGATCCTGGACTGCCGGATCGAGGATGTGATGGAGGTTTCTTTCGAGGACGAGGAGAAGGAAAATAAGGCGAATTGACACTGATCTTTACCGGAAAAGAGTTCCGATAAAGACCAGATATTTTTACGATTCTTTTTCCACGCGGTCAAATGAGATGCGGACGATGTCCGCAACGCTGCAGTTTAAGATCCAGCACAGAGTTTCCAGAGTATGTGTGGATACATGTTCATTTTTACGGATCCGATGGAGCTGGCCGGAGCTGAAATGATAGCTGCGGATCAGGCGGTACTGGCTGATGCCTTTTGACTTTAAGGTGTTCCAGAGCGGGCTGTAATCGATCATGAGAAACGCCTCCTTTCCTTATATAATGCGGCAGAAGTTCTGCCATAGTAAAGAATAAAAGATATTTAGGGGAATTTGTGGAAATATAAGGAAAAACAGGTCGAATCTTGCGGATGTTGGCAGGAAATACAAATGAGAAAATAGAAAATGTATCGCTGGTGAGCAGGCGTGGAAACCGAAAGAGAAGAATTTAGGCGGTTTCTGCCGGATTACGAGTCTATGGATTGAACGGGTCAGCCTGGAATGTCCTGGAAATAACGGCGAGAAATGAGACAAAGGAGGAAACGGTATGGTTAAATATACAAGGTTATGGGAGACAATGCAGAGAAAAGGCATCAGCCAGTATCGCCTGATCAAGACATATGGAATCAGCAATGGTCAGTTGAACAGGCTGCGGAAGAATTTATATATTTCGACGCATACCGTGGAGACTTTATGCAGAATTCTGGACTGCCGCGTGGAGGATGTGATGGAGATCGTGTTCGATGAGAGCGACGAGCTTTTATGGTCTCCGGGACTGGAAGAGGAGCGGCAGAAGCAGGAGGAGCTGGAGAAGAAAAAGAAGAGGCAGGGACAGTAAAGCTCCTGTGTGGCAAAATTTGGTGCATAACAGATTGCGGAAATGCAGCTGTTTGCGGTATCGTGAGCAGAAGCCGACTGTGAAAAAAGAAAAATGAAGCGCGGCGGTACCTGAAATAAGTTGCCAATATTCTTTTTAACAGGTATACTGGATAGGAATGCATGATTTCGTTATAGAACATTCGTGAAAAACCTGTTATCGGCAGGTTTTGCGGATGAGGTCTGCACATTTGCTGCGCTGACCATGATAGAACGCAGGCGTGCAGGAAATAATAGAGAATATCGGAGGAACTTAAAGATGACAGGACGCAATGTTGGAAAGACATGCCGCACACATTACAGAGGTACTTTTAACGATGGTACACAGTTTGACTCTTCCTACGCCCGCGGCGAGCCGTTAGAGTTTGTATGTGGCGCTGGACAGATGATCAAGGGATTTGACGCGGCTGTTGCGGATATGGAGGTCGGTGAGATCAAGGAGATCCACCTGATGCCGGAGGAAGCTTACGGAATGCCGAATCCGAATATGATCCTCACACTCGAGATCGCAAATCTCCCGGGTTCCGAGGACCTTGAGGTTGGACAGCAGGTATACCTCACAAACCAGAGCGGCCAGCCGTTCCCGGTGAAGGTTACCGCGAAGGACGAGAAGATGATCACTCTTGACGCGAACCATGAGATGGCGGGGAAAGAGCTGAACTTCAAGATTGAACTGGTTGAAGTAAAATAGGAATAATCCCGACATTTTTCCACATACTACCCATAAGTCACACGATATGGAAGCAGTGGTATGCAGGAGGAATAGACGTTATGAAAGCTACGGGAATTGTAAGAAGAATTGACTATTCTGTTATAATAAGCTAAAGCCAGAAAACCTAGATAAATTAAGGGTTCTCGCTGATTTTGTCCAAAGAGAACCGACATGAGATTATCATATCACGGCATACTCGAAAGGTAAATAGGTATACCTTGAATACAGTAAAAAATTATGGCTATACTTAAAATAACAGGAGGTTTTGTCTATGAAACAAGGTGCTTTAGTTTATGACCGAAAGTCCGAGCGCATGGACATACGGTTTGGATTGAAGGAGTATTACGGTGGCTTGCACTGCGGAACCGGCATGGACGTAAAAATTGGCAATCAATGGAAACATACACGCATTGAATACGACTGGGGAGATAAGGGTTGGTACTTAGTCGATATTCCAGCGGATTCTCTGATAGGCTTAATGGTTCGTGTGGATTGAAACTAAATAAGATACTTATGATGAGCGTTTATTCGTCCTTTAATAAGGATCGGGTAGACGCTCTTTTTTTGTAAAATCGTGATGCTGATGACTGGATAAGTCGATACAGCATTGTATATGTTATATAATCTCGCATATAGGCAGAAAACAAGCTCACAGGGTTCGGGCATTGGTTTGTGAACTGTGTTTTCTGCACTGTATTATTTAATACATTCTAGGCTTAGTGTTGATCTCAACAAGAGCACTGACCGGTATTCTATAATTTCGTCCAATCTTAAATGCGGGCAGCTGACCATTTCGGATCATTCGGTATGCAGTTGTACTGCTGATCTGTGTTCTTTCACAGAACTCTCTTAGTGATATATACTCTGTATTCATTGATAAAACCCCTTTCATAATAAAAAAATTTTTGATTGAGATATCTAAAATCTCTTTAAATTTATGTTCATAGATATTCAAGAACATAAGAGTAGACCAAAATCTTGATCCCAATGTGTAGTAAATTTTAAGGGACAGGTAACATACCAATAATCAGAATTTGTACGTACAACTTTGTAGGCCTAATTTATCTGAAATTAAACGATGACAAGGAGGTGATTACCCAGAAAACCAGACATATACGCCAGCAAAGATTATATAAAAGTGCGTACCTGTTATTTCTATATACATGCACACGAAGTGTGTGACTCTGATCTAATGGGAGGTTTAAGTGAGTTATGGACTCCAGTAAGAATACATCAGAAAGAAAACGTGGCTCAAAGGAAGATGCAAAGGTTAATCGACTTGAGCTACGGTTATCATTGAAGGAGTATCAGAAAATTACTAAGCTCGCCGAGAAGGAAAATGTTAATGTTAGCGAGTATGAAGGGAAGCGAGCCATGATTGAGCGAAAGCCGATAGAAGAGCTGAAAGAGATTCGTAAAAAAGCTCATGAAGAAGCTCGTAAAAAGATCTGCACAATGCAGGTGAGAGGAATGGATCTGGCAAATGAGTTATTCCATCTTATTCGTATGAATAATGATCCAGAACTGCTGAAAGAAGCAACTGAACTTATGGAGAAACACGTCATGGAGGTCAATGAAGATGAAGGATTATAAGGAGAGAAAGAAATTTAAGAGTAGAGGTATTTTACTTCTTAAAGGATTCGACAAGCATGCGAAAATAATGAATCGGAGATGCAAAGGCAAGGAATCAGGCTCATATATGGAGAAGGGGGATGCAGAGCGCCTGGCAGAGTATATGCTTAGAGAGACAGAGCAATATAGTGATTGCAGAGAAGAGCTTGTTGCGTGGGGTGCACTGGGGATCCCGGAAGTCAGGCGAATCGAAGATGTTATGGATGGTTTTGGGAATACATGGGGTAGTTATCCAAGAGGAGGCAAATTCGGGCGATATGTGTATCATGAAGTGTATTCATTTCGAACAGAAGATGAGCTTCTTCTTGAGGGGAATTATTATGCAATCGATAGATTAGCAAGAGAATTGGCATGGCGTGGATATTATGAGCAAGGATATCAGGTGCTGTATGCGGTTCATCGGATCAGACTGAACGATGCGCCGAAGTTCGAAACGGCGGATAGGTATATTCCACTAGAAAAAATTTATGCGGAAGAGAATTTACATATCCATTTTATGATCAATGCAGTTAATTATGAAACGCTGAATAAATTTCGTGCAACATCTGAGGATCAAGCAAAACGAGAAGCGCTGTTTAATGAGCTTGTGTCAAAAGAAGCCCATAAGTATTTTGGCTGTCGAACACAAGAAGAGTTTGAAATACTTCAAGGGTTATCAGACTCACAATATGCTCTGTATGGAAACTATCTGAATAGAATACATGCAGAGGGAAAAGTAATTGCACAGAAAATGCCATATTCTTACTCTTGACATTGTTGCATAGGGAGATTACAATGAAATAGAACAAATGTTCGATTTTGTACTAGGAGGTGGATCTATGAAACGGGTTATCTTTCATGTAGATGTTAATTCGGCATTTCTATCGTGGGAAGCCTGTTATCGGATCCATCATCTAGGAGGAACCCAGGATCTGCGCAATTTGGTAAGTGCAGTAGGTGGAGATCAGGAAAAGCGTCATGGAATCATCCTTGCAAAGTCGATTCCTGCGAAGCAATATAAGATCCAGACAGGTGAGACAGTGGTATCAGCGAAGCAGAAATGTCCGGGGCTGATCCTTGTACCACCAAACTACGACCTGTATAATCGGTCCTCGAAGGCGATGTTGAAGTTATTAGGAGAGTATTCTGATCGGATCGAGCAGTACAGTATTGATGAGTGTTTCCTGGATATGACTGGGTGTTGTGCTGATCCGATTCAGACAGCATACGAGATCAAAGATAGAGTTAGGCGGGAGCTTGGTTTTACTGTAAATATCGGTGTCTCTGAGAATAAACTTCTGGCAAAGATGGCATCTGATTTTGAAAAGCCTGACCGGGTTCATACATTATGGAAGTCAGAAATTAGGGAAAAGATGTGGTCTCTTCCCGTAGGGGAGTTGTTTTATGTGGGACACAGTTCTCAGCAAAGACTACGCAATCTGGGGATCTTTACTATTGGAGAATTGGCGGCGATGGATCCTGTAATTCTCCGATCCTTTATGAAATCACAGGGAGTGTTGATCTGGCAATATGCGAATGGGATTGATGAATCCGCAGTGATTGATGTTCCGCCCCCAGCTAAGGGATATGGAAATTCCCTTACAACACCAAGAGATGTCACGGACAGGGAGATCGCAAAGCAGTATTTATTATCACTCGCTGAGACTGTTTCCGCAAGGCTCCGGGCGGATGGGGTAAAGATCGGTGTCGTATCGATTAGTCTCCGTGACTGGAACTTGCAGTTTTGCGGACATCAAATCACTTTATCAGTGCCGACAGATCTGACATTAGAGATTTACGAGGCAGCTTGTAAGTGCTTTGATGAGCTATGGGATGGAACACCACTTCGACATCTTGGGATTCATACAAACCGTGTATCGACAGATTCCTGCCGTCAAATTCAGATGTTCGAGCGGATTGATTATGAGAAAGTTCATAAAATGGAAGCAGCAGTAGATGGGATTCGCAGGAGATACGGAGCAGATAGTATTAAAAGAGCGTGCTTTTTGCCAGAATCAGGTAGAGAGTGGATCGATCATATGGGTGGCGGGGTGAGCCGCGAAAAGCGTACCGTTGATTATTCCAGAGAGAAGATATTATAATAAAGGAGTTGATGTAGCGTGGCAGGGTTTGCGGATGCAACAAAATATGGAATCGAAACAGATAGCGGTGTACCGAAAGGAACCAGATATGAAATTGCGTGCATGACCTGGTTTACCTCAACTGGGAAAACTATGCCACGATACTTTAAGTTCGAGGATGACAGTGGTGCGATCCAGACAGTGACGGATATTGTGGTAAATTATACCGAAGAAAAGAATTACAGCGGGATTCCGAGCCGAGAATATGGCTGCAAGGCAATCATTGGTGGCCTGAACCGGGAGTTTCGGTTGATCTTTTATCAGGAAAACTGCAAATGGGTGATGCTGATATAAGGAGGGTGTATGTGCGGACGGTACTTTGTAGATGATGGGATAGAAAGAGAGCTAAAGAATGCATTCCAGGCGGTTAATATTTCTAAGTTCCAAGCCAAGGCGGGAGATGTGCATCCAACAGAGCTGGCGTTCATCTTAACTGGAACGAAAGAGATTTGTCTGACACAGATGAGATGGGGATTTCGGAAAAAGGACCAAAAGGATCTGCTCATCAATGCGAGAGTGGAGACGGTGAAGGAAAAGCCCATGTTTAATGAGAGTATACGGTATAATCGTTGTGTGATACCAGCGTCGGGATTCTATGAGTGGAACAAAATTGGGGAAAAGGCTTCATTTCGTCCGCTGTACAGGAAAGTTCTATTTATGGCGGGGATCTGGCAGAAGGTAGAAAATGAGAATCAATTTGCGATTCTAACAACGGTTCCGAATGCTTCGGTTGCTCCTGTACATGATCGAATGCCGTTGGTACTTGATAAAAATGAAGTTCCTCAGTGGCTTATGGATTGGAAGCAAGCTGAAGAACTGCTAACAAAAAGACCTGCACTTTTGGAGCGCAGGCAGGAATTTGAACAATTATCTCTATTTGAGTGAGGCCAGCGATATATGCTGGCAAAGTATAAGATCATTTATCAAATCTGAATCATTCTATAATCAAAGCTGATCGGTGATGTTGACCAACGCTTCTACTAAGCGGATATACTTCTTATATTGCACATCACCGTATTTCTTTGCCTCAGAGATGGCATGGAGAACTGTGTCATCCGTATCGGGCATCATATCTTTTAACAGATAATCTGCACTTACAGAGAAAGCCTGACAGATCGAGACGAAGGTTTCAAGGGACATGACCTTGATGCCTCGTTCAATGTTGCTATAAAAGGAAGGAGAAATACCACAGCGTTCGGCAGCAGCTTCCTGTGAGATTCCAAGTTCTTCGCGGCATCGTCGGATTCGTCTGCCAATTTCTATATAGTCCAGTTTGTTCAATGGAATAGCTCCTCTCCGTTTATTTCTTCTATTCTATCGGATGACTTGACGAAAGATAACATTCCATAAGAATAAAACTTGCCTATTAGAACTTGGAAGTGTATAATGAAGATACTTGCAAAGGAGTGAGACGTATGGGTGAACTTATAAATGCTGTAATATTTGTAGGAAAAGCCATTGGCGGGGCGAAGGCAGTGAAAAATGTCTCAGATGTATTTACTACAAACTGGGAAGAAAGGCAACGAGAAAGAGAACGACAGAGGGAGCGCCAGGAGAGATCAAAGAAGGTAAGCGAAATAGAGAAACGTAATATCTTTGAAACGGTGTTAATTTACTTTGTGGGAATGCTTTTTGCAAAGTTCATTTGGTCTCTTGGTGTAATTGGAATCGTATTTGTAATCTTGGGATATTTAACTCAAGCTAGTGAACTTTATAAATTAAAAGATTATGCTGATCTAAAAAGAGAATGGATATTAACAGCCATTTCAGCGGCAATAGTAGTTATGCTATAAGATAAAAGGAGGAGCAGTATTATGGTAACAAAAATGAAGAAAAGAAAATGCCCAGATTGTGGTGGTACAGGGAAGGTTGAGTGCATTACTCAGGAGCAATCAGGGTTCCCATGCGAATGGGATTGTCCAATTTGCGGTGGTAGCGGGAAAATGAGATGCCCGCGATGCCATGGAACGGGATATGTAACGGATGATGAGTATTAGAATCTAGGGAGGTATGAACAATGGACTGGGGAAAAATAGGAAAAGCAGTAGGAAGAGCATCAGTTAATGCATTTGCATCATTTTCCGAATGTGAGGCGAGAGAAAGCCAGAGACTTGGAAGAGCGACAGGTGATACTGATAGAATCCAACGTGCGAAAGAGCAACTGGAGAATGCCAAAAAGATAAGAGAGATGGGATTAGACTATTTTTCGGATGATGACGAGTATTAAGTGATATGGGGAAGGAAGTAGAAGGCTTCCTTCTCTTTTTGCTGGAATAGGAGTGGAATTAACATGGAAGATATAATAATTAAGCTCTTGATTGTAACAGTTGTCACATATTTGGTTCTTCGTATTGTGGCGGCTATCGGTAAAATACCGGTTCACACATATGCAGAGAAATTAAAATGTGCGCGAGATAATAGAATTGTAAATAAAAATCTTGTACGGGTTCCTGATCTGCCGACAACAACGATCATGGAAAAACTGCGGGAGACGATTCCGTTTGCGAATAGTAAAATCGAAGAAAAAGATGGAATGCTTAAGATTACCTGCGTAGTTCCGGGAGTAAGAAAGAAGGTTATTATTGGTATCCAGCAGCAGGAGGGTTATTTTGTAGTTAAACCTATCTCTGATTTTGTATTGGGCGAAAATATTGCAGACCGTATTGAAGATGCTTTATCTATGGCCTGCTGGAATACTCACTTGAATATGGATATCAATTCGGCTTACGATTTTAATAAATGGAATCGTTGGTGGAAGACGATGGGGATTGTTCGATTCTTGGCAAATTTTTCAATAGTTGCATTGATCATAGCTATGCTTTATATGGCAGGTACATATGTGGATTATGCAGCTAATGTTCGGGAGTCAAAACTTGCGGATACTACGGGTACTATCGGGTATGTATTCGATGAATTCTTTGGAGACTCTAAATGGTCAAATGTAAAAGCCACAGATGATCGATACATGTTTGTAGAGATGACAGGTAAATGCTATTTTGTAGCAGATGCGTTCCCAGACAGTCGGAAAGAGGTAAATGCACAGGTTGATTTCCTTGTCACAAAGGAATCAGGAACTTTCATGATCCAGAGTGTGAAAATCGATGGTGTTGATCTGGATTATACATCAATGAATAGCTTTATTGATGATGTCTATAAGGATCATATGGCAGTGCATAATTATGATTCATTGGGAAGCATTCTGGAAGACTTTGGAAATGTGATTGGTGGTACAATCAGCGACAGTCTGTATGGACATTATGTGAGCTATTATTCCGATACAAGTTCTGCACAAACACCTACGACAGAGGCGGGACAGTCAGCAGCTACAACACCAGAGACCGTACCGCAAACAGCGCAGGAAACGTCTCCTACAGAGACATCAACAGCAGCTCAGCATACGGAAATTGCAAAAATCACAGATTACAGCGGACCGTTTGATGTTAACAGCATCATTGATACAGAGTGGTCAAGGGCTGTAAATGATATGACAACAGCGGATATGATCATTACAGAAAATGATGATGGAAGTCTCCATTTAGAGATTACGTTGATTTCCGTGAGTGGTCCAGCGGAGATGTTTGAGGGCGATTCAAGAGAAATTTCTGGTACGGAAATGGCTGATCTGTATATTTTATTCAAGAATCCGGATTATGAAGATGAAAGCATGGAAGTTTCATGGACAAGCATGGATGAACACGACATTGTGAATGTGTATGGATCAGGTCCAGATGATCCATATACTGGAGAGTATGAGATCGTAGAGTAGTATACTGAGAATAAATTTATATGTAAAGATACCGAGGACATGTTGGTTTGGTCCTCGGTATCTTTTTGTAAAGTTGAATTATAGTGCTCCACGTGCTTCGAGCTCACGTCGGATAACTTGGTTTGTGTAATCACAAGCGACCGCAAGAACATATTCTGTCCAGATGTAGTGAATGATTTCCGCTTCGCAATACGGGAAGCCTTTAAGATTTATAATATTCTTTTTATAGATGTAATCATTTTCTTCATATATGCAATCGCTATCATCAAGAGATGAATAATCATCAGAATGTAAGGTATATTTCCACCATATTGCCATTTTTATATATTCAGGAAGAGGAGATACAAGCTTAGCGATAATATCATTGCCATAGTTTTCGTATAACCCCACATCAGAAGTGGGGTTATCTTGCATGCTTACGCAAAGAACATTCCAAACATTCTTACAACATTGATCATCAATCAAAGTACCGATATAATCAGTTCCTAAAGCTTGAAGTTGTTTAATAGCTGCATGGCAAATTCGGTTACATTCTTTATCGGCGTATTCGTAAATGATATCATCTTTAAATGTCCAATTAAATATATCCAATTCTATTTCCGGCCCCTTATGCGTTTAAATACTTCGTCTGCGGAATAGCGAACATCGGTGGAATCCGCAGCGCGGTCCGCTTCATCTAACTTAAATTCTACATCGTCAGTTAGAGCAGAATACTGTTCAATACTCATGTTTTCAGTTCCTGTAAATTTATTTCGCAGCGCCAAAACAGGTCTGATATTGCTCATAAAAACGTCTCCTTGTAGGGTGTTGGCTTATCATTATATTATCATGATTTTATTATAAAGACAATTGATGTTTTGAAATAGAACATTTCATGGCAGAAGTCTGTTTTATAAAGAATGATGCATATATATTATATCCCTGAATAAACAATAAACCATATTTCAAGGAGGTAATGTATATGTCAGCAAACGTAGAGACCATGTTTTACACCAGAGAAAAGCCGTGGCACGGATTAGGAACCAGAGTAGAGAATGCTTTGGATTCAAAGGAAGCGCTTGTAGCTGCTGGCCTGGACTGGAAAGTCATTCAGAAACCAATTATGACGGATGACGGGAACCGGATTCCGGGATTCAAAGCGAATGTCCGGGATACAGATCAGCAGATCCTTGGAGTTGTCACGGACCGATATAAAGTAGTACAGAATGAAGATGCCTTCGCCTTTACAGATCAGCTGTTGGGCGAAGGCGTTTCTTATGAGACGGCGGGATCCCTGCAGAACGGACGGCGGATCTGGATGCTTGCAAAACTGCCGCAGAGATATATTATCAGCGGAGATGAGATCGAGCCGTATCTGGTATTCATGAATGCTCATGATGGAACAGGTGCGATCAAGGCGGCAATGACACCGATCCGGGTTGTCTGCCAGAACACCTTGAATCTTGCATTGAGTTCGGCAAAGCGTGTATGGTCCACGAACCATACAGGAGATATGAATGGGAAGATCATGGATGCCAGGGATTCGTTGCTCTATGCTGAAAAGTACATGACAGAGTTAGGAAAGACGATTGAGCGAATGAATCAGATCAAGCTTTCTGACCAAAAGGTCAAAGAGTATATTGATGCGCTGTTCCCGATCTATGAAGATCCGACTCCACAGCAGGTGAAGAATATCCGCCGGATGAAGGAGGACATGATGGCACGGTATTATGATGCACCGGATCTTAAAGATGTGGGGCAGAATGGCTATCGATTTATCAATGCGGTATCGGACTATGCAACTCATGCAAAGCCATTGCGGACAACGGCAAATTATAAGGAAAACCTTTTCGCCAGAACCGTTGAAGGAAATGCGATGATCGATAGAGCCTGTGAATTATTAAAGGCAGCGTGACGACAAGGCAGTATGAAAAGAAAATTACAAAATAACCTCCTGAATGATCTATCGAAAGGAGGTGAGACCGATGCCGTGGATTGTGATTGAGCTTATCATTAAGATTTTCAGACCATAAGAAATTGTAGAGGACAGGACGTGAGATACGTTCCTGTCCTTTATTTATTTGCGAGAACCCGAGATGCATCGGTTTAACAAAGAATATCGATGAAGCTAATCAGAGGTAAGCTAAAGAACTGGAGGAATATCATGAACGAAGAATTACAGAAGAGAACGATTGAAGATATGATGAAACGACCGATTCCGAGAAAAAGAGTAGAGATTGTAAAGCTTCAGATGGTTCGGGAGGGAAGCGTTTTATATGGGACAAGGCGCTTTACATCGGCGGAGGGAGCGGTTGAAGCAGTGCGCCCGATGCTTTCTAAGACAGACCGGGAGATGATGCTTGTCATGAGCGTAAATGCGAAGCTGGAGCCGATGGCGGTGGAGATCGTTGCAGTGGGAGGTGTGGATTCTTGTGCGGTAGATGTAAAGAACATCTTTAAGCACGCATTATTGAATAATGCTTCATACATTATCTGCTTTCATAATCATCCATCGGGGTATACGCTTCCGAGCAGGGAGGATGAAAAGTTTACAGAGCGTTTGGTGACGGCGGGGCGTATCCTGGATCTTCCGATGATAGACCATATTATCGTAGGAGATGATGACTTTTATAGTTTCAGAGAAAATGGAAAGCTTGAGATTTTTCCAGAGAGTGATGCGGTTGCTTGAGAGAGCGACTGAATGGGAACAGAAATCACCTGCCGCTCCGGAGTGCCTTGAAATTATCAGGGATCTTTCGCCCCATATATACATTGAATAAATTGCTCCAAAACGCAGATTTGCATAATTCCTTTTGGGGCGAAAGATAACTGGGAATTTCGAGAAGCGGAGGTGCGGCAGCCAAATATAGCAAGAGGAGAGATTTGATGGAGACAAAAATGTCATTACAGGGAATCGAGAGAACAGAGTGGTTACATTTAAGGAAAACAGGTCTTGGCGGATCTGATGCGGGAGCAGTGTGCGGGCTGAATCCATATTCCAGTCCGTTGCAGGTCTTTTATGACAAGACAAGTGAAGAGGTGCAGGATAAGGACAGTGAGTCAATGCGGCAGGGACGGGATCTGGAAGAGTATGTGGCACGGCGGTTCATGGAAGAAACCGGAAAGAAGGTGCGGAGGTCAAATTTCATGTACCGCTCAGAAGAGCACCCATTTATGCTTGCGGATGTGGATCGGCTTGTGGTAGGAGAAGATGCAGGCCTGGAGTGCAAGACGGCGAATGCCTATAACGCTGATAAGTGGAAGGATGGTAAGATCCCGGCGCATTATATGATCCAGTGTTACCACTATATGGCAGTAACTGGGAAGAAGAACTGGTATATTGCCGTTGTCATTCTGGGGCAGGAATTTAAGTATGCGAAGATCAGCTGGGATGAGGAGATGATCCAGAACCTGATCACGGTTGAGGAGAATTTCTGGAAGAACCATATCCTGACGGGGAAAGCGCCGCAGCCGAATGGATCTGAAGCAGATGATAAGTTCCTTTTACAAAGATTCCCGGAATCCAGCGTTGAAGAAGTTCTTCCGCTGAAATCTTTCGATGCGAAGCTGTGCCGGAGAGCAGAGATCCAGGAACAGATTAAGGATCTGGAGCAGGAACAGGGGAAGATCGATCAAGAGATCAAACTCTACATGGGAGATCATGCGACCGCTGTGAGTGAAAAGTTTCGGGTAATATGGCAGTCTGTAAAGTCAGAACGCTTGGACAGTAAGAAGTTAAAGCAGGAGAATCCAGAAATTTACCAGAAATATACAAAGACGATAGCCTCCAGACGGTTTGTAGTGAATCCGGCTGCATGATGAGGGGAGGATTTTATAATGGCAGATAACGAGATACGTCTGCTTCGTGCAGATGAAATCGAATGCAGGGTTGCGATGGTGGCGGAAACGGGAGTGTCCTTGTTATTGTATAAGGATGCCCGCGTGGATCAGCGGATTCTTGATGAAACGTTCACAACGTTTGGCTGGAAGCGCAGTCACCAGGTAATTGACGGGAATCTCTATTGTACCGTTGAGGTATGGGATACAGAAAAGAGCCAGTGGATCGGGAAGCAGGATGTCGGGAAAGAAAGTTATACGGAGAAAGAAAAGGGACAGGCATCGGACAGTTTTAAGAGAGCGTGTGTAAACTGGGGGATCGGAAGAGAGTTGTACTCTGCTCCGTTTATCTGGGTTCCCGTAGAGAAGGTAAATATTCAGAAAATCAAGGAGAATTATGTTACCAAAGACCGTTTTCAGGTCACGGATATCAATTATAACGATAAGCGGGAGATTATTGGATTGCAGATCCAGAATCAGAGGGGGGAAATTATCTATTCGTACTATGCGGGGAAGAGAAAGGAGGAAGCGCAGAGCCGGTCAAAACAGACCAAAGGGAACTCAACTGAGGTCAGGACGAAACTGGCGGAGAAAGCGATGCAGAACCGCATAGACGAGTTACAGAGGGAACTGGACCGTACCGGGGTATCATGGCAGACCGTGTTGAGAAGATATGGACTGTCCGATATTAATCAGATGACAGCGGAGCAATACCGGGATGCCATGTCAGGCCTTAAAAAGTCCAGATCAGCAGCTTAAGGAAGGAGACATAAGACAATGATATCATGTGATGGAATTTTGGGATTATTCAAAGAGGCAGCATCAAAGCGGATCGAACAGGTCCTTCTTGCGGAATGGCGGGAGAAAAAGGATTTTTACCAGAGAGAGGGACAGAAACGAGATGAACTGCTTGGAAGACTGAATGATGTGGAGAAGCAGCTCTTCGAGGAATATATGGAGATGGTCCTGGAGGGTAACAACGAAAAGGAAATGGCAATCTATCAGAATGGATTCTTAGACGGACTCTACGTAGCGAATAAGATCCAGCATTTAAATAAAATTGAACGGAGGAAATAGGGATGGAAGTAAAGATTACAATGGAGAAGTTTATGGAACTGGTAAAACGGACTGCAAAGATAAAGCTTGGAAGGTCAGCAACGATTGAAGAATCTACGATAGCTAAGAACAATGAACTGATTTATCAGGGGACAGAAGCAATGATTCATGGAAACAGGATCCATCGAAGTGCCTATCTGGAGCAGTTTTACGGGGTCTTTAAGCATGATGCTGATTTGCGGGAGTGTATCGGTAAAATGATCCGGGTGGATGTAAAACCAGAAACGATTACAGAAAGCAACTCTATTTTCAGAGATATGTCTGACTGGGAAAAAATGCGTCCAAGGGTATGCTGCCAGATCATCAATAGGGCGAGAAACTTAAAATTACTGCGTAAGGTTTCAAACACGGAATATCTGGATTTGGCAGTTGTTTATAGCCTAGAATTTAAAGAATATGGACCCTACATATATAGCGTCAGAGTCACAAAAAAGATGTTGGAGCAGATGAACGTATCAGTGGAAGAATTACATAAGCAGGCGCTTACCAATATGAAGAGGAAGTTCCCTTATAAGATCGAACCGTTGGAAGATATTATTTTAAATCAGACTGCTTTTGACAGGGAGCATATACCGGACGGAAATCAGCTGAATCTTCCGGTTTATGTGATCCAGAATCGATTGGAAGCAGATGGGGCGGCAGTGATTCTTGATCAGGAGCCGTTCGAGATGCTGGCACATCAGCTTGGTACAAATCTTCTCGTACTGCCGACATCGGTTCACGAACTGATGGCAATGCCGGAGATGCCGGATGAGACGGTTGAGAATATGAAAACACTGTTGATGAAAATGAATCTAGGGTGCGTAAAAACAGAGGAACAGTTGTCCCCGCATATTTATCGGTATAGGCGGGGAAGAGAAGAGTTGGAAATAGCAGCCTAATCGATGTGGATCAGAAATCTTATATAAATGCCTATGGAGGAAATGGATATGAAGACATTAAGAGAATTTGCAGAGGATGTTTTAAATCAGGTAACAACCGGTACGGGATATCTGGGAGAAATTGTAGAGAAAGCAGAAAATAATGGAAAAATCACTGTGTGCATCTCCATTAGAAAATCAGGTAGTATGGTTGGACCGATGATCAAATTAGAAGGTTATTATGAAGAATATAAGGAGAGCCAGAATGAGGAAACACTGTATGGGATAAGCAGGGAAATAGAGACTATAGCCAATAAAGCGTGGGAGCAGGAGACGGAAATAGTAGAACTTGGAAATGAAATCAAGAAGGGATTTCCTGCGATGAAAGACCGGATTCATATGCGGTTAGTGAACGCAGAAGAAAATCAGAACCGATTGAAGAATATTCCGTGGATTCCTTATTTAGATCTGGCGATTACGTTTCATTTGAATTTTGATGGGGATGGTGATGAGCAGAAATCGATTGAAGTGAATCACCAGCTCATAGATACCTGGAATGTGACACCGGAGGATCTGTACCAGACAGCACTTGCAAATATGGAAAGAGAAGACGATGGAACATTTTACCGTCTGTCAGATTTTGTGGAGAGTGTGTTACATACAACGCCTGAAAGTAGCGGTCTGGATATGTATATTATGACAAATAAGAAGTGCGCTTATGGAGCAACCGAGATTTTACGCTCGGGAGAATTGAAAAGAAGAGCGGAGGAGTTTAAGAGTGATCTGGTGGTACTGCCATCATCCGTACATGAAGTATTGGTTCTTCCGTATGAGGAGTGGATGGATCTGGACGTATTTCGCAGAACGGTACAGAATGTAAATGATGATGCGGTAAAAAGGGAAGAACAGCTTTCAAATCAGGTATACTTGTATCAAAAGGACAAAGACAGTCTGATGGTTGCGTAAATAGGAAATAACAGGTGGAAATGCCGACAGGATCAAAAGAAACGATTCTGTCGGCATTTTATATTTGGTAATGAGATAAAAATAGGTGGATCATCCACACAGAAAGAGGAACGATATGGCATTTTTATTAAAAGAGACGTTTAAATTTCCAAAGGATAACTTTAAAAGCATGAAATACCAGCCGTATGAGCTGAAACCTTCATTTTCAATGTACCGGGTGTATGAATGGTATCAACACTGGAACGGAATGGTATATGTATCGTTTTCTGGGGGATTGGACAGTACAGTGCTGGCCTATCTGGTTTGCGAGGCATATAGAAAGTACCACCTGGAGGGAAAACTTCCGCTGGTATTTGTAAACACAGGAACGGAATTTCCAGAAATTCAGGTATTTGTCCAGGAGTACACGGAGTGGTTAAAAAGCAGATTTCCAGAACTGGATATCGAACTGGTGACGTTATACCCTAAACATGGAATCCGATGGGTGATGGAATATAAAGGTTTCCCAATTATCAGTAAGGATACGGCGGGGAAGATCAAAAAGTTACGCTATGGAAAACTGAGTGAACGTTATCGGAATTATTTACTGAATGGAGATGAGAGAGGACGTTTTGGTATGCTTGCGAAAAAATGGCAGTATCTGACTGATATTGAGAAGGTGCCGGAAGATATTTCGGATGCTTGCTGTGAGATCCTAAAAAAGGAACCGCTTCGACGGTATGCGCGTAAGAGTAAGAGATATCCGATGATGGGGATTACGCAGGATGAGGGATTTAAAAGAGAAAACCAGTATAATCATACAGGGTGCAATGTCTATGATGGTCATACAATTAAGAGTCAACCGATGGGGTTCTGGATAAGGGCAGACGTACTGCAATATAAAATGGATCATAGAATTCCCATCTGTTGCATATATGGAGAAGTGGTATGGGATAAAACGGGAGTATGGGTTACGACAGGCGAGAGCCGAACTGGCTGCGTGATGTGTGGATTTGGTTGTCATCTGGAGAAAGAGCCGAACCGAATTCAGAGGCTGCGGTGTTCAAAAAATCCGGTACATCGTCGGATGTGTGAAGGAATTTTAAAAATTGAGAATCATGGAGTTACATATGAGGAGGCGTTACAGAGGTGCCATATTGCGACAGAATGCGATGAAGCGCTCAAAGATGATGGCGATATGAGAAAAACCGCATAAAATAATATTTTTTCAGGTGATGATAGGAATTCTAAGTGGAATTTGCTATAATGATAACAATGATGGCTTAAGTGAGAGAGGAGGGTCAGAAATGGCTGGATTTGTAAAGAATAAAATTGAGTTGGATCGTGATGTGCAAAAAGAACTTTTAGACTGGAAGAGTAACCGCAATGATACTGTTTTACAGGTCGAAGGACCGAGGCAGGTTGGAAAAACTCATGAAGTCAGAAAATTTGCATATAGCCACTATAAACAGGTTGTTTATGTAAATCTTGTTCGAGATGAGTATGGATTTGAAGATCTAATGCTTACGGATCATTTCATGCAGGAATATTGCAGAAATGCAGGAATCGGTGAGTATGTAGATGATGAAAGCACGATCCTGGTAATTGATGAGATTCAGGAAAGAGCAAATGTCTATAATGCAATTCGTGATTTGAGAGAACAACTTGGATGCGACATTATTGTCAGCGGAAGCTATCTTGCAAGGACAGTAAATTCCAAAGACTTCTTTCTTCCTGCCGGGATTGAATATCTTCAAATGTACCCATTGTCATTCAAAGAATTTTGCAGGGCATTGGGAATCGAGAAAGAATTGGAAACGATCAGTTTAAGCTCAAATTCCAGTGAGGAAGAATATAAGAAAATTGAAGATGCTTATCAGGTATATCGAAAAATCGGCGGCTATCCACAAGTCGTAACGACTTTCATAAAAACCAAAAAAGTTGCCGCGTGTAAGAGAATTCTTGCTAATTTGATTCGTACATTTACGGCAGAGTCAAGCCGATTCTTTCCAAATAGCACGGCACTTAGCATTTTTAGAGAAGTGTATAAAGGTGTTTTGGTACAGATCACAGAAGAAAAGAAAGGAACAGGGAAGACATTTCTGGAATTTGTAACGAATTTTGTAAAAGATAACGTAAAGGAGCCAGTGAGTAGAAATGAAGTGCGTGCGGCGGCTTCATGGCTGCTGTATTCTGGGATCATTGGTTACTGCGATCTTTACAATAATGGTGATGTGACTGATGTTGTCAGCAACAGGAGAGCGTATTTTGCTGATCCGGGAATCGCAAACTACATTTCTGATATGATTACGGTTCCGAGAGATGCGATTGAGGGAATGCTGACAGAGACTTTCGCGTATACAGAGTTGAACCGTTTATATCAGGCTGCTCCAGGAGAAAAACGTGTACGAGGTGATAAACCATGTTTTTCCATCTGTGGAGATTATGAACTGGACTTTGTTGTTGTCGATAAAGAGGACACTCGTTATGGACTTGAAGTAAAGACAGGAAATAATCGCGCGAAGTCATTGGAATATTATAAGGACAAAGGTCTGATAGATAAAGGCTTCCGGTGTGCAGTATCATACGGTGGACAGGGAAAACGCTTTGCAACGATACCGATTTATACGATCGGATGCCGATTCCCGTATGAAACAGTATAAAATGGATGACTGAGTGGACGGGAGGACAAGATGCAAATCGATTTAGAAAGAAAAGCATACAGTAAATTGCTTGCATGGAAGAATAAACCGAACCATTCTACGCTTGAAGTATCAGGAGCAAGACAGGTTGGAAAAACTTATCTGGTCAATAAGTTTGCGGACCGGGAATATAAAAGAAAAATTTATGTAAATCTTCTGGAACTCTCCGGAGAATTACTGGTGAGCCATTACAGAGATCTTATTCAGGACATGAAACAGGGAGAACGGTATGAGAATCCTGTGTATGAGCTGATTAAACGATATGACCCTACATTTGTCGATGATTCAGACACGGTGGTGATCATTGATGAGATTCAGGAATCGGCAGATATTTATAACCGGATTCGGGAGTTTACGAGAAATCTGGCGTGCGATTTTATCATCACAGGAAGCTACCATGGAAGAATCCTGAATGACGATTTTAAATATTCGGCTGGGGATCTGGACGCAATTGATATTCAGACGCTCAGTTTTGAAGAGTTTTTAGCGGCATTAGGAAAGGAAAAGCTATACCAGCAACTGGATTTATATGGAAGTAACGATGAAAATACGTACCGGGAACTGGAAGAACTCTACCATATATACTGCACGATTGGTGGATATCCGGCCGTTGTACTGGCTTACATGGAGACAGGCAGTATTTCACAGTGCCAATTGACTCTTGAGAAGATCGTCCGCCTGTTCGCAAATGAGAGCCGGAGATACTTTAAAGACATCCTGGAATACGATAGCTATGAGAACCTGTTTACGAGTGTCGCAAGACTTCTTGTGAGGGAAAAAAAGGGATTCGAGGAAGACAGTTTCAGTGAAGAACTTCAAAGTCTTGTTGTACGGGAATACTCAAGCAATCTTTCAAAAGCTGCGGTAAACCGGGCAATTGACTGGCTCCACAGTGCAGGGATTATCGGATTTGCCGGAAAACTGACTGGATGTGATATTCTGTCTTACAAGGCAAAATCAAGAGCGTTCTTCATGGATCTGGGACTTACAACGTATTTCCTGACACAGACAGGATGTAGTGCAGGGGATATTCAGGGAGTGGTCAATGAAAACTTCGTATATCTTGATCTGAAACGGAGAATTTCATTTCCAAGGGAAATTGCATTGGAAACCCCGGCATTTTCTACATGGGGGAAATATGAGATTGACTTCTTCGTAAAGTCAGTTCATGCAGGCCAACACACATATGCTGTTGAGGTTAAGGCTGGAAAAAACAGTGGAAAGACCGCGGAGGAGATCCTGGAGAAGAGAAAAGCAGATTATGTTTTGTATGCAAAGGGAAATACGCATGGTGGAATCCATGGAAATACTTACACGATCCCGATTTATGGGATAGCGAAGTTTCAGTTTAATTAGAGGAAAGTCGGAAATTAAAGCATTTTACAAATTTTGAGAGCAGAAGCTATGTGGATAGCCGCTGCTCTCAAATGTTTATGGAGAAAAAATAATGGGTGAGGTAAGGATCTTTGGCTATGCCAGAGTAAGCAGTGCAGGACAAAATCTTGACAGGCAGATTGATGCACTGAAACAGTATGTCCCGGAAGAAAATATTGTAGTTGACAAGATCAGTGGAAAGTCTTTGGAACGTCCTGGTTATCAGGCATTAAAGGGAGCACTTGGTTTAAGGAGAGGTGACATCTTGTATGTGTCATCATTAGATCGCTTGAGCCGTTCTAAGGCGGATATAAAATCAGAACTGATCTGGTTTAAGGAAAAAGGAATCAGCTTGCGTGTCTTGGATCTGCCGACCACGATGATAGAATATCCAGCAGATCAGGAATGGATCCGGGATATGACAAATAATATTCTGATTGAGGTTCTGGCAAGTATGGCGGAAATTGAGCGTGTTCGAATTAGGCAGCGACAACGAGAAGGAATTGATGCGGCGAAGCGCAGGGGCAAACATTTAGGGCGTCCAGAGAAAGGATTTCCGGAGAACTGGGATTACTATTATACGCAGTATCGAAAAGGAGTTTTTACAAGGAGACATGTGATGGATGAGTTAGAGATTACAGAAGACCGTTTTAAGTATCTAATGAAGAAGCAGAAGACAGGGGAGAAATCTCCGTAATCAGTTATTACCCAAAACAGAGTAATGATAAGACCTTATCACCCCGCTGTTCTCAATCCGGGAGAGCGGGGAAAAAGGTGTACCTTTTGACCTATCCGAAGCAATAAAGTTGTCTATACGGGTGGAAGCGTGATATACTGGAAAAAAGAAGAAAATGGATGTGTATGGTATAAATCATGGCATTTTGTGTGACAGGAGGTACACGATGGGGCGGACTGATATAAAAAAACAGAATAAAAATAAGATAACTGAGGAGCCACTTACATGGACTGAGGAGGAGATAATAAAAAAATGTGAGAACATGGGATTCCTGGATATGGAAGATGAGGATACAGATGTAAAAGAAAAATACCGAAAATTAAAACGTAGATTTAATAACATGCTGAATAAAAACTTTAAGCACACTATAGAAGACTCGCCAATTTTAAAATATGCTAATATTTATTTTATGCCCCAATATCGTTGGAGAGGATATATAAAATTACTTGAAAAGATATTCGATGAGTATGAGCAGATGGGAATAATAACTGATGATACTCAAACAATACCAAGAACGAAACTCAAAGCAGAAATCAATAAAAGATTGAAGAATGATGGACTGAAAGAAATAACACGGGGTTCTGGATATGAAATGGATGAGTATGTAAGCATAGATAATATATGCACGATGTTAAATGATAGTTATACATTTGATTACGGATTTTCAAAATTGAGAGAGAATGCCGAAAAAATGGATAGCATTGGAGAAACATTGAAACAAACTCTGATTGTTCCCAAAAGGCTTACTTGGAATAATGCAATCGATAAGCTATTTAACGAAGACAATATTTCGAGAAGCGATATTGACAAGATGACAGAAATGTGGAGTATTTCCTACTGGAAAAATAAAATAGATATAGATATTAGAGAATATAAGAAGAACCGATGCAATGGTGCGCTACTCAATATTTGTGCTGAGTGTAGAGAAATACAAGGAACGGATCTAAATGGATTGAGACAGGCTGATCAGGAAACGGTTCGCGAAGAAGTATTGGGTGGAATTCGAATTTTGGATAACTATATTAATGTGTTTAAATGTTTGAAGCTGTTAAATAAAAAAGGTGAATACATACTCAATGCAGTGTTTCCAGACGAAGCAAACGTGATAGCAAATCTTTACGCTAAAGGAATGAAGGAGATGCCTATCAATGAAGAGGAACTCAGTAAGGAGGAAATCAATCAAATATTAAAAAGTCATGAGAGAATCTTTGATCCAGAGATGAATGAGTTTCAGAAAAAGTATAAGGATGTTCAGAAATTAGAAGGGGAAAATGAAAAATTCAAGGTGGATTTCTATAACGATATTATAGTTTGGTATGACCGTTTTGTATATATCGTGAATCGAATTATATTATATCGAAGGTATGAAAGAATGTTGAATTCTAAGAAACCGCAAAGGTTAAGAAGCGTGGCTGACAGAAAAAAATTACAAGAAGCATTCGGTTATTTGTATGATCATTATAAGCCAGAAAAACGGTATGGAATTCCCAAAGAACAATTAAATTAGTGAGGATTGAGGTAGAAGAGCAGATTAAACTATATTATAAAGCTTGAAGAGGCGTTAACGACATTTTCGTTAACGCCTCTTTTGTGGTCCCATTTTGGTGCTTTTGGTGAGAAAATAGCTAATTAGATCCAAATTTGGGACAAATTCTCGAACTATAAAAATTTGTTGCTGTGATTTACAATGTGCATATCAAAGGCGCCGGAGAGATGAACGAATGGTATCTTGTAGCAGATATCGAGCATTCATGAAGAATGAAAAATAAAAATGAAGGAGAATCAAACCAGATGGAAGAAATGATTAAGACTGAGAAGAAGCAGACAGGTACAGACTTCACATTGGAATTCATAAACTATGAGTCTGAAAACACCTTCGATGTGAAGGAAGACACGTTTAAGGAGAATCGGATATACCATGTAAAAGTTATTTGTAATGATGGTAGAACGGCGAAGATCAGTGTAACCATGCCGGAAATTCATAAAGGAAAGTGGTTAGATAAAATTCCGTTTATTGTCCGATATAAGAGTAAGAAAGCCATGAAAGAGATGTTGGAAGAATGTATTGGAAAGGGTGAGCTGAGTCAGGAACCATGCACAGTTAAATTCGATAAGATAGGTTGGCAGACTCATCCGAAGTATGGTGCAATGTTCCTGTTTTCGAACGGAGCAATGACTGAACATGGATTTCGAAAGGATATTTGCTCTACAATCACAAGATATGACTATATCCATGAGAAGTGTTTGGAAGGTGAGGAAAAGAATAATCAGGTGGAGTTTATTAATAACGTTATTTGGGGAGATCAGACAGAAATCATATGGATTCATACTGTGATGAGCATAATAAGGCAGCCACTTAGACAGCATGGAATTGATCTTGGAATTGCTCTGCTGATCTATGGGAAACCGGCATCTGGAAAAACGGAACTGATGAAGAATCTCACGAATGTTCTGGGAACGCCCCAATCTGAGCTACCAAAACGCCTACTTCAGACTGGAATGAGTACAAGGGAATTGCTGACCTGTCAAGCCGAGTCAAAAGGAATTCCGGTTATGTTAGATGATGTAAAGAAGGAACGAGACCAGACGAGCCGGGAGCATTCAGAGGTTGTCACCGATGCGATGATTCGAAGTAATTATGAGGGAAAGCTTACAAAGACATATCGGCAGTCAGACATTGATGTGGCAACCAACCTGGTGATTACGAGTGAACATATAAGACCTAGCAGATCGCAGATGGGGAGAATGCTTTGGTTGAATGTAAATGATTATTTGAAGGATAGCAGACATTCTAAGAAGCTGCGAAATATACAGGAGCATCCAGAATATGCGGGCAGCTTTTACGGTGGTTTCATCAAATGGTTTGCCAGTAAGTTAAACCAGCCAGGTGTAGTTGCTTCATGGAGAAAAAAGTATCTCGAAATGCAGGAAGAAAATCGCACGTATTTAGCGTTTGAGGATGGAACGCGTATCCAGACGGATGCTAATTATCTTGAATTTACATATTCAATCATCATGCAGTATCTGGAGGATGAGTTCACTTTGGATGAGACTGATCGGATATATTTAGAGAATAGTGTCAAATATAATATTAAGTGCGTGATTTATCAAACAGCAGAGCAGATGGGGGGGATGCGTAGTATCTACATGAGAATCTGGGAAGAGATTATTAAGAATTCAAAGATTCGTGAAGCAGAATACCGAATGATACCAGAATATCAAAGAAATCGGTATGGATTGGTATGGGATCAAAGAGAATTTTGTTTATGGTTAGGAGATGAATTCTTATACATTTCGGATATAGATAAGGCAGGGACAAATAAGGAATCCTTTGAAAATGCACATCCGAGAAGCATTCTAGTAATTGATGAAGGGGTGTTGGAAGACAAATTTAAACAGGCAAAGAAAATAATTATGCAGAATGTTGAGATATCAAAAGAGGTCTATGATCAGCTTTCATGGGAAAAACTGGCAAATTATGGGATCATGCTGTTCACATCGGAAAGATCCGGGGGGTATGAAAGAAGGCGTTATAGGAAGTGTTATCCCCGCATAGTAGCAACTAATGAAACTTGTTATAGTGAGTATATGCATAGAGAATATACTCATGTAAACCTTGAATATTCAGAGGTATATGCACTTTCATTTAATATAAACAGTATTAGTCTAGATCTGCTTGAAGAAAGGACCCGACCATCATCCGAATTGAAAGGTAGTCTTGATGATGAGGCTGAAAAGTGTATTCAGACTGAGATTAGGCGATTTATATCAGGGAGACAGATCTGCCAAAGAGGATAGGTTAATAGGATCAGCTGATCCTATTGCGAAGACATTCTCCTGAATAACAGAGGCAGAAAATGGAAAAAATAAATAAAAACGAAGGTGGTGATTGAAGATGAGAGATGAGAATAGGTACGCATCGGCGGATCAGTTAGTCGATATTCGTGATGTGAAGATCGATAGTTCTCTGCCGACAGAGGAAAGAATCAAATCCTTTGTTGAGCAGATCAGGGACCCGTATCAGTTTAAAATAGGAAGCACTGTTGTTCATGTCGCATTTGCGAATACACAGAATACACTTACGGATAACTTTATTAACATGGTAGCATCCATGTAGGTCTGCTTAAGATAAGATGTGAAAATGCGAAGCATGAGCACAAATACAGGAATAAATTGGCAGTGAAAAAATGCGGAGACAAACTGGAGTTATGCTGTAGACTGTGGTAGCATAGTCTTGGACAAAATCAGCGGGACTCCAGTTTGTTTTGATTTCTGGTAAAAATCAAAAGGAGTGGAGCATTATGCAAAAAACATTAGATAATCAGTACCTTGCGGCTATCTATCTGCGACTTTCAAAAGAAGATGATGATCGTGTAAAAGAAGGAGGAAAAACTGAAAGTAACAGTATTGCAAATCAGCGCAGCTTAATTAAAGAGTTTTTGAAAAAGCATCCAGAGATAACATTTGTGCGAGAATTTTGTGATGATGGATTTACTGGTACGGATTTTAACAGACCGGCTTTTAATGATATGATGGAGAGTATCAAGCGGGGAGAAATCAACTGCATCATTGTAAAGGATTTCAGCCGTTTCGGACGAGAGTACATTGAAAGCGGTAACTACTTACAAAAGATCTTTCCCCGTTTGGGAATTAGGTTTATCGCAATTACTGATAATTACGATTCTGCCAACAAGGATCAGGCAGGGAATGACATTGTTGTTCCAATTAAGAACTTTATTAACGATTCCTATTCAAGAGACATATCGGTTAAAGTGCGTTCTAATCTGGAGATTAAACGAAAAAATGGTGAGTTTGTTGGCTCTCATGTAGTATATGGATACCAGCGTTCTGAGGAAGATAAGCATAAGCTGGAGATCGACAAGAGAGCAGCCGCAGTAATTCAGAGAATTTTCCAGATGAAAGTGGACGGAAGCAGTCCAGAACAGATTGCAAAACGCTTAAATGAAGAAGGGGTGCTGTCTCCACTGGAATATAAGCGGTACTGTGATATAAAATTGGAAACCAGCTTTAAGCAGCAGGTAAAATCGGAATGGAGTCATGTAACAGTCTATCGGATTTTACAGAATGAAATGTATACAGGAACCCTGGTACAGGGCAAGTCCTATTCTGTAAACTATAAGGTCAAAACTCGTAAGCTTAAAGATAAGAAAGAATGGACACGAACGGAAAATGCACATGAAGCAATCATTCCTCCGGGAACATTTGATCTCGTGCAAAAATTATTGCGCGAAGATACACGAAGTACGATGGGAGATGAAAAGGTTGCTCTCTTTTCAGGTAAAATATTTTGCGCAGAGTGTCATAACACGATGGCCAGAAAGAGATCGGTCATTTCTGGCAAAGAGTACATTTATTATGTTTGTAAGGATTCAAACTGTAAGCTGCGGGTTAAAGAGCAGCCAGTTTACGATGCTGTATCAGCTGTGATCCAGTCGCAGGTTGCAATGGCATTGGATATGGAACGGGCATTGAAACAGTTGGATGATGTGTCGTGGGAACGACGGGAGTTGGAACGAATTGCGTCTGGAATTTCTCGTCAGGAGGAAGTGATTGCTCATAATAACCAGCTAAAATCGGCACTTTATGAAGATTTCAAAAGTGAGATGATTTCCCTTGAAGAGTATCGGATATTTAAGGCGGAGTTTGATAAGAATATCAGCGAAGCAAAAGGGGCAATAGCGCACTTGATCGCTAATCGTAATCAGGTAAAGAATGGCTTAACGGATCAGCAAAGCTGGCTGTCACAGTTCCATCAATATAGAAATATTCAAGAACTGACACGCCGGGTGGTTGTTTATTTTATCGATAAGATTGAAATAACTACAGAGAAGGAAGTTTTGGTAACTCTCAACTATGCGGATCAGTTTAAATCAATCGAAGAGTTTCTGGATGATTACCATATCACACCGAAGGAGGTGGGATAAATGGCACGAGTATCGCGTAAGCAACGAGTCGAAGAGAATCTGCACATTGGATCTTACGATGTAGATCTGAATGAGATGACGGTTTATAAGACTGCTATTTATGCCAGACTTTCCAGAGAGGATAATTTGAGTGATTCAGACTCCATTGATAACCAGATTGCATTTCTTCAAGATTACATGAAAGAACATCCTTATCTTCACTATGTTAAAACTTATACCGATAACGGATATACAGGAACGGACTTTGAGCGTCCCGGTTGGCAGAGCTTGATGGAAGATATTAAAGATGGAAAGATCAACTGTATTCTTGTAAAAGACCTATCCCGATTAGGGCGAAATTATGTTGAGACAGGCAGGTTCATTGAAAAAATCTGCCCATTCCTTGGCATCAGGTTGATATCGGCAATTGAGAACTTTGATACAGAGACAGCAGAATCATCAGAGCAGTTATCAGCAGCATTGTTAAATATTATTAACGATAGCTATGCGAGAGATATCTCCCGTAAGGTCTCTACTGCGTTATGGAATAAAATGGAACATGGAGATTACATTGGAAGTTGGGAAAAGTATGGATACTTCAAATCGCCTGATAATAAGAATCTGCTGATTGTAAATCCAGAGACCGCTTCTGTGGTACGCATGATCTATGAATGGAGAAGTGAAGGAGTGAGCTATATGGGGATCAATAAGAAGCTCAATGATCTTGGAATTCCTTCGCCGGGGCAGTATAAGGCTGATCGTGGAATCGTAACAAATAATAATCAGAAGGAAAGAAAAATTCTTTGGAATAAGCATCTTATTGCAGATATATTGAAAGATATCACTTACCTGGGACATTTGGCACAGCGGAAATCGACACAATGCCTGTATGCTGGACTTCCGTTCGGGCGTGTAGAGGAAAGCGAATGGATTGTGGTTAAGAATACCCATGAGCCAATTATAGATCAAAATTTATTTGATAAGGTACAGAAAGTTAATCAGGCGGCAGCGCAAAAAGCTAAAGCCGATTATGGAAAGTACGATTATTTGCCAAAGGCAGTGAATCTTTATGGAAAAAAGTTTACCTGTGCGGACTGTGGTGCTGTGATGAAACTGGTTCGTTCGATCAGCACCAAGCGAGACAAGGCTTACTTCACATTCAAATGCCCGACGTACGAAGAACACGGTGACAGAGGATGCCATGCAAAGCGGATCCGGAAAGCGGATTTAGATGCAGTTGCTTTGGAAAGCATTAAGATACAACTGGCATTATTTGTCGATATGGATGCAACACTTAAACAACTGCTAAAAACTAAGAAGGCGAAGTTTTCTTGTAATGGTCAGGCTAAAGAACTTCGCAGCCTGAAAGCAACGCTGGCCCAGAAAAAGACATTGTTCAGTGGACTGTATCAGGATTATCGAGAAGGAATCCTAACACAAGATGATTATGTAAGTAACCGGAAATTTCTTATGAATGATATTGCCAAATTAGAAGGGCAGATATCAAAACTAAATGTAGAGAGAATGGAAAATACCAGGCAGTCACAGGCCGAAAAAGAGATGGCATCTCTGGTAAAGAAGTATTCTAAAGCAACAGAGATGACACAAGAGCTAGTGAATGCCATGGTTGAATCTATGCAGTTACATGGAGATAACTCGGTCAGTATTACATTTCGATATATGGATGAATTTAAGGCTATTATGGAGTCTATTGAAGAACTGCGGAGGGAAGTGGCATAGACTGATGAGGAGTATAGCAGTATATCTTCGACTTTCCCAGGAAGATATAGATAAGCGAACAAATCAGGCAAAGGATGACAGCAATAGTATTGTGGCACAAAGGCAGATAATAGCACGATATCTGGATAATGACCCATTCCTTGCAGCAATTCCCCGCATCGAATTCTGCGATGATGGATTTACTGGTACAAACTTTTCACGACCAGACTTTCAACGAATGCTCGAAATGATTCGAGAGAGAAAGATCAGTACGGTAGTAGTAAAGGATCTCTCTCGTTTTGGACGAAATTATCTGGAAATTGGTGATTATTTGGAGCATGTATTTCCATTTCTGGGAATTCGTATGATTGCTGTCAATGATCACTATGATAGTAATAATCACATTGGAACAACACCAGGTATGGATGTTACATTTCAGAATTTAATCTATGACTATTATAGCAAAGACCTTTCAAAGAAGGTTAAGGCGGGTATGAAAGTGAAACAGCAACAGGGAGGCTATGTTTCCTGCTGTCCGTACGGATATAAGGTCAAGGAAAAGCATAAAATGATGATTGATCCAGAAACAGCGCCGATTGTTCGTAGAATCTTTCTTGACATAATTGCTGGTAAATCTACCAGCCAGATTGCCAGAGAACTAAATGAGGAACAGGTTTTGACACCTTTGGCGTATAAGAGTATTCGGCGGAAATCCTCTAATAATTGTAAACCGATGTGGACACATCAGGGAATTATTGAGATCATCCATAATCCTAAATATACTGGATGCATGGTAAATCACACGAGAGAGAGCATGAAGATTCGCGATAAATCCAGTAGACGTGTGCCGCCTGAGGAATGGTATATTCATGAAAATGCGCACGAAGCGATTGTAAGTAAGACAGAGTTTGCGGCGGCAGGAAATGCTTTGAGGCAAGTACGATCTCATGAAAGAAAGGAAAACAAGGAACGATTTCCTATCTATTGTGCGCATTGTGGTCGAAAGCTACAACGGACATCGGGAATAAATGAACATTTCTACTGTATAACACCATACTGGTCGGAGCGGGAAAAAGTTTGTAAATCTGTCCGATGGGACAGAACAAAACTTGAATCCGTTCTCCTGGAGTCGCTAAAAGCACAGCTCTCGGTGATGAAAATTGAGGCCAACACGAGGAAGAAGGCTATTGCCAAAGACAGTACACGGCTTAGTTTGCAATTAAAATCGTTGAATGCAGAACTCAAACGAACTGATGAGCAGGGGTTGCAGAGCTATATGGATTTTAAAGCAGGAACACTTACCCGTGAAGAATTCCTTGCAAGTAGGCTGAACAGAGAAGAACGAAAGGCGGAATTAAAGGCGAGCATTGCTACTACGGAAGCAGATTATGAAGCATGTATTCGTGCAGAGCAGGAGCAAGAAAAAGAACAAAAGACTACTTCAAAAGTCGGTACACTGGATGATGACGCATTAAAGGGAGTTCTCTATGATGCGATTGAAAGAGTAAACATTGCGGACAGTGAACAGATTGAAGTTATTTGGAAGTTCAATGATCTATATAAGGCTGTGTGATTGATTTCATCAGCAAAATACTGGCCTGGTTGTTTGGTAATTAAGCAACCAGGCATAATTTGACCTATTATATCAGAAGGGGTAGGTCATAGTTTTTATTTGGAAATGTTCAAGAAAGCTAATATTTATGCGGGTTTCCGGGAATGATAAACTTGTTTTTGACTTTACTTGACAGAATGGGATGACCTCGGACGTGTGGTGGTTCCGAAGGAGATCAGGCGGACACTTCGTTTGCGCGAAGGAACGCCGTTAGAGATCTTCACGGACCGTGAGGGGGAGATCATTCTGAAGAAGTACTCGCCGATGATGGAACTGAATGCGTTTGCAGGGCAGTATGCAGACGCGATGGCGCAGTCGACAGGGCTTATGGTCTGCATCACGGACCGGGACCAGGTGGTCGCGGCGGCCGGCGGGGCGAAAAAGGACTTTTTCCAGAAGCCTA
>OGEJ01000188.1_pt1 | contig 36124 bp, 44 predicted proteins | sample 1570701 | NCBI WGS metagenome assembly OGEJ01 (sample SAMEA2582140, study PRJEB24529) | metagenome | biome: Human gut stool | place: China | collected 2011
AAATATGCCGGTGTGGCGGAATTGGCAGACGCGCTGGACTCAAAATCCAGTGTCCATTGAGGACGTATCGGTTCGACCCCGATCACCGGTATCTGTGTTTAAGTCTTAGTTTTTATAACTAAGGTTTTTTTTGTTACTTGTATTAATCTATATAATTTAAAACAGTTTTGTTTAATATAGTATATTGTGATAGAATGAAAGCGTATTATAAAAAACTATTTAAACAATGAGGTGATAATTATGAGTACAATTAGTCATTATAAAGAAGTAGATATTAATAAAAAGAATCCTCTTCTTTCACAAATTAGAACGACTGTTGAAACAGCATTTTATGGCAACAATTTTGAAAGAGTAACAGATATTTCAAAAGCATATTATTTAGCAAAAAATTGTCCTAGTACAATTGTGACAGATGTTCCAATAAAGCATACCCAAGAATTAGGGTTACCAGTAGATTCTAAAATGTTAGTAAATAATCATGGAAAAATTGTTGGAAGAACAGCAGCTGCACGACATATTATTGGGCATTTAGGAGAAGATACTAACGAATTAGCAGGAGTCCTTAGAGATGCAATTTTTGAAGCTAGTGACAGAAAATTCTATAAGACAGAAGTTTATGTAGGATTAGATGAAGATTTTATGTTAAAATCACACCTTGCTGTTCCAAAAGGTTATGAATTTAATATGTTATCATATATGCTAAATTTTCAACCAGTAACTTCAGAATATGAAAAAATGTATCAAGCTTCTCATAAATATGAAGAAGGAGACATTTTTATTTATGCTGATCCTGAATTTAAAGATGAAAATTATCCTAATGGTCTAGTAATAATTGATGCTGAACATAACGTAGCTGCAATATTAGGATTAAGATATTTTGGAGAATTAAAAAAAGCGACATTAACATTAGCTTGGGCAATAGCTCATAGACATGGATATACAGCTTCACATGGTGGAGAAAAAGTATTTAGATTTGATGATAAAGATGATAAAGTTTTTGCATTCTATGGGCTATCCGGTTCAGGAAAATCAACATTGACTCATGCTAAGCATGGTGGCAAATATGATATTGATGTTCTTCATGATGATGCTTTTGTAATTTCAAGAATAAATGGAAGTTCAGTTGCATTAGAACCAGCCTATTTTGATAAGACTAATGATTATATGCCTGGTTCAAAAGAAGCAAGCTACTTTACCACAGTTATGAATGTGGGTGTAACGTTAAATGAGGAAAATAAGCGAGTTTTAGTAACTGAAGATTTACGTAATGGAAATGGTCGTACAATTAAGTCAAGATATGCTTCCTTGAATAGGGTAGATAAAGAAAATGCACCTATAGATTCTATTTTTTGGATTATGAAAGATGATAGTCTTCCACCTGTTGTTAAGTTAGATAATCCAACGTTAGCAGCAACTTTTGGAGTAACATTAGCTACTAAGAGATCAACAGCAGAAAATGTAGTAAATGCTGATAGAAATTCTCTTGTAATTGAACCCTTTGCTAATCCATTTCGTGCATATCCATTAGCTGAAGATTATCGTGACTTTAAAGAGTTATTTGAAAAACGTAATGTATCTGGTTATATAGTGAATACAGCATCTTATAACGGTATTGATATTGATAAAGAGATAACTTTACAAATTTTAGAAGATATAGCTAATGAAAAAGTTAATTGGGAAAAATTTGGTTCTTTAGATGGAATGTATTACTTACCATTTGAAAAATATCCAGTTGATTTTAAAGATAAGAGTTACACTGAGAAATTGAAGAGAAGATTAGAAATTAGACTGGAATGGATTGAAAAGTATGAGGGAAACCATCCTGATAATCCATTGCCAGCTGAAATAAAAGATTGTTTAAGTAATTTAATTAATGAATTAAATTAAATAATATTTAATTTAGTTGCTGTAAATGTTGATTTATCAATGCTTATGGCAACTTTTTTTGTGTTTTTATATAAATGACCCACAAAATGACCCACACTTGTTTTTAGTTCTGCATAAAATTAGCAAATTTAAGTGATGTTTCTTGCTTTCGATTTTGTGTAACATGAGTATAAATATCAAGTGTCATTTTTGAAGTTGAATGTCCTAAGCGTTCTTGAACTTCTTTAATATTGGCACCAGATTCAAACAAAAGAGAAGCGTGAGTATGTCTAAAACCATGTGCTGTTATTCTTTTCATATCTGGGAAATTACGATATACTGTTCCTAACCAAGATGTCGCAACATGAGATGGATAATATTGGTTAGTCTCAGGGTTTGTAAATAAGAACTGTTGAGAGTTATTAGTGTTGAAACCAAATTTCAATAGTCTCTTTTGTTGCTGCATCCTCCATTTTCTTAATACAGATAACGTAACATCATCTATGGAAATTACTCGTTTTGATTTCTTAGTTTTAGGTGTGTTTATAGTTGTTTCTTTCTTACCAGGATTATATGCAGTGGTTTTAGTTATGGTAATTATTTGATTATTAAAGTCTATATCTTTCCATTGTAAAGCTAAGCATTCACCAGAACGCATACCAGAATAGGCAAGTAGTCTAAAAAACGTATAGTATTTGAAATTGTATCCTTTGACATTTTCTAAAAAAGTGATAAGTTCATCTTTAGAGTAAAAATTATTATCAGATTCAATATGCTTATATTTTTTCTTATCAGTAGCTTTAGGAAAAATTACTAATTTAAAAACATTAACATCTAACATACTCAATTTAACAGCATAATTTAATGGAGAATTGAGTATTACTAGATATTGACGATAACTCTTGTATTTAGCAGCTAACTTATTAACTATTTGTTGAGCTAATGCAGGAGTTATTTTTTTAATATTTGCATTACCAATCAATGGCTTTACAACTCGTTCGTATCTTATTTTTTTAGTTTCAGCGGTATTAGGTTTTACAGTATTTTCGTATGATTTAAACCATAAGTTAAACAAGTCATCAAAGGTTTTAATATTTGTATCTTTAGTTTTTCCATAGTTTCCATTGGCAAAGTCTAATTGTAATTGCCTGATTACACGTTCTGCATCTTTTTTTCTTTTGAATCCTCTCCTGGAAGTTTCTACACGTTTGCCAGTAACTGGATCAATACCTAAATATAGTTTAAATCTATATAAAGATTCTCCTTTTTTAGTATATTTGATTATTTGTGCCATATAATCATCTCCTTAGAATGTACGTTCTATTTAATGTATTTTTAAAACCGTCGAAATCGACGGGTTTAGTGTATTATTCGATAATTTTCATTCCGCCACCTAGCTTAGATCTTGATAACACTGTATTGGTATCATCAACAATAGTAACGCCTGGTGTAGGTTGGCTAGTCATAGATGCTATCTTGGTTGTATCATCAAATATTCCATCAGCAAATGTTGATTTATCAGTGTCAGAAAGATTGTCCCATTGATTCCTATCAACTACATATTTAACCCCGTAACTGCCAGGATATTTGATTTTGGTTATTGATAGCGTATCTCCTGATTGTTGATTAAGATTATTAACCATAGTTTCCACACTTTGTTTAAAAGTCTTACTCAACTTACTTTTACTTTTCTTTTTATGTTTTTTGCTAACTTTTTTAGCGAAAACATAAGTGTTGTTGTTATTTAGGCTGCTAAAATTAGATGCGCCTATCGCAATCCCTAATGTTAATAGAGACATGTACGTAATTGCTTTTCTCACAATAACTCACTCCTTGATTAATTTAGTTAGCTTTTAATGACATCAAATCATTGGTCATAATTAATTATATTTTTTGGCATTGCAACTTGATATATGTCATCTCTTATTATGTAATCTCGCTAAATCAACTAATTCAGAAACGAATTTATGATCGTAACTAGCATTAGGTATATCTATACCTGTAGATTTGTCAGACGCTGTATGTTTTGTATACAAAGCAGATGCTTTTTTTAGTCTAACTTCTAAATCCTCTGTCGAGCCGTTATAAACATTAAAAATAGAGTTTTTCCATAGATTTATACCATTTTGTAATATATATATTTCATCAGAATATCTTTTCTGTTTTCTATACATTATCGATAGCTTTTTGCAAACTTGAGTAGGGGAGATTTCAAGTATTGTTAACCATAATTTCTCTGCTTCATCCCAGTCACCATACTTATAAGCTAATTCACCTTTTAAGAAAATTTCATCATATAAGAAGTATCTGTAACTACTTACCATGGTTAAAGCTCCATTTTCATTTACAGATGAACGGGCCATTGCCAGTACTTCATTTTTATCAAATGTGTTGTTTTTAGCTGAATCGATTAAAGCTTGTCTAGTACTGTTAATAGATTTTTGTGTAGCTATAGGATATCCAGTTCTAACATTTATTTCCTTTTTTACGGTTTTATTAATATGCTTATAACTATTATTTTTTCTAAGACTTTTTTTAGTCTTATCATGAGCCATATATAAAAGAGAGCATAATTCTGTACCAATACTAGAATTAGCTATATCAGGAAAATATACATTTCTATCTGGCAAAGAAAAATTTGACAATATTAGATTCATAGATGGAACTTTATCATTTGTACCAGAGAAAATGAATTCAGGTGTATGATATTTTTCTTCTAAAATTTGTAATAACTCATTTTTAAAAATATCATAATAATTATTAATGTATCTTTTTTCTTTATATCCTAATATATGAGAAAAATCTATGATTTCTGATGCAGTTAATTTACCATCATAGACAATTTTTTTAGTAAGAACAAAAAAATTAGGAAACATACTCGTATCTAAAGTATCAAAAAAACTATAGAGGTTATATCTTGAGATAGCGTAAATAATAGAAATACTTGAATAATGAATAAAAGAATCATTATTAATGATTTTTTGAAGAGAATTTATTTCTAATAATGTCTCCTTAATATACTCGCCATCATATAATCTTCTTTCCAAAGAATATAGGTAAAGAAATGCATATCCAACATCTTCTGGACAATTACGTTTTGCAAGCCAACTTAAAAAATAAAATCGTTGGTTTGGTTGAAGTGATTCATATGATGGATAGTAAGGTATTTTTTCTAGATTATGAAAATCTTCAGATATTGGCAATTTTATATCTATAGCAGAAGGCTCATCAGTATGATTATCTATATTTTTTTTAGGACCATTTTTAAAATACATAAACTTCAGTACATCATCAGGAATATTAAAAAAATAGTCTGGTAAATAGTTACTATTTTTGTTTTTTCTAAAAAATGAATTTAAAGAATTAAAAAAACTCATCATATACACCTTCTTGTTTTAGAGCACAACTTTTCCAATAATTCTTATTCTATCTGAGTTTATATGTCTATCTGGATATTTAGGATTTATAGATTTTAAAATAATTTCTTTATTTGAGTAATCAAAATAGACTTTCTTACACGTTGTCCCTTCACCATCAATTTCAACAACTGCTATCTCACCATTTTCAATAGTAGGTTGCTCATGAATAAATACCAATCCGCCGTTTTTAATTGTAGGTTCCATTGAATCACCAATGACAGGAATAGCTAAATCAGCATTATCTGGTATTCTTTCAAATTCTTCATCTTGTAATACAGTATCTCCATATGTTAGTTCAGTAGGGTTAGCTGCAACAGCTGAATTATGAACAACTGGTATAGAGCTGACATCTTCAGAAATTTTACTATTTTCTTGCTCATCAAGTTGACTATCAACATAATTCTTTACGTTTTTTTGTCGTTCACTAGATAATCTATTCATACCAGAAATAACAGCTTTAATATATCTGTTATTTCTATTTGATAATTCATTATTTGGATCAATGATATCTAATGGATCTAATTTTAAAATTTTAGAAAGAGATACAATCTTATCTCTTTTCATATTGGTAATATCTCCATTTTCCCATTTTCTAACTGTAGATTTACCAACACCTACATAATTACCTACATCTTCAAGTGTCAAATTTAATTCTAAACGTCTATTTTTTAAGTTCATGAAATCACCACCCTTTAAAGTAAACTTTAGTATAAATTATAACAAAAAAGTGTCTTAAAATAAACATTATTAAAATACATAGTAAAAAAGTGTCTTAAAAGATACAAAAGTTATTGACATATTCTAAAAAGCATGTTCTAATAAAAGTATCCTAAAGGAAACCTAGAAAGGAGAGATTTTGATGGAGAAGGACAAATTGTTGGGTATCATTAAAAGTCAAGGAATCCAAATTGGTACATTAATTAATGAAATTAATGAAAATGGAGTTAAGATGTCGAAATCTACATTTTATAAAGGGTTAAGAGATGAGAGACCATTTAAGGCTGATGAGATTAAAGCTATAGCAAAAATTCTAAAAATTAATGGAGAGATGATTAATGAAATTTTTTTTCTGAATTAGTGTCCTAAAAGAAACTTTTTAAAAATAAGGTAGGTGAGCGATATGGAATTAGCAGACTTATTTAGCAAAAAAGCATTAGGAGATTTTTTAAACAAGGTTTTTGATGCTTTGTTGAAACTAGCAGAAGAGAGAATGAAGTTTAAGAGCCAAAGATTTTTAAATCTATCTCAAGCTGCTGAGTATTGTGGAATGGACGCAAAGTATTTTTATAATGTCCGGAAAGAACCAGATGCACCAAGACCAATCTATCCAATAGAAGGTGGGACTAAACCATTTTTTGATAAGGAAGATTTGGATAGATATATGGCAAGTAAAAAGATTCGAGGTGACCTGATGGAACCTATTTTATCAGTATTAATTGGATGTCTGATTTATGTAGCGGTATTCATTTTAGTCAGTTGGATCAAGGACATTTTTACTGGAGGTAAATAATATGTGGTGTATATACGGTATTCTGCTATGCATAGCGTACGCAGGAAGCGTTGATTTGTATAGATGGAATAAAAGAAGAAAGGATGAGAAACAATGATCGAATTAACAACAGCAGCTTATTTTACATTGATTGGACTATCAGTTCTTGCAGGCTATGCATTGCACGGAATTGTTATAGCAATTAAAAAAGGTGAATTCTTTGATTAGGAGGATACAAGATGGAAGTAATAAAAAAAGGTACATCCGTTAAAGATGTACCACACAAATCAAATCTATGTACTAATTATAGCACATCAGATGTCGAATTGTTAAGTCGCAGAATTAGATTTAGACGTGGTGTTAATAGAATTATTGCAAACACCGAAAACAAACAACATTTATTAGTATTTTTAGAAACTACAGCAGAAATTGAGAGTTCGTACGATAAAGAAAATGCTAAGTGGCTACTTGATAAGTATAAGGAATTAGGAGGTAAACGTAATGGCAATGAAGATTAATAAATTAGAGATCGAGAACGTCAAACGTGTTAAAGCAGTAAAAGCTGAATTCACACCAAATGGCTTAACAGTTATTGGTGGGAACAATAACCAAGGTAAGACATCAATCCTAGATGCAATTGCTTGGGCTTTAGGTGGCAACAAATACAAGCCATCACAAGCTCAAAGACAAGGATCAGTAACACCACCACATCTACATGTAGTGATGAATAATGGCTTGATTGTAGAACGCAGTGGCAAGAATTCAACTTTAAAAGTTATTGATCCTAATGGTAAAAAAGGTGGACAACAATTACTCAATGACTTTGTGGAAGAACTAGCCATTAACTTACCTAAGTTTATGGAATCTACATCAAAGGAAAAAGCCAACACTTTGTTACAAATCATTGGTGTAGGTCCTAAGTTACACGAGTTAGAGATGAGAGAAGGTGAGTTGTACAACCAAAGACGGACGATTGGTCAGATTGCAGATCAAAAGAAAAAGTATGCTGAAGAACAAAAATTCTATCCAGATGCTCCTCATGAATTGATTTCTATAAAAGAGTTAGTCAATGAACAGCAAGATATCTTAGCTCGAAATGGAGAGAATCAACGTAAGAGAGATAACTTAAAAAGTTTAGAAGAACAACATACTTTCCAAGCTCGAAAAGTATCTCAATTGATGGAAGAGCTAGAAAAAGAACAGGCTAAATTGGCTGAGTTAACCGAAGATGTGAATGTGGCTAAGAAGTCAGTTTCAGAACTCAAGGACGAATCAACAGAAGAGCTAGAGAGAAACTTAGCAGAAATTGATGAGATAAATCGTAAGGTTAGAGCCAACTTAGATAAAGATAAAGCAGAAGAAGATGCTAATCAATATAAAGATAAGTATCAAGAACTAACTAGAAATATTGAAGCTATTAGAAAAGAAAAATCAGATCTGTTAAATAGTGCTGATTTACCATTACCAGAATTATCCGTTGATAATGGAGAGTTGATTTACAAGGGTCAAAAGTGGGACAACATGTCCGGATCAGATCAATTAAAAGTATCAACTGCTATTGTCCGTAAGTTAAAACCAAATTGTGGATTTATCCTGCTAGATAAACTCGAACAAATGGATATGCAAACACTAGAAGAGTTTAATCAATGGTTAGAACAAGAACAATTACAAGGAATTGCAACTAGAGTTTCAACTGGTGATGAATGCTCAATCATCATTGAAGATGGTTATGCTACTAGAAATGAAACAGCAGCTAAAGAGCCAGAAATTAAGAGTGCTTGGTTAGGGAAAGGAGCGTTTTAAAAATGAGTAAATACGAAGTTCAAGAAACATTAAAGATTGAACCAATGAAAGTTTTAATTTATGGAGTTGAAGGAATTGGTAAAACAACTTTTGCTAGCAAGTTCCCAGATCCTATCTTTATTGATACAGAAGGATCAACAGGTTTTATCAACGCTAGAAAATTACCAAATCCAACATCTTGGACAATGCTATTAGACGAGTTGGAAGACATCAAGTCTGAACCTCGTGGAAAAACTTTGATTATTGATACTTTAGATTGGGCTGAAAGTTTGGCCAAAAAGTATTTAATGGATAAGAATAATTGGTCAGCGATTGATGCTAGTAATTATGGAACTCGTTACGTAGCCTTATCTGATGAAATTGGGAAGCTATTAAATAAACTGACAGAGATTAGAGATGTAGGTATTAATGTTGTTCTAACTGCTCATGCTGAGACTAAAAAACATGAGTTGCCTGATGAAATGGGACAGTATGATAAATATACCTTAAAACTAGAAAGAAGAGATGCAAGCTTGGCCAAAGAATGGGCCGACATGATTCTGTTCTTTAACTACAAAACAACAATCATTACTGATAGTAAATCTGACAGTAAGAAAGCAACTGGTGGACAACGTGTGATGTACACAACACACAAACCAGCTTGGGACGCTAAAAACCGTTTAGGCTTACCTGATGAATTACCAATAGACTTTGAGGCAATCAGAGAACTATTTGAAGCAAAAACAGGAATGAGTACCACACAAATCAAATCTGAATTTAATACACAAACACAACAACAAGTACCATTGCCTGATGAACCACCAGTTATAGAAGATGAGCCAGAACCAGAAGAAGCTAAACCAGCTCCTGAATTTGCTGAAGAAATACCTAGCTCAATTCCACAGAGTTTAGCAGATTTAATGACGGTAAATCATGTTACAACTGATGAGATTATGCAAGTAATCTATGTTGGTGGATTCATGCCGCAAGGCACACCTTTAGAAAATGTTCCAGCAGAGTTGTGGGGACATTTAGCAAGTAATTGGGACAAAGTCCTAAACATGTTAGAAACACAAATTAGAAAATAATGGAGGAATTATCAATGAACAACAACGAAAACGAATTTTTAAACTGGGGAGATAGTTTTGTCGCACAAGAAAATGAATTTGTGGTATTGCCAGAAGGAGAATATCAATTTACAGTAACAGGTTTTGAACGTAAGAATTATGACGGAAATAGTGACAAGATTCCAAACGGAACACCTTACGCAGAATTAAGTCTTGAATTTACTGGTAATGAAGGCAAAACAACAGTTACTGAACGCTTATATCTATTAAAGAGATTGAGTTGGAAACTAACAGAATTCTTTGGCTCAATTGGTCAAAATCCAGTCAATGGACAAGCATTTAATCCTAACTGGAACACAGTTTTAGGTAGCACAGGTAAAGCAGAATTGGTTGTTAATAGTTACAAAAATAAAGATGGCCAAGACCGTCAAAACAATCGTGTGAAGAAATTCTTGAAACCAGAAAATGTACAACAAACACAACCAGTTCAACAAGCTACACCAACACAAGTACAACAACCACAACAAACTAATAGCTGGAATGGTGCATTTTAGGAGGCAGATTTAATGAAGAACATTGATATTAATATCTTGCAACTAGCTCAAGGAGCTGTTCAAGAAAAACTAGATAGAGAATTTGAAAAGGTTTTTGAGAATATTCAAGATCCTAATGTTAATGCAACAGCTAAACGAACAATCACTTTAAAAATTGACTTGGTGCCTGATGATGTTAGACAAGTAGTTAAAACTAATGTTACTGCTACATCTAAACTAGCACCAACAGATCCAGTAGCTACAACAATTTTGACTGGTAAGGACTTAACAACTAATAAGATTGAAGCTCATGAATTATAGTCTGGTGTTCCTGGTCAAACATACATTGATGAAAAGGGAGACCTTAGAACAGATACTGGAGATCCAGTTGATGTTATCGAAAAAGAAACTAAGAAAAAAAGTAAAGTAATTGATCTACAAGAAAAGAGAGGTTAGGACAATGGATTTGACAAAAGAAGCATTGAAATATTTGGCAGAACAAGGAATCAATCCTAAAGAACGAGTAGTAAGTATCAATAATCAATCCTATGTGATTGATGAAAATGGTGAGCCACAATATATAGCACCTAGATTACATCTAGCTGAAAATGTGTTGAAAATTAATACTTTATCAGGCTTAGTAGACTACATTAAATCTAATTTGGATAGAGCAGACGAAAAGTTATATCTGCATATAGCTAGTCACAAATCTGTACGTTTAGTTAGCACATTAAAATCTGATGGCAGACGTGAAGAGCTAGCAATTGCTGAAGCTATTCTACCAAAATTTTGCTTTAACATATTCTATGATATGGAAGATTTTAATGTCGCATTGCAATCAATCTTTGTTAAAAATCCTGATCGTGAAATTCTATTAAAAGTCGTTGGTAATCTTAAAGAAGACAATGTGAAAACAACTGGTGATGATGGTGTAAGTCAAGCTGTAACTATCAAAACAGGAGTTGCATCAGCAGCAGATGTAAAAGTTCCTAATCCAGTAACTTTAGCTCCATATCGAACATTTATTGAAGTGGAACAGCCTGAAAGTAAATTTATTTTCAGAATGCAAGACGGACCAAAAGGAGCAATTTTTGAAGCTGATGGTGGTGCTTGGAGAAATCAAGCAATCCTAAATATTAAAAAATACTTAGGAAAACAACTATCAGATGAGATCAAGAATGGAAAAATCACAATTCTAGCATAGGGGTGATTTGATGGAATTAAGACCATATCAAGAAACTGCTAGACAAAAAGTTCAAGAAGAATGGGAAGAAGGCAAGAAACGAACCTTGCTAGTTTTGCCAACAGGAACTGGTAAGACTATTGTGTTTAGCAAAATCATTGAAGATCGAGTTAAAAAAGGTGAACGTGTTTTAGTAATAGCTCATAGAGGGGAATTATTAGAACAAGCATCAGACAAACTTTATAAATCAACAGGGCTAAAAACGGCCACTGAAAAAGCTGAACAAACTAGTCTAGGTAGTTTCTATCGAGTAGTTGTTGGGTCAGTTCAAACATTGCAACGTGAGAAACGATTAAATCAATTTCCACCAGAATATTTTGACACAATCGTCATTGATGAAGCACATCATGCAATCTCAGATGGATATCAACGTGTACTACAACATTTTGAAGATGCAAATGTTCTAGGTGTGACAGCTACACCAGATCGTGGTGATATGAGAAATCTAGGATCATACTTTGAAAGTCTAGCTTATGAGTATAGCTTGCCAGAAGCAATTAAATCTGGATATCTTAGTCCAATTAAAGCTTTGACTATTCCGTTAAAGCTGGATTTATCCAATGTTAAACAACAAGCAGGAGATTTTTCTACTAAGGATTTAGGAACAGCGTTGGATCCTTATCTCGAACAGATTGCTGAAGAGATGAAGAAACAGTGTTTTGACAGAAAGACAGTTGTATTCTTACCACTAGTTAAAACATCACAAAAGTTCAGAGATATTTTGAACAAACATGGATTTAAAGCTGCTGAAGTTAATGGAGAATCTACAGACAGAGAACAAGTTCTAAAAGATTACGAAGAAGGTAAATACAACGTACTATGTAATTCAATGTTGCTAACTGAAGGTTGGGATTGTCCTAGTGTTGACTGTGTGATTGTTCTTAGACCAACTAAAGTGAGAGCTTTGTACTCACAGATGGTTGGTCGTGGAACTAGACTGGCTCCAGGCAAGAAAGAATTGTTGTTGCTAGATTTCTTGTGGCACACAGAACGTCATGAGTTATGTCATCCAGCTAATTTAATAGCTACTGATGAGGCAGTGGCCAAAAAGATGACAGAAAATATTGAAGAGTTAGGAACTCCAATTGATCTAGAACAAGCAGAACAACAAGCCAAAGAAGATGTTGCTTTAGAGCGTGAAGAATCATTAGCTAAACAACTAGCTGAAATGAAGAAACGTAAGCGTAAATTAGTTTATCCACTGCAATTTGAGATGTCTATCCAAGCATCTGACTTAACGGATTATGTTCCAAGCTTTGGCTGGCAAATGTCACCACCAACTGACAAGCAAGTTAAAGTACTAGAGAAATGGGGAATTTTCCCAGATGAAATTGAAAATGCTGGTAAGGCTGAGATGTTAATTAATAGATTAGTAAAGCGTCGAGATGCAGGGTTATCGACACCTAAACAGATTAGATTTTTAGAAAATCGTGGGTTCCAACATGTAGGGACTTGGCAATTTGAAGCAGCAACTAAATTAATTAATCGAATCGCAGCTAACGGTTGGAGAATACCTCACGGAATTAAACCGGCAGAATACAAACCGGCTTAGCAGATAAAACTGCTGTACCGCAAGGCTAAAGGGTAGCAATTCCAGTTCGATTCTGGCTTGCAGTGTTATCTTCTAGGAAAGGAGAACTAAAATTGGAAGAACACAAATTAAATCTATTAGAACTACTAGATTACATTGATCCAGCAATGCTCAACTATCAAGAATGGGTCAATGTAGGTATGGCACTAAAATATGAAGGCTACAGTGTCAACGACTGGGATAATTGGTCACAACGAGATAGTGCTAGATATCATGATGGAGAAACTGAAAAGAAATGGAATACTTTTGATGGATCTACTAAACCAGTTACAGGAGCAACTATCACACAGTTAGCCAAGGATAATGGTTGGAAATCATACTCAGCTGATAGCAATGATAGCTTTGATTGGGGAGATAGTTTTGTTGCCTCGATTGATAAAGGTTACCAGTTAATCAACAAGGATTATATTGACGGTGAAAAAGTCTTACCACCTAAAACATGGAATCCAGTTAAACAAATCACTGATTATATTGAGACTTTGTTTAGTGCAGATGACATCATATCATACGTGAATGATGGCTATAAACACGAGCAAGGAGATCATGAGAAATGGCTACCTAACAGGGGTGTCTACACAAAAACTGCAGGTCAAATTATAGATGAGTTACGTAAGAGTAACGGTGATGTCGGAATGGTGTTGGGAGATCCTAACGTTGAGATGGGAGCTTGGATCAGATTCAATCCATTAGACGGTAAAGGGATTACTAACGAAAATGTCGTTGATTATCGTTATTCATTAGTTGAGAGCGATAGTATGTCGATTGAACAACAGTACGAGGTCCTAAAAAAACTAGAATTACCAATTGCTGTATTAGTACATTCTGGTGGTAAAAGCCTACATGCAATCGTTAAGGTTGACGCTCAGAACTATCCTCAGTATCAAGAACGTGTGGATTATCTCTACAAGATTGTTGAGAAAAATGGGCTAAAAATTGACCGTCAGAATAAAAATCCATCTAGACTAACACGCTTACCAGGATTTGAAAGAAATGGAAAGAAACAATATATCGTTGATAGAAATATTGGCCAAGCTAATTGGGACGAATGGAAAGAATACATTGAAGACTTGAACGACAATCTGCCAGAAATGGAAAATATGGCTGGCTTGTTTGATAAACCAATCGAACTAGCTCCAGAGCTGATAGGTGGAGTGTTAAGACAAGGTCATAAGATGTTGATTGCTGGGCCATCTAAAGCTGGTAAGTCGTTTGCTTTAATCGAGTTAGCTATCAGCATTGCAGAAGGCTGGTCATGGTTTGGTTTTCCAATCAATCATTCAGGTAGAGTGCTATATGTAAACTTGGAGCTTGATGATAGGTCAGCAAGTAAACGATTTGTAGACATTTACAACCAATTTGGACGTGGCCACAAAAATGTCAAGAACATAGATGTTTGGAACTTACGTGGTAAGACAAGCCCAATGGATAAGCTAACACCTAAGTTAATTCGTAGAGCTGCCAAGCAAAATTACACAGCTGTTATCATTGACCCGATTTATAAAGTGTTGACTGGTGATGAAAACAACGCTCATGACATGTCAATCTTTGTTAACCAATTTGACCGAATTGCCACTGAATTAAATTGTTCAGTTATCTATGCTCATCATCACTCTAAAGGTGCTCAAGGTGGTAAAAACTCAATGGACCGTTCATCTGGTTCAGGGGTGTTTGCTAGAGATCCTGATGCAATCTTGGACTTAATCGAGTTGCCAGTCACTGAAGATAGATATATTTACAAAGAAAATGAAGTTATCTGTGAATTGTACAACCAAGCAATTAAACATTATGTTCCTAGCTATGACAGAGTTGGACCAGATGATAGGTTCAGCAAAAAACAAATGGAACATCATCTAATGAGTGCAATTAACACATTACCTAATTCACAAAAAATATTGAAGTACATTGACGAGCAAAAACAAAAAGCTATTCAGTCAGTTAGACAAGCTACTGCATGGAGATTAGAAGGAACGTTACGTGAATTTCCTAAATTTAAACCAATTAATGCTTGGTTTAGATATCCGATTCATGTTTTGGACGAGACTCTACAAGATATAAAACTTGAAGATGATAGTCCAAAAGAAAAATGGAAAAAGGGAGTTCAGAAGTCTAATCAGAATAGGAGTGAGAAAACTCAACAAGAGCTAGAAGAAGCATTTAATGTTTTGAGTGTAGATGGTGGACCAGTTGATCTCACAGAAGTTGCTAATTATTTAGATATTAAAAAGACGGCTTTATACAACAGGATCAAAAGAAGTCAAAAGTTTAAATCAGATAGTGGCGTTTTATATAAAACTAATAATAACAATAAGTAGAATTTTTATTTTGAGAAGTCACAGCTATTTAGATGTGAATAGTGACACATTCGTTACATTCTAAATAGAAATGACAGTGAATGACAACTCCAAAACCCTTGTCATTTCTGGTGTCACTGTGTGTTGTCACTGCTCCCTTTGGGGAGTAGCAGTGACAAAGCACAACCAGTGACCGGAAAATAGCTGTGACAGAAAGAATATAAGTAAAAAATTTGAGGTGTAATTATGTATAGATTTTTTGTTCCAATGAAAAAAATTCCACGAACAACACACCAACAAAAACAGGTTCACGTTGTTCATGGTAAGCCAGTTTTTTATGAACCGAACGACCTAAAGTTAGCTAGACAGAAATTTATGGCTAACCTTGCTAGATATGTTCCAGATAAAAAAATTACTGGAAAAATCAGATTGATGATTAAATGGTGCTTTGATTCTAATGGAAAGTATCCAGATGGAACTTTCAAAGATACAAAGCCAGACTTGGATAACAGCGTGAAATTACTACAGGATTGTATGACCAGTTTAGAATTTTGGGAAGATGATAGATTCATTGTGAGTTTAATTGTTGAAAAGTTTTGGTCAGATATTCCAGGAATTTTTATTCAAATCGAGGTGGTGAATGATGAACTGGGATGATTTTTTTAAGGATTTACAGAAATGGATGGAAGCATCAAATATGATGATGCAGAAGTTAGGATTGGGTAGTTCGCAGTATTGGAAATGGTGTATTGAGACACTAGGTGTACTTGAAAACAGGTATCCACATCCGTTAGTTGTTAAGTTTTTAGTAGACATCTTGTCATATCAAGATGAAGCTGTTAGTCAAATTCAAGGGAGGAAATGAAATGTATTTAAGATTTGTACGAATAGCAACAACAATTTTATTATTATTTGTTTATATTAACGGAGCTATAAATAACGCGTCAATAAATAGCGTTGTTACAACCTTAATGTTAATTTTAATTAATTACACATTAACAGAAATATCTGAATCACTAAAATAGGAGAAATGCAAAATGAAAATAGAATCAGCTAGAGAAAAACAATATATGGTTGGAGATGTTGTAGAACGTGATGGATATATGATGATTGTGAAAAATTATCCTTTATTTGGAGCTTTAACTGAATATGCAGTGGTTAATTTAGCGACTGGTGAGGTTTCCAAAGGATATCTAAGTATAGAAGAACTAAATGATAGCTTTTTACATGATGCTCCAGTTGTAAATGCAAAATTAGTAATTGAATAGAGTTATCGTAGTGTAAGAATAGTCTTTAGATAGCTGGATAAAGGAGCATGTAAAAATGAATGGAAATATTGATGATTTATTTGGAGAATTAACAAAAGAGCAAAAGCAAGCTAAGTTAGCAGAATGGTCATGCAAAATGGATGTATTAACAGTAATGCTAAATGCAGTCGAAGATGATTTAGAAAATAGATTGTCGAATCAATTTAAGTTCAGAGAGTTTAATGAATTTAAAGATGAATTTAGCAATTTAGTATTTGGATTTAACCAGTTAGATCTCAAACTTAAATTAACTCAGGTACGTTAAAAAAAGCATGCGAATTGACAAAATTTAACGCTTTGAATGGAGGAAACAAAATGAGCAGAAAAAAAGATAGAAAAAGAAAAAACTTTACAATATTTTTGGCAAATGGAAAGACATTACATTTTACTAACATTTCAAAAAAAGAAGATCTTAAAGATGAAAATGGTTATCCATATTGCGTAATTCATTATTTTGATAAAAGGATAAATAAGCAAAGAACAGCTTATTTCGAATTAACAAATGATAGTGTTATTGGATATGCAGAAGATAAATAATAATTTACGAAAGGAGTGATATTAATGTACAAATCAAGACCTATAACACAAGTGATCCATGAGAACATTAATTATATTTTAAGCAGAGAAAAATTGACTAAAGAATCTTTATACAAAAAAGTAGGACATCAAAAAATTATTTATAATTCGGGTGCAAACACATCTATTCAGAAGTTAGAAGAAATAGCTAAATTTCTAGGTACCAATCTTCCGGACCTAGTGACTGACTGGAAAGATGGATCTTATCCTGATGAGCACGAAGAGTATGACCGTGGTTATAGTGACGGTAGAAAGGATATGTTAAAAGAAATTATTGAAAAGGAGGCTAAATAGTGAAGTTATATTTGGTGGAGTATACAGTCGGTAGCGTCATAAGAAACATGATTGTTAAAGCTAAAGACCACAAAGCAGCAGAAAATCAAGTTAAAGTTTCTGTGATAGCTAACATTCATGATGATAATTTTTAAGAGGTGTGAAAATGTTATTAAATGCATATATTGCAAGAGGAATAATGACTATATGCTTAATTTATATTACTTTGAGTTATACATTTGTTATGTTTAACGATAAAGATAACTATGAAAATTCAAAGGACATTGTTGGTGTTATTGGAGTGATTGTTGTATCTGTAGCATTTTTGTTATTGTTCTTAGGCAAATAAAAAAAGCACGCTCCCTTGGAAACGTGCCACTTAAATCAACTAAAATAATTATACCACAGGGAGAGTGTAGAAATGGACTATATGGAACTTTTTGAGCCAGTCGACGAAGTCCAAACGGCTAGAAATGTTAGGAATTTTTTTAACAAAGATTTAGATAAATTATTACGAATGGCAAACGAAGTACCGTCATTTTTACGTTCGCCAGTGATTGATGATATGCCTAAATCACCTAGTTTTAAAAATGGTAGTGAAGAAATTTTAGTAAATCATTTTGAATCTAAATCATATATAGCAAAGAGCATTCTAATTGGAGTTAGTAAAGCTTTAAACAACTGTCGCTTAATTCATAAACAAATACTAATTGCTAAATATCTAGATGATATGTATGATTGGCAGATAATGCAAAAATTGAATTATGAAAAAACTCGATATGCAGAATTAAAAATTAATGCATTAAATGAATTTGCAGATAGATTAGAGGTACAACCAGATTGTCCTAATTTACATGTATATATCGAGAAAAACGGAAATCAAACAGAAAGTTAGCGGAATTGCAACGGTGCTTTAATGGAATATTATGGTATTGTAGCAAAGGTAAGTTAGGTTAGTCGCTTTATAGACCACGAGAGTTAAAACTTACAATGCATATTTTAATTGTCATAATTATTAAGTCAGTCTATCCAGGCTGGCTTTTTGTTTTGGAGAAATTATGAAAGACAGTATAGATTTTGGAAAGGTACAAACTTATGAAGAGCTAAGGATGTTACGAGAGTTAGAAAAACATTACAAGAAACATCCAGTCAAACGTAAGCGTAAGTACAGTAGAGATGTTAGTAAGATTAAATTAAAAGGTGGTGGGTGATATGGTGTGAAGAGAGATAGTAAGAAATTGGACAAAATTGGACAATTAGGACCCTTTTTTGAATTAGATAAAAGGCGTCAAAAAGCTGTTATATTGCTATTTGAAGATGAATTAACTGATGAAGAAATTGCAAAAAATGTCCAACGTAGAAGATCAACATTAGATAATTGGAAAAATGATGATAAATTCAAAGCGGCACAAGAGCAATATAAGAAATTAGTCGTTAAGAAAGATTTTGAAAGTAAAGCGTTGAGAGAGTTAGTAAATTTATTAAATGCTAAGTCAGAAATGGTACGATTGCAAACTGCTATTACTATTTTGAAAATGTCAGGTATGATGTCTGATAACAGCACACCAGAGTTAGACAAAGCTAAAGTGCGTAAAGCAAATGCAGAAGCAGATATTGCACGCTGGAGAGCTGATGAACTCACTGGTAAAAACAAGTCAGATGATTCTACCGTTTTAGTTGATGATATAGGAGATGTAGAAGATGAGTAAAGTTATAAAAATGACTAAGATGGTTAATCCACACTTCTACAAGCTATGGACTACTAAAAAATCATATATCATTGCTAAAGGCGGACGTGGTTCGTTTAAATCATCTGTTATTAGTTTGAAGTTAGTTACATCAGTTAAGAAGTGGACACAGTTGCACAAAAAAGTAAATGTTGTGTGCATTTTGGCTAATAAGTCAGACTTGCATGATACAGTTTACAGTCAAATTATGTGGGCTTTAGATATGCTTAATTTAAATGATGAGTATAATTACTACAAATCACCATTGAGAATTACACATAAGCTAACTGGTAGTACGTTTTATTTCTATGGTGCTGATAATCCACATAAGCTTAAATCTAACAAGGTAGATAATATCATTGCTGTTTGGTTTGAAGAAGCAGCAAACATGAAAGGTGTAGATGTATTTGACCAGTCTATACCTTCTTTTATTAGACAAAAGCCAGATTATGTTGATGATGTAAAAGTTTATTTTTCATACAATCCACCACGTAATCCTTATGAGTGGATAAATGACTGGGTAACTGCCAGAGAAAAAGATCCAGAATATTTTGTTGATACGAGCACTTACTTAGATGATGAATTAGGATTCACAACAGAGCAGCAATTAAAGTTGATTGAGAGTTATAAAAATAATGATTATGACTATTACCGTTGGTTGTATCTGGGTGAAGTTATTGGACTTGGTACTAACATTTACAATATGGATAATTTCAAAGCATTAAAAGAGTTGCCAAATGATGATTACATTACAAATTGGTTCTGTGCTATTGACTCTGGCCATGAAGTATCTGCTACTACATTTGGAGCTTATGGATTGACTAGAAAAGGCAATGTAATTTTATTAGATACTTATTATTACAGTCCACAAGGCAAGGCTCATAAAAAGCCACCTAGTGAGTTATCTAAGGACTTGTATTCATTCATCAATAAGTTGGCCAAACAATTCAAAAAACCGGCAACTAAATTAACAATAGATTCTGCTGAAGGTGCTTTAGATAATCAGTTCTACAATGATTACGGAGTACATCTTCATAAGGTAGCAAAATTGAAGAAAGTAGACATGATAGACCGTGTGCAAAATATAGTTGCTCAGGGTCGTTTTTATTATCTGGATACTGAAGCGAATAAGATTTTTATTGAAGAGCATAGAAATTATAGGTGGGATGAAAAAACTTTAAATAGTGACGATCCTAAAGTTATCAAAGAAGAAGACCATACATGCGACCAATTCCAGTACTTTGTGCGAGATAATGAACGCTTGCTAGGTTTGAAATATTAAGGTGGTGGAGTGATGTCATTAATTCAACAAATAAAAGATTGGTTTAGGAAAGGAGGTGCCAAGTTAGGAATGGTAAAGAGTTTAACTAACATTACTGATGATGATAGAGTTTCAATTGATCCAATGGAATATGAACGGATAAAGTTGGCCAAGTTATATTACAAAGATGATCTACCAAAAGTTAAGTATCGTAATTCATACGGTGAATACAGACAACGTCCGTTGAGTTCTTTAAACGTGACTAAGTTAGCATCTAAGAAATTAGCGTCAATTATCTTTAATGAACAGTGTTCCTTGTCTTTGGAAGATGAAACAACAAACGAGTTCGTTAATGAAGTAGTTAAAGATAATAAATTCAATATGAGATTTGAACAACGCTTAGAAACTGCTATTGCTTTGGGTGGTTTAGCTGCTAGACCTTATGTTGATGATAATGATGTTATTAGAATAGCTTGGGCTAACGCAGACCAATTCTATCCGTTGCGTAACAACACTGATGATATTTCTGAATGTGCTTTTGCTAGTCGTACAGTCAGAACTGAAAATGATAGAAATGTTTATTATACATTGCTTGAATTTCACGAGTGGGATGATGCTAAAACTTATCATATAACAAATGAGCTATACCGTTCTTATCAATCAGATGTAATTGGTGAACAAGTAGCACTTGAAACTCTATATCCTAATTTAGCACCAGAATTAACTTTTACTGATGTTATTACTAAACCATTATTTGCGTATTTCAGAACACCAGGAGCTAATAATAAGAACTTAGATAGTCCACTAGGTGTTGGTATTGTAGATAATTCTAGGAATGTAATAGATGCTATTAATCGAACTCATGATATGTTTGTCCATGAGGTTAGAATGGGGAAACGTAGAATTGCAGTTCCTGCTGAAATGTTGAAACCTACTGGCAATCTGTATGGAGATGAAGTAGACGACGCTCATCCAGTTCTATTTGATAAAGACGAAGATGTTTATCAAGGAATGTATGGAGATACGGATAAATTGAGTGTAACTGATTTAACTTCTGATATTCGTTCTACTCAATTCAAAGAGTCGATAGATTATTTCTTACGTGAGTTTGAACAACAGATTGGTTTTAGTTCTGGTACATTCTCTTATGATGGCCAAGGAGTTAAAACTGCTACTGAAGTTGTTTCTGAGAATTCCACAACTTATCAAACACGTTCCAGTTATTTAACTCAAGTAGAATTGTTTTTAAATCAATTAGTTAATGCAATTCTTGAAGTAGCTAGTATAGGTCAGTTCTTTTCTGACGGTAAGCCTAGATGGACTGGCAATGTAGCAGATGTTGAGTTGTCTGTACATTTTGATGATGGTGTTTTTATTGATAAAGACAAACAACGAGCTGATGAGATGCAGTTAGTTGCTGCTGGAATTATGCCAAAGCTTGAATACTTAAAACGTAATTTTGGTTTGAGTGAAGAAGATGCTCAAAAATGGTTAGCTCAAGTTACTAATGAACAACCAGACTTTTCTCAAGGTTCATTTCAAGAGCCAATAGATGGAGATAGTAACGAGGTGTAGTCTATGGATTCAAGACAGAAACTAGACCAAGACACTAATAACATTGCTAATCTATATTCTAATTTAGAAGATAAGATATTTTCTGAGATTATCAAAGTGTTACAACGTGGGCACTATGAAGATGTAACACAAGATAATGTTGTTCAGTGGCAAGCACAGCAATTGTCACAAATGGGAGCATTAACCAAAAGAGTAATTGATTTAATGGCAGACTTTGACGGTATCTCACCTAGTGAAATTGAGACTATCTTAAAACAAGATGGATATGAGATATTAGATGAAGTCAGTCAAGAATTGAAGTACAGTGGCCAAGTTAGTCAGCCAATCAGTGATGAGAGTTTTAACATGCTTGATTCAATGGTTAGACAAACTACAGATACCTTAAACAATACGATTAATCAAACTCTGCTTAGTCGCAATTATGGTGTTAATCCTGTTATGCGAACGTATCAGGAAATTTTAAAACGTTCAACAATTGAAACTGTAACTGGACTTAAAACTCATGATAGAGCAGTCAAGGACGCTATTTACCAACAATTATATAAAGGTATCGAAGTTATGAGAGATAAGTCTGGACGTGCATGGTCCCTTGAAGGTTATACACGTATGGTACTTACGACAACATCTAATAGGACTTACAATGATTTACGAACTAAACGAATGCAAGAGTTTGGCCAAGTTTTATGTTTGATGTCTAGTCATCCTAACAGTCGTGAAGCATGTGCTTATATTCAAGGTAAAGTAGTCAACATTGTTCCAACTGATGATCCTAATTACAATGACAAGTATGATTCTATCTATAATCATGGTTATGGTGAACCTGCTGGAACATTAGGAATTAACTGCAGACACAAATTATTTCCATTTACTCCAGGCGTCAACGTGAATAACATGACCCAGTATAATCCTAAAGAAGCAATTAGGAATGGTAATTTACGTCAAAAGCAACGCTACTATGAACGCTCAATCAGAGACGCTAAAAAACGTTTGAAAATTGCCGAAGAATTAGAAGATGAACAAATGATAACTCGTACCAAAACACTAATTTCAGCACGTCAAAAGAAGTTAAGAGCGTACATCAAGGAAACTAATAAGATGTATGGTAACAAGCGTAATGTTTTGACTAGAGATTATGATAGAGAGCAAATAACTTATAGAAAGAAAAAGCTTGATCAAAGTGATAAAACAGAATCTCAAAAACATGTAGAAGCTAAAATAAAGAGTGGTCAATGGGGAACTAAGATTAATCCAGAAAAACAAACACCACATATGGAATCTACAAAATTAGAAGGTAAGAGTTATTTATATGATAACGAAGATCCACAAGAATTATTAGATAAGTATGCTGGTAAAGGAAAACTTGAAAAAACTAGAAAAGGTGAATGGACTACAAAAGAAGTTGTAAAAGTTGATCACAAAATAGGCGTAGATTATAATACAGGTAAAGAAGCAGAATGGATTAAAATTCATCATTCAAAAAAACGTACGCATATTGTTCCTCATATTCCTAAAGGAGATGATACTCATGTATAAAAAATTTTGGGGGAAAAATGTTGAAATAATAGATATTGATGGTAGAAAATGGATAGGCTATGTAGTAGGAATTGAGTCTCCTGCTGATTCAGATGATGATCAATGGTGGTTAGATGTAGAAGTGCCTGATCCGGGTTTTGAAACAGGTTTAGCAATATCAGAAAGTGAAATAAAACATATAAAAATTATTTAACATTCCGACCTGAGTAAGTCGTAAAACTGCTTTTTTTGTATGCAATCAATCAGCGTGGAGCGTTCCACGTAAAATAAAAACGATAGGAGAGATTGACATGAAACGTGAAGATTTGAAGAATTTAGGTTTGACTGATGAACAGATTGAAAAAGTGATGGCTGAACACGGTAAAGATATAACCAGTTTACAAGAAAAAGTAAATGGTTTAACTAATGAACGTGACGGTTTGAAATCACAACTTGATGAACGAGATCAACAGTTAGTTGATTTACAAAAGAATTCTAAAAACGTTGATGATTTAAACGAACAAATCAAACAATTACAATCTGACAATAAGAAAGCTAATGAAGAATGGCAAAATAAATTAGCAACTCAAACTAAGAACTTTAGAATCGAAACAGCATTACGTGAAGCAAAAGCCAAGAACGTAAAAGCAGTTTTACCATTCATTGACACTGAAAAAGTAACTGTTGATGGCGATAATTTGAAAGGACTAGATGACCAGATTAAAGCTATTCAACAAAGTGATAGTTACTTATTTGAAGAAGGAAAGCCAGAACCAAAGATTAACATTGGCGGTAAGTTTAATAATGGTGAAAACGGAGCTGATGGTAAAGTTGATCCGGTAGTTTCTAGCATTGCAGCACGTATGAAATCAATTTAGAAAGGATATGAAATCACATGACAGTAGTATTAGATCAAAAAGATTTATTAAAGATTGATGAAGAGTTTGGAGCAGATTCTCAACTCTGGCAACCATTACAAGGTGGTGCTAAGTCTATCACAGCTGCAGACTTTACAGGAGTTAAGACAGTTCGTATTAACAAGATGGACGGTTTTGCAGATGCAACAAAATATAAACGTAACCAAGACAATGCACGTAACAATGTTAATGTTACAAAAGAAACTCTTGAATTAACACAAGAAGATTGGATTGGGTATGACCTAGATCAATTGGATATGTCCGAAAACGGAGCTTACACAGTAGCTAATGTTGTTCGTGAACATAACCAACGCATTACAATTCCACACCGTGATAAATTCCTAGCTCAAAAGATTTATGACACAGCTAAGTCTGGTGGTAAGTTAGTAACAGATACAATTGACTCTAAGAATGCTTTAGCAGCTTATGATGAAGTAGAATCTTACATGATTGATAATCAAATTCCTGGTGGTTGGTTAATGTTTGTTTCTACTAAGTACTACAAAGCATTAAAGAACGCTGATGGTGTATCTAAGACATTCTCTGTTAACCAACAACAAATTAATGGAATTAACCGTCGTGTTGCTCAATTAGACGGTGGAACACCAATCTTAACCGTTGCTAAAGATCGTATTCAAGGTTTAACAATTCCTGATACAGTAAACTTCTTAGCAGTTCCAACATTTGCGATTGCTCCAATTGTTAAATACGATACAGTAGATGTAATCTCTCCAGACAATGACCGTGCAGGTTATCGTTGGACAATTAAAGGATTATCCTACTATGACGCATTAGTCTTTGAAAATGCCAAGAAATCTATTTATGTTGCAGCTGAAACAGCTAAAGGTTAAAGGTGATGTAAATGGCTTATCTAACTTATGATGAATATGTTGAGCTTGGTTATAGGCTAGATGAAGATGCATTTAATAACCTTGTAAAAGGTGCAGAACGTATCATAGATTTAGCCACAAATGATTTTTATAAGGTTCATGATATATTAGTCGATAAGTCAAAAAGACGCGTAGAAACGTTTAAAATGGCTATCTGTGAGCAAGTAGATTTTATGCATACAACTGGTATTAATAAAAGTTATGATTTAGCTCAAAATGAATTTACCAGTATCACAGTAGGTAGATTATCTTTAAGTCCTGCTGGCAATGTAGGAGCAACTATGAAGAATGGTTTATGTACAGAAGCATATAATCTATTAGGAAGATATGGTTTGTTATATCGAGGTGTACACAGATGATACCTAGAATTGATAGAAGATTATGTAATCAAAGTGTTACTTTAAAGATTCCAGTAGGTGAATTGGATAAATATGGTAAGCAAAAAACAGAAGAAGTTGAGGTAAAAAATGTACTTGTACAACCACAAACAATCTATTCAGGCGATAGCAATAATCGTAAAATCACGGCTAATGCTATTGTCTTTTTGTTTGCCAAAATTTCTAATCCGTTACCTAGATTAGATAGGGATAGCGTTGGAAATAAGTTAATCTTTGAAGGTAAGGAATACACAATTACCAATATTGTAGATAATCGTGAGCCTTACAGTAATGATGTTTATTCTTATGAATTGGAGGTGTTGTAATGGCAGTAGTGGTATCAGTTCATGGTAAAGGTTTTGATCGTTTTTCTGAGAAAGCTTTAGATCGTGGACTTTATAATTTTACTAATCAAATGGCAATGGATATGGATAAATTCGTACCATTCAAGCAAGGTATTTTATCAAGGTCAGTCCATGTACAAGATAACCATGTTACCTATACAACACCTTATGCCAAAGCTCAATTTTATGGATTTATTAACGGACATCCAATTACTCACTGGACGACAAGTGAACATCCACAAGCAACATCTAGATGGGACTTGAAAGCAAAAAGCTTGTACTCTAACAATTGGGTTAGGGTATTTAAACAAGGCTTACTTGATGGAAAGGTAGTTGAATATCATGGACCTAAAGGATAGATTGACAGATTGCATTAACGATAATGTAGATTTGCCAGTTAAATTGTATCAGTCGTATATGACTAATAAAACAAGTCCAGAATTACGTATATATGACTTGCCATCAACAGTAATTGATGAAGATTATGCAGGCAATCGAACAGAAGAATTTATCTTTGAAATTGCAATGCGTAGTAATGATGAAGAACTGATTAATCAAACATTGTGGAATATATCAAAGTATATTTCAGAATATGATTTTAATTTAGTTAGTCAGAATAATAGTTTTAGTTTTAATAAATTAGAAGTAACAACATTCCCACATATAGTGTCAGCAGATACTGAAGGTAATGTTGTTTATTTATTTGATTTTAAAATTACAGTAGATACTTATAAGGAGAGTGATTAATTATGGCAGAAGCACCAGAAAAAATTGGTTCTTTTATTCTTAACCATAAAGTAAAAATGGAAATTGATACTGCAGGCAATAAGGATATGTCTGCTTTAGGGAGTGCTAAATGGGCTCGACTAGCTGCAGGTATTAACAACGTAACACCAGCAGAAAACGATACAACAACAAATGATGAATATTATGACGGAGAAGGCTTTGGTACATCTGATGTAACATCCAAGCGTTATCAATTCACGATTGCTGGCCACCGTTTAAATGGAGATCCTGCTCAAGATTATATTGCAAGTAAGCAATTAGAAATTGGAGATGCTTTAAAGACTCTATTTAAGTTCACATATCCAGATGGATCTTATATTGTTGGTGTAGTTACATTAACCAACATTCAAGCAACAGGTGGCGCTCCTGGTGCTAAGCAAACATTTAGTGTAGTTCCTGTATTTAACGGAAAACCTAAATATGTTAGTGCAGAAGACGCTAAGAAAGAACAAAGTGGAACAACATTATAAATAAGATAAACAGAGACGAGTAATGTGAGACGATTGGAGGAAATAAAATGCCAAGTATTAATTTAGACGAACGATTAAATCTAGATACTAAAGTAGATGTTACAGTAGCTGAAAAAGAATATTCTTTAGTTTTGAATGATGAATTATCCGTTAAAATCTCAGATGTTCAACTTGAATTAAGCAAACGAATTGAAGATTTAACTGATATGCCAGAAGAAAAATTTAAAGAAATGTCATTAGAAGAACGTAAGAAGTTAGTAGTTGATACTATGCATGATGGACGTGAAGATATTTTTAAGGCTATGGATAGAATCTTTGGTACTGGTGAAGGTAAACGAATTTACGATTACTACAATCAATCTACTAGAGCAATCAGTAAGATTATTGCTGCAATTGATGATGTTTTGAACGATAAATTAAAAACTAATAAAAATCGTAAAGAAAGACGTGCAGAAAAATATACTAAGAAAAGACGTGGTTAGTCATGCTATCTCTGACTGAACCATTAAAAAGTTCATACACGTATCAAGGCAAAGAGTATCAAATAGATTTGAGCTTTGACAACGTGATTAGAATGTATAACTTGCTTGAAGATGATACTTTCCAAGATGCAGAAAAGATTGTAATTGCATTTGAAATGTTTTTTGGTTTTGAACCTAAAGACGCTGAATTTGCTATGAAAGCAATTGATGAAATTACAGGCTATATATCTAAGTCTGCTTATGGTAATGATCCTGTTGAAAGTGATGTAGTTTCAAGTGAAGTTAATACTCAGAAATTATTCTCTTATACGCAAGACGCAGGGGCGATCTATGCAAGCTTTAAGCAACAATACAATATTGATTTAATTGCAGAGCAAGGAAAAATGCACTGGGATGTATTTAAAGCTTTATTTGATGGCTTAGATGAGAATACCTATTTTAGAAGAATCTTAGATATACGTAGAAAAGATGTCAGTGACTTACAAGGTAAAGAATTGACAAGTGCAATAGAAGCACAAAATTATTATGAACTTGATGAAAATAAAACAGTTGAAGCACAAGAGGCAAAAGTGGCCAGCTTTGCAGATTCATTGAAAGCTTTAGCTCAGTCTTAGAAAGGAGGTTAATCAATGGCAGCAGATAGTACAGTTAATATTGATGTTGTTTTAGGTGGTAAAGATAAGTTCATTTCTGATACTAAAGAGATTGATGATATTGCAAAAAATATCGGTAAAGATTCAGGAAATGAATTGGAAAAAGATTTATCTGATAATTTAGATAAATCTAAGACCAAAGCTAAACAAACTCATGATGATATTGAAAAAGAATTTAAAGATCCTATTAAGTCAAAATTTGATGCTGATGATAAACCTTTAAGACGTAAGACTGAAGAAGTTGAAACTGCATTACGTAAAGTACCTAAAGAAGTTATTACCAAGATAACAGCAGATGCAAAAGAACGAGGAATAGATAATTTTGATAAATTACTAAAAAAACTACCTAAGCAAGTCAGAACAGAATTACTGACCAAAGCACAAAAAGGTAAAGTTATTGATTACGAAGAATTATTAAAAAAAGTTCCGGCTAAATTAGTAACACAAGTTAAATTAAATGATAATGCGTCAACAGTACTCCATTCCCTAAGAAAAGAAGCAAATGAAACGAGTACCAGTTTTAATAAACTAAAAGATATTATGGTAGGTACTTTTGTAGGTGGCTTAGCTGTTTCTGGTATCCAAGCGATTAAGAATGGATTAATTGAAGCAACAAAAGCTGGTATGGAATATAACAAAGAGCAGGATACTATGCGAACAGTATGGACCGCCTTAACTACACAAGCTCCTAAAGACGGACAACATTTAATTAATTTTATTAATGATATGTCACAACATTCTATATATGCAGCTGATACTATTAACAAAATGGCTCAATCATTTTATCATGTACATTCTAATGTTGAAGAAACTAAATCATGGACCAACTCATTTATTGCGTTGGGATCTACAATGCATATGACCAATGAACAATTAGCTGAAGCATCTGAAATGTTTGCAAAAATTGAAGCTGGTGGTAAAGCTAGTTCAGAAGACTTGAATGTGATGATTAATCGATTCCCTATGTTTGGTGAAGCTATTCAAGAAGCAACTGGTAAATCAATGAAACAATTACTAGATTTATCAGCCCAAGGTAAATTAACTGCTGATGAATTTACTAAAGCAATTGATTTTCTAGGCAAAAAGTATAAATCTGGTACTGAAGAAGCTATGACATCATTTCAAGGTATGTCAATGTTTATAAAGTCTAGATGGCAAACTCTTTGGGGAGAAGTAACTCAAACTTCTTTTAATTTGAGTAAGAAAAATTTAGAAAATATTAGGGATTTACTTTCAGATGACATGATGAAAGTATATGCTAAAACATTAAGTGATGCTTTTTCTGCTGTATTATCTGGTGTTATGTCAGTGATTAGTTTTATTCACGACAATAAAGGCGAGATTATTGCAATATTAGGAAATTTAAAGCAAATTGCTACTATTATTGGTGAAACGGTATGGGATACCTTTAAAGATATTATTAGTAGTATAGCTGATGCTTTAGGAGTAACACATGATAAGGGTAATGATGCTCAAGATGTTTTATCAGAAATAAATGGTATTTTAGTAAAAATAATAGAACATAAGGAAGATCTAAAAGTATTTATTAAAGTCATGTTAGGCTTATTTGTTACAAAAAAAGCCTGGGACATGGTGACTGCTTTGACCAGTTACTATAAAATTCTAAAAGATATTATAGGGCTAGGTGGATTAAGTGGTATTGCCAAAGATATAGGAGTAGGTGCTAAAGGTGGTAAATTAGCTACTACTGCTGAAGAAGTTGCAGAAGGTGGAGTAAAAGCCACTGGTGCAAGTAAAGTAGGTAGATTAATTGGTATAGGTGCTGATAAGTTATTTGGTATTCAGCGTGGAGGACAAGAAGTAGCTGAGGCAGTTGCAAAATCTACTGTTGAGAAAGTTGGATCAAGAACAGCAGTAAGAGCAGCAGAGAAAGGTATCATTGCAAGAACAGCATCTAGAATTCCTGTAGTTGGTTCTTTAATTGCTGGTGGTACTGAATTAATTGGTATTAACAAGAAAAATAAAAATGAAAAAATTGGTAGAGCAGTTGGAGCAACTGGGGGAACCGCAGCAGGTGGTGCAGCTGGAGCTTGGATTGGTGGAGCAATTGGTTCTATTGTTCCTGGTGCTGGGACTGCTGTAGGTGCTGGTGTTGGTAGCCTTATTGGTTCTACTGTTGGTGGAATGCTTGGAGCTAAAGGCGGTGGTTCAATTGGTAAGAACTTTGCCAAAATCAAGAAAGATACAGGTAAGGTATTTGATGAGCTAAAAACAGGCGTAACCAAAAAAGTGGCTGGTATTGGTAAATCAATTTCTAGTGTGTTTGGGAAAGCTATTGGTGGAATAAGTAAAGTTTTCAATAAAATTAAGAAACCTGTTGTGAAAGTGTTTGATTCTTTGGGAAAAGAAATTAAGCGAGAAGCTAAAATCATAGGTACTGTGGCACTTGCTCCATTTGTTTTATTAACTGCTGCAATTATAAAAGTCTGGCAAAAAATAGAAAAGCCAGTCATGAAAGTAGTCAACAGTCTTAAAAAGAATATTGAAAAAGCTTGGAATCCTATTGCTAAAACTACAAGTAAGGTATGGAATGGGATAGCTAAAACAGTCTCTAAAGCATGGAACAGCTTGAGCAAAGTTGTATCTAAGGGAATAAATGCCATTGTAAAAGTTGTAAGTAAAGCATGGAATGGATTGACACAAATAACCAGCAAAACTTGGAATGGCGTTAAAAGTATCATAATTAGTATTGTTGAAGCTATCTGGAAACCACTAAGCAAAATTTTTGGCAAGATTTTTGATATTGTTAAGGATACTTTTGATGATATTTTTAAGATAACTAAGCATATTTGGAATAGTATTTTAGACAAGATTTCAGATATTTTAAGTGGAATTTGGAAAGCTATTAAGAGTAAGTTTGATGATATTAAAGATACTATTTCAGGAGTTTTAGATACGATTAAATCTAAGTGGGATAGTATTTGGGATGGAATCAAACGGAAAGTATCTGATATTTGGGATAGTGTTAAAAGCATAGTTCATGATGGTGTAAAAGCTATTGGTGATTTCTGGAATACAGGTGCTAATGGATTAGAAAAAGTAGCAGGTTTCTTTGGTGCTAAGATTTCAATTCCTAAGTTCAAACAAGGTAGTTCTGGTCCAGTAGCTAGACCAATGTTAGCAATGGTAAATGACCAAGAAGGACCACTACATAGAGAAGCAATCTTTAGACAAAATGGCAAAGTTGAAATACCAGAAGGACGTAATGTATTAACTATGTTACATCCTGGTGACGCAGTTATGCCAGCTAAAGAAACAGCTGAAATGTTTGGTATACCTAGATTTGAAGGTGGCTTTGGTAATTGGTTCGGTAAAGCCTGGAATTATGCATCTTCAAAAATCAGTAAATTAGAAGATATGATTGACGATAAGATAGATGCTATTACAGATGCACTAAGCGATCCACTGGGAACTTTATTAAAGATATATTCAGCTGGAACTAATACCGCTAAATCATTTTGGCACGATTTTGGAGATTCAGGAGCTAAGAAAATTCCACATTGGGGAGAAACTTGGTTTAAGAACTTACTTACAAAATTAAAAGATAAGCTAGATGAAATTGGTGGAGATGGTCCTGTTAGTGAATCTTTAATTAAAAGAGCTGCATCTAAAATGCATGTAAGTGTTAGTGCTGGAGACATTGCTCATATCTTAAATGTTATCCAACATGAATCTGGCGGAAATGCCAGAGCTATTAATCTCTGGGATAGCAATGCTCAAGCAGGTCATCCTTCAAAAGGTATTCTTCAATTTATAGATGGCACTTTCTTACATTATGCAATGCCAGGACATCATGATATTTGGAAACCATTTGACCAACTTCTAGCAATGTTCAATGATACGACTTGGAGAAGAGATCTTACTCTAGGTGGTTGGGGTCCATCAGGTGGCAGAAGATACGCTAATGGTGGTTGGGCTGATAAACCATCTATCTTTGGTGAAATTGACGGAGAACCAGAGATTGCTATTAATCCTGCTAGAAGTACTGCTGATAATCATATTGTAGAAGCTATTAAAGCCAGAGCTGCTAAAAATCCTAACGGTATGAGTGCTAAGTTAAATCGTATTATTCAAGCCGGTAGATATGATGGTTCAATGATTGCTCCATCTACCAATATTAGTAATGTTTCAAATAACCACATCAGCAGAGAAAGTAAGCTGGATTTAAGTGGAGATTTGAAGATAGATGTTGTAATGGATTCAAATACAATTGCTAATGCTACTTACTCTAAGTTAGAAGCAATTAGAGCTAGAAAAATTATTGTTAATGGATATGGAGGTGCTATTTAATGACAAGTACAGTTGTGATAACTAAACTTGATGGAACAACCTATGATTTAAATGCATTAGGTTTTCATGTTAAGAAATTTGATGTTCCATATCCTAATTTCCAATACACGTTCCAATCAATGAGTACCTATCATAATTTATTGGTAGATAGAGTAGTTCAACAAACTACAATCTCATTAGTTTTGGATATTATTGCTAATGATACCAATGATTTTGAATTGCAGAAATTGAAATTAAGAAGAATTTTGAGTTCAAATGAAGAGTTTTATGTTCAAACAATGCGAATGCCATTTCTAAGATGGAAAGTAGTAGCTGATACTTTTACTCCTGCACAAAATAACTCATTTTGGAGAGCATCAGATGTACAAATTAACTTAGAATGTACTGAATCATATGCTGAAACTGTAGCGACTACACTAACTCCAATGAATGCTACAAGTGGATTGTGGGGCTTTGGATTGGAATTGCCTAGCAACAAAAAGTTAGAGTATGAATTTAATAATCAAACTGAATTTGATTTTATAAATTTGGGTATCATTCCTTTAAAAGCTGATGAAAGGCCGGTAAGGATTATTTTTAAAGGAAATGCAAACAATTTAAAGATAACAAATACCACAACTAATCAAAGTTACTCTATCAGTGGAAGTTTGAGTAAGAATGATACTTTAGAGATTGTAGGGCTTGTCCCTATTATTAATGGATCACAAGCTTATGGCAGATGTAACCATGCTTATTTAGATTTTGCAGTTGGTAAAAATCATTTGAGAATTGAAGGAAGTTCAGATTTCAACATAAAGTTTGATACTAGATTTTATTATTAAGGGGTGTAGAAAATGTTATTTGTTCAAAATGTCAATGGAGATCAAACAGCTTTCAAAGCTGATAATGTACAAATTACAGATACATTAGGACAATATCCAACATTATCTTTTACATTTATTGAAACTCCTGAAAATAAAGTTGCAGCTCAAATGATGATACCTTTTACAATCATTGAAGTACCAGAAAACAAGCAGAGATATAGAATAGTTACTAATAACCCTGTATCTCTGGGAAAATACAAACAGTATTCAGTAACAGCTATTCATATTGCTAAAGACTTGCACAACAAATATGTAGATGAGAGATTAGAGAATACTCAGCCTTTAAAAGTATGTTTAGATTTGTTAATCAAGGATACGCAAATAAAGTATGTGCTACATGATAATTTTGATAATTATGCTTTTTCAGAAGGTTTTGGTGGCGGTTATGCTGATGATTTGCTAATGCAGAATTTAGCAAGTGATTTTGGATTTGAATTCTATTTTGATAACTATACGATCCACATTCAAAAGAAACTAGGAACAAAAGAGTCTTTTCTATTTATAGACAATGCCAATGTATCAAAAATAAGCTATAACGAAGATTATTCTACAATAACAACGTATATTAAAGGTCAAGCTAAGCCAATAGTCAAAGAAACACCAGATGAAACGAGTGGCGGTTCTAGTTCTGGTGGTTCTTGGGGTTGGCCTTTTCCAGATGTAGGGGAAGGAACCTTTATGGGAGGCCAATTATTTGGTGTTAATGCAGGTGGTGAATTTAGGCCTAACGGATTCCATGACGGTTTAGATTTTGGCTCAGTAGATCATCCAGGAAGCGAAGTTCATGCAGTACATGGTGGGAAAGTTATTATCAAGTCCTATATGGGTGGCTTAGGGAATTATGTTGTTGTACACTCGGATGATGGATATAACATAGTTTACCAGGAAGCTTTTTCTAGTATGTCTAACATAAGAGTAAACGTCGGTGATGTGGTAAAAACAGGAGATATAATTGGTTATCGTAATACAGACCATCTCCACATAGGGATTACTAAAGTCGATTTTAATACTGCTGTAGGGAAATCATTTACTAATGATGGAACGTGGCTTAATCCACAGGAAATTATTAGAAATGGTATAGCGAATAACAATTCTGAAAATAATGTTGAACAACCAACAGAAACAGTTGAAGAAGATAAGCCTACTGAGTATGAGATACACTCTGAATATGTGTCTCCACTTGTTGAAAAAGCACATTGGCCAAAAGTAGAAGCCGAACCAATTACTGATGATAATATCACTGATGAGAATACTTTAATTAACAAACTAAAAGCAAGTATCCATGATTATCCAGATATTGAATATACTTTAGATTATGCTAACTTCAAGTATAATTCAGTTAAATTTAATAATGATATTAAAGTAGGTAATTACGGTTGGCTAAGAGATAGATTTGGAATTGATGTAGAAGTAAGAATTAACTCATATACTTGGTATCCACAAAATAAGCAGGCAGATACTGTTACGTTTGGTAATAAGAGATTTGATCCAGTTGAGTGGCAAGTTAGAAACCAAAAAGCATTTGAGAGAAATAAAAAACTAGGTGAGACTTTAAAAAATCAAATTTCTAAAGTTCAAAAAGGAATTGTATTACCTAGTATTCAAAAGGAATTGGAAGGCAAATTAAAAGAGTACATTGACGATAAACTTAACAACAATACTCCAACAACTCCAGATATACCTAAACCACAATACATTGGCAAGATTATTGATGTCTCAGAATGGCAAGGTGTAATTGATTGGCCTAGTGTGATAGCTGATGATGTTACTTTGAGTATTATCCGAGTTCAGCATGGTTCTGCTCATCAAGATTTAAAGTACATGGAGAATTTACAAAAATGTATTTCAGCTGGTGGAAAGTATGCGGTGTATGCATATTTTGCTGCTACATCTACATCAGACGCTCAACAAGAAGCAAGAGATTTCTATAATCGCACACAAAAGGTTGTCGCAGGTAAGCAACAGCCTATTTTTTATGCAATTGATGTTGAAAGTATTGAGATGAGTGGAGATGTTACTCAGATGAGAGCGGGAGTTGAGGCTTATATGTCACAACTCAATGCTTTAGGTGTGCCAGATAACAAGATTGTGTTGTATATTGCTAATCATTTGTACGATAAGTTCAATTTGAATGTAGCGCGTCCTGGTGCGATTTGGATACCAAGTTACGGACAGAATGATGGAACATTGGCTAATAGTTTAAAACCTACACACCCATATGACTTGCATCAATTCACAAGTAAAGGTAGTGTTAAAGGTATATCTGGGAATGTAGATATGAGCGCAGAGCCAAGCGAGAAGTTTAAGGAGTTGATATTTAGTGCTTAGTTGGAATGGCGATATACATGAATTTTTAAATGTATATCAGAAGAATATGACGGACTTTCAAGATGAGGTTAATAGCCATTTAAGTTGGTTGAATGATGATTTGTATTTGGATAATGATTTTAGATTAGCTTTAATTATTCAGAAACTAGATGCAAGTTTCTCACGGCTTTTGTATAACCAAATTTGTGAGA